>Ga0126373_10000623_pt1 | contig 23549 bp, 30 predicted proteins | sample PanSoiMetPlot_11_FD_92545 | JGI IMG/M metagenome (GOLD analysis project Ga0126373, IMG submission 92545) | Tropical forest soil microbial communities from Panama - MetaG Plot_11 | ecosystem: Environmental > Terrestrial > Soil > Tropical forest > Bulk soil | place: Panama | collected 2016-02-17 | reverse complement strand
GTTGCCCTCTTTCTATATGGGCGTCAAAATCGGACGCCTTTCGTGGGATTCCTACCTCATTATTTATGGAGTCTTTGGGTTTTTCGTGAGTTGGTTCAGTTCATCGCGTATGCGGGCAGAACGCCTGCTGTCAGAGGCGCGCGATGCACTGGAACTTCGCGTCGCAGAGCGGACTGCCGAACTCACGAAGGCTAACCAGGCGTTACAACAAGCCCAGCAAGAGTTGTCGGAACTCACGCGAAAGCTTGCCCAGGAGAATTTGTATCTTGAAGACGAAATTCGAACAGATTCCAATTTTAAAGAGATTGTCGGGAAGAGTCCTGAACTGCATCGCGTGTTGAAGCTCGTGGAAACGGTTGCCTCCACCGAATCTACAGTGCTGATCAACGGGGAGACCGGTACCGGGAAGGAACTGATAGCTCGCGCCATACACAACTTCAGCCCTCGGCGATCGAGGACATTTGTTCGGCTTAACTGTGCCGCAATCCCAGCCGGGCTGCTTGAAAGTGAGTTGTTTGGCCACGAAAAGGGTGCATTCACCGGGGCCTTTGCGCAACGGACAGGCCGGCTCGAACTGGCAAACAACGGCACCCTTTTTCTTGACGAAATCGGCGATCTTCCGTCTGAGCTCCAACCGAAGCTGTTACGCGCTTTGCAGGAACGTGAGTTTGAACGTTTGGGGAGCACACGCACGCTTACAGTCAACGTGCGCCTGATCGCTGCAACCAATCGAAACTTAGACGCCATGGTGGAGGAAGGTAAGTTTCGATCCGACCTCTTCTTTCGCCTGAGTGTATTTCCGATTAATCTGCCGGCCTTGCGTGACAGAACGGAAGATATTCCGCTCCTCATTCGACACTTCGCAGAAGAATTTTCTCGGCGTATGAACAAAAGTATCGAAACCATTTCTCCTGCAACGATGGAAGCATTACAACGATACTCCTGGCCAGGAAATATCCGTGAATTGCAGAATGTGATCGAGCGTGCGGTAATTCTTTCACCCGGCCCTGTCCTATTAGTGCCGCTTGCAGAGATGAACCGTCAAAGCGCGCCAGTACCGATTGGCCAAACCTCAGCAGCCATATCGAAAAGGCGCCGTCCTGTTCGAAGTATCCTTGCCGATGTGGATCGCGATCAAGTGGTGCGCGCTCTCAAGGAAGCCGAGGGCCGGGTGGGCGGACCGGACGGAGCTGCGGCACGGCTCGGACTCAAGCGAACTACTCTCATTACTCGCATGAAAAAGCTAGGGATCACTGCGAATTCGATCTCAGAGAAGGGCAGGAACGGGAATATCTCCGAAGCCCCCGATAATTTGTCGCGCGACGCAAGTTCAGCAGAGTAATGTTCCTATGCCTAGCTCTGTGGGCTCAAGAATCACAGATGACCCTATTATATTTACGGATGGAAAATGGCCGCGTGCGACAATCCCACTCCAAGTTCATGTGCATTTTGTCCTGACTGGGTCTTTCAATAGGAGGTCAGATCAATAGTCTGGCCTCCTACTATCTTCTGGTTAACGATTCAAAGCAACTTCCACTTGTGATGAAGCTTCGTTGGTTGCGGCTGCATCGGCAGGCTTTTTGGTGCTAAAGGCCACGTTTAGCAACTCGCTCTTGAGTTCTTTGAGCAAGTAGATATCCCCCGTATGCTCAAACACTAACGCCGTTTCGGCACCACCATTGTCGACAAGAATTCCCGGTAGGAAGATCCCTTGATTCCCCGAGCGATTGGTAAGTAAGGTGAGTTCGTTTTGGAGATTCACGCCGACCGTGTAGGTGCCAGCAGGCATCTTCTGGCGGCCAGCATAGAAGGCAAATGGGATGTTCGCTTTCGCGACTGCCTCGAACTCCTGAGCGGAAGCATTCAGCGTGAGGAGCGAGAATAGCGGAACAAGAGCAAACATCATGAATTTCATTTTCATAACAGTCTCCTTCGATCGAGTTATGCCGAACAGGTTGCTATGGCCGGCACAGTATTTGTTCTTGACTGATGGGCACGGTTGGTGCCAAAGCGAAATCCCGATGCCTTCAATCGCAAAACTCCTGTCACTCAGTTGATTAGGACTTCGTTCGGATTTTCGTGGGAGAGGTTTTCGAATTGTCGGAGGTGTCGACGTCGCGTCGTTGATGTCGGACGACAGTTCCTGTGCGAATCCAGACTCTCCATGTGGATGAATGTACTGCCATCGAATCAGAAAGCAGCCGTCGGAGCACAACTTTGCAGCGTGTAAGGGTTAGACTGCGACGCGACAGGGGATTGGTCGCGCCCAACCAGTCGGAATTATCTGTAACAAAATCGACTCCTCAGAATCGCATTGTTTAGATCGGAAAGATCCAACCGAGGAGGTTCTTGCAGATTGCGTTATTCAGGAGATATATAACATGACCCCCGAATAAGTGTACGTTCGCTATTGTCGCACTGCTGCTCTTTTCACTACGTAGGTGGCGAGCGGTAAGAAGAAAGCGAACATCGAACTCGACCAAACAGTACACCCTGGTTCGGCTCAACTCACTCCCGCCGATTTCAAGATGACGTGGACAGAAGGGGCGGCGAACACCGACGCGTAGTTCTCTCGAGGTAAGAAAGTCATCGCCACTGTGACGGCTCAGGTAAGTCACGTACGCAGCGGATACGGTGGTCCGGCATTCTATAGCTGCAATGCCGTTACTGAGGTCGATCGTCCAGGGTGGCGCTTTCGTTCACCCGGTGAGAATGCTGCCTCACCGAGCTTTAGTAAGTAATGTGCGGCGGGGTGCAGACCCTCTGAGCTCGGCCCTTTCTTTTTGTCACTGATAAGGCCATGAGTGAATCGATGAACAGCATACGCTAATCAGAAACGTCCAAGGCGATGGAGGGAATACTATGGATAGAAACTGTTGTTCACATAAGGAATTTGAAGGCCGCGGCACTTGGATTCTCACGGCTTACGCTATTAGCGGTCTCGCATTATTTGGAGTTCTGGCTTACTTCTTTTCGAATTTCATAGCCAACTAACCGTGAGAGGAGTGTCGGCTCGGTATTATCGATTTGAGGGTTCCACGTTATTCCACAATCCGTGTTCGCGTTGCATCTTGTCAAGGCCGGGAGTGCCGCGGCGTCTCACGGTGTGTGAAGGTCCGATGGTGCAACTGCACAACAGAGGCAGAGATGACTATTGATTGGCAATCTAAACGCATTGCTCCGCGGGGCTCCGAAATCTCGCCTGTAAGTATTGCAAGCGGACTTTGGAACTTGTTTGTGGGCTGCACATCCTACCCTACGTAGGCAAGAATGGAACAAGGTCACATTTGCAGGTAAGCATGGCACCGATGCCGCAGCTGCGGGTCAATGTGGCGGAGCAGGATCTGATCCGCAGAGTGCGAGACGGCGACAAGGAAGCTTTCTACGAGCTGGTCCACCCTTACCAGCGATCTGTATTCTTTGCGGCAAAGTCAGTGCTCAAAAATGACGCGGATGCCGAAGAAGCTGCGCAGGAGGCGGTGCTGAAGGCGTTCACGCACATCGAAGGCTTCCGTGGCGAGTCCAAGTTCGGCACCTGGCTGATCCGGATCACCATCAATGAAGCACGTATGAAGTTTCGCAAGCAGCATCGCCACCTGTACGAATCGCTGGATGAGCCAACGGCCGATGAGCAGGGCGATTACCGGCCCAAGGACTTTGCCGACTGGAAAGAGATCCCGATCGAGGCACTTCGGCTGAAGGAACTGAGGGAAGCTCTTGCTAAGGCGCTGGAGTCACTGCAGCCAAAGTATCGCGAGGTCTTGGTACTGCGCGATATTGAACAGCTCAGCATCGCTGAAACGGCCGAAGCTTTGGACATCAGCGAAACCAACGTCAAGACGAGGTTACATCGCGCTCGATTACACATGCGCGATGCCTTAGCTCCTGGCTTCGACGGCGGATGGGCACGGGGCAGCGACTCGAAAAAGGCAATGCCATAATAAGCAATTCGGGCTGGAGCCGACGATGACGGTAATTGAAATCAGTTGCAGGGAAGTATGGAGTGAGATCTCCAACTACTTGGAGGGATCGATTGATTCGGAATTACGGGCGCGAATGGAGGCCCATTTCGCGGTTTGCAAACACTGCAAAGCCGTTCTCGACGGCACAAACAATGTCATGAAGTTGATCTGTGATGGGCAAGTGTTTGAGGTGCCCTCCGGATTTGGCAAACGCCTCTTCAGCAAACTACGCTGATCAAGCCGCTGTTGGTGTCTGCATCGGAACTTCGGCATTGTTCATGTACATCCAAAGCTTCCACTGGCCATCTTCGTTTTTCCGCCAAATGTCCACATAGCGTTCTCTTACGATGATCGGTTTGGTGTCCGCACCTCGTGTTTTCTTCCAAATATGCCACCCGTAATCGTATGCGATGCTGTCCTGGAGACGAATTTCGATGACGATCGGCAATAATTGCACATGATAAACCCGCGCGAGATCTCGGAATTGCTTGCGAATGGTCTCTACGGCGGCCTCGCCCATTGTTTGCCCAACTCCATCCGGCATGTAAACGAACTCGGGATCCAGTAACGTGATAAGGCGTTCCGCATCGCCGCTATTGAACGCCTCGCGAAATTCTGTTTTGACGAAATTGATCGCGTAAAAATCGTCCATTTCGAACCTATACGACTCTCGAGCAGAGAGTCGCTTCTAATAGATGCAGGGGTGCTGCGCACCGACTCGCGAAAACAAATGTAAGAGCGACACGACATTGCTGCCGCGCCTCGCAAGCTTACTGTCCTGTCACCTCTTCGACGATTGCACATCTGAAAAACGTAGGAAGCAAATGGTTCGAGCCGGGAGAACCTGGTGGCCTAAACCGCCAGCTCCATCAGCTTAACCGAACGAAACGAGCCGTGAGGAATTGAAGTGACAAGGAACACGATTTCGCCGGTTGTAAATAACGAACAGATTGAAAACAACACAACGAAGGCCCTCGACTCGCCGAGGGCCCATGACAGTGACAACGAGATATTCGAGAACATCTTACTGACTTCGACTGTCGGACAGCGCAGGCGAAGAACCTGGGCGACGACTACTTCATTTTTCCTGCTATTGCTCGTGATCGGTGTTCTCTTCTTGATTCCATTATGGTTCACCGAAGCTCTACCCAAGCAGCAGCAATTGCTCACATTTCTGGAGGCTCCACCGCCACCGCCGCCGCCGACGGCTTCGCCTGCTCCCGTGAAAGTAGTCAAAGTGGCCAGTAACATCACCAGCAGGCAGCTGCGCACTCCAAGCAGAATCCCCACGAAGGTCCGGATGATTAACGAAGAAGATGCACCACCACCGGTAGTTGCCGGTGGTGTTGTAGGCGGCGTTCCAGGTGGTGTTCCCGGAGGTCAACTGGGCGGTGTAATCGGTGGAATTATCAGTTCTACTTCGAGTGCCGCAGTCCCCACCTTGCCCAAGCCGGTGCCCACTGTGCAACGTGTGCGCGTTTCCCAAGGTGTCGTCAATGGGTTGCTCATCAATCGGGTTGAGCCGACCTATCCGCCTTTGGCACAGCAAGCGCGCATTCAAGGGATTGTGGTACTCACGGCGATTATTGGAAAAAACGGAAGCGTTCAGCATCTGCAAGTGGTCAGTGGGCATCCGGTGCTGGCCCCCGCGGCCATCGCCGCGGTCAAGCAATGGCGGTACAAACCATATGTTCTGAATGGGCAGGCGCTTGAGGTTGAGACCACAATTACAGTGACGTTTCAGGTTCGTAGCTAATCCAAGGCCGAGGCCTCAGTCAGAGCGTCAACCGGATGTTCGCCTATGTTCGAAATCTGTGCTGACGGGAAATGTGATTTTCCTAACAGGCGTCTGGCGTCTGGATTGTTTATAACAACCGCTTCTAAGCTCTCCCTGAGAACAAGTGATGCAAGCCGCAATTGCTGAAGTGCTCTCATGGTTGATTTCTCTCAGCGAGTGGATGAATGGCCTATGAAAGACGGGCAGCAGGACGAGGATAAAGTCTGGTCGGCCATCCGGTACCTTGATCCCGACGAACAGGCCCGGGAGGAAGAATCCAATACAGCCGCCACAATCGCTGTATTGGCTCTCCTGGGGCCGTTTACGCAGTTTGGGGTTTGCTCTGACTGCGGGTTCGAGGGCTGTGAGAGATTTGCGATGCCTGGGCAAAGTTCTTTGAGGGTCCAGCGGTTCACATAGGAAATGCAAGGTCCTGTGCCGCTTGAAGCGAAGGCGGGATACTACCAGAACGATTCCTCCGGCTCATTATTACGACGTGGCGGTGCTGATAAATAAAGTCCTTTGCCCTCACACGACTTTACTCTTCTCAATTGTCCGACCAGTCCCGTGATTGGGCGGGATAATGGGAATTAGATTGTAAGAAAGGGAGCAAATTATTTGTCTGTCAACTCAAATGAAGACGTGAGTTGAATCGTGTTGTGCAATGTCCGGTACAAGGGACATTTCATGGCGTAAATGGCGTGCACGCGCTCTACCTTTTCTCTGATCTCTTCCGATGCGACTAAGCGCATCGAAACATGAATTCTGCGGATGACTAGTACTCCATCCTCCTCTTCCACCTCTCCTGTCACATCTCCGGTCAGTTTCCCATCGCTGGCATCAATTTGACGCGCTTCCAGCGCGCCTCCGAAGGTTCCCAGCATTCAACCGGCGGTCGCCGAAACAACATAGTCAATCGTCGAAGCGTGTGATTCTGTTAGCTTCGCCGGATCGACTTTATAGTGTTCCGCGATCGCGCCGTGCACGCTGTAGACGACAGGCTGAGATTCGCCCGGCAAATGAGCAATACGCAAGGGCCCGTATTTCCGTTCTATAACCGACTTGGAAACGTAGATGATTTTGTCCATGTTATCTCCTGACCCCGCTTTCGATGACCTGCCTGAACATCTGATTCATGATTTTCCGTGAGGTTACCGCCTCTTATGCAGATTCCGGGCAGGCCTTCGCTCTTGTGTAACCTATTCTCCAGTCATGAATCTCACTGGCATGTGTTTACGTGCTCCGCTTGTGTTGGCGATTCTTTGACTTGCCCTGCGCCCCGCAAAGTGTTCGCGAGCGAGTGCACCGTTGCCGGAGTCTTGATACTCGACAGCGGCGGTCCCGCGGCCCTCGATTGTCATCCATGGGGAGCGCTGCCCTCCGAGGCACGAATAAGCTGAATCGCGGGTTCTTCTTCTACGTTTGGCGACGTATGGTCTCGGGGCAGACGTGGATGGACCGCGACACGCAAACAAACCTGCAGGCTGCTTAAGTAAATCGCCGAAAGTTGGTTTCATGTCGAAGGCTGCGAGTTCAGTGCGGACGCTATGGTCGAGCTTTCTTCCCCTAAAGTGGTGCGCTACTCTTTTAGCATTTGCAATTCTTCTTTCTTTGGGATTCTCCCAGTCGCATTTGGAAGAACAATTTTCCGAGCCGACACGCTTTCTCGCGGCGCACGGGCGCCGAGCGTGGGCGGCAGGATATGCCAATGCGGGTTTGGAAGTCTGGGCAGGCGCGCTCCAGATTGCCTGCGATATCCGTCCTGAATTTCGCCGCGCGGGAGACGTATCTGCGATCCCGGGTGAATCGATCGTAAGCAAAGTTGATGTAGAGCCGGCACGCATTTCAATCACTTACGTCGGTCCGGATTTCTCAGTAGAACAACAAGTGTGGGCAGCGAAGGAAGCTCCTGCTGTGCTGTTGAAGTACATCGTGCACAGTTCTCATCGTGTACAGATCGCGCTTTCACGCCGCGCTGAACCTGATGTGGCCGGCGGCAATTGGAAGCCAGGAGATCCGCTGGGATAACGCGGAATCAGGCTACTTGCTAACCGAACCTACCCACCAGTTCGCAGCTGCGGTTCTTGCCCTCAATGCCGCGCATGACGAGCCACTCAACAGCCCGCACAAGCTGCTGCAGCGCGCTGAGGTGGCTGTCGAGTTAGACGCTAACTCACCCGAAATTTTGTTTGCGCGTGTGAGGGCAATAACCTCCAACGAGGGTGAATTCGACATGAACGATGCACGGCGGCTGCTGCAGTCCTCAACGTGGCAGCAAGAAAAAGTCAGACACTCTGACGACGTGTTGTCTTCGGGTATCGAGATCGACACGCCCGATTCCGAGGTCAACCGAGCGCTGGCCTGGGCTGTGTTGGCTCTCGACCAGGCATGGTTCTGCAACGATGATCTCCTGGACTGTGCGTATGTCGGGGGATACGGGCCGTCACGCAGAAATCGCCGTCCACAATATGCTTGGTTTTTCGCCGGAGATGGCATGATCGATCTCCATGCTGCACTTGCCCGGGGTGAACTCGGCCGGGTGCGAGACGAAATCCGTTTTATTGCCAAGTATCAGGACCCGCAGACCGGGATGATTTGGCACGAGCTCTCACTGAGCGCACCATATGTCGATTGGCGCGGCAAGTATCCTTATATGTTTGTACATGCCGATCTCACATATCCCTACATCTCAACAATCGCCGATTACGTGCACGTCTCAAATGACCGGGTTTTTCTGCAGGAGCTTTGGCCGTCAGTGCAGAAGGCTTTCATCTACGGAAGATCCCTGATCGACAACGACGGCTTGCCACGCATTCCCGAGGGGAAAGAGGGCTCTGACGAACAGGAGCCGCTGAGTGACGAACTCGGCTTATCCGCAAGCTGGGTGACAGCGTGCCGGGACTACGCGCATCTCGCCGAACTGATGGGCCAAGTGCAGGCAGCCCATGAAGCACAACAATGGTCAGAAAAGGCGCGCACCTCCTTCGACCGGCGTTATTGGGATGAAGCGAGAAATGTCCCCATTGATGCCTATTTTCGTGCGGGCAATCCGGCAAACGATCGCGGCCTCGCCGCGATAGATGCAGTCACTCGGAACCTGTTTAGCCATGAACAAACAAAGCAAGTGTTGGACTCTCTTGCCTCTTGGCGATTCGAGTCCGATTGGGGGACTCGCAGCATCGCCGCGGATGCACCTGGATACGATCCGACAGGGTACGCCCATGGAAGCGTCTGGGCGGTGCAGACAGCCAGCGTCGCCGAGGCATTCTGGGGTGCTCATCGACCCGATGTTGCGTGGGAGATCTGGCGCAAGCTGCTTCCATGGTCAACCCTTGATTCTCCTGGACACATGCACGAAGTGCTCGCCGGTGACACTTATCATCCGCAGCAAGAATCGATACCGGAACAAACCTGGTCCTCTGCGGCATTTTTGTCGGCTGCAGTGCGCGGCCTTTTCGGCCTCGATATCGACGGAGAGAATGGCGCCATTAGTATTGCGCTACAGCTGCCGCCCGACTGGAATCACGCCAGCCTAAAAGGGGTCCGTATTGGTTATTCGACAGTCGATTTCACGTTCGACCAGAATCCGGACCAGTTCAGTGCTCGCGTTCAGACTGGCGGCGCAGAGGTCCACTTGCTGTTCGATCGGCAGCTTCCCCTCGGCGCGCGCATTCTCTCAGTATCTGCTTGTGGTCGCCGAACGCCATTTCACATCAAGACACACGAAGAGACCGTGCACGTGCTGCTGGATTTCATGGCACCGCAAGGCGGTTGTGATGTAAATATCCGCTATCGTGGCGGCGTGGCCATCACCTTACCTGCGTCCCGGCCGTCGCTCGATAATCCTAGCAGCGCGCCACAATTAGCAACTGTGACATTCCGCCAAGACACGTTGCAAGTAGGACTGGATGTCATACCGTCATTGAAGAACAGTTTTTGCATTCTGACGAAACGGACCGTTCTGAGTGCTAGCACTGGTGTGCTGAAGAGGATCAACGAGTACACCTACGAGCTGAATATCTCTCCCACAGGAAGTATTGTGGCTTACCAGCACATACGAGTGTCGGTCGCATTGGGCGAGTGATTGCGCGATTAGACTGCATCCCCCTGGCGTCCGCTCCCCTTTCCGGAGAGTCCTTCACTTTCGAATTAGCCAAACCGCGCACTGGTAAGTGTAAACCGGAGGCGCCCGAGATCGTCATAGCAGAGTGTGCGCCATAGTTCAGGTGGGGGCGCCGTCCGCCTTAGAAACAGTGGCTCGTGCGATCACCCACGTCCGGGTCATATGACATGAAGGACGCCGCGTTCGTTTACGTTCCGATTGGATTTATTATCCATACTTCCACTCACATCCATGAGGATGCCAATTAAGACGGGCTCATCCTCTTTTCAAAAGTTCTTGATCGGTTGTGGATGTTTTGTCTTCGAACAGATGAAAATTCTCCTGTCTGACTCCGGTGACAACGCGGTTCGTTTCATCCAATGCTGTTAGTGGCGCCATCACCAAATTCACACTGGTGCGAATAATCCCGTTGACAGCTGCAAGGACGCAGCTTCGTTTAACCACTCGCATAAACCGCTTAACTCTTCGGCAATCCGCGGTGGGATGTTGCCCCGGAATGCAACTGCAAACAGCGCGCCATGCGCTTGGGGTATGCTGTACTGACTCCTCAACACAAGCAGCAAATTGCGACGCGTTGGAGTACGGCGAGTCGATGGCGAGACGCAAAAACAGTGTTAGGAACGAAATACCAACGCAACAGTTAGTCGACAAAATCAAATGAGCAACAATCTTGAGAAAGAAAAGAAGCCGGCCCATTTCTGGGCCGGCTGGAGCTGGACGCTGCATAAGTGCAGCGCTGTGGGGAGGATTTAAAAGTCGAGAGTCCACTTAAACTGAAAGCCCGATTCTGTCCATCTGATCCGCGAAACCAGAAAAAGTTTCACGATTCTGGTTGCATTTTGCCGAAAAGTACAACTTTGAATTGACTAACTCTGGGAGTGGGCGACCAAGAGCAGCAAGTCGTCCCCAGGATTAATCGTGCCGCATCGGCAAGCATTTCCGGGTATTACAGATGGGGTCTCGCTTGCGCCAACCTCGGCGCAGTTGATGCCAAATCGTCCGCGCTACTTGTGCTGAATCGAGTCAGAAGCTCGCTGGCGATTCAAGGGAAGGACCTGCAGCTTCCAACTAACCGGCAGGCTGGCAGGAGGATAGCAAACTCTTTCGTCGCAGGCTTGGTACTTGAGCTCTCCAGTCACCGCGACTTGCTTCCCACTTCTCAGCGCAGCAAGAAATTCCCGAGAGCGATTGATTGTGATCTCGTAAATGATCCGAAATTTATCCTCGAATACAGGAACGTGCTCATGAATGGCCTCGAGGTACAAAGTTTTTGAGCGAGGGTAGGTCAAACCGACGGGAACAACATCCGCTGTTGGGTTTATCGAGAGCCCAATGGGCTTGTAACCTTGCACCTCTGGCGAGTACACATGGACGCCGGGCGGGAGCCGGATCTCAGCAATCAAGCTGACTCGGTTTCCGGGTACGGCGACGCGGTCCGACTGTGCCAGGGAGAGTTGGAGATGCGGAGCATTTACTTTCTCATTACCTTGCTCCGCCAGCTCGGGGAACAACTTGACGATTACATCGTTCGGAGTGAAACGATCGAGGTCGTTAGATTCAAAAAACTTCTCGCGAATGATTCCCTGAGCATCGATGTAAAAGAAGCCGGGATGAGCCATCCCCTTCTGAGGTCCTGTGGCCTCTTTATTTAAGACCTTAAACTTGCGAATGGTGGCCGAATCGGGGTCCGCCAGCAATGGATAGTCGATCTTTTGCCGCCTTGCGAATTCCTTGAGTATGGCTTCACTGTCGTAACTGATGGCCGCCAGCTTGAACCCTTGTTTTTCAAACCTTTCTCTTGCCGCCTGCAGCTCGACCAGCTGCGCTTTGCAGAAGGGTCACCAATCCGCTGAACGGAAAAATAGGAGGATGGTTCCGTTCGTTCCCTTCAATGTTTCGTTTGACTGCTTTTCGCCCTTTTGATCGCGGAGCTCGAACGCGGGAATCTTGCTTCGGACTTCGAGCCCGATGGATGACGCCGGGCCGGTCGCGTCCTGGAACCCAAGCAATTGCGCACTTGCGAACATGACTATTCCGAGGAAGGAAACCATGGCACCTGCAAATTTCATTCCGTTGATCGCCTCCCGAATCGGCTCGCGGTAAAATCTGTGAGAAGAGAATCTTTCACCAACTCAGCCGGCTTCATTGCTTGGAAAAGCGCGTCGATGCGACACCCTATATGGTTCCATTTTCCTGGTCTTGTGCGAACGCGATCAGACGTATGCTTCCTTTTCGGCGAGGAATTTCGATTCTCACGTCTTGCGAAAAAGGGTTGGCTTGATCCAGCGACCCTACCTGCCTGAGGCTGCGGAGAACAGCAACGTGTCTTAGGTTTCGGCCTCCGTTTTCACCACCAGTCACGTGGGTCTCATGTCTTTCGTCTGCGACGCCAAGCAAAACAGCCGCCGGCCGCGAGGCGGTTGCGGGCAGTTGACCGGCATCGAGATGAAGTGCCAGCACGCTCGCCGATTCTAAGTAAGCTCCTGACAAACTCATGCTGATCTTGTCCACCTTCGCTTCCCTCTCAACAGCCATGATCGCACGCCGCTCATCGCTGCCGACAAACTCGAATTTTCCATCTACCACCATCTGCGGGGTATATACGCTGCTAAGCCCAAGCCGCGTCGCGTAAGCGCTTTGTCTTTCGCTGTACGCGTGTGAAGAATAGGGATCCCTCCAGCCAATATCGTTCCAATAATCCACATGCTCGCTCAATACGATCAGATGCGCGCCCGCGACCGGCTGCGACGTATCTAAACGCTCCAATAGCGCGTCGGCCGGAGGGCAGTCCGAGCACCCCTCGGGAGTAAATAGCTCGACGAGCACCGGCGTGCCCGCGGTGTCGCGAGCGTTGTCTTTGGATTCAGCCAACAAATGGACAAGAGCCATCAATACCAGAAGGCTAACCGCTGCTGCACAAGACAGGAACGTGGTCGTGTCATGTGTACCTTTCCAACCTTTTCCACCCAGAGCCGTATTGGTTCGATTCTGGAAGAAGTGAAAAGGTTACAGATCCAGGGAACGTCTCACTCATGGCGCTCCGTCTTTGGCGACTTCCGAACCGCGGGTTACACAATCACCCTGCGAGAAAAGTCGAAGGTGTTCATTTCTTCGCGAGTCGAGCTTCTTGTGGCACTAAGGGTGGATGTGCTATCAGAGTTCGCGTCTGCTGCCTCTACTGTAACCTTTCGGAACGACCAGAATCTCAACCAACAAAGGAGACATCGGATGAATAGAGTTGGAATTCTAGCTACGCTGCAGGCTCGGCCTGGGAAGGAAATCAAAGTTGAGGAGTTGCTGAAGTCGGCCGCGCCCCTAGCTGCAGCCGAAGTGGGGACCACGGCTTGGTGCGCTTTCAAGCTCGGCCCAGCGACCTTTGGCATCTTCGATACCTTCAACGACGAACGGGGAAGAAGCGCCCACGTCAATGGGGAAGTGGCCAAGGCACTCTTCGCTCGTGCCGAAGAACTGTTCGTTACCGCTCCCCAGATCCAGATGGTAGATATCGTTGCAGAAAAAATCTAGGCTCGGCCCTTAGTCACTACTGAGAAATAGCCCACAGGAGGATTGCAACGTATAACATCAAGAACCTTGCCAAACTGAAGCGCAGTCGCGAATAATCCGGAAACTATGATGAAGGCTTTCTGCCTCAATTTGATTGAGGCATACTACGGATGCCGTCTGGCGCAGGTTTGGATCGTTGGTTATGAAATCGATCTTCTATATCTCGGCGCGCCTTTGATGCTTGCTATTCAAGGTCCTGTACCACTTCGTGCTTGACAACGCGCTGCAAGGCAGGAGTGTAAGGTCCGCATCGAGCGAAAAAGATGGTCCTGCGTACCTTCAGTCCTAACCGCTCTGATCGGACGAACAGTGCACAACGGTGTTAACAGCGTCAGTTAAGATAACTAGGCGGCCAAGTGCCAGTCGTGGAATTCGTAACTGTACATAGGGACGCATGCACCCCGCTACCGTTCGACGTCGAGGTCACGGTTCGGGCCAGCCCTATGGGAAAGTGGTTAATCGGTTCTAGTAGGACCGGGATTAAGTCGCCGACTGCAAGTTCTACACGTGTCGCTGCATTTCTAATTGTACGAGAGGAGACAAGTGTGGATCGCCGAGTTATCACTGCTCTCGAATTGATACATGCCAACATACACAAGCGTATTTCGATTGCCGAGCTGGCGCGGGCGGTCAATATGTCTCGTTGGCGGTTCTGCCACGTTTTTAAGATGGAAATGTCCCTCTCGCCCTCTTTTTACATCGGGGCACTAAGAATGCAAGCGGCCGAGAAGATGCTAAGAGAGACGTTCTTGAGTGTAAAAGAAATCAGAGCCGAGCTCGGCAATCTCGACCGGACTCACTTCAGTCGTGCATTTAAGAAGTTTCGTGGGGTGACACCAGCTCAATTCAGAAGGCGGCTAGTAGCCGATTTCCACAGCACCACGACACAATAGGCCGCCAGGTAGCAAAATCGACCGCTTCTTTCATCACACTTTCCCGCCAGTTGCGAGTCTCATTTTTGAGTGCCGGGAGTCGACTGGCGCTACTTAAATAACATCGGGGGTTGATAATGCAAGAAGGAGTATGTACATCAGAAGATCTGGGGGCAAAATGCGGCGAAGGATTGTCGTCGTGCAAGCTCTCGAAGCGACCTACTATCACCGCGTTCGCTGTTCTTGCCCTGGCCAACGTATTCTCGCATCAATCCACTGCTCAAGTCTCGTCTCAAGCTCCAACATCGCAGGCTCAGGTTCGCCATGCGTTGTCGCCAGAAGTCTTAGCCATGCACGCCCAACTCAAGCGTCCTGCGCCCGCCACACCCACAGATCTTGAACTGGCGGCATCCCCCACACCTAACTCACCAGACTTCAATACCGAGCAGGGACCTGGTCCTGGCCCAAGGGCTGGCTCGCCAGGGTGCGATTTATTTCCTGCTCCCGCATCCATAGGAACCAAAGTCGGCCTGTCGTACTTTGGACCTTCCCCTTCGACCGTCAACCCGAGCTTGGTAGGGCCGGTTCAGTTACTCAACTCGGGCAAACTGGACGCCATCAATGGGACCATCACCCTTCCATTGTATTTGGGCCACATGAAGGGCAGCGGTAAGAATGTGTGGTACATCCTCACCGACGTTGACGATTCCAACGTGGCTGCCGAATTAGGCTTGAATTTCTCAGCCAAGCTGACGTTCGCATCGACGGCCGCTAGGACGGCCAATTTCGACGATCAGGGAAATCTTGTTTTTGATGCAGGCACCGTGAATTTTTTTCCGGAGCGCAGTATTGTTCCCGGGCCTGCTGGAGCGGAGTTCCCTCCGGTTTCCGCAAAGCCGGGAGGCGTTGGGGACGCAAGTTACAGTCCTTTCGTACGCATCGCGAATGCGGCCGGCGTGATCTATAACGCGCCAATCGTGGCTTTCGGTGTCGACGGCAACCAGATCGAATTCCCGAACGGCAACGTCGACTACTCCAAAGTGCATGACGAGGTTGTAGCCATTGATCCGGCGAGCATGACGGTAACCATTCAGGTGATCAACGGCTTCAGCTTCGGTCGCCCGGTGTGGTACATCTCAATGGATGCGAGTATCCCGCTGGCTGCGGCAATTGAGCACAACACTTTTGCACCGCTGATGCAGAAGCTCGTCTTGGGACACGATGATAGCTTCGCAAGCCCGGTTGAGCGCATCTTCATCGCTACAAACGGACCCGAAGGTGGCGGCTGCAACAATCCCCTGCGACAAGGTCTTTCTGCAGATCTGGCAGACGGCCATCGACCGAACAATACTCTGGGCGGCATTCCGACCATCGCTCTGGACTACAGCCCGGCATGGGACGCCAATCTGTATGAATGGACGCAGGATGCAATAAGTCAGGGATTCCGCGGCCAGTTGCGTGAAGAATTCCAGATCCTCACCTTCGTGAAAGATGGGCTGCTTACTGGGCCTGGAGGGAAGGCATTCGGGAGCGCAGGCTTCTCGATCAATTGTCCAATCGTCCAGCGACTCGATTAGACAAAGGGGCCTCAGAACTTTGGTTGGCCCGCCATTTTGCAGACGAGAAGGCGAAATGGCGGAGTCCGACCAAACCCGGTTGCACGTTGCAGCTGCAAACAGTCACGACAACGCCGCCAGCATAGTGGCAAGGTGACCGAGGGTTTGGAGAACTCAGTCAGCTCCCCAGCTTCGCCCGTTCTGCGATCGGCCTGCCTTTCCTTGCTAGTCCCGGTGAGTTGAATTCGAGTACTGTGGCCATGAGGGTAAGCCCTTATGCAATTACCTTCCGGATGCTTTCTCACCTCGAGCACCATCCAGGTGGAGTTTGCCTTTGCAATCAATCGATTCTGCTCATCGGTAATGTTGCATTCCACGTAGCCGCGGTGCGGTCGATATCCTTATATATATATATATTGGCTGGCGCCGTCGGTACGAGGCGGCGGATGTTGTAATGGTTGGTGCAAGACAATTGATCACGCTGCTTCTGGCAAAAGCGGGGTCGAGCGAGCATCAGCGGTGACGGTATAGAGCACACCCCCTAACCGCGAGAGGGCTCAAAACACGCGACAGACCTCTGAAAAATCTAAGCGCGGAGCGCGTGGGCGCACCGATGCCGGGTCGCCGTATCCGATATTGCACAGGAAGTTCGATTTGATGGTTCCCGGCACGTACTCCACGCCCATGCCCTCGCGGTGGACGCCCGGCCCGAAGAACTCCGCATCGACCTTGGCGTTGTCGAATCCCGACATCGGACCACAATCGAGTCCAAGGGCTCGAGCCGCAATGATGAAATATCCGCCTTGTAGGGTGCTGTTGCGCGTCGTCGTCGCTTCCGCCAGTTCCGCATTGTTCGCGAACAGGTCTCGAAAGGCGGGATTGTGGGGAGCGAGCTTCGGCAGCTTTTCGTAGAATCGAAGGTCGTATGCGACAATTACTGTCACAGGCGCCGCCATCGTCTTCTCCACATTGCTTGGCGAGAGCGCGAGGCGCAGCCGCTCCTTGGCTGCCCTCGAGCGCACAAACAGGAACCGGGCGGGATTCGAGTTGGCGCTCGTGGGCCCCCACTTCATTACATCGTAAATCTCACGAAGGGTTTCGTCTGACACCGTCTTGTCGAGCCACCCGTTGTAGGTTCGGGCGCTCCGAAAGATCACATCGAAGCCATCATCATTCAGGCGATGGCCTAAAGCTGACGGCGCTACCTGGGATTGACTCATGGTAAGGTTCCTCGGTGCCACTTAGATGAGCCCCATCGAAGGGCGGCCTTGTCTGCTCAAATGAGATTCAGCGATTAGAGAAAAGTTACTTCGTGAAATCGAAGCGCGAAATGCATTCGCTAACGAGAAATGTCAACCGGTTTGAGGGCGTCTTGTCGAGGATCCGACTAAACACCGAGTCGCCGATCTTCAGCAGATTGCTGTACGAATGTGACTGGAACCAAAGCCGAGGATGTCTTCTTCACCGCCATTCGCTGAAGTTCGGCGGACGGTTCTACTCCAAAGACATACTGAACTTCGCTCGAATGAAACCGCAAATTCAAACCGGACCCGATCCCAATTTCCAACACTCTTCTTTGGGCGTGCGGCACGACCTCTGCCCGGAGGCGAGTCGTGTCATTATTTCTCCTAGCCAGGTCAATCAGACGAGGTAGAACATATTTGCTGTACGTGCTCATCGCTGATTCCCCCCAGATCAGCTGAAATATCGTGAGACTTTTGCAATGCACCACGCCTCAAAGCCGACTCTTTCATCAGAGCAAAGAAAATAGGCACCAGAATCAACACATGAATCGTGGATGTAATCATGCCGCCCACTATAGGAGCCGCTATAGGTTTCATCACATCTGAACCCACGCCAGTCTCCCACAAGATGGGAACAAGACTGGCGAGGACGACGCAGACCGTCATCACCAATGAGCACTACAGCGCAAAAACGAGGCCCTCAGATTTTAATCAATCGGACACCGTCGATCAAACATCAGCCAAGAACCAAACGCTATTACTTTGACGGGGGAAAAGACCCGCGCCGGAGACAGGAGTGGTCGCGATGACACAGCCAAGTCCAGCAGTTTCGGCACCTACTGATGTGGGATAAGAACTGCGTAGATGGTGCTGAAACTCGACAGTGTCTCAGAACCTTTACCCGACTGACCACCCCAACCGCAAATTTCTGTGGTTTATTACCAACGACTTACGGGCATGCTGGCGAGACCCTTTCGAACCATACCCTCAACTAGCCTCTTTCCTGTGCTCTATGCTAGGAATCGAGCCATGTTGCACTCTAGACGCTCAACCACAAGCCACTTCAACCACTCGAGATCACCCTGGGCCGCATCTCGGAATGCTGGAGATCGCTCACACACTACTTTTCAACGCCGGTCTTTGCGCGGTCAGCGCCTTCGGCACTCCATTTTTCTGTCTACGGCCATTCAGGGTGTACAACGTGCAGGAGCTACGGGGGATAAAACATTTGGTTCCTCAGGTAGGAAACGCCTCTAGCAGAGGGCCTTCCCGACATTCCCGCCCGTGATCTACAACCCGAAAAACATTCTGCGCGAACTCGGTTCGACGAAAAGCTTGTCCTACGTGCAGGATTTGACTTCGGAATCCGTCAATTCCGTCAACTGATCTCACCGCAACAAGCGCGTGCATTCAAAGAAGGGATTCCGCTCATCAGGATAAGCTGGCTGCGTAGTCCTATGCAAAGCGTTGACAACTCCGAACGATGTCGCATTTGAGCGTGATGCTTCACCAATTGACGAACTTTAGCTAATGCGTCTGGGATCCGAGCCCGCCGCCGAGTCGAGTCGGATGGCGTGGTTTGCCGATTGGTTCGTAGCGAGCCCCGTCTCAGCGGAGTACGGGAGTACGGGATTAACTGTACGTCGGGCTCGACCATAACTTCACGCCGATGGCGTATTTTGGCGCTATGTTTCTTAGGTTTGTTGTGGATCCAAGCCGCCGTTTTCGCTTCACCTTCGGACCGACTTGTCGGAACGAACTTTACTCGCTCCCATTTCCACCGTATCGCAACTAGGTGCCAAGAGGCGCAGGATGAGTCTCAACGCAGGTGATGCAGTGTGCAAGACAGTGCTGATCGTCGATGAGAGCGTGTTTATTCGTCATGCGCTCTATGAGCTATTCACGCGTCAGTCGGATTTTGAAGTATGCGGAGTTGCTGAGAACGGGCGTGAGGCAGTTGAAGTAGCAAGCCGGCTGCATCCTGACTTAGTTGTGCTGGATCTTTCGATGCCAGTGATGAATGGCCTCGACGTTGCTCGTGCGCTGAAACGTGTGCTGCCTACCGTTCTCATAATCATGTACTGTGCCTTCGAACACAGCCTTTCCGAGAAGGAAGCAAAACTGATAGGAATTTCTGAGATTGTGTCAAAGTTCGATCCACCTTCGCTGTTGCTTGAGAAGGCCCACGCACTCGCGTATCGCATCGCTGTTTAACAGTAGGTGCCTCGAGTTTGCCGACTCAGAGTCTTGGCTCCGCCGGTGGAGGAATTATGGAAGCTCGTCGTACCGACGAAATCAAGGCTGAACTCAACGAACTGCTTCGCCAACCGCACGAAGTCTTGGATGCGAGGGTGTTGGGGGCTGCCAGTGGTTCGGAGATTGCCCGAAAAGTTGTATTGGAGGTGCGCAAATGAACAATCTAAAGATAAGGTTGTGCCTTGTCGCATTCCTGTGTGTAAGCATGCTTCTCATTAGCACGGCTCAGGACACGAACGACACGAGTAAGTTAACCCGTTACCTCACTGGCTGTCTTCAACAAGGTCACAACGTCGATGAGTATCAGTTGAATGCCAAAAACGCGAAGTGGCATCTCAAGAGTGACAACTACAGATTAGAGGATTATGTCGGACAGGAGGTCAAAGTTGCCGGTGTTGTTTCAAATCAACCCTATCACGGTATGAAAGAAGATCTAAAGGCCGCGGTGGCGAAAAACCCTACCGAGACTGGCGTCCTGACTATTACGAACCTAGAAATCGTCAGCAATAGCTGCAATTAGGCTCACTGGGAAGCGGTTTGGTAGCTCGTTTCAGCGGTTCCACGCGACACAGATCGAATCAAGGCTAGATCGGGTTAAAAAAATGACAGAAACATCGCGCGTGACGGCACTTGCGCTGGTCCTGACGTTAAAGTTAGACAGGTAGGCTGCGCAAGATGACCTCACTGAACATGTTGTTTGTCTTTTGGAGAGCCAAATGTCCAATCCTAGAGTAATGACAGTGATAGTGATTCTGTTGATAGGCATGATGTGCGCTCAGGACCGGGTGCAGTCCGAGTTGCGATTCGCTGCTCACAGCAAAGACGAAAAGACGGCGGGAGTGTGGGTAGATGGGCAATACGTGGGCTTTGTGAATGAACTTGGAGGTAATAAGAAACTAATGCTCTTGCCCGGCAAGCACGAAATTGACATCCGCCAGGCCTGGTACAACGAGTTTGTCACGGAGGTCATCCTGGAGCCTGGGAAGACCCACGAAGTCAACGTCGTGCTGGTGAAATCGCCTCGGTTGCCGACCAAGGACGCCACCGCCGAACTAAAAATCGCCACCACCCCCTCCCGTGCGGCAGTCTTTGTTGACGGTCAATATGCCGGCCACGTAGACGAGTTTGACGGCGTGGGCAAAGCCATGCTTCTTACTCCCGGACAGCACCGCCTACATATCGCTTTACCGGGCTACCTGCCCTTCGACACCATGGTGGACGTACGCCCGCAGCAGAAGCTCAAGATTCAGACTGATCTCGTAAAAGGCAGCATCACCGAGGCCGGATCGCAGGTCAGCAAGCAGTAGAAAAATCGTTAGCCCAGAAAGGCCGGCGGCGCAATTTCCACTTCTGATCCAGCGAGAAGCGAGTTGCATATGCTGTTGTGTCCATTGCTCCGGAAGAGCCGCCGTAGTAATCCAATTTCTCGTAGCCAAGCGCGGCGCGTACAGCATCGACGTCGCGGGCGACATCTCCCGTGCATAAGACCCGATGTCGCCATCGTGGACACGGCGACAGTTACATGGCTGGATTCCCCGATGAACAGACAAAGAATTACCGGGGAAGTATTCACGATACACCGCTGCGTTTGTGAAACAGAACGGCAAATGGTACGTGACCGCCTTTCGCTCGCTGCCGCAAGTAAAGGTCACTCCACCACAATGAGCTTGGACGATTCGCTCTGTGGGAATGCGAGCATCCATATTGCTTCAGTTCTTCGGCTCAACGATATTCCAATAGGAATCTTTCCGAACGATCTTGCCATCTCGGAATTCCAGAAGGTCACACCCACGGACAGTAATCCTCCTCCCATCTTTGGTGGTGCCCGTCAGAGTCCATTGCGGCACTAAGCAGCTTTTGCGTCGCCAAAAAACTGCTGCGCCATCGCTTTGCGAAATGCCTCGTCCCCAAGCTGCAAGCGAATTGCATACATCGCTTTTGCATCTGACCCAGCGATGTAGCGAAGCTGGTCTTTTCCGTCAGTGGCAGCTTCATACACTACCTCTGCAATCTGTATCAGAAGCAACATGAGAGGATTGCGCGACGGCGGGGAGGGCCAGCACGCGGAGGTAAACCCAATTTGCTAAAACGTAAAGCGTCAAGACGATCAGACACTGAATACAAGGGCCCGGGGAAGGTTTTTGCCGGGGTTTTATACTTCTTCTCCAACAGGGCCAAGCAAGTGCCATCCGCTGTAAGCCCACATCACTGGGACGAGTGCAGTTAGGAACGCGCCTATTGCACCGGCAGCGATAGGCGTCGAACTTGGCAGGAGGTTTGCAGAATGGCCTCTTTGAGAAATGAATCCAGGATGATAAGTACCGCCATGTCGCCCACCTTCAGCGACGTCGCCAGTAACTGGATTCGTTCTCAAACCACGATTAGAAAATAAGTTGCTGGGCTTTCCCATAATGGAAATACTGGTGAGGTGAGCAGTTCTTCTGAAGAGACGCAGTGCTATCGCTGGGGCGGGATTGCGGCACTGCTTTTGGCGATCGGCTACGTGGTGATCATTCCCCTCTTCGCATGGTCGGGCGCGCCACCTGCAACAGGCGACGCATGGTTCCGCTACCTGCCGGGCAAAACGATGGTATGGTGGGCGATTCTTTGGCTTTCGGTGCTCACCGATCTGCTTTACCTGCCGGTTGCCTGGGCGCTGTGGTTCGCCTTGCGCGAGACGGCAAAAAATCTGATGTGGGCCGCTACAGTTTGCTTGCATCTGTTCGTTGTGCTCGATCTGGCAGTGACCTGGACCCATCACGCCTCTCTGCTTGCGCTCTTCGAAAACCATTCCAGTGCCGCCGACGAGGCTCACCGGGCCGCCTATTTGGCTGCGGCCGAATATGCCGCGGCCATGCCATCGACGAGACTGCTCATCTTTTACGCGATCGTGATTCCATCGGTCGGTGTGCTGCTGGCGGGCATCGCGATGATGAAGGGAAGACTCGGAAAGGTCAGCGCCTGGACCGGGATGATCACGGGCGTGTTCGGGGTGCTGTCGATGACGGGCTTTTATTCGTTGGTGATGGCGAACGCGTTGGGCGCGACGCTTTGGTTCTTCCTCGTTGGCGTCCAACTGCTGCGGCTAGGCAGAGCCTCTACCGCGGATTAGCGCTCTAACTGGCGTGAGACGACTCGGCTGGGCGGCGAAGCCACAACGCAAACAGCCTATCCTGATGAACTATTTGCCTTGGTTCCGGAAGCAATCGTCGAGGATACACACAAAAGTGTGCAGGGTTTCACCACGAAGAAAAAGCGAATGTATTCGGTCGACGAGGGCTCGGTGGAGACCAGCTGGGTAAAGCTGTGCGCGGTCACTGGCCCTTGCTTGGTCTGCTACCCTTTGCCATTTGGACCACGTTTCGCGGAACCTGCACTTCTCTGACGTCCTCAGTCCCCTCTTCGCGGGCATCTACGAAAACATCATCATCCTTCCGGTTTACGGGATCGGATACTAGTTCCAATTGTTTTCCGTAGAGTTTGATTTTCTTTTTCTTTGCGTACCCGTAACGCTTTACCGCTTCGCCGAGTTTTTCCTGGTTCGCCATTGAAGTTCCCTTCCTAAGCGGAAGACTAATCGTTAGCCCGGATCGTGACCATCCGTGAATCCCGCGCCGCGTTATTTTTCCCGTCAACTGTCGTTGTTCGCTCCATCCGACTTAAAAAACGTAGGCGACGAAAACACGATTACACCAATTACGAATCGGTGGCCGCTTTCCTCTGATTAGTCCTCATCGGGCCGCCCTTGTCCTTCCCTGAGATGGAGACTCGCATGGGAGAAAACGCCAACCCATGCACACCCTTGAATCCTGTCGCAACGGCCGTGACAACTCCCGTATTGAGGTCGACTAGACCAACAACGTTTGCCACATTCGCAGCGGTATAAACCTCATTCGCCGGGAAATACGGCTTGGTCAGCATATAAATCGTATTGCCACCGGTGTCGGTGATGAAAATCGTACCGGCGGTGGAGGAGACGCGAGTTGTCTCCGACATTGTGAATATCGTGTCATTGACCTCGACGGCAGCTCCCCCGAGCGTCAGTGGAACCCTCAATACCGGATGTGGCGTCTTTCGATTACGCACGATGTACAGGGAATCATCGCTGCGGTTATCAAGCACGAGCTCCCCTGCCGGATCAAGCGTCATGGAGTCGGGATCACCCACCATATCCGTCGTCTCCGCGCTATTCGTG
>Ga0126373_10000622_pt1 | contig 23563 bp, 22 predicted proteins | sample PanSoiMetPlot_11_FD_92545 | JGI IMG/M metagenome (GOLD analysis project Ga0126373, IMG submission 92545) | Tropical forest soil microbial communities from Panama - MetaG Plot_11 | ecosystem: Environmental > Terrestrial > Soil > Tropical forest > Bulk soil | place: Panama | collected 2016-02-17 | reverse complement strand
TTGACTAGCTTTTTGCGCTCGGAGCCGCGCATTCCGCGGTAGGTTAGCGGCAGCTCGACGTTTTCGTAAACGGTGAGGTCGCCGATCAGGTTGAAGGCCTGGAAGATGAACCCGATCTCGCGGTTGCGCACCCGCGCTCGCTCGGAGAGCTTCATCTGGTCGACCCGCGTGCTGTTGAGCACATAAGTCCCTTGCGATGGGGTGTCCAGCAGGCCGAGAATGGCCAGCAAAGTCGACTTGCCGCAGCCGGATGGGCCGGAAATCGAGACATATTCTCCCTTGCGAATCTTCAGCTCGATCCCGGCGAGGGCGTGGGTTTCCACTTCGTCGGTCGTAAACACTTTGTAAACGTCTTGGAGTGCGATCAGCGTCTGTCGGTCATCAGCGGGATTCACATGAAGCTCCTTAACAGTCGGTTCACTCTGCCCTAGTGTCAACACTTGGACGTACGCAGCCGGGACGAGTTAGGTTCGAAGAAAAACGATTGTTTCCGGCCATGTTCTTAAGCCACTACTTCGATTGCGGAAGAAAGTTACCGAGTTGAGCCTAAATTATTCGAATCGTTGGTTCAATTGTCGATGGGCGGCTCCGCATGATCGATCACGAGCACCTGAGTGGGGTGTTTTTGAAGCTCCAGCTTGAGCCCGAGCTTCTCCACGGCTTCGAACGCCGAAACGGCACCGTTGGGGTCGCTGGCGTTGGGGACGCTCGGTGCGGCACTTGGAGTGCCTCCGTCGCGTGAGACGCGATCGAAGACGCCTCGCCCGGTCCAGCTCAGGACAAAGTCCCAGCCGCCGGAAAGCTCGGTGGAGTCGATGACCGGGTGGTCGATGTAGCCTCCGGCGAATTGCCGCAGCATTTTGGCGAAATCGGCCATGGTGGTGTTCTGGCATGTAAATGAGTTGGTAAGTGACGGATTACCGAGGATCGCGCCCGGCGATTGCCGGCAGAAAGTGCGGGCTTCTTCGGGGGACTGTTTCATTTTGGGCGGGCGCTTGGGTGCGACGAGAGCGTAAACATTTCCGGCTTGCGTTTCGGTGTGTGTGGCAAGCTTGAACCGTTCCACCAGGAGCGACCGCAACATCAGCCGCATCGTATCGAAGTCGACAAACGGCTCGGGCGGATCGCTTTCCGGCGCCTTCGCGACGATATCGAAGCGGTCCGAATCGATCCATTTCGGTCCGCCCACGATCAGGTCCGGCGGGTCCGGCATCATATCGCAGGTAATCTGAATGAGGAACTTCAAGTTCATGCCTTTCACGGTCAAACGTCCGCCAGGCAGGTTCTGAAATATCCGGTCCCGCGAATCGGGTCTGCTTGGCTTGACATCCGCGACGTCGAACTCCGCGGGCGGCGGTTTTTCGCCGAGAATTTTGGCGACGTCAGGGACATTGGGAGTAGGCGTCCGATTGACATGATCCACGGCGATGACAGGCGCCGGCAAGGTATCGAGCTCCAATTTTAGGCCGATTCTTTCGAGCGCATCGAAGACTGAGACGCCTTCTGAACCTGCCAGGCCCAACTGCCCTCTCGCAGTCCATGAGATCGTGAGGTCCCAATTTCCTTCGATTCCCGTTTTGTCGACGACTGGTTTGTCCAAGTAGCCGTTGGCCATGCGACGTATTTGCTCGGCGAAGGATGCCATCGTGATGTTGTGGCAGTCCACTGTTTGAGGCGGCATCGCACCGCCGGGCGGAGGTGGTTTGAAAGGTTGAGGTCTGCATCCAGCGGGAGCGGACCGATTCGGCTCCTTCAATTGCAATTTGCGCTTGCCGACCTTCAGCGTGTACGCCGGAAGCGGCCGCGTGTCGTCGTGCACCTGCAGTTTGAAGCGATCCTCTAACAAAGTTCGCAGCATGAGCATCGCGGTTTCATACGACGTCGACGGCGATGTCTTGGCTTGCACGTCGAAGCGATCCGATTCGAGCCAGGATGGTCCACCGAGAACCTCGTCGGCGTCCACGCGGTACGCGTATCGAACCAAGTCAACTATCGTGGCGTTATGAGCGACGTACTTACCAGCGCGGTAGTTGTTCCTGGTGGACGGATACATGTTCGATGCAGGCGGATTCGCGTGAACATCGGCGGCGTCAAACATGGGAGCCGGCGCTTTCGATGCAGGGACTACTGGCGCAGCGGTGGTCTGGCCCAGCGCGGTGGCACAAGCAAGAGCGGATGCGGCGATCCAGCGTGAACTGACGAACATTCGCGTCACGTCACGAATCTCCTCCAAAATGCGCACAAATTCAAGACGCAACCGGGACATATCGGTTGCAATAGAAATAACGCGAAACAGTTCAGTTCCGTGCAGGACTATTTTGCGGATAATTGCGGAGTGGGCCTTTAGTTCAGCGGAAGAACGAGCCGCGCCTCGCAGCCCGGGCCCTGGGCGGCGTTCTGCAAAGTCAAAGTGCCGCCGTGCGCTTCAGCGATTTGACGGCTCAACACCAGGCCGATGCCCGAGCCGGTGGGCTTGGTGGTGAAGAAAGGCACGAACAGATTCGAGGTGTTCGGGAGTCCTGGGCCATCGTCACGCACCCAGACAACCAAGTGCGAATTCTGGCGGTCCCAGCCGACGCGCACACCTCCGCCAGTTTCGAGCGAAGCGTCCGCGGCATTGCGGATCACGTTAATGAGCAACTGCTCGATCTGGTCGGCATCGGCCTGAATGGTCAGCTCGGGACCTGCCTGAAGCTCGGGTTTGATTCGGGTTTCGAGACCGACGACACGCCGCACCAGATCGTTGATGTCGACCGGTGCCAGCGTTGGCGCCGGTAACTTAGCAAGCCGTGCGTAGGCAGTCATAAAGCGGCTCAGGGCTTCACTGCGAGTCGCGATGACTGCCAGACCGCGGCGCACGTCTTCTTCCCAATCGGGCGGGCGCGGCTGACGGGCGAGCAGATTGTCGAGGCTTCCGGCGATCGATTTAATCGGCGCTAGCGAATTGTTCAGCTCGTGGCCGATCACGCGCACCAGTCGCTGCCAGGCCTTCAGCTCTTCCTCGCGCAGTGGGCGCGTGAGATCGGTGACCACCAGCATCTGATGGGGCAGGCCGCCTTCGCGAAACATGCTACGGCTGATACCCCAGCGTGCGGTCGCGCCCGCGAAGGTGCGTTGGACGGTCTGCTGCGCGTCGCCTTCGAGGTAGCTATCGAGTCCCAGCCGCACGGCGTCAGCGCCGAGAATGCGCTCGGCAGCTTGATTTAACATGCGTTCGCCCGCACGATTCACTAACCGGAGCCGGTGTTCGCCGTCAAAGGCGAAGACCGCAACGTTGATCTCTTCCATCACTTTTCTGAGTAGCGTCGTCGCTTCAAGCGCTCCCAGACGCTGCGCGCGAAGAGTTGCGCTCATCGCGTTAACCTGCTGGATCACTTCGCTCATGGCGTCGTCGGTCTTGGCGCCTCGTGCGCGGATGGAATAATCGCCTTCGCGCATGGCTTCGAGCAGATTGGCAAGCGTACGCAGCGGCGAAGCGACACGATCGCGCAAGGCGATGCAGAAGCCCAGCCAGCAGCCAACCATGCCCAGCGTCAATGTCCATTGGACTTTGGGCGTGTAGCTGCCGAGCCACAAGATCAGTGTGGCCGTTAGCACCGCTGGGAAACCCGCGGCGAGAGCCATGAGGAGAATGCGCTGCTCGTGGACCAGGCGAGGTTTGGAAACGCTCATGAGCGATACCGGCCGGTCGAATGCCATGGGCCGGGTTTCGTTCACATCATAGCCCGTAGCGCTGGAGGCGGCGATAGAGGGCGCTGCGGCTTAGCCCGAGGGCGTTGGCCGCGTGACTGACATTGCCGTTGTAGCGCGCTAAGGCTTTCTTGATGAGGAAAGCCTCCACTTCCTCGATGCTCATGTCTTCGAGACGTGGGATGCCGTCGCGCGAGGTGCGCAGGGCAAGGTCCGATGGCCGGATTTGTGTATCCTGCGCCATGAGTACAGCGCGCTCTACAACGTGGTTCAACTCGCGGACGTTGCCTTGCCAGGGATTGTCGAGCAGCGACTGCAATGCAGCATGATCGAATCCGCCAATCCGTTTCCGGTACCGCTGCGCGTGCATGGAGAGAAAGTGCGCGGCCAGAAGCGGAATATCCTCGCGCCGCTCGCGCAGCGCCGGAAGATGAATTTCGATGGTGTTGAGGCGAAAAAGCAGGTCCTGGCGGAACCGCCCGGCATGGACCTCTTCATCCAGATGCGCGTTGGTTGCAGAGATTACCCGGACATCGACGCGCTTGGTGCGGGAAGAGCCGACGCGTTCCATCTCGCCGACTTCGAGCACGCGCAGCATCTTGGCTTGGAGATTCAGCGGGACGTTCGCGATTTCGTCGAGAAATAGCGTGCCGCCGTCGGCCAATTCGAAGCGGCCCACGCGGTCGGCCTTTGCGTCGGTGAATGCGCCTTTGACGTGTCCGAACAGCTCGCTTTCGAACACACCTTCGGCGAGACCGCCAGCGTTCACGGTGACCATCGGTTTGGATGCGCGCGGCGAGATGGCGTACAGCGTCTTGGCCACTACTTCCTTGCCGGTGCCCGGCTCGCCGGTAATTAGAACGTTGGCGTCCGATGGACCCACACGCGCGATCATCTGCAAGACCGGCTGCATGGACGGCGATTCCGCGATCAGCGCCGGAACGCCTTCGGTGCGCAACAGTCGGTTCTCGGCTTCGAGGCGTAGTCCACGTCGGATCGCGTTACTCAAATCGATCTGAGTTTTGACGATGCTGACCAAGCGCTCGTTTTCCCAGGGTTTTTGGATAAAATCGCGCGCGCCACGGCGCATTGCTTCGACCGCGAGGCCGACGGTACCCCAGGCCGTCATGACAATGACGGGGAGGATAGAGTCGATGGTCTGAATGCGCGTCAGGAGGTCCAGGCCTTCCTGGCCGGACGTGGTGTCGCGCGTATAGTTCAGATCCATCAGCACGACATCGAAATCCCGCGCTTCCAGCTGCGATATGATCGCGGCCGGCGAGGTCGCTAGTTCGATCTGGTAGCCTTCGCCCTTGAGCAAGAGACGCAGCGCCTCCAAAACGTCCTGCTGGTCGTCGGCGATTAGAATGCGCGGGGCGTTATCGGAGGCGGCTCGCATGGAGACGGGTTCAGGACCAGTATTCAGAATACTGAATGCGGACGCGTCGCCGCGCTCTTCCGCGATGGCGGAATTGGCTGCCCCTGAACGCTCGCCAATGTGTTCTAAAGTTTCGTGAATCGTTTGTTTCTCCTTACGCTGATGCTTCCATTTACAGTTGCCAGATGAAGCTCTGGCCCGCCGCAGCCGATCACACCCTCGGCGTGCTGGGCGGGAAATTGGCCGTGGACCGGCAGCTTGAAGTCGGTCTGAATGGGTCCATTCTTGGTTCGGGCGCGGATGTGCGCGGACGCTCCACGCGGCACTTCGAGCGAAATGGCTCCATTCACGGTGGTGAAATTTAGCGGGCTGGTGATTTTTCCAACGGACGCCGTGATGGAGCCGTTCACTGTCTCGCCCTGAGCAGCACCGGTAGTGCTCAGCACGACATCGCCATTCACTGTATGGGCTTCGGTGTCGGCGTCGAGCGACTTAGCCTCTACCAGACCGTTCACGGTCCGAGCCACGAAGCGCACACCCGCAGGGACGCTGACCGTGAAATCGATATTGACATCGCCCGCCGCTGGTGCTGATACGTCGGGTACCGCGAGAATTGTGACGCCTCCGTCATGCTCAACCACTTTGACACCGACCGTGCTGGGATCGATGGCCCGCCCCGACTTATAGGCGACGACGTCGACGCTGCCGCCACTGGCCGGCTGCGCGTGAATATTGCCGTTGATCCCACGGATTTCGATTTCTTGTCCAGCCGGGACGTTGCCGGACCAGTGAAACGTATCGGTGGTGGCCGCGCCGAACAGAGGAGCGGTCAGAAGCACGGAAACGAGCGCGATGTGCACGATCTTTCTTCCTCCTTATTCGTATCTCAGGGCTTGCATTGGGTCGACTTGGGTAGCTCTGCGCGCCGGGAAATAACTCGCCGTGACGGCTACGATGCACAATATCAGCGAGACTGCGACGAACGTAAGTGGATCTGTCGGGCTGGTTTCGAACAGCAAGCTGCGCAAATAACGGGTCAGAGCGAAGGCGCCGGCGAGGCCGGCGGCGATCCCGATGACGGCGAGCGCTGCGCCTTGTCCGACGACCAGGCGAAGGACTTCGCCGCGGCTGGCGCCGAGCGCCACGCGAATACCGATCTCTCGAGTGCGCTGCAGCACCGAATACGACATGACGCCGAAGATTCCGATCACGGCGAGCAGCAGCGCCAATCCAGCGAAAGAGGCGAGCAACACGGATTGGAAGCGCGGGCGCGCGATGGATTTCGAGAGGACGGCGTCCAGCGGCTGGATATCGGCGATGGCCTGGTCCTTATCGTAGGCGTGGATTACTTGCTCGATTACGGGGGCCAGCTTCGTAGGGTCGGAGGTAGTGCGAATCATCAAAGTGGCGGCTCGAGCCGGCTCCTGCGCTTCGGCGAAATAGACGGCTGGCATCGCGTCTTGATCCAGCCCGTCGTGCTTCACATCGGCAACCACGCCGACGATTTCGTATGGCGTTTCGCGGCCCCAACTCACGAACAGCCGCTGGCCGATCGGGTCCATTCCTTGAAAATAGACGCGAGCGAGCGAGTGGCTGATGAGAACGACCGGGGCCGTCTCTGCGCGGTCGCGGCGAGTGAACAGCCGGCCCCGAATCAGCGGAATGCTCATGCTCGAGAAATAGTCCGGCGTGACGATGGAAACAGCAGTGACCGGCTCCTGACCTGGCTTCGGAAGGGGCCTTCCCGCAACACGAAACGTTGTTGCAGATTTGAGTCCGCTCAGCGGCGCCCACAGGATGGATCCCGCGGATGCGACACCTGGAACGCGCTCGATTCGACTTAAGATTTCCTGCAGACTGTCCGCCTGCTGTTGCGGATTCGCGTATCGCGGGCCCACCAGGCTGATATGCATCGACAGAATACGATTCGTTTCGAAACCCGGCGAGACGCGCTCCAGCCGGAAAAAGCTCTGGATCAGCAGGCCCGCTCCGATGAGCAGCATGAGCGCTAGCGCGATCTCGCCGGCGACAAGGGCGGCCCGGAGGCGGTTGTGGCGGAGACTTTCTGACATGCCCCGGCCGGTCTCCTTAAGCGCCTCGGTCAACGCTGGCCGCGCGGCGCGCAATGCGGGAATCAGGCCGAACGCTAGGGTCGTGAGCAGGGACAACGCGGCGGTGAATCCGAGCACGCGCGTATCGATTGACACGCGATTCACGCTCGCCGCCGATATGCTTTCGGGCAGCATCGCAAGCAGGAACTCCTTGGCCCAGATCGCGGCTAGTAGCGCTAGCAAACCGCTCGCGAGGCTAAGCGTTCCACTCTCGATCAGCAATTGGCGAACGATTCGTCCGCGCGTCGCTCCAAGCGACGTTCGGATCGCGATCTCGTGCGAGCGCGCGGTCGAGCGCATCAACATCAGATTCCCGACGTTAGCGCAAGCGATCAGCAACACCAGGCCGACGGCACTCAACAAAACCAGGAGCGGCGTGCGAAGTTCACCGGTGAACCTTTCGCGTATGGAAAGCACCGACGCGCCCCAACCGGTATTGAAGTCGGGATGCTCTTGAGCCAGACGCGAAGCGATCCCGTTCATGTCGGCTTGCGCTTGCAACTCCGAGATTCCCGGACGCAACCGCGCGATGCCCGAGAGCGAGCGGCCTCTCCGAGCGGCGCCTGCGTCGATGTGCATAAGCTGCCAAATGTCCGGCCGGATGTCCGGAAACCGAAAACTCTGCGGGAGAACGCCGATCACAGTGACTACCGTATTCTCGACGATCAGCTTTCGGCCGACGATGTGGGGGTCTGCACCAAAGCGGCGCCGCCAGAATCCGTCGCTGATGATGGCGACATTGGCGCGGGCCGCGTCGTCCTCCGGGAGAAAATCACGGCCGAGCGCCGGGCGCACGCCGAGAATCGAGAAAAAGTTGTGCGTGGCGAGGTCCGATGGGATTTCTTCCGGCGCGCCTTCGCTGGCGATGTTGGAGGTCAACGTGAACCCATAGTAGGCCGCCAGTTTCTCGAAAGAGCGATTGCGTTGCTGCCAGTCGGCGAAGTTTTGCGGATTTACGGAGTTGAACTTGCCTGTGTGGGGACTCTTCTCGTAAACCATGACCAGGCGGTCGGAATCGTGGAACGGCAGCGGACGAATCAGGACGGCATTCACGACGCTGAAGACCGCGGTGTTGGCACCGATGCCGAGCACGAGAGCGAGCAGCGCGATCGTTGTTGATCCGGCATTCGCTCGCAGGACGCGCAATCCAAAAGTAAAATCCTTCCAAAGAGCGTCCATAGTCGTGACAGCAGTGCAACTTCTATTCCAGGGGAAGCCTTTGGCGAACAGTGGGATAGGTTGGATCGTTGTTCGGTTATGGGACGGCGGTGGGCGGGGGTGGGAAGGTGTCAGGCGTCAGCTTTCAGGTGTCAGTACATTTTAGACCTTTCGTGAGGCCGGTCAGCATTCTGCCAACTTCGGCAGTCGGAGCGAAAGCTGGTTTGGCTTCTGACTCTGTGAGATCGCCTAGGCGACAAGTGATCAGCAGATGAGTTTCGAGTTCCATCAACGAACCGTTGGCGACAGAGAGATGGCGGATGTAATCGCCGAGGTGTTCGCGGCCATGTCCTTCGGCAATGTTCGCGGGAATGGAGACAGCGGCACGCTGCGTCTGCGCGGCGAGACCGAACTGTTCTGATTTCGGGAACTGGCGACTCAACCGGTAACACTCGATAATCAGTTCCATCGCCTTCTGCCAAACCAGCAGTTCCCCTGTACCTACGAACGCTCACTCCCCGGCACCTGACACCTGAAACCTGACACCTAGTCCGTGATCCACCCATCCACGATGTGCACGATTCGATTGCCGAACTCGGCGTTCTTTTCGTTGTGAGTGACCTGGATGATCGTGGTGCCTTCGTCGTTCAGCTTCTTGAAAAGCTCCATGATCTCTTTGCCTTGGCTGGAGTGAAGGTTGCCGGTGGGCTCGTCTGCCAGGATGATTTTGGGGTTGGCTACGATGGCGCGAGCGATGGCGACCAGTTGCTGCTGGCCGCCGGAGAGCTGGTTCGGATAGAGGTCCTTCTTGCCGACGATCTGGAAGCGGTCGAGCACGTCGCAGACGATGCTGTCGCGCTCGGACTTTTTGATGTTGCGGTAGGAGAGGGGGATGTCGAGGTTCTCGTACACGGTCAGAGAGTCGAGCAGGTGATAGCTCTGGAAAACGAATCCGAAGTACTTCTTATACAGCTCCATGCGGTCCTTTTTCGCGAGCTTGTGGATGGGATGTTCGAGCAGATGATACTCGCCGGTCCAGGCGCTGTCGTGCATGCCGAGCAAGTGCAGCATGGTGGATTTCCCAGCGCCGGAAGGCCCCATGATCGACACGAACTCGCCTTCCTTGATGTCGAGATTGATGCGGCGGAGGACGAAGGTCTTGGTAGGTCCGTGTTCAAAATACTTTTCGACGTTCCGAAGAACGATCATGGAGTTCATAGAGTTTATTGTCGTTGAAGGGCGCGGGAGCCTGCTAGCGAAATTGAGCAGTTCGGGCGCGTTTTTAGTGACTGAAGAGGCGGTCGATATTGGAGATGAGCTTGGCAGAAGCCGGGCATCCGGAAAACTGCGCGCGGATGTTCTCAACGCGAATGGTGTTCGCCTGGATAGGCAACACGAGGGCCGAATGCGAGAGCGCAATCAGACCCAGCGCAATCACGGACACGGCGATGACGTCGATGTGCCGGCGAATCATTAGGCAACTCCTACACTTTCCTCCACGATGCGTCCGTCAAAGAGGCGAATGGTGCGATCGGCATAGCGCGCATAGCGTGGATCGTGGGTCACCATGCAGATAGTTGCGCCGCCGCGGTGCAGTTCGCGTAGAAGATCCATGACGGCTTCACCATTCGTTGAATCCAGGTTTCCAGTCGGCTCGTCGGCGAGCAGGATAGATGGGTCGCCGCCCAACGCTCGCGCCACCGCTACACGCTGCTGCTGGCCGCCCGAGAGCTGCGAAGGATAATGCTTGATGCGGTGCGACATGCCCACGCGCTCGAGCGCATCGTGCACGCGCTTCTTGCGTTCGGCCGACGGCATCCCGCGATACGTAAGGGGAAGCTCGACGTTCTCATAGACCGTCAGGTCGCCGATCAGGTTGAACGCCTGGAAGATGAATCCGATTTCGCGATTGCGAATGCGCGCCCGTTCGGAGAGCTTCAGGTTCTGCACCGGCTTGCCGTTCAGGATGTAGGTACCGTCGCTCGGCGAATCGAGCAGGCCGAGAATCGCAAGCAGGGTCGACTTGCCGCAGCCCGACGGCCCTGCGATCGAGAGATACTCACCCTTCTTCAAATTGAGATGAATCCCAGCGAGCGCGTGCGTCTCGACTTCGTCAGTGACGAAGACCTTAGTTACGCCGTCTAAGAAGATCAAAGAATCCGAATCAGCCGCCATTTTTAATCCCCGTTTCCCCTAATTCAAGCGAATTCTATTATACGCCCACGGTTAGTTTAAACGGATGCGATTATACGCATCCTGCGCCGACATGTCAGACAGAATGACCTGGTCGCCAACGCTCAGCCCGTCTTTCACTTCGATGGTATTCACGGAGCTGCGCCCGAGCTTCACAGGCACGCGCTGCGCTTCCTTTTCGTCTTTATCCAATTTGAACAGAGTGATCTTGGCGTCCGGTTGACCGATTACCGGCCGCCCGACGAACACGACGTCCGCGAGTTTTTCGATCGTGATGGTGCCGTCCACGCTGAGATCGGGACGCATGCCATCCGCTCTGCCTTCGAGCTTCACATCGACATCCACGGTCCCGTTGATCGCCGCCGGATCGATACGCGACACATGGCCAGGAATGATGCCGTTCCGCGTGTCGATGGAAGCAACCTGGTCGAGCGCGACATCTTTCACCTGTGTCTCAGGAATTTTCAGTGTCGCCTTCAGGCGATTCGGTTGGGCGATTTTCGCCAGGATCGCCCCGGGGGCCACGCGCATGCCGACTTCGAGCGGCGTGGTGGAGGTTCCGAGTAGAGTCAGGACACCCTCGTCGGGCGCGCGGATGGTCAACTGTTCCACCTGCTCCTTCTTGAGCTTGAACGTCGCCTGCAATTGCTCGATTTGGACTTTCGTGGCATCGAGCTGCGCCTTGATCGACTGATTGCTGATTTCGAGTTGTTCTTTCGACAGCGCGTAACGCCCCTTTAGCTCCGTGGCCTTGGCCTGCGATAGTTTGGCATCGATTTCCGACTTCAGCCCCAGCTTCATGAGCTGCTGATCGCGGTCTGCCTGCAGCTCGGCTTGCTCCATGTCGGACTTGACCTGCTCCGTGGTTGCTTTCTGCGCGAGTTGTTGCGTTTCAAGCTGCACTTTCAAATTGTCGAAATTGGCTTCCGCCTGCTTGATCTGCCATTCGGCGTTCGTCGCATCCAGTTCCATTTGCGGATTGCTGAGGACCATCAGAACTTGGTCGCGATGCAAGCTCGCGCCGGGAAGGAAATTGATTTTTTCGACGCGCGAATCGAACGTAGCAGGGATCCAGATGAAGTCTTCCACTACCAGCGTGCCCAAACCGCGTACTTCGCGAACCATGGGACCGCGTTTTACGGTGTCGATCCAGACGGTTGCGCGTTCCACCGACGGTGCGGCTGGCTTCAGCCGGGAGAGCCCCCAGGTAATGAGAGGGATCGCCGCCACGATGAGGACGATGACCACGATCCGGCGGATCAGCTTACGGCGCGCTACCTCTTTGCCACGGGGGACATCCATGGGATTCTCCTGCTTCGAATTCGCAACTATTCTACCAATACCCAGGCTAATGAAAAATAAAGGAGAATGCCGCCGTAAACGAGCGCGACTAAAGTAGATCTGTCCGTTTGTGGGATTCGCTTGTACGGGCGGGGACAGGCTGGTTCTCTACTGCAAGTCGATTGTGACTCCGCTTTGGCTGGCCGCTGATCCGACCGTTAGGACCACGGGGTGGACTCCGGGCGCCAGGAATACACCAGGGACTTGAGCATTGATCTGCATCAGGCCGGGGAATCCGGGCGCGGGACCAGCGGAAAGCACATCTGCCGGGTAGTTTCCGACAGTCAGGCCGATCACAGCGGGCGACGAGCCCTGGCCTGTCGCGTAAAACGTGACGATTGAGCCCCGCCGAGCAGGATTCGATGAGGAGTTCACGGATCCGTTCCAGCAGCGACAACCTGGACGATTCCGTCCGTACCTCTCAACGTGGGCGCGAACGTCATCACGATCGTGCTAAAGATTCCCCGCAGCACGTCGTCACCCAAAGCGTAACGATAGCCCGGCAACAGGCCGCCGCGCCTCCGTCCGATCCGCCGCCCCCGCCGTCACCAGGCGCTCCCGATACCACGCCGCCTTCGCTCACGATCGTATCGCCGGCCAGCAACACGTTCTCGATGTCCGCGAGTTCGATCGTCGTGAGCGGAACGGCTAGCGATAACGTAGGCGTCGCCAAGGTGGCCTGGACAGCATCGAGCGACGCTTCGGGAACTGCCACGGGCACGACGAATTGGAGTACGCCGGCGATTCCGCTCTATCTCGGCGCCACCACGATCGTCGTAACGGCTAGCGATGCGGCCGGCAATACGAGCTGGCGCTCGGTCGTGGTTACGGCCAATCGATGCCTTCCACTACAGCGCGCGAGCGAGTGAGGATCCTTGAATCAGTATCGTTTCGTCGCGCTCCGGGCCGGTTGAGATACAACCGACCTCGACACCGATGCGATCGCTCAGGAATTTGAGATAGTCCTTCGCCCGTGGGGGAAGCTTGGAGTGATCTTTCAGCCCTCGCGTCTCCGATTTCCAGCCCGGCAGTGTCTCGTAAACGGGGTCGACGGCTTCCAGCGCGCGGTATGTCGCCGGCATCGTGTCCGCATTCCGATAGCTGGTGCAGACATGGATTTCGTCGAGTTGATCGAGCACGTCCAACTTCGTGATCACCAGACTGGTGAACCCGTTGATCATCGCGGTGTAGCGCAGCAAAGGCACATCGAACCAGCCACAGCGCCGCGGACGTCCAGTGACAGCGCCGTACTCGTTGCCGGCCTGGCGGATTCGCTCGCCCATTTCATCTGTTAGCTCGGTCGGAAAGGGGCCGCTGCCGACGCGCGTCGTATAAGCTTTCGAGACGCCGATCACGCTATGAATTTGCGTCGGCGGCACACCCGCACCGGTGCACGCCCCTCCCGCCGTCGCGCTCGACGACGTCACAAACGGATAGGTCCCGTGATCGACATCCAGCATCGAGCCTTGCGCGCCTTCAAACAAGACTCGCCTGCCGGACCGAATCGCGTCGTTCAATAGCTGGGCCGTATCGCATACCATCGGCCGGATGCGCTCAGCCAACTTGAGATACTGGTCCCGGATCTTTTCGTAATCGATCGGCTCGTGAATCCCGAAACTCTGCGCCAGCAGTTGCTTGTCCTCGGCAAGCGAAGAGTACAAAGCGCAGAAAGCCTCGGGCTCGTATAAATCCGCGATCCGAATGCCGCGCCGGCCGATCTTGTCTTCATAACAAGGCCCAATGCCGCGCGACGTCGTACCCAACGGAATGCGATCCTGGCGCCCCTCGGACATCTTCTCCACGATGCGATGGAATGGAAAAATGACGTGTGCCCGGTTGCTGATGGCGAGCTGCTTGGTAACCTCGATTCCCGCGGCTTCGAGCGATTCGATTTCATCTAGCAGCGCGCACGGATCGATCACCACACCGTTGCCGATCACGGCCTTCAATCCCGGCCGCAAAATGCCGCTCGGAATCAGCTTCAGGACAAATTTCTTTTCGCCGATGAACACCGTGTGGCCGGCGTTGTGCCCCCCCTGATAACGCGCCACGATGTGGAAATTCTCGGAAAAGAGGTCGACGACCTTCCCCTTTCCTTCATCTCCCCACTGCGCACCCAATACGATGATATTTCCCATGTTAGAAACCAAGGTCCGGATCCAAAACGTTTCATTGTACCGTGTGCGCGGCTTCGCGTATGCTTGTAACCAGGGTTGCGTGCGCCGCTCGTGAACAGCAAGATCGTCATCTACGTAGTGGCAACGGTTCTTTTCATCGGAGGCGGACTGGCGTGGTTCATCAGCCGTCCCAAGCCAGACGTCAACGCCGTGCCCCTTTCACCCGAGGCGAAAGCGTATGTGCGGAATCTTCAGCTCTCTGAAGTCTCGATGAAAGCTACCGAGAGTTATGTGGGCCAGATGGTGACTGAGATCGAAGGAAAAATCACCAATGCGGGTCCGCGTGCCATTGGCCAAGCGGACGTAAATTGCATTTTCTACAACGCCTATGGCGAGGTGATCCTGCGCGAACGTGTTCCCATCGTGAAGGGTGCACTCAAGCCCGGCGAAACTCGCAGTTTCCGGCTTCCATTCGACGACATACCCGGCAGCTGGAACAACCAGATGCCGCAACTGGTGATCGCGCGCATTCGGTTTGGCTGAAATGGCGACAGTTCTGGTGGTGGAGGACGACCTCGATCAGCTTGCCATCCGTCGGCAATTGCTCGAACATGCCGGCTACGAAATATCCACGGCGCAAACAGCAGCCGAAGGGCTGCCCCGACTGCCTGGATGCCAGGTAGTCCTGATGGACCTGCACATCCCGCGACTCGAAGATGGCTTGAGGCTGATCCGGTCAGCGACAGCCACTCGCGCGCGCGTTATTGTGCTCTCGGGCGCGCAGGTGGACACACCCCAAGGCGTCGATGAGTTCCTGGTGAAACCGTGCTCGACGAAGAAGCTGCTCGAGGCCATCGCCCGCCTCTGCTCGAGCGCTCAGAACGCTTGACGGAGCCGACCGATGGAACTGCGCGTCAAAGTGATCCCCAAGAGTTCGCGCACCGAATTCGTCGGTACGTTACCAGACGGCACGTGGAAGGTGAAAGTCGCAGCCGTTCCCGAAAAAGGAAAAGCGAATCGCGCGCTCTGCGAATTCATCGCGGAGCGGCTCGGCGTTCCGAAGAGCAGCGTGCGTGTGATTTCCGGGAAGACGTCTCAGCTCAAGCGGATTGTGATCGACGGCCGCTAGGTGAGCGCCAGCTTCTGCTCGCCGCGCCTGACGACTAGCAGCGCCAATCCGGCCAGGAGCGTCGCGAGCGAAATCCACTGGGTGTACGACAGTCCCATATGCAATCCCTGCTCATGGAATCTGTAAAATTCGATAACGAACCGAGCAGTCGAATACAGAGCCAGATACCACCCAAGAATCGCTCCGGGCGCATGGGGACGCGAAATCATCCAGTAGAGGAAGACGAAAATTAGCGCGTCAGCCGCGGATTCGTAAAGCTGAGCGGGATGCAGCGGGACGGCGAGCGGCACGCCTGTCAGATTCCATGCGTCCGGATTGCGGAAGGTAACGGCCCAAGGCAAGTGGCACTCCACACCCCAACAACACCCGGCAGCAAAACAACCGATGCGCCCGATGGCCTGCCCAAGCGCGACTCCCGGCGCGAAGAGGTCGCAGGTCTGCAATCCCGGCAGGCGATTGTGACGGATGTACAGCGCGGCCGTGATCAGCGCGAGCAGAAATCCGCCTTGATATACTCCGGCGGCCTGCAGCGTCTCGAGCGAAAACAGTTTCCGGCTTCCGTCCAGATACTCTTTGAAATCGAACAGAACCATGAAGAGCTTCGCTCCCGCAAGTCCCGCCAGAGCGCAGTAAATCGCCAGGTTCGTGATTGGTTCGGCAGGCAGCTTGGCGCGCTTAGCTAGGCGTACGGTCACCCACAAACCCATCAGGAATCCGAGGGCCACGAGAGTCCCATAGGTCGGTATGAAGAAATGTCCAATTGAAATCAGTTTTGGAAACATCGCGGTTTCGATTCGCTAGCGAGGAACTTCTGCAGTCTTACTCTTCCTCTCCCTCGAATACCACATATCGAGCAAGAGCAGGCAAGCCCCAATCGTGATGGCGCTGTCGGCCACGTTGAAAGCGGGGAAATAATGTTCCCCCATATGTACTTCGACGAAGTCGGTGACCGTGCCGTGTACAATACGGTCGAAGAGATTTCCCACCGCGCCGCCCATCACCAGCGCCAAGCCCAAGCGCAGGAGCATGTTTTGAGCACCGGCGCGGAGAAGAATCCCGGAGATAATCGCCAGCACCAGAATCGCGAGTCCGATCAGGAGAACGCTGCGCCAGGGATCCGCAAGGTCAGCGAGCAGTCCAAACGCGATCCCTGGGTTTTCAGTGTGCACGATATTGAACAGACCAGGAATTACGTTCACCGCTTCCCACGGAGAGAAGTGGCTCCGGATCGCACCCTTCGTAATTCGATCGAGCACGAAAACGAAAACCGCAGCCGCGAACGGCAAATAACGCTGTCCCATCTCACTCGCCCGTAATCTCCGCGAGAGCCTCCGCGCACGCTGCGCAAATCGTCGGGAACTCAGGATTCCGGCCGACGTCGGTGGTGTATTTCCAGCAGCGCTCGCATTTCTGGCCGCGCGCGCGCTCCACTTCAACTTGAAGCCCTTCACTCCCGCGTTCCAACTCCACCTGCGAGACGATGAAGAGCCCGGGGAGCTCGCTCGAGTATTTCTCGAGCCGTGGGAAGAGTTCCGCGCCGGCGTGTAATCGGACGAAAGCCTCTAGCGGCGCGCCGATGAATTTGTTTTGACGGGCTGTCTCTAGCGCCTTCAGCACCTCATTGCGGACCTCGACCAGTTTCTCCCAATCGGCCAAGTGCGTTTTTTGCTCCTTAGTCAAGCCGCCCGTAAGTTGGTCGGGCTCCGGGAAAAGCATCAGATGCACGCTCTCGGGATCGCCCGCCGACTTCGCCAGATGTCCCCAGACTTCTTCCGTAGTGAACGCAAGCAGCGGAGCTATGAGGCGAACCAGCGAGTGGGTGAGGCGATAGATCGCGGTTTGCGCGCTGCGTCGTCGAAGCGCCTTGGGCGCTGCCGTGTACAGCGCGTCTTTTGAAGCGTCGATATAGATGGCGCTCAGTTCGGTGGCAAAGAAGTCATAGACCGCGCGATACACTTTGTGGAACGCGAACTGGTCATACCAAGCGCGGCACTGCGCCACCAGCGCTTCCGCGCGCAACAGAACCCAGCGGTCGATTTCGAGCAGTTCGTTGCCCGGCAGGGCGTCGCGAGCCGGATCGAAATCGCTGAGATTGCCGAGCGCCCAGCGAAACGTGTTGCGGTATTTCCGATAGGCGTCAGTGAGACGCTGGAGAATCGTTTCCGAAAGCCGCACGTCTTCGGTGAAGTCAACCGACGCCGCCCACAGCCGCAGCACATCCGCGCCAAACTTCGGAATGATCTGATCGGGATGGATGCCTATGCCGAGCGATTTCGACATCGCGCGGCCCTGTTCGTCCAGCGTCCAGCCATTGGTGGCGCACTCCTTATAAGGAGCCTCGCCGCGCAGCGCCACGCCGACCAGCAGCGAACTGTGGAACCACCCGCGATACTGATCCGCGCCTTCCAGATACAGATTCGACGGCCATGGCAGGCCATTGACATCGTCCAGAACCGCAAGATGACTCGATCCGGAATCGAACCAGACGTCCAGAATGTCTCTGTCCTTGCGAAATTCACGGCCGCCGCACTTCGCGCAGGCGGCATCCGCGCCGACTAATTCCGCGGCGGAATGATCGTACCAGGCATCAGACGACTCCTTCGCGAAAAGGGCGACTACACGATCCAAAATTTTGCGATCTGTCAACGGCTCCTGGCAGTTCTCGCAGTAAAACGCGATGATCGGCACGCCCCACACGCGCTGGCGTGAGATGCACCAGTCGGGCCGCGTTGTGATCATGTTCGAGATGCGTTCTTCGCCCCAGTTCGGCATCCACTTCACTTGCTTAATGGAGTTCAACGCGCGTGAACGCAGATCGTTACGCTCCATGCCGATGAACCACTGCTCGGTCGCGCGGAAGATGGTCGCATGATGGCAGCGCCAGCAGTGCGGATAACTGTGCGCCAGGTCTTCATGCGCCAGCAGCGCGTGGTGCGCTGTGAGGATCCCGGAGATGATCGGATTCGCCTGCCACACTGTTTTGCCGATGATCTCTTCGGGAAGGCGGCCAGGCGCTCCCTCTGCATGGAAGAATTTCCCCGCAGCGTCGACTGGACAAAAAATCGGAAGCCCGTACTTGACTCCGACTTCGAAGTCCTCCTGGCCGTGTCCCGGCGCTGTGTGGACCGCGCCAGTTCCCTGCTCCAGCGTCACGTGCTCGGCGAGGATGCCGAGCGAATCGCGCTCTAAAAAAGGATGGCGAAAGATCGCGCCTTCGAGCTTGCGGCCTTGGAATCCTGCGATGGCCTTCGGTTCTTTCCAGCCCAGCTTTTCCGCAGTGGCCTTCAACAACTCCACAGCAACGACGTAGATATCAGCTCCCACTTCGACGGCGACGTATTCAAACTTCGGATGGTATGCAATCGCAACGTTGGCGGGGATGGTCCAGGGCGTGGTGGTCCAGATCAGACCGTTCACCTTGCGCGCGGCGAGTGCGGGATCGATCAATGCAGGATCCGATGCCAGCGCGAATCGAACCCAGATCGAGGGACTGGTGTGATTTTCGTACTCGATCTCGGCCTCGGCCAGCGCCGTTCGATCGTGAATGCACCAGTTGACGGTCTTGAGTCCTTTGTAGACGTAGCCGCGGTCTAAAAACTCGACGAACGCGCTGGCGATCACCGACTCGAACTTCGCGCTCATCGTGAGGTATGGATCGCGCCAGCGGCCGAACACGCCCACGCGGACGAAGTCGCGCTTCTGCAGATCCACGTATTTGGCCGCATACTTCCGGCACTCGGCGCGGATCTCGACCGGCGTCATCGAGGCCTTTTTCGATCCGAGCTGGCTGTCCACCTTGGCTTCGATCGGCAGACCGTGGCAGTCCCAACCGGGAACATAAGGCGAATCGAAGCCCGACATGGTTTTGCTCTTGACCACGAAATCCTTGAGGATTTTGTTGAACGCGGTGCCGAGATGAATTTCGCCGTTGGCGTAGGGAGGCCCATCGTGCAAAACGTACATGGGTCGGCCCCTCGACGCCGCGCGGATCTTCTCGTACAGCCCTTCCGTCTCCCAGCGTTCGAGCATCTTCGGCTCCATTTGAGCCAAATTCGCCTTCATCGGAAAGTCGGTCTTGGGCAGATTGACAGTTTTCTTAAGATCCACGCTTGCGGCGTCCATGTTGGGGATACTTTCATCGTACTAAAGTGGCTTTACACGCCTTCATAAAGGAAGGCCGGATACCGATCGATCGGCATCCCGCTTTTCTTGCGCGCCAGCGCGAACAACTGCTCCCCGCGCAGCATCGTGGTCGCATTGTTCCGTTCCAGAAATCTGCGCACCCAGAGGTGGGAACTGTATTCGGGCGCAACTTTGGAGAACAAGTTCACTACTTCAAAGCCTGCCGCGCGCATGGCCTGCTCCAATTCGGCGGGTGTGTACTCGCGCATGTGGCCGACTTCTGTATCTGAAAACTCGCCGTGCGGGTCCGGATATTTGGAATAGAGTTGTGGATTGCCACTCATTTCCAGCACGCGCGCTACGGCCGTATAGCTTGCTACGTTGGGCGTCGTCAGGATTAGCGCACCGCCGTCGACGAGCACGCGTGCGGACTCGACGAGCATGTGCATCGGGTCGTGCAGAAAATGTTCGAAGATCTCGCACGCCAGCACCGTGTCGAAATGTTCGTTGGGATACGGGTAGACGTCCTTCTCGGCATCGAAGAGGTCGACGAAGCAGCGAAAAATCTCGCGGCCGTCCGACGAAACACTTTTCTCGTCAACCCTTCCCCTCGGGCCGTAATATGTCCCGCGGACCTCTTTATATCGGTGCACGCACCCGAGCACGGGAGTCATCTGCATATAAGCGCCAAGTTCCAGCGCACGACCGGTCTTCGAAGGCGGCGGCACCATGGTTAGCGTTCGGATGAAGCGCTCCATGTGGATCTCGACATAGCGGCGGTTGCCTTCGTCGGGATAGTCGATGCTGCGAAGGAGTGCCTCAATTTCCTCGGAGCGATCGAGCGGCGGCTGGGCCGGTTCCGGGAGCTGATGATTATCGTATCGGCTTAACCATCCGCTCAATGCGTGAAGGCCTCGCCGGATGTTGTGGACTAGAGGCATCGCGGAAGCGCGATGCGGCGTCAAGCCGTCTATCGCGCGGAGTAACTTTCATCGTACTAAAAGCGTCTTCGCGAACGTCACAAACCGGAGATGAAGACAGGTCATGTCGTGGTTCTTCTTTGCCTATCGGCGCGAGCGTCTTCGCAACCGATGCTTGGGACCAATCCCGTAGTGAACGGCGCCAGCTTTGACACGCCGGTCTCGCCCGGTTCACTGGTGTCGATTTTTGGCTCAAACCTCGCTCCCGTCACTATGCAGGCAGGCTTCATCCCACTGCCGGTTTTGCTGGGTGTGTCGGTCCAATTCAACGGCATCAATGCGCCGTTGCTTTATGTATCGCCAACGCAAATCAACGCGCAAATGCCATGGGAGATTTCCTCGACTTCCATCGTCAGCGTGGTAGTGATCAACAACATGGTTTCCTCAAACGCGCAGAGCGTCGCGATTGCGCCGTTTGGGCCGGGAGTGTTCGCCACAGGAATCTATGCGATCGCAATTCATCAGGATGGCACCCTTGCGGCGCCGCCTGGCGCTCCATTCGCTCCTCCCGCGAGCCACCCCGCGGCGCCTGGTGAAATTCTCGAGGTCCTCGCTACCGGACTAGGTGCCACGAGCCCACCGGGCATTACAGGGACCAATTCGCTCGACGCGGAGCGGATGACGGCTGCGACACCCACGGTTCTGATCGGCGGCGTTCAGGCGCGGGTGACTTTCTCGGGACTCTCACCACAGTTCGTCGGTGTCGATCAGGTGAACGTCGTGGTGCCGGAGGATGTGGCCCCGGCGAGCGGTGTGCCCATCGTGATCGAGACTGGCGGGAGGACTAGCGTCTATCCGTCGATTCAAAACGTTATCGCCATCGGCGACACGAATTGGTCCCAATGGGCGCAGAATTCCGAGCACACCGGCAACATTGCGTTATATGGACAAAGCCCGAATCGCATCCTCGCGAACGTCGTCTATGACCCGCTCGCCGGGGACGAGCGGCAAGCGGAAGGCGAGCTGCTCTCGCATTACCAGGTTCCGATGGTAAACGGGAACGACGTCTTTATGTCATTCCGCTTCGGTACATTCGATCCGAACAGCAACGCCAGCGAGGTTTGGGGCGAGACGCATTACATCTGGCAAGACAACCAGTTAGTCGCAACATGGGCGTATGCGAGCGACTGGGCGGCCGCTGGCTCACTGAACGATTTCTTCGAGCCTGTGTTTCATGGTGTGCTCGCCAACAACGCCGTTTACATTCCGGGTGGGTCGGGTAGCATTATCGAACTCGACGCGGCAAGCGGTGAGTTAATTCGGCGGATCGCGCCATTCGGGACCGATCCGAACACTTATGAGACGGGGCCTATCACGGCCGACTTCGAAGGCAATCTCTACTACAACGCGATTCAAGTTGTCGTCGATCCTGTGAACGGTTTCTACGCCAACGACGCAACGGATTCGTGGCTGGTGAAAGTAGCTCCCGACGGGTCGTTTCGATCGGCGAGCTACAAATCGCTGTTAGCCTCGGAAGCGCCTGCATCGACCGCAAGTTGCCTGGGCACGTTCAACGTCGGGCAGCTTCCCTGGCCGCCCAGCCCGTCGGCGGTTCCCGATAGCTCGTTGTGTGGAACGCAGCGCGTCGGGCTGAATATCGCACCTGCGGTCGCACCGGACGGCACAGTCTACGGCGCCACGCGCGCACACTTCAATGGAGCGTACAGTTACCTTGTCGCGCTCAATCCGGATCTTTCCAAGAAATGGGCGGCCTCGCTGCGCGATCGTTTTCAGGATGGATGCGGAGTCCCAGTGGCGCAGAGCGGATGGCTTCCGCCAAACGGCGCTCCGGGCGGTTGCCGCTCCGGCGCACCACTCGGCGTCGATCCAGCGACTAATCGGCCGGGGGCGGGCATGGTCAGCGACAGCTCATCGGCGTCCCCGGTAGTCGCGCCCGACGGCAGTATTCTGTACGGCGCTTACTCACGCTACAACTACGAGCAAGGACACCTTATGCACTTCGATGCAAAAGGCAACTACTTGGGCGCTTTCGGATTCGGCTGGGACACGACGCCGGCAATTTTCCAGCACAACGGAACTTGGTCCATTGTGGTGAAGAATAATCACTATGGTGACGTCGGTTCCTATTGCGACGACGTGACCTTCTGCCCCTCAGATCGGACAGCAACGAATGCCGCGTCGCCTGAAGCGTACTTCGTAACTCAACTTCGTCCGGATCTCTCGATCGAGTGGACTTTCCAGAACACGAACACCGAGAGCTGCACGCGCAACTCGGATGGAACGCTCTCGTGCGTGTCCGACCATCCCGCCGGCTTCGAGTGGTGCGTGAACGCGCCCGTCGTGGATGCCAACGGCGTCGTGTACGCCAATAGCGAGGACGGGAATCTGTACGCGATTCAACAGGGCGGCGTCCCGTTGAAGCCGATCTTTCAGCAACAGGCGATCGGCGCGGCGTATACTCCGGCGTCGCTCGACATGCACGGGCGCATCTACACCCAGAACGATGGGCATTTGTTCGTCGTGGGAAACTGACCTCTAGAATCGCATTTAGACTGCCAATTCGGGCCACCCTAGCTCAGTTCGTAAGGCGAAAGTCCTGACTTTCTTCGTTGGTCGGGGAAGGTTAAAGCTCATGCCTCCAACAAGGGGATAAAAAAAACGTTAAGGTACGAAACCATACCGGTTAGGCCCGATTCTAACCAAATGATGGACCCTGTGAGACCCGTGGAAGTTCTCCTCGTGGAAGACAACGCAGGGGATATCCTTATGGTCAAACAAGCGCTCGCTGGTGAACGATTTCCAGTATCGATCCACGTAGCGGTAGACGGAAAACAAGCCCTCGATATGCTGGCTGGTCGTCATTTTGATCCCGACCTGGTGATCCTCGATTTGAACCTCCCGAAAATCGATGGCTTGTCTCTGTTGGAACGCGCTCACCCGAATGTACCGGTGGTGGTGTTCAGTTCGTCCACCAGTCCTAATGACATTCAGCGTTCGTTTGAACTAGGCGTGAGGGACTTTGTTCCGAAACCTCTCGATTTTGATGATTATACGCGCGTAGTGTCCTACATAGTCCGAAGATGGGGTGCTGGCGAGAACGGGTGAGTGGCCCAATGCGGCTAGTGAACATTCCTCTTTAGCCAACTCAACCATGCCATCACTGCATGAAGATACTCTTGCACGGCTGCCGCGTACCCACGCCCGATCTCCACAACCTCCGCTCCCGATCCTGACTCCAGCTCTTGTTCGTGCCGATCCCCCACATCCCGCAGTTGCGCTCTAGCAGTGATGACCTAATCGTGAAGTTTCTGAGCTTCTGCATCTTGGGTGAGTTTCAAAAAACATGCTCCGTTTGACCGATAGATAATCGTGCTGTTGTCGCA
>Ga0126373_10000619_pt1 | contig 23611 bp, 16 predicted proteins | sample PanSoiMetPlot_11_FD_92545 | JGI IMG/M metagenome (GOLD analysis project Ga0126373, IMG submission 92545) | Tropical forest soil microbial communities from Panama - MetaG Plot_11 | ecosystem: Environmental > Terrestrial > Soil > Tropical forest > Bulk soil | place: Panama | collected 2016-02-17 | reverse complement strand
GCTGAACTCGGTTCTCCTCGCAGCGACCGCAACAACCGTGTGAAATTGTTGTTGATTCTATGTGGATGCCGACATCGAGCTCATTACAAAATGCTTGACATCACTTACTCAGATGTCTGGTTATAACAGTTACAACAGACAGCACACCGCTGGGAACCTGAATTACTCGGTTGGTGTCTTTATTCGCATACTCGAAAGGCGCACCATCCTTCAAGTGACTGCAGATGAAGGTTCCTACCACAGAGACCTTGCCAGCATTTTTGTTGATGTTAGCTTCACTGTGTCTCGGGCAAGCGGACGCGACACCTAAGAATGCGTCGGCAGTTGTGCTGCAGGCATTCGGCACTCACGACGTCGTTATGCTGGGTGAGATCCATTGGAATAAGCAGGAATATCAATGGCTGCAATCCCTAGTCACGAACCCTGAGTTCGCGGATCGAGTGGATGACGTTGTGATGGAATTCGGAAATTCGCTGTATCAGAAGTCCGTAGACCGATACATTGCCGGTGAACCAGTTTCGATTGAGAAAGTGCAGCGCGCTTGGCGTAACACACTCGGGTTGGGTGATCCGCCACCAATTTACGGAGACTTATACAAAGCGGTTCGCGAAATGAACATGCGCCGTCATGGCAAGCATCAAATGCGTGTTCTTTGTGGAGATCCCTACATCAACTGGCACAAGGTAAAGACCAAGGACGACGTCGGACCCTACTTGGGACATCGCGACCAATGGTATGCCGAGGTCGTTAAGGACGAAGTACTCGCCAAGCACCACCGCGCCTTCCTGATCGCAGGCTCAGCCCATTTTCTGCGTAAGGAGGGGAACGGCTACATTGAACCCGAATTGCTTCGGGGTGGGGCAAAGACTTTCGTGATCCTGGCTGGAACGAATGCAGTGAAAGGGTATGACGATCTGGATCAACGATTCGATTTCTGGGCTGCACCTTCGATCGCGCTATTGAATGGGAACTGGGTTGGCGATTTGTTAGCCATACCCGTCATCTCAGGAGGCACTGAAGGTATCGACTCTACTCTGAAACTGAAAGATGCCGCTGACGCTCTGCTGTATCTTGGACCCCGCGACAGTCTGATCAGCGTCGAAACTCGACGCGAAGACGTTGATGGCACCCAGTATGGGAAGGAACTCCGCCGACGCATGAAGATTGTCGGGATGGTTTTGCCTTATATCCCAGGCGTGAAGGAGAGCCCGCAGTTTGACAGGCCAGAACCCGGCAACGGTCCGCCGCCATTCAGACCTCCAAAAAGCATAGATACGCCACTCCCCCCAAGACCGCCGAGCCAATAGACACTGTGCGGTTCCCCATCCTCGGTTGGCGAAACATCAGGATAACGCTCAAAATCCCTGAATCACACGAAGACACGTGCTGTGTTGGAAATGCGCCGCTGTCGGAGCATGTAGAATATTCGCCTTGTATTCGCCCTAATTTGTGCGCTACCTTCAGTGGGTGCAGCGCAAGAAAATTGACCTCAAGGAGATCTTGGCCGCAATGAACACGACCTGTCCGGGGTGCGGGCGCGAGATCACACCCGCAGAGATTCAACGGGTTGATTTTGAGCGGATGATTTGCCCGAAGTGCGGCCAGATTTTCGATGCGAGCAATGTCTGGTAGGCGGACTCGTCGAGCGAGTAGCTGAGAGTTCGATCCCTACGTTTGTTTCCTCGCTGATCTTGGTGGTGTAGATTCCTTGAGCGTCTGGGCGGTGCAACACATATACCGCTTGGGGTCCACATTCTGCCACATGGGTTTCAAGGGGTCACTTGGTACAGGGCTGTCATTCCGGCCTCCATGTGTTCATCGACGTGGCAGTGGAACATCCACATCCCGACAGAGTCAGGAACCATGTCGGCGGTCACGAATTGCGCGGGCAGCCAGGAAAAGATGTCGGTGCGGTGTCCTCCAATGGAAACGACGTTGCCATGCCAGTGGGGGTATGGATAGTGACTTCGCCGCCCAAGGTCATCACATACCAGCGTACGTGCTCTCCACGCTTCATTACGAGCATCGGCAGATTGGTGAACATATAACCGTTAATGCTGGCCTTGAAATTGGCGGCAGCAAAACCGTGGGCTGCTCCATTGAAATTGCCGTCAACATCGCTCGGAATGAACTCGAGTTTATTCACCGATTTCGGGTCCCTGGGTACCTAGCGAGCACTTGAGGATAACGCTGGAGGGCTGAGGCTTGGCTCACAAGCCCGATCAGATTTGCGTACATCTGGACGCCATAGGCTTGCATGGAGCCGAAAAGCGGCGCAGGGGCGAATCTCTGCGAAAGGCTCTCGCTTATCTCTCGGATTCAGGCCTTAGTGGCGAGGCAAGCAGGATACCGATCAAAAATCATAAGAGTGGTACGACCGAACAAGATCTGATGGCGTTGCTTTCCACACCGAGCGCAACAAAAATGTGCCCAATTCCGAGCAATCCAAAGGCGAAAGTCCGGCAAGTTGATTTCGTCCTCGGCATCAACTGGAAAACTGCCGGACTTCTTTCCGGGCTTTGGACAGTCTTGCGAGCGCAATGGACAGCCACATCTTCGAACGAATCTTGGGCAGAGCACTCGGTCCTGGATTCGCTTTGAAATTGGTTGGCAGGTACGCACGGAGGTCGATCGTTGTTCCACCCTTTGATTTCGATCCAGTCGAGATCACTTCATTTACCAGTCGAGATCACTTCATTTACGAGCCGATGCCCTCGCTCACGCTGGACTGACCGAAACTCTATCTTGGGCGCGCATTATAATGGCGAGATTCAATCGGGCGCCATTCTAATCGGGCCCCCTGAGAACAAACAGCCCGATCGCTGCGCGAATTTAATGTTCAAAGGTGACGGCCGAGCCGAGCGCTTTGTAAGTCTTTGCCTTTTTGTCGGTAATCTCTAGAGGATTTTGAGAGGTACCGTGCCGTTGAAATCGATCGGGTGGTGGATCACCTTGTTGGCTAAGGGAACGGACTCCATGCGGGAAGCTACGAGTCTGCTTTTCTTGTTGTTGTGCGCTGCTTTCGCTACATGCCTATGTAGAGCGCAGAGCAGCGGGAAAGCTCCGGATTTGCCTCAGCTAACCCTCGACAGCTTCTCGGCTGGCATTCGAGCTCAGGTTCAAGAAGCTTACGACTATGCCCGGGCTCACCCAAAACAGGCAAAGCCCAGCGGAACCTTGGGTATGATCCTTCAGACTTACGGCTTGCCCCGCGAAGCCATAAAGTATTACCAATATGCAGTAGATCTTGCCCCCGACGAGTTTCGCTGGATTTACTATCTGGGACTCGTCCAAGCCGAGCAGGGGCAGTGCGAACAAGCTTCTCTAAATCTTCGTCTCGCATTAGGTATCGATCCAGATTATGTTCCCGCGAAATTACACCTCGCGAATTGTCTCCTTGCCTCTGCTGACTGGGAAACCAGCCAGCGACTCTATACGGAGATTGTCAAGCAGGATGGCGACAATCCCGATGCCTACTACGGCCTAGGCCGTGTCCGCGCCTCTCGTGGTGACTATCTTGTAGCAGCCGAGTCTTTCCAGAAAGCGCTCGCGGTCTTTCCAACTTTCGGAGCAGCTCATTATGCTCTGGCATTGGCCTATCGCGCCGTCGGCGAGACTGAGAGAGCTGAGGAGCAGCTTCGTCTGTTTGAGAAGAATAAAACTGATGCCCCTCCCGCGAATGACCAATTGCTGGCCGAAGTTCGAGCTCTCAATCGGAGTGCAATCTTTCAGGTGCAGATGGGCATCGATCTCGAGCTCCAGGGGAGAGTAGAAGAATCCGTTGCGGCGCATGAGAAAGCGCTGGAAATCGATCCCGACCTGGTGCAAGCGCATATAAATTTGATCAAGCTGTACGGGGAACTGGGACAATTTGAGAAGGCGGAGCAACACTATCGCGCAGCCGTCCAACTCGACCAAGGTTCGGCTGAGTCCTACTACGACTACGGAGTGCTTCTGTTAGGTGCAGAAAAGTTTCAACCAGCAGAGGATGCATTTCGGAAGACCATTGATATCAACCCATATAACGCCGACGCTCACAACAATCTCGGGTACCTCCTGGAGAGGAGAGGCCTTCTTTCGGAAGCCGCGGCAGAATACCGAAGTGCCATTGAAAACAAACCTGGTGATCGCCAAGCGCACTTCAATCTTGGTCGGATACTGGTGAATGAGAAAAAGTACCAGGAAGGAATAGGCGAACTCCAAAAAACGATCGAGCCGGAAGACGACAAAACCCCGCGATACCTCTATGCCCTCGGCGCAGCCTTCGCGCGCTCCGGAGACCGCCAGACTGCTTTGCGCTACATTCGCCGTGCCCGGGAAGGAGCCGCGGCGCGCAGTCAGGTGGACCTGTTGGCCAGCATTGACCGTGATCTGCACGCCCTAGAGGCGCCGGGCATAAAACCGTGAAAGGGTGGGGACGCAGCTTGACGAGCACGGTTCAAGGTGTAGTCCAGCCGTGGAGCTTTGGCCGGCGTCATTTTCTGCAGGCCTTATTCCTGGGGCTCATTGGTAGAAATCATGTACTCGCCAAATCACTTGTCAGTCCCCAGGTCCCACTTTTCCGTGAAATTGCGGCGGAGGTTGGGTTGAAGTTTCACCACTTCACGGGAGCGACCGGCGAGTACTTCATGCCCGAGATCATGGGCTCCGGCGTTGCCCTGTTCGATTACGACAATGATGGTGATCTCGACGTCTATCTGATTCAAGGCTCGACGTTCGATCCGGCCCAGGATCCATATCATTCGAAATTTCCGCCTCCGGCTGGATGGAAACCTGGAAACCGCCTCTTCCGCAACCTGCTAAGCGAAACCGGGAAGTTGCAATTTGTAGATGTGACGGATCAAGCCGGTGTCGGACACGTTGGATACGGAATGGGAGTTGCAGTTGGAGACTACGACAATGATGGCTTTCAAGACCTCTACGTCACAAACTTCGGGCACAACGTGCTGTATCACAACAATGGAGATGGGACGTTCACCGATGTGACAACGAAAGCGGGTGTGGATGATCCCCGTTGGAGCACGGGAGCGGCGTGGGTCGATTACGATCGCGATGGGCGTCTTGATCTCTTCGTTGCCAACTACTTGGACTTTACGGTCAAGGGCAATCGACAGTGTTTCGCATCAACGGGCGAACGGGATTACTGCACCCCAAAGATGTACCGGCCGGCGCCCGCCCGCCTATTCCATAATCGCGGGGACGGAACCTTTGAAGATGTCACTTCCGTTGTTGGAATCGGAGCCGCAATCGCACCGGGACTGGGTGTTGTTTGTGCCGACTTCAATAGCGATAGCTGGCCCGACATCTACGTTGCCAACGACGGAGCGCCCTCGCACCTCTGGATCAACCAGAGGAATGGGACGTTCAAGGAACAAGGAGTGCTGTCGGGGACGGCTTTCAATCCCGACGGCTTACCCCAGGCGGGTATGGGGGTTACGGCAGCTGACTTCGATGGTGATGGCGATGAGGATATCTTCAAGACGAATCTGGCGAACGAAGGAAGTAACCTGTACGTTAACGATGGCCAGGGCAATTTTCGTGATGCCTCCTCGGAATTTGGTCTGCTGCTGCCGACGTTTCCCTACACAGGGTTCGGCACGGAGTGGTTTGATTACGACAACGATGGGCGCCTCGACTTGTTCATTGCGAATGGAGCCGTGAACCGGATCGAGTCCCTGCGAGGAACGTCGTACCCGTTTGGGCAGTCCAATTTGCTGTTTCACAACGAAGGCGATGGAAACAGGTTCCGGGAAACGACCGTCGCTGCCGGGCCAGCTTTTGCCCTCTCGGAGGTGAGTCGCGGGGCCGCGTTTGGCGACCTAGACAATGATGGAGCTGTCGACATCGTAATTGCCAACAACAACGGACCCGTGCGGCTGTTGCTGAACCAAAATCGTTCTCTCAATCACAATCACTGGCTTTTAGTTCGACTGCAAGCGAAGCAGGGCGATCGCTTTGCGATTGGAGCTAAAGTCGAACTGCGGCAACGAGGGCGAAAGTTATTTCGCCGCGTGCACACCGACTCCAGCTATCTAAGTGCGAGTGACGTCCGGGTTCATTTTGGACTCGGATCGGACTCCAAAATTGAAACTTTAATCGTGCACTGGCCCAACGGTGAAAAAGAAGCATGGGATAAATTGCAGGCGGATACCATCGTATCGATTCGGCAGAGTACCGGTCGCGTTGTTCAAGATTAGTGGTCGTTGCATATTCGCCGACTTGCCGAAAAGCAACAATTCTTCTCCAGCTTGCTCCATTGTGAACCGTGCCAATTTTGACTCGATCCGGCCGCCGACCCATAAGCGAAATCCCTGAGTTCCTCAAAACTACTTGACAAACGTTTCCCTACATTGTTAGCGTTCCCCGAATCTAGAACTTGGGGCTCCTTCCGAAAAGATAGTCGGTTGCTGATACGTCTCCGTCCTTCGTCCAATGGAGGCGCCGTGATAACACGTCGAAATCGTTGCGAAGAGCGCCGCAGCAGCAATTCAGCTTCAGCATCTCGTCCAGGAGGTTCAGCGGCGATGTTCAGAAAAAATTCTGTGGTTCTGCTTGCGTTTATGGCGCTCGGTTTTTGGCTCTTAGGATTCGCCCAGACTGCCAAGGCTCAGGTACTTTTTGGTTCCGTGAGTGGGACAGTTACAGACCAGAGCGGGGCAGCCGTACCTAGGGCACATGTCTCCTCGGTGAACAAGGCCACGGGCGTTCAACGAGAAACAGATGCGGATGAGAGCGGGCACTACAGGCTTACGGATGTTTCTCCGGGCGTCTATGACGTTACCGTGACGGCGAGCGGGTTCAAGCCGTTGACCCAAACAGACCTGACCGTCGGCGCAAACGTTGTTACCAACGCCAACTTCAATTTACAGGTAGGTTCGGTATCGGAAAAGGTCACCGTAGAGGCGGCTGCAGTGACACTCCAAACCGAAAAGACGGACGTTCACACGGAGCTCACCGAAAAGGCGATTCAGGAGATGCCACTGAATCAGTACCGGAACTATCAGACGCTGATCAACCTGGTACCTGGAGCGACGCCGGGGAAATTCCAGAACGCGATTGCGGATACGCCCGAACGGGCCCTGACCACGAATATCAATGGCACGAACCGCAACAACAACAACACCCGCGTGGATGGCGCAGCCGATGTATTCGTGTGGCTGCCGCACCACACGGTCTATGTCCCCCCTGCAGAGACAATTCAGGAAGTGAATGTCTCCACCAACAATTTCGATCCGGAGCAGGGAATGACTGGCGGGGCGGCCATCACGGTTATTACCAAATCAGGCAGCAACCAGTTCCACGGTGTCTTGTTTGAATATCATGAGGACCAAGCGCTCAGGGCACGACAGTACTTTGAAACACCGGAGGTGGAACCGAAGAAGGGGCTCAGCATCCTGAATGATTTCGGGGGAACTTTTGGTGGACCTATCAAGAAGGACAAATTGTTCTTCTTTGGAAGCTGGAACGCCACCTACGAACGAGATAATCGGAGCACCGGGCAAGTAAACGGAATCGGCGGCGGCCCGGTCACCCTTCCGACGGCGGCGCTTCGTAACGGAGATTTTACCGGCACGGGAACGACAATCTATGACCCCAGCACAGGCGCGGCTGATGGCACCGGACGGACGCCTTTTCCTAATCAGGCAGCTATTCCGATCGACCCGATTTCGGCCCAGATCATTGCCATGCTTCCTGCAACAAATGTGCCGGGAGCTGGAAACATCGACAATTACTTCTTTTCAGCCACGCAGAGCCTTAATCGCAACAACTACGATGCCAAGGTTGATTGGAATGCCACCACAAGCCACAGCGTCTTTGTCAAGTACAGCGCCATGAAGTCCGTTTTTCATGGCGTCCCCAGCCTGGGTCAGGCGATTGGCGACTGCGCCTGCGACGGCGGACTGGGTGACTTCCATTCCTTTGTGCAGCTCGTTACGCTCGGCCACACGCTCACACTTTCTCCTACGCTTGTGGTAGACGGAAACGTCGGCTTTACGCGCATGAGCGAGTATGGCAAGACACCGGATTACGGAACGAACATCGGGTCGGATGTGTTGGGCATCCCTGGCACCAACAACGGCTCAGACCTGCGCAGCAGCGGGTTCCCTCTGTTTGCGGTTTCTGGTTTCGCGAATATAGGCAACCCGGAGGGCTGGAACCCGGCATTCCGCAATGACTGGAGCTTCACCACTGCTCACAATGTGCGCTGGTCCAAGGGCAAGCACCAGATCAGCGCGGGGATCGACATCATTCATCACCATCTGAACCACTGGCAGCCGGAGTTGGGATCCGGACCGCGTGGCGAATTTGATTTTGATGGTAGTGCGACAGCGTTGAATGGCGGAGACCCTCCCAATCAGTTCAACGCCTGGGCACAGTTTTTACTGGGCTTGTCTGGCGGAACCGTGGTAAGTGGGTTGGGCAAGAGCGATCAATTTATCAAAGCCACTGCCAAGGAGTGGCAGTTCGGCTTTTTCGTGGGAGACCGCTATCGCGTCACGAACAAGCTCACCGCTACCCTGGGTTTGCGGTATGAATACTATCCGCTTATGACTCGCGATAGCGTCGCCAAATTCGACCGCTACGATTTCGTCACCGGGGATGTGCTGCTGGGCGGGATTGGCGGAAACCCGGAACATCTTGGAGTCACAACCAGCAAGAAACTCTTTGCCCCTCGCGTCGGATTGGCTTATCAGGTGAGCGACAAGATGGTGGTGCGTAGCGGTTTTGGGATCACGGTCGATCCTCTTCCGCTCGCCCGACCGCTGCGGGGTTTCTATCCCTTCACGGTCGCGTCAAACTTCGCCGGAGTGAACTCGTTTGCACCGGCGGGATCTCTCTCTCCCCTGGCAAGTCCACTCCCGAGCGGACCCATCCCGGTGGGTATTCCGGCGATTTGCTGTCCTGACATCAGCACCGGCACAATTCCTCTTCCTGCTCAAGCTCTGGAGCGGAGTGTCGGACCGGGCGAGTTGAAGCGCGGATATATCGAATCCTGGAACTTAATCGTGGAGAGCAAGTTGCCAGGCAATTTCCTCGGCTCGGTGGGGTACGTCGGCACCCAGACCGTTCACCAGTTTGGCGACTTGGACGTCAACGCGTCTTTGCCCGGTACAGGACAGGCGGGACAACCGTACAATAAACCGCAGTTTGGAGACGCCCTGAGTCCGGGCGGTCGAACTGCCAGTACCTTGTATTGGCAGGGCTTTCTCAGCGCGAATTATCACGCGCTGCAGGCCTCCATCAACCGCCAATTCAAGAATGGTTTCATGGTCAAAGGAGCGTACACGTGGTCGAAAGCCATCAATTTCACCGATGATGATGGCTGGGCCGGCCTCAGTTGGAACGATCCCAATGTTATGCAAAAGAATCGAGGGCCGGCTGGCTATAACACACCACAGATCTTCCAGATGTCTTACATCTACGAGCTGCCGTTTGGCCCAGGAAAGAAGTGGGCCAATTCAGGGACATCGGCGAAGATCTTCGGTGGATGGCAAACCAGCGGTATCTTTAGCTCCGTTTCCGGCCAACCCTTTCAGTTGACCGCATCCGGCGCTTCCTTGAACGCCGTGGATCAAACGCAAACGCCCGATCAGACCGGTTCTTCAAAGAAACTTGGCCGAATCGGTTCAGGGAATCCTTTCTATGACCCCAGCGTGTTTCTGCCCGTTACAGACGTGAGGTACGGTACGGTTGGCCGGAATAGCCTGCTAGGGCCGGGATCCGTGAATTTTGACTTCAGCCTGTTCCGCACGTTCAGATTCACTGAGCGGGTGGAACTCCAGTTTCGCGCTGACGCCGCCAATCTGTTCAACACACCACACTTTAACAACCCCAGTGGCGACATTACGAGCCTTGATTTCCTGACGATCACCCAAGCCAAAAACGACGAGCGTCAGTTCCGTTTTGGACTGCGATTGTCATTCTGATTTGAGATTGCAACCCGGGGGACACCGCGCGTGTCCCCGGGCGTTTTTTTGCTGCCCGGAGAGGCTTGGCCATGAAGCGATGCCATTTCGCGGTCGTGTTGCTATTCACGCTGGCAGTTGCCGGCCAAGCCCCGACGGGCTGGACTTCTCTGTTTAACGGAAAGGATCTCTCGGGGTGGAAGAGGAATGGCGACGAAAAGTGGGTAGTCGATCAGGGGACGATTCTGTGCGAGAGCACAGCCAACAAGTACGGTTACCTAACGACCGAAAAGACGTATCAGGACTTTGCGTTGCGCCTCGAATTCAAGGGCGAAGCGGAAGGAAACAGTGGTGTATTTGTCCATGCCCGGATCACTGGGATCGACCCGGAGCATGGCCCCGACATCGAGGGGATGCAAGTGGAAGTTGATCCCGGCAAGGGCAAGCACACAGGCGGGCTGTACGAAAGCGGCGGACGCGGCTGGGTGGCGATGCCCACCGCCGAAGGCGAAAATGCACTTAAGCCCGGCGAATGGAATGACCTCGAAGTCTCGGTGCAAGGTTCCCACATCAGGACTCGTCTGAATGGCGTGAACGTGGTGGATTATACCGATCCCTCTCCAAAATTCAACGAGGGGGTAATCGCCTTGCAGATTCATACCGGCGGAGGTGTAAAGATGCGATGGAAAGATATTGAGATCAAGGAGAATTAGGGGAGCTGTGTCTGGGGTTCACGTTAAAGCTCGCGATTCGGCACTATGAAGAGAGTGAATCGGCGAAAATTTCTCCAATCTTCTGGCGGCGCTCTGGCCGTACGCATCGCCTTGAGGCGCCCTGCTCTGGCAAATCCCGAGGGCTCCGCCGAGCCTGAATATTCCGGAGCCAAGAGTTACATCCCACATGTCGGGGCCGATGATGGTAAAAAACCGCTGCGCCTGGGGCTAATCATCAGTATCGGGAAAGACCCTGATGCCGCGCTCGCCAAGGTCCGCGACCTGGGTATGCCGACGGCCCAGGTCTTCGTCGACGAGTTCGAGATGAATCTTGTCGGCCGGCTGCGCCAGTCGCTCGAGAGGTATCAGATCGAGGCGACGTCGCTTGTCGTAGGTGGGCCCGGAAAAGAGGTGTGGGATTTCTATCAGGGGCCGCTGACGATCGGCCTAGTTCCGAAAGCGACACGCGCACAGCGCATCGCTCATATTAAGAAAGCCTCTGATTTTGCTAAACAGTGCGGCATACCCGCCGTGCAGACACACTGCGGGTTTATTCCCGAAAATCCCAATGATCCCGTGTATGCGGAAACCATTGTGGCCGCTCGAGAGGTGGCGACATACTGCAAGCGCAACGGGCAAAATTTTCGCTACGAGACCGGTCAGGAAACGCCCATCACACTGGTGCGTGCGATGAGCGACGTTGGGGTGGATAATCAGGGCGTCAATTTCGACCTCGCCAACCTGATCCTCTACGGCAAAGCGAATCCGGTCGATGCCATTGAGCTCCTCGGGCCTTATGTGCAAGGCATCCACGCGAAAGACGGAATGTGGCCCACCAACCCCAAGCAACTTGGGGAAGAAGTTGCCATCGGGAAGGGGAAAGTGGACTTTCCCCGGATCATCGAGCGCTTGAAGCAACTCGACTATCGTGGTGCGGTCACCATTGAGCGGGAGATTTCCGGAGAGCGACAACTGGAGGACGTCCGCGCAGCGAAAGTGTATTTAGAAAGATTGATCGGATAGCTTGGGAGGACGCATGGCACTCGATTCAGAAAAGCCGGCTCTATCAAACGAAGTCACCCGACGAAAATTTATCGCGGTAACAGCGGCAACCGCCGGGGCGATGTTGATCAAGCCCAGCCTCGTGCGTGGCACCGCCGCCAATTCCGCTGTACGAGTTGGTTTGCTCGGTTGCGGTGGCCGCGGCACCGAGGATGCCACGAATCTGGTAGATACGGATGGCGCTCGCGTGGTTGCACTAGGCGATATGTTCCAGGATCAGCTGGACATCGCACGCAAGCATTTCGACGAAATGCAACAGGGGAAGGGATACGCAGCACTGGACGCTTCACAGCTGTTTGTTGGACCCGATGCATACCAGCGGATCGCAGCCTCCAGGGAAGTGGATGCCATTGTGATAGCGACTCCGCCCTATTACCATCCGCAGCACCTTGAGGCCGTGGTTGCCGCCAAGAAGCACGTTTATCTGGAGAAGCCGGTTGCGGTTGATGTCCCCGGCGCACTCAAGGTGATTGAAATTGGCAAACGCGCCGACACCAAGCTGAGCCTTGATGTGGGATTTCAAATCCGAGACTGCCCTCCGTTTGTGGAACTGGTGAACCGCATTCATAATGGCGCACTCGGCAATATTATTTGCGGCGAGGCTCATTACCTGACCGGTTACATTGACAGGCCCGCATGGCCCAATATATCGCCTGCCGAACACCGACTGCGCAACTGGGTTTACGACCGAGCCCTCTCCGGCGACATCATCGTGGAACAGAATATTCATGTCATCGACATCTGCAACTGGATTCTCAAAGATCATCCCCTGAAAGCTTCCGCTACCGGGGGACGCCAAGGTCGTCCAGCGAATGATGGCGATGTCTACGGAAACTACAACGTGGTCTTCAAATATCCGAACAATGTGGACGTGACCTTCAGCTCGACTCAATTTGCCAAAGGCTGGTGGGATGTGACCGAACGCTTTTTCGGAACAAAAGGAACGTCACAGTCTCCCTACACCGGGCCGCTTGGCATTTGGGGTGACGAACCATGGCAATACCCGCTTTCTACAAAGCCGGGGACCGAGCCACAGGCTTTTTCAGTGACAGGAAATTTCACTTCCAACCTGGAACTTGCCGACCGGGAAAAGAAGAAAGCATTCGTGGAGAGCATCACCAGCGGGAACTTCCACAATCAGGCAGCAAAGGGATCTGAATCCGCATTGTCTTGCATGATGGCGCGTACTGCGGCCTATACGGGCCGCGAAGTGAGTTGGGACGAGACGTTGAAGTCCAAGGAAGTATTGGATCCCAAAATCGATCTGAACAAGCTACGCTGAGGCAGAGATGCGTCAACCTTCACGTCGTGAATTTTTGACAAATTCAGTCACGGCAGTATGTACAGCAGGCCTCACCCGGGCGACCATGGGCCACTCACTGTCAAACGGGCCGGCTGATACAGTTCCCGAGTCGCCCCCGCCGCTTCACGTCAAGAAGGGTTTGGTCTTTTCCATGTTGCCAGAGAAGCTCGGTTACGCTGACCGATTCAAACTGGCGCGAGATGCCGGCTTTGAGGTTGTGCAAGCACCTACCGAAGCAGATGCACGTAAAGCTGGGGAAATCAAGAAGGCGGCAGATTCGGCGGGTATTCACATCGACTCAGTGATGAACATGGACCATTGGAAGTACCCCCTGTCATCGAGCGAACGTGCGGTAGTCGAGAAGGGTCTTGCCGGCATGCATACGTCTCTGCACAACGCCAGGCTTTGGGGGTCAGACTCGGTTCTGCTCGTGCCCGCCGTAGTCGACGCGAAGACCTCCTATAAAGACGCATGGGAGCGGTCACAGAAGCAAATCCGCAGCTTAATCCCACTCGCGGAGGAACTGAAAGTGACCATCGCAATCGAGGAGGTCTGGAACAAATTTCTGCTCAGCCCTCTCGAGATGGCGAAGTACATTGATGAATTCCAGAGCCCATGGATTAAAGCCTGGTTCGACGTAGGTAATGTGATGTTGTATGGCTATCCCGAGGACTGGATTCACACACTCGGCAAACGGATCGTGAAGGTTCATCTGAAGGATTTCAAGCGCAAGGAAGACGGATACGCCTGGGTGAACCTTGGAGAAGGCGACGTAGATTGGAATGCCGTGCGTCAAGCATTTGCCGACATTGGGTATTCCGGCAGCGTGATCACCGAATTGGATGACGGTGACGAATCCTATCTCCGCGACGTGAGCCGCCGTATTGACCATTTACTTCTGGGCCAGGGATGAGTGGCGTCCGCGGCTGGACGCTTTCATCAAGTCCGGGAATAACCTCCAAGGTAGGTCGATCTTTCCCGATGCTTTCTCGAAGAGATTTCCTGGCCGCAGCCTGCGGCCTTTGGCTACCTCAGTCTGGGCTTAAACGCAATCTAAAGTCGCCATTGGCGCTTTCTCCGATTCGTTTTCGTGACGTCGCCCAGCAAGCCGGGCTGGACTTTGTGCTTCACAACAATCCGACCCCACGGAAGCACATGATCGAAACCATGGCAGGTGGGCTCGCTGCTTTCGATTACAACAATGATGGAAAGGTCGACGTATTCTTCACGAACGGGGCGGCAATTCCGGGCTTCGAGAAGGATTCGCCGAAGTTTTTCAACCGGCTTTACCGCAACGACGGCGGAATGAAATTTACCGACGTGACGCTGGAAGCTGGTGTTGCAGGCTCAGGTTATTCAATGGGTGCGGCTGCTGCTGACTACAACAATGACGGGCATACGGATTTGTTCGTGGCCGGCGTCTATCGCAACATTCTCTATCGCAATCTGGGCAACGGAAAATTCGAGGACGTGACCGAGAAGGCGGGAATCAAGAGCGACAAGTGGTCTGTCGCTGCCGGCTGGTTCGACTACGACAATGATGGCTGGCTGGATTTGTTCGTCGTCAATTATGCTCACTGGACTCCTCAGTTCGATCGCTACTGTGGCGACCGCGAGCGCAACTTGCGCGTCTATTGCCATCCGAAATATTTCGAGGGACTACCCAACACGCTCTACCGCAACCGTCGGGATGGAACATTTGAAGATGTCAGCAAAGAGGCTGGTATCTACGATCACGTCGGCAGGGGCATGAGTGTCGCATTCGCAGACTACAACAACGACGGATTCACTGACGTCTTTGTCACAAATGACAACTTGCCCAACTTCCTATTTCGGAATCGAGGCGACGGGACCTTCGAGGAGGTGGCCCTTGAAGCCGGCGTGGCATTAACCAACAACGGGGCGCCGATAGCAAGCATGGGGGTGGATTTTCGCGATTTTAACAATGACGGGCTATGCGATATCAGCGTAACTGCTCTAGCGGGTGAGACATTTCCTCTGTTCCGCAACGTAGGCAAAGGCTCATTTCTGGATGCAACGCATGGCAGCCAGCTTGCCCAGCTTTCCGCTGCGCGCAGCGGCTGGGGTAACGGATTTTTCGATTTCAACAATGATGGCTGGAAAGATCTGTTCACCGCCAATTCCGATGTCAACGACCTGATTGATCTTTTCCAGTCCACGCACTATAAGCAGCTGAATAGCTTGTTCGCCAACATTGGCGATGGGACATTTCGCGATGTATCGCTAGACGCGGGTTTTACTCTGGCACGGGCCCATCGTGGCAGTGCGTTCGCCGATTTTGACAATGACGGGAAGATCGACGTGGTGGTCAGCGCGTTGGGTGAGCCTGCCGAACTGTGGCAGAACGTGAGTCCCGACTCCAATCGGTGGCTCCTGTTAAAACTGACTGGCAGTCGCAGCAACCGTGATGGCATCGGAGCCAAGATCAGGTGCGGTGATCAGTTCAACCATGCAACCACGGCTGTCGGATACGCTTCCTCCAGTCCCGCTACGGTGCATTTCGGTGCCGGCAAGCTTGAAAAGATAGAACGAATCGAGATTCAGTGGCCCACCGGGACCCATCAAGTACTACAGAATGTCGTTACCAACCAGGTACTCGAAGTACACGAGCCGGCTAAATAATCGTAGACTCGGGTACCGCCTGTTCATGGAGCTGTGATCTCGGCATCCTTCTTCGAAGCCTCGTCCTGGGCTGCCGCCGAACGCTGCAATGACTGATAGTCTTTCAGCATTTTGTTGGCGAGTTCGATCTGCCCAGTTGTTCGGTAGGCTTGTGCGAGCTGGTAGTGCACCGTGCCGTCGTGGTCGCTGGATAATGCCAGCGTGAGGTGCGGAATTGCTTCGGCGGCGTTTCCGGTTGCGAGTTCACACCGGGCAAGCGATTTGTGTGCAGCCAGCGATTTTGGATCTCGAGTCACGGCACGTTTTAGTAAAGGGAGGGCTTCCGCTGGTCGCTGCAGGTCTAACAAGGTGTCGCCTAGAAGGAAATTTAGCTCGGCTGAGTCGGGTTGCTGCTTGAAGAGCTCCTGAAACAGCGGCAGGGCCGTGCTGTAGTCCTCCCCAAGTTTCAGACTGATAGCAAGCTCTTTCTTAACCTGAATGTCGTTGGACGAGAACTCCAATGCCTTCCGCCATTCACTCGCAGCCTCGGCATATTTCTTCTGTGCGTTGTAGATGTGGGCCTTTAATTCGTGCAGCTCCGGAGAAGGTGGCAATTGACCTAACCGGTCGAACGCATTCAGGGCCAGCTCATTGTAGGCTCGTGCTAACCAATAGAACGACTCAAGTGTATTTGCCAACTTCGCAGCACCGATCAACTCATCATATTCTCTCGCCCGGAAGTGACACTCCGGTCGCGCCGAGTGGCAATCAAGCAGCGGCAACTTCGCTTCCCGCTGGTCTTCAGTTTCCGCCCATTGCGGATGTCCAGTTTGCCGATAAATCTCCGCCAGTGCGCTGTGCAGCCCGTGGAGGGTCGGCATCCGCTCCAGCGCAAGACGGTAAAGGAAGAAGGCGCTCGAGAATTGCTGCGCCCGCAGCCGTGCCTCTCCCAGCAAGGAAAGCAAGTAGGCCGACTCCGGAGAAGTTTTTTGCAGTTTTTCGAAAGCTGCCGCCGAAAGCGATTCGTAACAGCGTCCCAGGCCGAACCAAGCCGGAGCACTCTCAGGATCTGCGGCGGCGAGCGTGCGGTATTCGGCGGCCGCTTCCTCCGCTCGGTCAAGGGAAAGGAGTGCGCTTGCGAGCATTTGCCGCGCCTGGTGCTGCTCCGGTTGCAGCTCGAGCACTGTCCTGAGTGGCTTGATGGCTGCGGCGGTGTCTCCTAACTGCAAACGTGTGGTCCCAAGGAAAAGCCAAGCAGGCGCCATTTGAGGGTCCAGCTTCACAGCCTGTTGCAATTCCGGGATAGCTTCCCGTTTCTTTCCGGCCATGTGCAGTGCCATGCCGAGGTCTAACTTCAAACCGGGATTGTTCGGCAGCGCCTCATTCAGTTCTCGGTAAAGAGAAATTGCCTGGTTGAAATTGCCCTCTGCCATGAGTTGCTTAGCCTGCTGAGACTTGAAAGCCAAGCTATCCGTTTGTGGCCTTGGGTAAGCCAAAATTGATGCAACAAAGAGGAACGACACGGCAGCAAGATTCATAAAGACTCGAGAAGGAGAACTGTTTCGGATTATAGGCAGATGTGCTTGCGTCGTCACCCGACGGAGCGAGGTATGAGGCTCACTGCAAACGTCGCAATGGGGCTTTTTGTATATGCGCACAACCGGGAACAGGGAAAACTCTGGAGCGCGGGGAGTCACTGGTGCGAAAGGAGGGACTCAACCCCACGAGTTTCAGCAGCCAGATCCCTAAGTCACCACCGCGATTTTTTCTCGGTTTTCGCCATCTCTCTGCAGGTAATGCGTTTTAGTCGATATTCATGAGTGAAAAGTGGAGGTTTCAACAGCCATCGAATTTTGGGTGGCAGGCTCCCTCGATTTCCTGAATGGTACATGAGGTTGGCAGCTGCCAGTTCCACGTTTCGCCCACTTCTGGTAAAACGGGTCCAGGTCTTGACGCGACTTCCGACAACTTTCGCGTGCCGGTCGGTAATGCGAATCAGCTCCAATAAGCATTGGATTGTGCAGGGAATTGCCTATGTACGATACTCTAATGAGCTCTTCAATGGTCGCCGACCTTCGCTACTCCCTGCGCCACATTCGCCTTGCGCCGCTATTCACGATTACAGTCGTGCTTATTCTAGGGCTCGGTATCGGTGCCACCACGGCGATCTTCTCGCTGATTTACACCGTGATGCTGAAGTCGCTTCCGATCCCCGATCCCGGCAGTCTCTATCGCATAGGAACCGGAAAGAGTTGCTGCTATTCGAACGACCTGCAAGGTGAATGGGGCATCTTCTCCTACGATTTTTATCAGCGTTTGCGCCGCTCCACTCCGCAATTCGAGCAGGTCGCTGCATTCCAGGCAGAGCCGCACATCCTTAGCGTGCGTTACGGAAGCCACGCAGGGCAGGCCCAGGCTCTGCTGGGCGAATACGTAAGCGGCAATTATTTTCAGACGCTGGGCGTCCAGCCGTTTGCCGGCCGGCTCTTTACATTTGCGGACGACGAGAGGAATTCGGTGCCGGTGGCTGTGATGAGCTATCGGACTTGGCAGGACAAATTCGGGGGCGATCTCTCCGTGGTGAATGCCAACTTCACTTTCGAGGGCTTCAACTTCAAAGTGGTGGGCATCACGCCGCCTAGTTTTTACGGCGAAACGATGAGCAATATCCCGCCTTCTCTGTGGATACCTCTTCAAACCGAGTTTCTCACGGACGCGGAAGCCTCCTACAACCTCGTACACTCGAGCGCATGGCTTCGCTTAATCGGTCGGTTGCGGCCGGGAGCACAACTCGGGGGCGCCTCATTGGAACTGACCTCGTTGCTCCGGCACTGGCTCGTTTCCGATGCCGACATGATGCCGAATCACCGGGTGGAACTGGAGCAACAGCTTCCGCAGCAAAGGATCGAAATCGCCCGCTGCGCGACCGGGATCGGTGCACTGGGCGACGAGTACGGCAGGAGCTTGAAGATTTTGCTCGCCGTGTGCGCGATGGTCCTGTTGATTGCCTGCGCGAATGTGGTGAACCTGCTGCTTGCCCGAGGTATGACGCGCCGGGCGCAGGTGTCCATCCAGAGTGCGCTCGGCGCTTCCGGGGCTCGGCTGATCCGGCAGGCGCTCACAGAAAGTCTTACTCTTGCCCTTTTGGGCGGAATCGTAGGCGTGTTTCTGGCGGTTGCGGGAATCCATCTCGTGGTATTGTTTGCCTTCGGCCCCGCAAACGGAATTGCCATGCACGTGGGACTGTCGTGGCCGATGCTGGGATTCTGTGCGGCGCTGACGCTGCTGAGCGCTGTCTGTTTCGGTACCGTGCCGGCGTGGCTGGTGGCACGCACCAATCCTATCGAAGCGATGCGCGCTGCCGGACGTGCGACCGCAGGCAGCCAGCCGGGTCTACGCAACATGCTTGTGGTGCTGCAAGTGGCGGCCTCGGCCAGCCTCCTGGCGGGAGCAAGCCTGTTAACCCGCAGTCTGCTCAATATCGAGCGCCAGGACTTCGGGTTCACTGCACAAAACCGTGTCGTCTTGCGCATGGAGGAACCCCTGGCGGCGTATAGTCACGAGCATCTGAATGTGCTCTACCGCCAACTCCAGGACGGCCTGGAACGTTTACCGGGCGTGCGCAGCGCCAGCCTGTCGCTGTACTCCCCGTTCACCGCGCATTGGGACCAGCTTTTGGTCAAACCCGGAGAAGGGATGCCCAGCACCGACGGCTCGCGCAAAGTGCTGTGGGACCGTGTGAGTCCGAGATACTTCGCCACCCTCGGGCAGCAACTACTCGAAGGGCGCGAATTCACAGAAGCGGATAATGCAACGTCGCGACAGGTCGCCATCGTCAATCAATCATTCGCGCGCCGCTACTTCCCAGGCGTCGATCCGCTCGGCAGAGTCTTCGGCTTCTCTACTCCCGCCAACAGCAAAGACTTCGAAATTGTGGGCGTCGTCCGCGATGCCAAGTACGCGAATGCCGAAGAGGCGCCGCAGCCAATGGTGTTTGCACCTCTTGCCCAGCAGTCCGACTACATCGATGCTTCCGCTAGAGACAACGAAAAGTGGAGCCATTTCATTACCGGAGCGCAACTGTGGATCGATGGTAATCCAGGGCGGCTCGACCGTAAGATCCGCGACGTGTTCCGGGATGTGGATCCGAACTTCGCGATTGTCAGCATTCAGCCCTTGCAGCAGCAGATCGACGTCAGCTTCGATGAGCGACGCCTTCTTGTGCGACTCAGCGGGTTGTTTGGTGTGCTGTCGGTGATTCTGGCATCCGTTGGCTTGTATGGCATCACAGCCTACAACGTTGCGTGTCGCATCCCCGAGATAGGTATGCGCATGGCGATCGGGGCCAACCGGCCACAGATTGTGCACTTTGTACTTCAAGCCGCGTTTGCGCAAACTCTTTTCGGGCTTGTAATCGGCCTGCCTGTTGCATTGATGATCGGCAGGTCGCTGAAGTCGCGCCTTTATCATGTGGCTGCCATCGATCCTGTGTCTCTTCTACTGCCGGCGGCCGCTCTGTTGCTCTGCGCCGGCGCAGCGAGCTTCCTTCCGGCCATACGGGCGGCTTCTATTCAGCCAATCGAGGCTTTACGGGCTGAGTAGAAGCTTAGTTGGCGGCCGCTTCCGGCAGGTGTTTTTCTCGGTCGTCATTGCATCACCGCCAATGTGCTGAGCGGGTCGGGCTGGCATTGTTCCATGGTCGGGTCAAAATGAGGAAATCTTGCAAGGCAGACGGGCCCGATGACCTGGTTTTCCAGTCCCTTAAAGATGGGAAGCCGATCCGCGACAACAACATTCTCTGCCGGTTCATCAAACCAGCCGCCCCGGAAACTGGGATTGGACTTCGTGAACTGGAGATGTCTGCGAACATCGCACGTAACCTGGCTGAAGGTGGCCGGTGCCGACGTGAAGGACGCGCAAGCGTAGATGAGGCACTGGCGTTTCGAGCACGACGCTGGACATTTACCAGCAGTTCGTACCCGAAAGTCAGCAACGAGCGGTCGAAGGACTCAGCCGTTTAGTGAATTGAATTGTGACCAATTGTGACCAAGTGACCAGGAGAGCGACTTGCAACTGATCGAAAACATGGTGGCCAGAGACGGAATTGCACGGCATTACACCTTCCCAGTGACCCTACCATTAACCGGCATTCAACTTGACCCTAAGAGGTCCGGCAGTGGTTACGAAGTTTCCCAATAACAAGTGCACTCGGGATGACAGCCACAATGAAGGCTGTCCGACGATAGTGCTTTGACGTCACTATCCCAACCAGGAACGGGGTGGCCAGCCCATTGGGATAGTGAACTAGGGTCCTAGAGGAATGGGATAGAAAATGTGACTGATCAGCGCGCCAAAAGTGCTAGCTTGTGGCGCCCCACTGGGTTGGGAGGGAGAATGGAGAGCGCACTATGAAAAGGGCTGTTCCAGTGCGAATGCAAGAATGGCCGGAGGGCCACTTCCCCAATAGCAAACAGCTACAGACGTATCCCTTTTTTGGGAACGTCAACGAAAGCCATTGGAACCAGACCCGGGAGCTGGACTGTACCAGAAATCGTTTTGGCTTGATCCAGAGGATCTAGACGTGGACGCTTACGAGGCAGAATGTTTCCGAGGTGTACAACTCGATCGGGCGCAATTCATTCGCCGGATAGTTGCCACCTATCACAAAGGAATACCGGGACCGCTCGTTGCTTCGAAGGTTGTCACGACATCGGGGGAAGTCGCGTCGCCAATCTCGCGCCCAATAGCCTCGACTCGGCGACAAGCCTTCCGGGCCGTACCCACTCGAGGGAGTTTTTCGGAGAGCTCAGCCCAGTTGAGGTCAACGAGGTATCACGTGTTCGCGGCCTCGGGATCTGCTGGCAACCGGGAAATGCATATCACTTGGGGCGCACTGCAAGCCGCAAATCCTGCCTGGTACAAGTTGATGCGCACGGGACGGAATTAACAAAGTATGGTTCCTGGTGAAGACGCACCAGACTTAGGATGTGAATCTGGTTAATGCAACAACGTGCACCGAACTGCATGGTCCAACCGAATCAATGCATTACCAGCCGACCCTAGGCACAGCGACGCATCGAAGCGCACGGAATCCCAAAACCAGCTGACACCAGAACTGACACCGCCGGTCAGTCCGCCAATCATTGCGTCACGACTGCGGGCTGTTCTCCTCTTGGTAGTAACAGTGCGAGCAAAACTGCGCCTATGATGCCGAAGAGAACGACATCTCCGAACTGCCGGTGAACGCCGTGCTTCCACGCTTCCGCAGTTTGCACAGCCATTATCGAAGCGTGAACCAAGCACTGGCACGCGGCGAAGGTAATCAGGGAGCGGTGCGACGAGGGCTTTCTGGCGGCCAACAATAGAAACGGCCCGAGCGCGATAAACCAACTCAGAAACATCGGGTCGCATGCGTTGTTCATTTCCAGAAGCCACTTGGAATGCCATAAATCGGTGTACAACGGATAAATCAGCGAGAGATAAACGAGGCCCAAGAGTCCCACAAAGACTTGCAGAGTGCGTTCGCGTTTCATGATGACTCCTTAAAAGGCAACTCACCCGGCAGAGCTGACGAGCCTGCCCATAGGCACAGCAACCATTATGCGCAAATCGCGCGAAGGCGCACGGCGTCACGTCGCCACAGAGGGATTTTGTGTAGCTCGCGTCGCCGGCTCGGGCAGTTGCTGTCCGCAATGCGCGCAATTCGCCCAAGTGAGCTCAACGGGCTTATCACATTTCGGGCACGTTGGCTGCAGCAAAGTGCCGCAGTGCGGACAGAATGGGAATTTTACCTTTTCGACATGCCCGCAGCCGGGGCACGGCTTCGGCAAGGGGTCGCGGAGAATGAAGTACAAGATCATCCCAATCGCATTAGGAATGAAGATCGCCAGCAGCGTCCACATTACGTACCGCATCTGCCGCCGCTTCGCGTCGCCGTAGACGTATCCGATCATCGCCACCCAAGCCACCACGACCAGGAAACTTCCGTAAACCAACAGCGCTTGTCCCCAGCGTGGCCATTTGCCTGTTTCCGGATCCGTTGGTGCCACAAAGAAGAACACCGGCACCGTGAGGCACAAATAGGCGAACCATGCAACGATCCACGCTGCCTCTGGAATCACGCGCAATTCCTCTGTGAAGCGGCTCATGCCAGCCTCCTTTCGCCGCGCTGGCGGATTGCCAGCATCACTGCGGCCACTCCTCCCGCGAGCCACCCCAGCGCGGTGAACGCGGCAAAACCGATCCATGTATGGTCGAACTGCGGCCCGAGCAAGCTCCCGAAACGTCCGATCACAAATTGCAAAACCGGCCAGCTCGCAATCGTCAGCAGCCACGCAAACGCCACGAAAACAATCATTACGCGGCGGTTCCAATCGCGCTCGGCCTGTTCAGTGAGCTTCGCCTCCGCACGCGCCAGCGTGGCCTGTACCAGCCACGAAGAAGGCTGCGGCGTCGGCAATCGGTGGAGTTCGGTCGCAATGGGCCGCCATGCGTCTAATTCGTTCGAGCAGGAGACGCACGAGCGCACATGCTCCGCAACCTGCTTTTCTTCCGCGGCCGTCAACGCCCCGGCTGCGGCCAGCGCCAGCAGCGCTCGAATCTTGTCGTGCTCGCTCATTGCCATCTACCTCCGGGATACCGCGCTTCGAGCGCGTAACGCAATTGTTCCAGCGAACGCCGCAGCCGCGACTTCACCGTTGATACCGGAACTGCTGTAACCTGCGCGATTTCCTCAACCTTCATCTCATCCTCAAACCGCAGTGTGAGGACTTCGCGATACATTATCGGCAGCCCCGCCATCGCAGCGCTGATCTCCGTTCGGCGCTCGGCCGCGAGCGCGTGATCGAGCGGCGTGTGGTCTTTACACGGAATCCGGTCCGCCACGGTTTCGCTATAGCAGCTGTTTGCGAGCGGCTCGCCCAGGCCCTGCGGACGAATCCGGCGCAAATGTTCGATCGCCAGGTTGCGCGCCAGCGTGAACAGCCAGGCGTCGAAATTGCGGC
>Ga0126373_10000618_pt1 | contig 23616 bp, 24 predicted proteins | sample PanSoiMetPlot_11_FD_92545 | JGI IMG/M metagenome (GOLD analysis project Ga0126373, IMG submission 92545) | Tropical forest soil microbial communities from Panama - MetaG Plot_11 | ecosystem: Environmental > Terrestrial > Soil > Tropical forest > Bulk soil | place: Panama | collected 2016-02-17 | reverse complement strand
GTCGCCAGCCGTCGCGCGCGGCCGATGTGACCCTGCGCCGCGAGCGCGGCCGCCCGGGCGCGCTCGGCCGGTATGCCTTCACTCTCGAGGACCTGCGTCACCGCGGCCGTGCGCGGCGTCACCAGGTTCACAAGCCGACACCGCGACCGGATCGTGGTCGGCAGGTCGTCGGCGTACGGCGCGCACAGCAGCCAGACAGTCCGGGGCGATGGTTCCTCGATGGCCTTGAGCAGAGCGTTCGCGGCCTGCTCCGTGCACCTGTCGGCGTCTTCGAACAGCACGATGCGCCAGCGGCCATAAACCGGCGCGGCGGCAGCCTTCAGCACGAGGTCCCTGGTCTGCCGGACGCCGTATGACAGTCCGTCCGGCCGGACAAGCAGCAGGTCAGCGTGCGCACCGGCCGCGACCTGGCGGCACGACTGGCACTCGCCGCAGCCCTGTCGTTCGCAGAGCAACGCGGCCGCAAACGCGCGCGCCGCCAGCGAGCGCCCCGACCCCGGGGGTCCCGTGAACAGCCACGCGTGTGTCATCCCGGTCCCCACCGGGCCGCCTCCTGCGGTCGGCAAGACGCTGGCTGCTACCGCGCGCTGAAGCTGGTCAACCACGATTTCCTGGCCAGCCAGCGCACGGAACACCGCAGACGGCAGCTGATCGGTCATTCGCGTATCGCCGGGAACGAGCCTGTGTTCTCTTCGGCAGCCAGCGGGATGGGATCCGGTAGCAGCTCACGCACTCGCTGCTGGATCTCCCGGCTGATCTCGGTCTCGGATCGGGTCGCGTCGAGGACCAAGTACCGGTCCGGCGCCGCGCTCGCCAGCGCGAGGAAGCCGCTTCGCACGCGCTCGTGGAACTCAACCGGCTCGGACTCCAGCCGGTCAGCCGAGCTCAGTCGCCTGCCGAGGCCGGTCAGCGGCTGTAGATCGAGCAGGATCGTCAGATCTGGTGTGAGCCCGCCGGTCGCCCACTGGTTTACGCCGGCGATCTCCGCAACGGGCAGCTGCCGCCCCGCGCCCTGATAGGCAAGCGAGGAGTCCACATAGCGGTCCGTGACGACGATCGCGCCGCGCTCCAGCGCCGGGATGATGACTGCCTTCACGTGCTCGGCGCGGTCTGCCGCGTACATCAGGGCTTCGGCCCGAGGCGACAGGCCTGAATGAGCGGTATCGAGCAGCAGCGCCCGCAGCCGCATGCCGACCTTGGTCGCGCCAGGCTCGTGCGTCGTCACTACGTCATAGCCCTGGTCGCGGAGCCAGATCGCCAGGAGGCGAGCCTGCGTCGACTTGCCGGTTCCCTCGCCGCCTTCCAGCGCAAGGAACACGCCGGGACGACGTCGGGGTGGGGGAACCGCCGCCTCGGGCGTGATGTTCCTGCTTCCGCGTGCGTGGCGCCTGCGCATACCGTTTCCCCTGCCATTGCCGTTCGACGCAATCGGGTCATGCCGGAATACCGACCCAAGGTCGGCCAACAGCGGCACGCCGCGTCGGTCGTCCATCTGCCGGTAGGACGCGCGGCCGAGCAGCACGGCGACGACCGCAGCGAGGAGGATTACGAAGTTGTAGCCGATGTTCAGGTAGGCGACGCCGCCGATGCGCACCGTGGAGATATTCATGGTGCGCACGATGGCGTTGAATGCGGCCGCGAGCGTCGGTGCGATAGCGATCACGGCAAACAAGATGACGCGAATCGCCGACTGCAAGAACGCGAACGTGCGCCCGCGGGTGTCGTCGTCGACTTCGAGCCCCACCACCGTGTAACCGGTCACATACGCTACGCCGGCGCACGCCCCGAGCACGATGACCAGAATGGTTACCACGACCAGGTTGGGGATGAGCGCGGCCAGCGCCAGCGGCACCGAAGCGAACATGATGGAGACACCGAAGAGCCGCCGGCGGGAGAAGCCGCGAAGCACGCGCAGCCCCATGAACATGCCGAGCGCCAGCCCGAAGAAAATGGCGGCGAACACCGCACCCCATCCGACGCTGCCGCCGCCCAGGGTGTTGCGCACGTACGAGGGACCAAGCCCGACCACCACGCCGCCGGCGGTGAATGCCCCCGTCATGCCGATGACGATGCCGCGCACGACCCGGGTCTGATGGAGGTACTTTCCGCCTTCCCAGATCGACTTCAGCACTGACGGGGTTGAGATGGAGCCCGCCGGCCGCCGCTTGAGCTCGCGCAGCATCACGATCGTCAGCGCCGACACGACGAACGTGCCCGCGTTGAAGTACAGCGCAAGGTTGACCTGGTTGGTCGAGAAGTAATGCGAGATGTGCCCGAGCGCGTCACTGACGAGCGCGAGCAGGGCGAAGACAAGTCCCGCGACCGGCGCGGTGCCATACGTCGTGAACAGGCTCAGCTGATTCGCCTGCTCGAGTTTGTCCGGCGGCACCAGATTAGGAACCGACGCGTCCTTGGCTGGCGTCCAGAAGAGTGACGCGCACGACGCCAGGAACTGGACGATGTACATCCACGTCAGCTGGTTGGCGAAGCCCAGCGACAGGTTGATCGGGATCGTGATGTAGAGGGCGGCCCTGACGAAGTCGCCGATGATCATGTTCAGGCGGCGGTCGAACTTGTCGGCTACAGCGCCGGCGAGCGGCCCGAAGAGCAGCGCTGGCAGCAACGACGTCAGCCAGACACCGCTGACCGCGTAGCCGCTGCCGCTCGGGCCGCCCAGCTTCACAGCGAGCGTTGAGAGCGCCAGCAGGCTCAGCCAATCCCCCAGGCTGGATAGCGACAGCGCGATCCAGAGCCGCCGGAACGGCGTGATCGCGAGCACACCACTGTCGCGAGCGGCCAAAGGGGATCTAAAGTTCACCGGGCTAGGGTATAGGCCTGGCCAAGGAAGGGTTGTGCACAGCGGAAAGCTGCGACCTTCCTCACCGGACAATTCGGACGGGAACGGGGTTGTATCGGCCAGCCGCACATCGCTGGCCACGGCGATCTCAGGCGAACAGGCTGCCAGCAGTCACGGTCGGCCCACTTGCCCGAGTCGTCAGCCCGAACCCAAGCCCGGCGTGTTCGTGATCTAGCTGTCGTGCCCATCCTCGGTTACGGCTTTCTTCGCGGCGCGGGTCCTGGTCGCGCCCTTCGCGGCCGCTTTCTTCCCTGACCCGCTGCTGGTCGCCGCGGCCCGGCCTGACGCGGCCTTCGTGGCCGCGGTCTTCCTAGACCGCGTCCCTGCCTTCCGCTTCGGAGCGGGCGCGGCCGCGCGGCGCTCGGCCAGCAACTCGATCGCGCGCTGCGGCGTGATCGATTCGACGGAGTCACCCTTACGCAGCGAGGCGTTCGTTTCACCGTCAGTCACGTACGGCCCGAATCTGCCTTCGCGCAGCACGATCGGCTTGCCCGTGGCGGAGTCCTCGCCGAGTTCGCGAAGTGGCGGTGCCGCCGCGGCCCTGGCCGCCCGGCCCCGCGTCTTTGGCTGGGCAAGCAGCGCCGTGGCTTCGTCCATCGTGATGGTGAACATCTGGTCTTCGGACTCCAGCGACCGACTTTCGCTCCCGTGCTTGACGTACGGCCCGTACCGACCATTCTGAACGGTCACAGGCTTGCCGTCGATCTCGCCAAGTGTTCGCGGCAACGTCAGCAGCCGCACGGCGTCGTCGAGCGTGACGCTATCCAGGTCCATCGACTTGAGCAGCGATGCCGTCCGCGGCTTCACCGAGCCTGTGCTAGCTGATCCAGTCGCGTCCTCGTCCAGCACCTCGGTCACGTAAGGGCCGAAGCGGCCTGCCTTGGCAACGATGGTCTTGCCAGTCTCCGGATCGGTGCCCAGAATCTTGTCGCCGGTCGGGCGATCCAGCAGTTCCGCGGCGAATTCCGGCGTGAGCTCATCGGGTGCCGTGCCCTCGGGCACGTTGACGCGCTGGCCGTCTCGCTCGAGGTACGGCCCATACCGCCCGACTCGAACCACGATGTCCGTGCCCGCGAGCGGGAACGAGCTGACATCGCGCGCGTCGATATCGCTGAGGTCGCTGACCATCTCTTTCAGGCCTTCTTCGCCGTCCGCACCGAAGTAGAACCTGCGCAGCCACGGCACGCGCTCCGCCTCGCCGTTGGCGATGTCGTCGAGTGCGTCTTCCATCTTGGCCGTGAACTCGTAGTCGACTAGGTGCGCAAAGTGCCGCTCGAGCAGCGTCACCACGGCGAATGCGACGAACGACGGGACGAGCGCGGTGCCCTTCTTGAACACGTAGCCGCGGTCAAGGATCGTGCCGATGATCGATGCGTAGGTGGACGGCCGACCGATGGCCCTGTCCTCCAGCTCCTTGATGAGCGTGGCCTCGGTGAACCGCGCGGGCGGCCGGGTCGCGTGCTCGGCGGGCTCTAGGTTCCGTGCCTCCAGCGGCTCGCCCTCGGTCAGCGCCGGCAGCCGACGCTGATTGTCGTCAAGCTCCGCCTCCGGGTCGTCGGAACCCTCGACATACGCCTTCAGGAAGCCGTGGAAGCTGATGACCTTGCCGGACGCGGCGAACTCCGCCGCCCGGCCGGGCACGCTGTCTGTCGAGCCGTTGGCGAGCGCGCCGTGCGCTGACACGCCGACGAGGATCGGCTCACCGGCGTCGGTCTGGCCAAGCACGCGCACGGCAACCGACTCGCCGGTGGCGTCTTTCATCTGAGAGGCCACGGTGCGCTTCCAGATGAGGTCATACAGCCGCAGCTCGTCACCGGACAAGCCAGACTGCGCGGGCGTCTTGAACCGATCCCCGGCAGGGCGAATCGCCTCGTGCGCCTCCTGAGCGCTTTTTACCTTGCTGTCGTACAGTCGCGGGGAGTCCGGCACGTACTCCGCGCCGTAAAGGTGGCGGGCCTGCGCTCGGGCGGCATTCAGGGCGGTCTGGGACAGCGTGATGGAGTCGGTCCGCATATAGGTAATGTGGCCGTTCTCGTACAGCCGCTGCGCGACCTGCATCGTGTACTTGGCCGAGAAACCTAGCTTGCGAGACGCCTCTTGCTGGAGCGTCGTTGTCCGGAACGGCGCGTACGGCGACCGCCGGTATGGCTTCCGCTCCACGGATTTCACCGCGAAGGAGGCGGTAGCAAGCCGATCGCGCAAGGCAACGGCCGCGCCGCCGTCCAGGTGCAGGATGCGACCGCGACCATTTTCATCGGCATCGCGCAGTTGGCCGAGCGACGTAAAGTCGCGGCCTTGCGCCACCCGACGCCCGTCAACCGACACGAGCATCGCCGTGAACGACGTGACGTCGCCGGCTGCGACGGCGTCTTGCGCGATCTTCGCGAACTCGGCCTCGAGGTCCCAGTACTCGGCGGGCCGGAACGCGATCCGCTCCCGCTCACGATCGACCACAAGGCGAACGGCCACCGACTGGACGCGACCCGCCGACAGCTGCGGCATTACCTTCTTCCACAGCACGGGCGATAGCTCGTAGCCATAGAGGCGGTCCAGCACCCGGCGGGTCTGATAAGCCTCGACAAGGCCATGGTCGACGTCCCGCGGCGACGCGACAGCCTGCGCGATCGCCTCTGGCGTGATCTCGTGGAACACCATCCGATGGGCGGGCACGCGTGGCTTGAGCTCCTCCATCAGGTGCCAGGCGATCGCCTCGCCCTCACGGTCCTCATCAGTCGCGAGCAGGAGCTCGTCGGCGTTCTTGAGAAGCTGCTTGAGCTTAGATACCTGCTGCTTCTTGTCGGAGTTGACCACATATAGCGGCTCGAAATCGTGCTCGACGTCAACACCCAGTCGCGCCCAGGGCTCGCCGCGATATTTCGTCGGTATCTCGGCGGCTTTGTCTGGCATATCGCGAATGTGACCGATGCTGGACTCGACGGTGTAGCCCTTGCCGAGGAAGCCGGCGATCGTCCGCGCCTTCCTCGGCGACTCGACGATGACCAGCTTGTTACCGCCGTTAGCCTCGGCTCGCGGGCTCCTAGCGGTCTGCTCGGTCCTAGCTGCCAACTGTCCCACCCTTACCTACATCCAGAGTCGCCAGGAGGCTACAGCACGTAAGACTGGTGCCACCTGGCGCTCTGGCCTTTCTACTCGGACACGGCGCCGGCCGGGTACCCGACCCGAGCGAAGACGACCCCGTTCCCTCTCTAGCACGTTAACCAGCGGCTGGCGTCAGCGTGTTCCCCGGACCTGCCCTGGCGGTTTGCTCCGGGAGGCCGGCAGATTCCGGCAAGGTGATTGAACCACCTCGCCAAGCGCGCACAATAAGTTGATGGCGGAGTACTCGTATCTGAAGCTCTATTTGCCGCGCGGCACGTCGCGTGACGCAGCGCGTCGGATTCTGACCGATCACGCCGAGTATGGCAACTGGGAGCTGTCGAGGATGCGCCTTTATCCAGACGGCAGCCGCAGGGCGACGCTTCGTCGGCTGATCATCCGGCAAGCCCGAGCACAGCTCGGCATGATGCAGTGGCCTCCCGGCGGCCGGACCGACTTAGCGGTCAACGCGCCGCGCGTTCCCGGGGACGAACCCGGATACCCCTCGCTAGGCGGCACTTAATCCTTCGCCAGTTAACGGAACGCACGCCTGCCGACCAGCCGGGTGCCCGATCCGGGCGGCGGAGCTGCGTGCCGGCCGACGTGGCGGCGAGAATGACGCCGCGGCGTCATGACCGCCAGGAAGCACACCGCAGACAGCATTGTTCCGACCGCGAATCCCTGGACGGCGCCGCGCCCGATGCCGGGCAGTAGGGCGGTGCCGAGGCCGGAAGCCAGTGCAGCCGGCTTAACAGCGAGAGCAGCGAATCCGCTCATTGACAATCCCTCTTCATATTCGTCAGCGCTCGGTCATCGATTTAGTTAACAAAGCTGCTGCGCGGTGTTGCGGAGGACTTACTCAAAGTGACCGGCTAATGGCAGCGGGAACGCGTCCCAGAAGCGCTCGGAGACCCTGCCGCCACCCGTCGTGTGCGCCTGAGAATGGCAGCCCAGTCAGGCCACGCGGGGATCAGACCGATCTGAACCGGGGTGGTGGCCACGGTCGGGGACGCGGTGAGGCGACCTTAGCCGTGGCCACCAGAGCGGGCGAGTACCCGCCGCTGGCCGAGAGGGTCTGGTAGTCAGGACGCCCGACCTGCGCGCTGCGAGGCGCGGCGCCGTGCCGCCGCGAGTTTGCGCGGCTGCGGGCCGGCAGTGCCCGGCTTCGACCCTGTTCCGGCAACACAGGCGACCCTCCTTATCGGCCAGCTGGCGATGGCCATAGAGATAAGTCGTCCCGATGACCCGCCAGGGCGCGAGACCGCTGACCAGGGCGCTGCTGTGGAAAGGGGGTTACGCCCCGGGGATGCCGACCCCGCACAATGAGTCACGATAGCACTACTCATCGTGCATGCATCGATAAACGGAAAGGCGCCTACGTCCAGACGCATCGGTGCGCGCCGCCCAACCGCGGCGATGCATGGCTGACCTGGGCTAATGGCTAACAAAGATCGAGAAAATTGTCCAGCACGCGCACCCCGAACTGGAGCGCGGCCACCGGAACCCGCTCATCCACGCCGTGGAACATGCCGGCAAAGTCTAGGTCGGGCGGTAGCCGCAGCGGCGAGAAGCCAAAGCAGCGGATGCCGAGGCGCGCGAACGACTTGGCGTCGGTTCCGCCCGAGAGGCAGTACGGCACCATCAGCCCGTCAGGGTCCTCGGCGGTTAGCGCTCTGGCCATGGCATCGACGAGGTCGCCGTCGAAGCTGGTCTCCACCGCGATGTCACGATGCACGTCCTCCCGCTTGACGCCGGTGCCGATCAGAGCGTCGATCTCGCGGAAGAACTCCTCTTCGTAGCCTGGCAGGAAGCGGCCGTCTACCTGGGCCGTGGCGACCTGCGGAATCACGTTGACCTTGTAACCTGCCGACAACAGGGTCGGGTTCGCCGTGTTGCTGAGTGTTGCCCCAACCATCTTGGCGATCGGCCCGACCTTACCCATGACGCCGGCCGGATCTCTCCGGTCGAACTCGATGCCTAGTGCCTGGCAGGCCTCGCGGACGAAAGCAAAGGCGGCCTCGGTCTCCCTGATCGGCCACTCGTACCGGCCGATGCGCGCGACAGCCTCGGCGACGCTGGTGACCGCGTTGTCGGAATTGATCATGGAACCGTGCCCGGCAGTGCCCTGGGCGGACAGGCGCATCCAGGCGATTCCCTTCTCCGCTGTCTGGAGCAGGTACAGGCGCTTGCCGCCAATGGTCACGCTGAATCCGCCGACTTCCCCGATCGCCTCGGTAACGCCTTCGAACAGATCTGCATGCTTGTCGACAAGCCAGCGCGCGCCCCAGGTGCCGCCTGCCTCCTCGTCGGCGAGGAATGCAACGACAACGTCCCGTGGCGGACGGCGGCCTTCCGCCAGCCGCTGCCGCAGTACCGCCAGGACGATGGCGTCCATGTCCTTCATGTCGACCGCGCCGCGCCCCCATACGCAGTCGTCATGAACGTCACCGGAAAAGGGATGCACCCGCCAGTCGGCCGCGTCGGCGGGGACCACGTCCAGGTGGCCATGGATGAGCAGCGCCGGCCGGCTCGGATCGGTGCCCTCGATTCTCGCCACGACACTAGCCCGCTTGTCGTGCGACTCCAGAAGGGTGGGTTCGAGCCCCGCCTCGGCCAGCAGCCCGGCTACGTGCTCGGCCGCGGCTCGTTCGCCCGGTCCGGAATGGTCGCCATAGTTGCTCGTGTCGATCCGGATCAAGTCGCCAGCTAGCTCCGCGACTTCGTCTTCGGCCGCGGTTCCTCTGGCGCTTCGGGCAGGGGTGCTCTCGGTCATCTCGCCATAGTCGCACCTTCTGTCCCTCCCCGCAGGCGCGGCCCAGGTCGCTCGTGGGCTCGGCGGCGTCGCCGGAGGGTGTCCGGATTTGCTATCGTGAGGCCGGCTCAGCTTCCAGGCCGAGCCCACGTCCGGGTGGCGGAATAGGCAGACGCGCTAGCTTGAGGTGCTAGTGCCCCAAAAGGGCATGGGGGTTCAAGTCCCCCCTCGGACACCAAGGTCAGAGCCGTGATTCAGTTGTCTGTTTGAATCGGCGGTCTTCTGCTAAGGCCCGCGATTGCACAGCGGCTGCACATTCACTTCTTGATTTTCCTGGCAAGGGCGTCCCTTGCGGTGGCCAGGTCTTCCGGCCGGGCGTGCACGTAGGTCTTCATGGTGAAGCTGGCGTCTGCATGTCCGAGCCATGCGGCGATGATCATCGATCCGAGGTTCGCGTTCGGGCAGCCGGTGCTGGCGCGGGACAAGATCCGGGTCGGTGACATCCTCGACGCGTTCTGGGCCGGGGAGGGCTACGACAGGATCGCCCACGAGTACGGGGTGAGGCCGGGTGAAGTCGAGGCGGCCATCCGGTCGGCGACAAGACCGCGCGCAGCCTGAGTTCCTCATCGACCGCAGTCTCGGACGCGTCACCGTCCCCGCTGCGTTACGTGAGGCCGGGCTGGTGGTGCACACACTCGCCGAGCTCTACGGGGAGCAGGAGTCGCAGGACATCACCGACGTGGAATGGATATCCCTTGCCGCGCAACGGGGCTCGCGGGCTTGTGCAAGGACGACCGGATCCGGCGCAGGCCCGGCGAGCTCGCCGCCGTGAGGGACGGCGGAGTCCGGATGTTCTGCCTGACCAACGGCAACCTCGGCTTCGATGAGCAGGCGGCGTGGCTCGTCACCAACCGGCACCGGATCTTGCAGCGCTGCCGCAAGCCAGGGCCATACATCTATGGCGTCTACAGGGACCGTCTCGGACTGCTCTGGCCGCGGACCTGACGCACCAGGCACTGGTCCGTAACGGAACATGACCGGCGCGCGGTTCTTGCCGCGCATGTCATCCCGCGCGCAGGGCCGAGCGTCTAACTTCTCACGAACTATCCAAGAGGCGGGAAATGCGTAAGCTCCTGCTTGCCGCGCCCGCCATCGCGGGCCGGTGCGCTGCTGCCCGCCGCTACGGCCCGCGCGACTACCGACTGGCATACTCGTCGAGCACAAGCACCTGGAAGAGAGGACAGACCTATGTTACGAATCCGCAGCATCGTCACTAGTGCCTGCGTCATCGCAGCAGCGTCGCTACCGCTGCTGCTCGCCCAGGGGGCCAGCGCAGCGGAGGTACCGGCCGGCGACTTCACCTGCGGGGTGACCAACTTCAGCCCGTGCAACCAGACCGCGCACTTCACCGACCTGACCCAGCACGCCCCGCCCGCGCCCAACGCCACCGGCTGCCCGGCGTACTTCGTCACGGACTTCGCCAACATCACCGGCACCGGGCAGGGCATCGAGCACTCAATCATCAACAACGCGGGCGATGGCTGGTTCACTACGACTGAAGACGGTTTCGTAACTGTCACCTTCATCAACCCGGTCACGGGCGGCGTTGATGCTGTCTTGACCGGGCATCTCACTGAATGGTTCGGCGGGTCCTTCAACAAGAACAACTTCGTCAACCACGACACGATCAACTTCGCAGGAGACCAGGGCGTCTCGTTCCACGCGGTCGATCACTTGAGCCAGAGCGCCGCGGGGCAGGTCCAGCAGTTCGGCATCGCGTCCTGCTAGTCACGTGAGAGGGCGGGACCCCGGCAACCGGAGGTCCCGCCCTCTTCGCGTTTGCGGATCTCCAGCCAGAACCGCCTGATCTGGTCGTCGTATGTCATTTTGGCGAACACGGTACAAGAGCACGCCGGCTATGGCGAGCACCTTCACCCACCCGTGAAGCCGCAGGATACGTGCTCAGGATTGCGGTGCCGACCCGCGACGTCACCGAAGATGAGCGCGTCCGGCCTGACCAGCTGGAGGGCCATGGTGCCGCGGTCGCGCTTGTGGCGCCCAAGGACGGCCACGGTCACCGTCCAAGTCGACAGTGCGCGGCCGCCCGGACTTGGTGCTGCCTTCGACGATCTCCGCGCCCTCACCGGCTAGCCGCACCAGGCCGAAAGACCGTCGCACGCGGATGGCGGCCGGGTCGTCGACAAGGTCGGCCCGCCGCTGCGACAGGGCCTCGCCGCGCCGCTCCCCAGTGTTCGCCAGGAAGTGCCATAGAGGGTGGTTGGAGCTGTGCCGGCTGACCAGTTCAGGAAGGCCGCCAGCTGCCCGGCGGTCCAGCATCTCATCTCCGGAGGCCGTGCTTCCGCTGCAGTCGGCGGCGTCGCGGCGTCAGCGGGTTCTTGCTCAGCAACTGATCCTTGACCGCTTGCGCTAGCACCTTGTGCACGATCGTGTGCAGGTACCGCACTGTACGCGGCGAGAGCCCCTCGCCTGCGCGGTGATCGTTCCTACCCGACTTATCGAGCAAGCGGTAATGGGTCGTAAGCCGCGTGCCGGTCAGATGCGCAAGCTGCATCTGCGCGATCGCGTACGGCTCGACGTGATTGCGCAGGTTCTTGAGGTAGCTGGCTCGCGTCTGCGGGCGGATCCGCATGCCTCGATGACCTCACGGCAGTAAGGCCCGAACTTCGGCTTGCTGGGCTCGGCGAACTCGCCCTTCCGGCCGGCGGCCTGGAGGTCGTGCAGCCAAGCCAGCGCGGCCTATTCGGTAGTCCATTCTTCACCGTTGAAGCCTTGCGACGGTCGATGCGATCGACGGTGCCATCGGCCATACGGACGGGGCCTTTGACCATGTAACGCAAGCCGGCTTTGGTCATGTATGGGTAAGCGCGCCCTCGCCGGCCGACCGGCGCCTCTTCGGCCGCGAAGTCATGGCGCCTGGCCTTCCGGTGGCTCGCCGCCGGGATGCCGCTTGTCCGGTGTTTCAGTCCAATGGGGCTGAGAAAGCCACTCGCGATCGAACGGGTCGACGCCGGGCAAGCGCCTCAGGCCAGTGACAGTGGCGCCATTGGAGCCCGCCCAGGTTATCGCGCCGTCCTTGACGGCGCGACCGGCCAACCGCTCTACCGAGATCGCACCGATCTGATGTCCTCCGGGCAGGTCGATCATTCCATCTTGGTCGCTCGCGCTCATCAGCGCCGCGATGGTCGTATTGAGGGCCAGCGACAGCCCGAGGATCTCTTCTGCCGCGACGCGGCGCCTCCCGCGTTCTACATTGCCGACTGTCTGGTACAGCCATGCACTGAACCCGAGAACCTACATCCGGGGCCGAGCTCAATGGCCATGACCAGAGCGCTCGCAAGGATGCCCGCACATCCCCGCAAGACCGGCAGAAGTGCGCAGACTGCGGCGACAGCTACGACAGGCCGGTCCATGCCATCACCTGTGCCGGTTACCACCCGGCAGGCGAACTGACGCACTGCGAGTCGTGCGGCTTTGGCTTCGTGGCGGCGCCTCGCGAGTGAGCGGCCCAGTCACTGGCGCGCGGCGCACTAGGAGTTCCTGCCGCTGGAGAACTGCACCAGCTAGGTACCCGCTTCGAACCATATCAGGTATGGTTTTTGTATGTACCTAGTACAGAGGGAGCTTCGATGCCAAAGTCGGTAAGGAAGGTAACTGTCAACCTCACTGAGGATGACGTGAACGAGCTGAAACGGCAGGCCGAGGAGAGTGGCATCACGATGACGGACGCTCTTCGCCGATCCATCGCCATTGGTAAAGTCGTCAACGACGCAACCAACAACGGCGAGAAGGTCCTCATCCGGAGCCAACGCGGCGCGACCCGGCAGATCGAGCTCTTGAGGTGACAACGGGGAACCCTGGGGCTGACGACGAAGGGCTTGACCTGGCTGCAACCGAGCAGCCCGTAGATAAGCCTCTCGTCGCCGAGAAGCCCTTCAACCCCGAGCTCTGGCACGAACGCGTACGAACCAGCGTTGCGATAGTCATCATTGGCGCAGTCATCGCTGAGTCGCTCGCTCTGACGATCGCTTTCGTCGTCGGCGCGATTGCCGCTAGCGCCCTGTCAGCGGCAACGGCAGCGATAATTACCCCGATGGTTGGCATTGCCGGAACTGTCCTCGGTTTCTACTTTGGCACTCATCGCCGCGACGGAACCTAGGGCCAGTTTCGGTCCACCATCACGCCGAGGCGGTACCCCACGGTCAAGGCGTTGGCCGTTGCGTTTCACCTGAGGCCGGCCTCAGGGTGCCGGCAGGTAATCCGGTTGGTCGCTCTGGCCGTCTTGCCGGTATGGGCATCTTGAGACGGTTCAGGGCGGCCGAGCGACCAGTTTCTGAATCAGCGTGGCTGCCCGGCGCTACCGAGTTGCGTGTCGTCGGCGTGACGTTCCGGCCGGAGGCCGTCGAGACGGCGTGGCGCCGGGCGCAGCCCGGCGGGACGGGTGCCGCATGGCTGGTTCCGGACCCGTCTAACGTGCACGATCGTTTCGCGGTCAAAGTGTTCATCCACGATCAACATGTGGGCTTCCTGTCCAGGCACATCAGCCCGGTGATGCAGCCCGCTCTGGCAGCATTCTCGACGACTCACTATGGACGGCTTGTGTCATGCCCCGCGCGCTTCGGACGCGCGAATCTCGGCATGAGGATCACTCTGTACCTGGACCTGGCAGGCCTCGGAGTCGATCCCGCTGACGTTGACGACATGCCTGAGCTTGACCAGGTGATCCTGAACCTGCTGCCGAGGCTCGATGAGCCCGTCCCGGCGATGACCGGCCGCGACGACAGCGCAAGGCGGGCGCTCGCCGCGGCGGAAACCGCCCGGGTCGCGACCGACGAGAACTATGACCGCGCGCCGGACGACTGGATGCGCGTCGAGCGTGCCTTCCGCGCGGTCGCGGGCCGCCTTGGGGCCGCTCGCGACCCGCTCCTGTCAGATGCCTGGCTCGGTGTCGCCCGGGCGACGCGCTATCAGCGGGGCCGGGGCCAGGACATGCTGGCCGCGACTGTCGAGGCGCTGCACTTGAACATCGCGAACGTAGGTGCGTGGCACGAGCTCATCGCCCGGGCCGCGTCGGCCCCGCACGTGCCAACGCTGATCACGTTGTTCGCCCGGGTCCCGGTCGCGATCCGGCCGCAGGTTCTCCCTCAGCTCCTCGCGATCTCACGCGGCCAGGACCGCCTGGGCAACATGACCGAGACGGCAGGACAGCAGCTGCGCGAGGAACTGCTCACGCTGGCCACGTCACAAGGCGATGCGACGAGCGTCAAGAAACTACGGGACGCCGATCGGCGCCGTTGACAGGCGCTGCGCCGATCCAGGCTGGCAGGATCACGGGTCCATGGGCGTGCGCGGCGCTCGTTCACGCATGCGCCATAACCTATTAAGCGATAAGGATGCACTGGGTGCCACCACGCCCTAGTTGTCGCGACGCCACCCTGGCGCAAAGGCCCCGGCCACCTGGCCGGGGCCTCTCGCATGCCTACCTGTCATGAGTGCTGGAGCGTGTAGTTCGAGGTTCCGACCACATGCTGGCCGCCGTGTGGGCAGACTCCAACCGCGGCCCCCGGCGATGCGCTTCCGGCCCAGGAACAGGCCAGCGCAATTCTGACACCATCGCCACTCGTTCTGGCCGGCGGCGCTGGCATTGTCGGCCACTATTGCATAGTCCGAGCTGGCCCCGGCCGTTGAAGTCTGGCCGGAGAATCTTCGCATGCTCAGGCCGCGTGAGGGCTGGGAACGGCATGCGGGTGCGCGGGCAGCAGGTGAGCGGGCAACGGAGCGACCGGCGCGGGCACCAGCTGATAGGGCGGCAGATGCGGCGCTGTTACTGCCAGCCAGCCCGCCGCCATCAGGACCGCGACCACGACCACGCCAAGGAGCACTTGCATGCTGGCGCGGCTCAGGTAGTTGCGCATACGGCCAGTGTGCCCCGCCTGCCCGGTGCGGCGCTGCAGAAAGGCCGCCCCACGCACTGAGGCTCGGCCAATTGGCCGCTGCCTCTCGCCATGCCTACCGGCCGGCCGAGCCGTCGTCGCCAGGACCGGATCCGCCCGCAGCTTCGTCGCCGCTAGCGGCCCCAATAGCCTCGGCGATCTCGCGCTCGAGACGCGGGATCTGGCCGTACAAGAGCCGGGCGGCAGCCTCGACGTCCCCTTCGCGCATCGCGTGCTCGGATTGGTCGCGCAGCTCATCGAGCTGCGTCCTGAGCTCGGCGATCAAGCGCTCCTCGGACGTTGGCGGTTCGGCCGAATCTACTACCGGGCCGCCGATATGCACGTTGTAGTACTCGGCGCGCGGCTCTTCTGCGAGCCTCGCGACTTCGTCTTGTACCTTGGCTAGCTCATCGCTAAGCCGAAGGAAGAGGTTGGCCTGCTGCGCTGCGTCAGGTTCCTTGCGCCGCAGGGCTACGTAGACAAGGCCCACCGTGGCCAGCGCGCCGACAATAACGCCGAGCGCCGAGACAATCACCCATATGTTGTTGCTATCCGACCCCGCGACGGCGACGTACCGGGTGACGGTTGGCGCGGAGTGAGCCATCGTCTGCGGTGTGACGGTGACCGTGACGGTAACCGTCGGGACAGGATGCTTGGCCGCAGGCGGCTGCAGGATGAGGCCGACGATCAGCGAAATGGCCGCGCCGATGGTTGCAGTGCCGACTCCAGTGATGGCGACCCACCGGGCTTGCCGCGACGCGCTACCTTTCCGCTGTTTGCGTAACGGCGTAGCCCTGCTGGTGGTCATGTCCCGAAGAGTAAACCAATGCGGTTATGCCGCGATTGGTATGCGTTGCTGCCACAGCGCCCGTGTCCTCGCCACGCCATAGCGCGGAGGCGTCCGCCAGCTGGCCGGGGCCTCTTCGCATGCCTAGCCGGCGTCGGTCTCGGCTGGTGCATCCCGCCGCCTCCGGAGCGCGAGCAGGCCACTACGCGAGCGAGCCGCTGAAACATTTTTGAAATGCTCTTCGCGAAACTGAGCGGGACAGCACCACCCGGTCAGGAGGCCCGAAGAAAATGAGAATCCCACGACCAAGAGCCATCGCCGGGCTCATCAGCGGCCCGGCAATCATCGTGGCCGGCCTGGTCGCACCCGCACCTGCCAGCGCGAGCCCGGTCCTCACGCCGCCGCCAGCGCCATTCCAGACCTGTAAGACAGGCGGGAACGGCTTCACCACCTGCGAGGGCTCAAACACCTTTACCTACGGCCCACTCGATTCAGGAATCGCCTGCGGAACCGGCGCGGGCGCCTTCGACATCTCCGACGAGGGCACCGCCTACGTGGACTTGGTCAGCCGCTACAACGCCGACGGCAACCAGACCGAGCAGGTCCTCCAGTACCAGGCCTTCGCCCAGTACAGCAACCCGCTGACCGGCGCTACGGTTCCCTACATCCAGCACCAAACAGATACCGCCGTCCCCGCGGTCCCCGGCGACTGGAGCCTATTTACCGATACTGTCACCGGGCAGAACAACTTCACGGTCCCGCACATGGGAGCCGTGTTTCTGACCGCGGGCAGGGTCGTGCGAGGCCTCGACGGCTCGGTGATATTCAGCGCCGGGCAGCAGATGTTCAACGACTACATGAATGGCGACACCGCGGCAGTAGCCGAACTGTGCACCGCGCTCGGGGCAAGCTAGCGACGCAGTCAACCACTGGCAGCCGGGGCGGCTGACGACCTGAGCCCTCTGCCTGACCCGCCGCCCGGTCCCTGATGGGGCCGGGCGGTGCTGTTTCCGCAGCTCAAAACTTCGGCTAAGAGGCTAGGCGGCGATGGGGATGCGCTGCTGCCGCAGCGCCCGCGTCGTCGCGACGGCATAGCTCAGCCTGTCGATGTCGCCAGCAAACAAACGTGCCAGGTATGCCACCGCCTATCGTGCTAACCCTCGGCTCCGCGGACAAGGTGAACGTCGGGACAGTCGGTCTGGGGACGACGGGCGCTGTGTATGCCGCGAAGATCGTCGCACGGCGCGTCGGATGGCGACTAGGGATCTTGTCCCGACGTCTGTGGGTTTCCCGATGAGTCCTAACCTGCCGTTACATCCGCCCGCGAGGAGTACGAGTGATCACCATCATCGTCGGCGTCGCCATCGTCTATCTGGCGTTCCACATCGGCGGGGCCATACCCACCACTCGCTCGGTCGCGGCTGCTATGCCAGCGTCCGGCTTCCCGGCGGCTTCTGCGTAGGCCACAGGCGGTAGAGCCCGGTCGCTTTGCTGTCCGATTCATATGTCCAGTTCGGTCACGTGCTCTTCGCCGAGTGCTTCGGCGACGGCTGCAACGAGGCCAGGCGAGCCAGCCCAGTTAGGATCGCAGGCGATGTCCTCGAAGCTGTCCCACTCGTAAAGTTCGTCCTTGACGGACACCGCGATGCGGTGCCGGCGGGTGATGTAGGCCGATATCTCGTACCGATCGTTGTAGAAGACCTGCTTGGCGACGAAGGCCACCTGGCCGCGGTCCTCGGTAAACATGACATGGCGCTCCATGCCCTTGTCGAGCTTCGCGAGTTCCTCGCGCCGCACCAGCTCGCGGCGTAGCGCGTCCTGGCAGACTGCGCTGACGTTGAGGTCCGCGTGTTCCTTCACCACCTCGGCCAGGTCGTCCGGTACGTAGATCGTCATCTTCATGCTTCCTCCTCGTGTACTTATATGATGGAAGTATATACATATACAATGGACGTACATTAACGATACGATCGCGCGCCCGCCAAATTGGCTTGAGGAGCGAAAGTCGGCTGGCGGGGCGGTCCGCTGTCGTAGCAGCCGTGCCGCGGACCTGCCATGCTTGGCGGCTATGAGCGACGCACGCGACCGGCATCAGCAAGCCGCTGCCGCGGCAGCTGGAGCGGTCATAGGGCTGACAACAGGCAGCAGAGCTCAAGTAGCGCGCTGAGCGAGCGACGGCCGCCTCCACAGGTGGGGGTGCGGCAGGCCATCCGCGAGCAGAAAGAACGGCCATCCCAATCTGCGCTGCGGATGGCCGTCCGTTGGCTTATACGGTAACGGCTGATGAGCGAGAACGTGAACAACTAGCTAGTTAGTCAGGCACCCAAGGCCCTTCGGCGTGGAGGATTTACCTCCATGCGAGAAGCAGACACGTGACCGGATGGGAGTGGAGTTACGAGAAGTCAACGCGGCCGACGCCCCCTCCAACGATCGATCACCTCGTCCGACAGGATCAAGGCCACCCGGTCATCCCACTTGGCAGTCTCGCCAACGTGCGCCAGAAACCAGCGCGTATTGTCGCGAAGACTGCGGACGAGGAACTCCTCATTCATCCCAAAAGGGCCCCTGATGAGTTCGGCCATGCGGTCCGCGATAAGCCCGAACCATGCATCGCGGCTCGTGTTCCCCCGTATGTATCCTGGCCGCTCGCCGGTGTCAGGTCTCCTGTGCAGGGTTTCTCCTCCGAGAACGGCGGCCGCATATTCCGACACGGCGCACCAGCCCGGCCCGTCCATGGCGTCGGAGTACCCGAGGTCGTCGGAGTTCATTACCTGGATCAGAAGATCAATGAGCTCCCCGTCATATTCTTCGTGAAATCCCACGCGCCGAAGAATATGCCTCGCTCGCAAGAGGCGGCTCCGCCCTGGGATTCCCTCAGCCGCAGACCGTTGAGAGCGTTGGCGAGTTCACCCAAACCTGGTCTTCGAGTGGCGTCTGCCACGTAAATATGCGGGAGCTAGTTTCGTATGGACGAGAGTCACGCCGGTCAGGGTCGCGCTATTGAAGCGTGTCACATCCCGGGGCGCCCGGCTGACTGGGCGGTGTCGTGCTCGGGCTCGAACATCTCCAGCGGCAGCCCGGGTGCTGCAACGGCCGACGCGGCCATCCGCAGGGCGGCGTGGAAGGCCGTCACGAGCGGCGACCGGTAGCCCCCGGCTCGGGTGGCGATGAAGGTGACGCGCTCGATGACCGTGGCATCAAGCGGCCGCAGGATCACATCCGGCCGCTGCGACACCGCAACTGCAAGCCTGGGCAGCAAAGCCACCCCGACGCCAGCGGCGACCAGTCCCTGCATCGCCTGGTAGTCGTTGGTCTCGGAGACAACCGCTGGCGCGAAACCCGCGCTGCGGCACGCGAATTCGAACGCGACGCGGCACATAGAAGAGTGGGGGGCGATCCACTGCGCGGCGGCGAGGTCGGCCAGCATCACCTGGCTGGACGATGCCGCGGGGTGCCCGGGCGGCAGCGCGATCACCATGTGATCAAGGCATAGTGGCTCAAGTTCGAGCGCCGGGTCGGCCGGGGCGCCGAGCACCGGGTAGTCGTAGATCACAGCCAGGTCGTGCTCGCCGGCCAGGAGGGCGGGCACCGACGCGGGCGGGTCTGCTTCGGTCAGCCGCAGCTCGCTGCCGGGCTGCTGCGCCCGGAAGGCGGCTACGGCGGTGGGCATCAGCGTGGCCGCCGCGGTCGGGAACGAGGCTATGCGCAGCAGCCCGCCGCCGGTCGCGGCGGTATCGGCCACCTCGCGCTCGGCGTCGGCCAACTGGACCAGAACGGCCTGAACGTGGCGCAGGAACACCCTTCCCGCGGGCGTGAGGGTTACCCGCCGCGGCTGGCGCTCGAAAAGCTGTACCGACAATTCCCTTTCGAGCTGGGCTACCTGGTGCGAGATCGAGGGCTGGGCGTAGCCCAGCGCCTCGGCGGCCTTAGTGAACGATCCATGGGCCGCCACCTCGCGGAAGACCTTCAGCCTGGTCAATTCGAGCATAGGTTGATCCTATCAGATTCCTAGAAAAGGCTTGTTTGCTTCTATAGACCCGGCGCGGTCATAGTAGGTGGGGGCAGTCGTGCTACGGGTCTTGCCTGTCGTTCGCCGGATGAGATCACGGCTGCCTTTCCGCCTGTACCGGCCCACCCTGGCCCTTTCGCCATGGCCACTGAATGCTGCCCTGGCACGGCATCGGGGGGCGACGTGACCCGGAGATGGTGGGCAGCGCGGACGCCCTGCCAGCGGTTTCGCCAGTTCGGTGACAAGGCGTGCCCGCGCTGGGAGGCGGGCGGCAAACAGATCGAGAAGGAATGTGATGAGTAACACCAGGCACACTGCGGCCGTGCCGGGCGACCGTGCCCAGGGCGCTGACCGACGTCCCGCCGCTGCCGACAAGGTCGCGTCATGGCCTATGGGCCGCGCTTCCCGGCCGGGCCACGGCCAACCATCTCACCAGCAGCCCAACCGGGCAGGCGGTGACGTTCTCGTCCGAGGGCTGGAGCCGGCCGGCGATGCCGCGGTCACGGCCAGTCCGGCGAGCCGCGTATCCCTTGCGCGGCTGTCGCGGGCCGCCTTGATAGGGGCCTGGACGGCCGCGCTCGCCCTGCCTGTCGTCGGCCTGGTGTCGTTGTTCTTCCGGGCCAGGCTCGATCCTGAGTGGACCAGTTCCCGCCTGCACTTCGTGCTCTTCCTCGCGGTCGGCGGCGGCGCGTTCTTCCTCGCCGACGTCGCCGGGCGGGCGGCTGAGCGGCGCGGCGACGCTCGGGTGTTCTTGCTGTCCCTTGCGTTCCGAGTCACCGGCGGTTTCCTGGCAATTCACGCCCTTGGCACGCCAGGAGTGCTGCTCAACCACGACCTGCCGGGCTTCAAGAGGGCCATCCCGGTGGGTCTGCTGGTCGCCGCCCTGTTCGCGGGTGCGTCCGCCTTCATCGACCTCCGGCCGGGAGTCGCGGCGTGCGTCGTGCGCCACCGGGCCGGCCTGCGCGCCGTGGTGCTAGTCACAATGGCGGCCTGGGTGATCTGGACGCTCCTCGAACTCCCCCCGCTCGCTGGCCCGAGCACGGAAGGAGCCGGCATCCTTCTCCAGACCCTGGCAGCGCTCGGCGCAGTCGCCTACGTCGCCTCAGCGGCACGGTACCTGGTTGCCTACCGGCGTCGGATGACCCTGCTGCCATTTAGCGTCGTCACCTGCTTCACGCTTCTTGCCGAAGCGTTGCTCGGCTGTGCGCTGGTCGGGGAACGCACCTGGCACGCCAGCTGGTGGGAATGGCATGGCCTTATCGTCACGGCCTATGTGGTCATCCTTTACGCAGCCCGCCGACAATGGGCTGAGGAGCGATTCCATCGCCTGTACCTCTCGGCGACCCGCCAGCGCATGCAAGACCTAAGCGTGCTCTTTGCCGATCTCGCCAGCTTCACCACCTTCGCCGAACAATCCTCGCCCGCCGAGGTCGCCAGCATGCTCAGCACCTACTACGGCATGGCGACACCGCTGATCTCCCGAGGATTCGGCGGCGAAGTCGAGAAGTTCATCGGAGACGCGATCATGGCGACCTTCAACAGCCGCGGTGACCAGCCCGACCACGCCGTCCGCGCGGCTCGTGCCGCCATGGAACTGCAGCGCCGGATGGGCCTGCTGGCCATCGGGCAGCCAGGTTGGCCCAAACTACGCGTCGGTGTCAACACTGGCCAGGCCCTGGTTCGTGAGATGGGCGGACCGGGCTACGTGGCGTATGCCGTCGTGGGCGACACCATCAACACGGCGTCTCGGCTCCAGGCACAGGCCCCCCTTGGAGGCGTTCTCATTGGCGCGGAAACCTACCGTCGGCTTCCCCCGCACACCGGCGCCGAAGCACGGCCCGGGCTCACAGTAAAGGGCAAGCAGACTCCCGTCGACGCCTACCTTCTGCGCTCGGTACCAGATGCCCGCCAAAACGACCTTGGCAGGCACCGGGCGCTCTTCCGGGGCCGACTGGCACTCCACCACCGATCGGCCAAACCTGAAGGGATCGCATGACAATCAACCGTGCTGCCGCCGGTACCGCAACAAACGATGCCCTCTCGCTGGTGAAACATGCGGTAGCCAGACGCCCGAGCAAATGTGCGTTGGCTAATTCAGGGGTTTGTCTAACTCGGCTCGTGCGTCGATGCCGGTCGTCAGAAGAGACACCGACCTTGGCAACGCCAGATACGCATATTGGCTAGTCGCGCGTAGCCTGTCCGGTTCGCCCGGTGGCGACGAACTGTTCACGTGACGTCTCGGCGTGTCGTAACGAGCCGCCTACGGCGGTGGATTATGACGGCATCGGACACTCTGGGGGCAGCTGTGACGGACGGTGCGAGGGAGATAGCCGAGCGGTGCATGCAGGCCCTCGAGGCCTCCGAGGTCTGCAGTTCGGCGTACCCGGCTAAGGCCGCAGGTTGCGTGCTGATCGCGCTCGGGTCGAGTCCGGCGGAGGATGCGGTTCTGGCGCGGCAATTAGCTGGCGATTTCAGGTCGGATGTGGTGGCGGCGCTGGAGTCGGCGGTGCACCGGGCCCTGGCGCAGCTGGGTGACGACCAGTCGTAGCGCAAGTAGCTAGCTCGCGCCGGGCTGGGAACACTCGAATGTTGTCAACCACGCTGAGAGGACAAAGCCATGTTCGTGAAATCCCCGGACAAGCCGCTGAATATCGACATCCCCGTCAATCTGACGGACGTGAAAGAGGTGTTCAGCATTGCCTCCCTGTCGTTCGAGGGGGACCTGCCAGCGTCGATCTTCCACCTTGAGCTCATCACTAACGACATCGCCGACTGGGGCGCGACATCTGACGTCGTCGTCGTCTTCCACACCAACGCAGGCCACGCGGCCCTGCACGATGAGGCCTACAACCGGGACCGCGGCGTCGAGACCGGCAACCCGTACAAGGAGCTGGTCACCAAGCTCATGAGTCGTGGCGTACACGTTGAGCTGTGCGGCGGGACCGCTAAGGCCCACGGCTACGGAAATGAGGATCTCATCCCAGGGATCAAGGTCAACACCGATGCCATGGCCAGGACGACTCAGCTCGTCCAGCAAGGCTACGTGAAGGTGACCGAAGAATGAGAGTAGGTCGCTCCGCCGAACGAACAAGCGGTGGCTAGTCTCGGCGAAACTGACCGTCGACTTTCGCAGATTCGCCGCTCATCAGCGTCAGATCCGCGGCTGTCGGGATGACGCTATCGGAGTTCAGGCGGGAAGCCAGTAGCGCGAGGCCTGCCGCCGTCTTTTCGCGCCGACCCAGTCCGGGTCGCTGTAGCGCCAGCCTTGCTCGTCGGCCCGGTCAAGCCCGGCCTCGATCTGCTCGATCTCGCAGGCGTCGTGCTCGACGTGAATGGCGGTGGCCCGGACGCGGGGGCTGGGGTCCTTTTGCAGCCGTTTCACGTCGCCGCGGAACTGCTCGTAGAGCGGGTATCCGGCGGCGCAGGGGCAGATGCGGTGCAGCGCCCTGAGGCGGGTCCGCTCATCGGGTGAGCGCAGCTCGGCGAACACGACCGCGGGGTCGGGCGGCGGCCGACGGCGACGGTCACAGCGTCTGGCCACAGCAGGATCGTAATGGCGTCGGCTTGTCAGGTGACAGCGAATTACGGGCGGCGGCTCGCACACCGTCAAGTACTGACCGGTGGCCATGCTGGCGCGCCACGACTCCGCATCGCTGTAATGCTCAAACAGACGGTAGCTAATTCACGCTGCGGCAGCCGGTGGACCACTACCGCGGCGGCCATACCGTTAGTGCACTCCTTGGGGAGAGGCGCGCGATGGTCGCACCACCTGGACCTGAGCTGCCGGCGCAGCGGAACTCTGCGATCAGCCGGTTGCGTGAGAAATGGCGCGTGCGCTGACTATCGCCATGACAGGTCACGTGTCGCCGAACTGAGCCGCTGACGGCTTGAGAAGCAGGGCAGATGCGGGCAGCTTGTACTGCCGCATCACCGCGAGCGTCTTGCTGAGCGGTGCCTGAGTGTAGTTGAACGCATTGGAGTAGTCGTAAATCTTCGCGTCGTTCACGCCGAGGGCCTCTAGCCCGAAGTTGCGCTCGGTGAACGCCAGGATGCTGGCGAACGTGGCGCTGTGGTCGTCGGTGTAGCCGGCCTTGGCGTAGGGGCTGACGATGAACAGGGGCGAGCGGGGGCCGCGCTGGGTACCGTCGGGGTTCGTGCCCGGGG
>Ga0126373_10000617_pt1 | contig 23642 bp, 17 predicted proteins | sample PanSoiMetPlot_11_FD_92545 | JGI IMG/M metagenome (GOLD analysis project Ga0126373, IMG submission 92545) | Tropical forest soil microbial communities from Panama - MetaG Plot_11 | ecosystem: Environmental > Terrestrial > Soil > Tropical forest > Bulk soil | place: Panama | collected 2016-02-17 | reverse complement strand
TGCCCTTTCTAGCGAAAGAGCGCGACGTAATTGGCTGGGGCTCGGAAGGCGTAGGGACCGACGCGGGACAAGCGTTTCAATTCGACCCGGCGTTTCCGTGCCACACCATCATGCACGGAAACAATAAATTTGGACTGGCGAGTCTGACCAACCTCGACCAACTGCCGCCGAAAGGCGCCGTCTTGATCACGCCGCCCCTGAAAATCGTGAATGGCTCCGGCAGCCCATGCCGGGCGCTTGCGCTCGTTCCAGCGTGACGCGGCGGACGCTTGCGGCGCGCATTTAGGGTAAAATTACGTAGAATTCCTTTCTTCAGAGCGTGATTCCGAGGCGACCGAGGGGCAATGGCTGAACGTAGTTTCGCAAAGGACGTTCGAAAACTCAAGCTGGGCGCGGGCCAGGAATTCCGCGGAGAAGGCATTTTGGCCGTGACGAAGGCGTTGCTGCAGTCGGGTGTGTCGTATGTGGCCGGCTATCAAGGCGCGCCGATCTCGCACCTAATGGACGTGCTCGCCGACGCGAACGACATTCTCGAAGAACTCGGCGTGCATTTCGAGCATAGCGCCTCGGAAGCGACTGCGGCGGCCACCCTCGCCGCCTCGGTCCACTATCCGCTGCGCGGCGCGGTCGCGTTCAAATCGACCGTCGGAACGAATGTGGCCTCGGACGCGCTCGCGAACTTGGCGTCCGGCGGCGTCACGGGCGGAGCGCTCGTAATTGTCGGCGAGGATTACGGCGAAGGTTCCAGCATCATGCAGGAACGGTCGCACGCGTTTGCGATGAAATCGCAGATGTGGCTGCTGGACCCCCGCCCCAATCTGCCGTCCATCGTGCAAGCCGTCGAGCAAGGCTTTGAGCTATCGGAAGCGAGCAACACGCCCGTGATGCTCGAGCTGCGCATCCGCGCATGTCATCTGCACGGTCGCTTCATCGCTAAGGAAAACATCCGCCCGCAATTCACGATCAAGGATGCAGTTGAAAACCCGCGTCGCGACGTGAGCCGCATCGTGTTACCGCCGGCGAGCTTCCTCCACGAACAGGAAAAAATCCAAAAGCGTTGGCCAGCCGCCCAGAAATTCATACGGGAACGCAGCTTGAACGAGTTCTTCGCGGATGGCGCACAGCATTTCGGCATCATCCTCGAAGGCGGCATGTACAACGCGACGATCCGCAGTCTAGAGCTGCTGGGCTTGTCCGACGCATTTGGCGATACGAAGATCCCGCTGTACGTGTTGAATGTCACCTATCCGCTTGTGGACGATGAAGTCGAGAAGTTCTGCACCGGGAAACGTGCGGTGCTGGTGATGGAAGAGGGCCAGCCGGATTTCATCGAACAAAACATCCATGTAATCTTGCGGAAGGCGGGAATCGAGACGAAGGTGCACGGCAAGGACGTCCTGCCGATGGCAGGCGAATATACCGGGTCGGTAGTGACCAAGGGCGTCTTGAAGTTCGTCGAGACCTATGCGCCCCAGATGGTCGACCAGCAGCACTTGCCGAGGCTCGTTCGTCCCGCAAAGGAAACTTTGGCGGCGATTCAAGCCGTGGAGCGCGACACGCATCCGCGGCCGCCGTCTTTCTGCACGGGCTGCCCCGAACGCCCGATCTTTTCGGCACTGAAGTTGGCGGAGCGCCAGGTAGGTGCGCACCACGTGAGTTCAGACATCGGCTGTCACCTGTTTTCGATTCTGCCGCCATTCAACATCGGCGCGACGACAATGGGCTACGGCTTAGGCTGGGCGGGTGCCGCCGCATTTAACACAAAGGCGACGAACAAACGTACCATCAGCTTCATGGGCGACGGCGGCTTCTGGCATAACGGCTTGACAAGCGGCGTGGGCAACGCCGTCTTCAATCAAAGCGACAGCGTGCTCGTGGTGGTGGACAACAGCTACACGGCGGCCACCGGCGGGCAGGACATCTTGTCTTCAGCCGCCGCGAATCCGCTTCGCACGACGAAGCTTTCCATCGCCGATGCGGTGCGTGGCGTCGGCGTGAAATGGGTCCGCACCGTGACGCGCACCTACAATGTCGCGGCGATGCGCGATCTGTTCATTGAAGCGCTCACCACACCCGAAAAGGGTCCCAAGGTCATCGTCGCTCAGAGCGAATGTGAGCTGAACAAGCAGCGCCGTTTGAAGCCGCTCAAAGCGAAGATGGCGCGCGAAGGGAAGCGCGTGGTGCGGCAGCGCTTCGGCGTCGATGCGGACACCTGCACCGGCGACCATTCCTGCATCCGCCTGTCGGGTTGCCCTTCGTTGACGATTCAGCAGAATCCTGACTCGCTGCGCAAGGATCCAGTCGCAGCCGTGGTGGACAGTTGCACCGGTTGCGGGCTGTGCGGCGAAGTGTCTCATGCTGCCGTGCTTTGCCCGTCGTTTTTCCGCGCGGAAGTAATCACGAATCCTAACGTGTGGGATCGCGTGAAACTCCGTGTTCGTCGCGCGGTGATAGGCTATTTGCAACGCCGCGTGGAGCGGCGCCTCGCAGGCGTTCACGACGTTCAAGCGGGCGCACATGCGTCGTAGGCGAGCCAAGGCTCGTTGATGGAAATCGCATCCATCCAAACTCATTCGTCTCGAAACTCAAGCGCTGCTGGTACAGCGCCGCGAGCCATCACCATCGCGATTCTCGCGATGGGCGGTGAAGGTGGTGGCGTGCTAGCGGAGTGGATCGTCGATCTCGGCGAACACGCCGGATACTGCGCGCAGACCACCTCAGTGCCGGGCGTGGCGCAGCGCACTGGATCTACGATTTACTACATCGAGCTGTTTCCGGAAGCAGCCGCACGCGCGGCGGGCAAACAGCCGGTGCTCGCTCTGATGCCGGTGCCCGGCGAAGTCGATATTGTGCTCGCGTCCGAATTGATGGAAGCGGGACGCGCGGTGCAACGTGGGCTGGTCACGCCCGACCGCACGACACTCGTCGCCTCTACGAATCGCGTCTATTCGATGACGGAGAAGACCGCGGTTGCGGACGGGCGCGTGGATTCGTCGAAGGTGATCGACGCCAGCCGGAGCGCAGCGAAGATTTTCGTGCACGGAGATTTTGCGCGCATCGCAGACGACGCGCGCAGCGTGATCAGCGCATCCTTGTTTGGCGCGCTGGCAGCGACGAGCTCTTTGCCGTTCAGCCGAGCCCAATTTGAAGAAGCAATCAGGCGCGGCGGCGTCGGCGTGGAAACGAGTCTCGCCGCGTTCGATGCAGGCTTTCGCATGGCGGCTCCGCAGGGCGGCGCGAATGGAGCTGCCGCGGCCGGCTCGGCCGCTCGCGATGCGCAGCTCGAATCTCCGGGCCGTCGTCGGGGCGCTGGGCTCAGCCGCGAGATGAAAGCGCTCGAAGCCCGTGTTCGAAGCCATTTCCCGGAATCTGTTTTTCAGATTTTGTTTTCCGCGATCGAGAGGCTGGCAGACTATCAGGATGAAGCGTACGCCTCTGAATATTTGAATCGGCTCGAGCCGATCCGCGAGGCCGAGGCCAAATTCGGCGAAGGGAACGTTGCGCTGCTGCGAGAAACGGCCCGTTACTTGGCGCTGTGGATGAGCTACGAAGACGCTCCGCGCGTGGCAGATTTGAAGATCCGGCGCGAGCGTTTCGAACGCGTGAAGCGCGACGTCCGCGCGGATGCGAGTCAGATCCTCGAGATCAAGGAGTTTCTGCACCCGCGCGCGCAGGAAATCGCGGACACGCTGCCCGCGAGCCTGGGCCGGTTTCTTCTGGAAACCCCCGCCGCGCGGCAGGAACTGGAAAAGCTGACCGGCCAGGGCAAGATCGTGAATACGGCGTCCGTGCGGGGCTATGTGCAGCTCTATATGATCGCGGCGATGCGACGCTGGCGAAGGAAGTCGTTGCGATTCCAAAAAGAGCAGCCAAGAATCGAGCATTGGCTTGATCTGGTGCGATCGCTTGCGGCAGAGAATTATGCGTTGGCGGTCGAAGCTGCCGAGCTGCCTCGCATGGTGAAGGGCTACGGCGACACGCACACCAACGGCGAGCGGAACTATGAGAAGGTCCTCGACGCGCTCGGAAGATTGAGCGATAGGCCTGACGCAGCGTCTCGACTACGGCAGCTCCGCGAAGCGGCCTTAATGGACGATACAGGGGAGAAATTGGCAGAAACAATGCAGAAGGTGATGGCATGAGACCGGCAGCGCCCACGGGAGAAAGCAAATGAGGATCGCTTGCCTGGGAGGCGGCCCTGCAGGGCTGTACTTCTCGATTCTCGCTAAAAAGGCGAACCCGTCGTGGGACATCACGGTGGTGGAGCGCAACCGCCCGGACGACACGTTCGGCTGGGGCATCGTCTTTTCAGACAAAACGATGGATGGATTCCGCGTGGCCGATCCCGAAACTCATGCGGAGATCACCGGCGCGTTTCGCCACTGGGACGACATCGACGTTTTCTTCAAAGGCCGCAAAGTGACATCCGGCGGTCACGGCTTTTGCGGTATCGCGCGGATCAAGCTTCTGCAGATTCTGCAGAAGCGCGCGGCAAGCTTGGGCGTGAAGCTTGTTTTTCAAACGGAAATCACTGATCCCGACGCTTACGCGTCGCAATACGACCTGGTGATCGCGTCCGATGGAGCGGGCTCTGTGACGCGGCGCAAGTATGAAAGCGTTTTCAAGCCGAACATCCAGCAGCGAACAAACCGGTTCATCTGGCTCGGTAGCAAGAAAAAGCTGGACGCATTCACCTTCGACTTCAAGCAAACCGAATGGGGCTGGTTCAATCTCCACGCTTACCGGTTCGACCAGGACTGGTCCACCTTCATCATCGAGACGCCGGAGAAGAACTGGTTGAAGGCAGGCATCGACAAGATGGAGCAGCGCGAGGGCATCGCGCTCTGTGAGCGTCTGTTTCGAGAGCGGCTCTCCGGCAACGAGCTGATTTCGAACGCGAAGCATTTGCAGGGCTCCGCAGTGTGGCTGAAGTTCAACCGCATTTTGTGCGAGAAGTGGTTCCACAAAAACATTGTGTTGATCGGCGACGCAGCGCACACGGCACACTTCAGTATCGGCTCCGGCACGAAGCTCGCGATGGAAGACGCGGTTGCACTCACCCGCGTGCTTTCGGCTCACGAAGACAGCGTGGACACGATCGAAACAGCCCTGATGCGTTATCAGGAGGAGCGCGAGCTGGAAGCGCTGAAACTCCAAAGCGCAGCGCGAAACCGAATGGAGTGGTTCGAGCAGGTCGAACGCTACGTCCATCTGGATCCTGAGCAGTTCACCTACAGTCTTCTTACCGGCAGCCAGCGCATCGGCCACGAGAATCTGAAGGTGCGCGACGCGAATTACGTGACTCACGTGGAAGAGTGGTTCTCGGCACGCAGCGGCGTGGACCATGCTGTGCCCCCGATGTTCACGCCGTTTCGAGTGCGCGGCGTGACGTTGAAAAACCGGGTGATCGTCTCGCCGATGGCCGTCTATATGGCGGAAAACGGTATGCCGAGCGATTTTCACCTGGTGCACATAGGCGCGCGGGCGATGGGCGGGGCGGCGATGGTGTTCACAGAAATGACATGCGTTTCACCCGAAGGACGCATCACGCCCGCCTGCCTGGGCATGTGGAACGACGCACAGCGCAACGCATGGAAGCGAATTGTAGATTACGTTCACAAGCACACGGATGCCAAAATTGCACTGCAACTAGGCCATTCCGGGCGTAAGGGGTCCACGCGGCGTGGGTGGGAAGGCATCGACATGCCGCTGCCCTCAGATAATTGGCCACTGATTTCGGCATCGGCGCTGCCGTATGTGGAAGGCATTTCGCAGACGCCGCGCGAGGCAAGTCGCGCGGACATGAACCGCGTGAAGGAAGAATTTGTTGCGGCCGCGCGGCGGGGAAATGAAGCCGGGTTCGACTGGCTGGAATTTCATTGCGCTCACGGATATTTTCTTTCGAGTTTCATTTCGCCGCTCACGAATTTCCGGACGGACGAATACGGCGGCTCGCTCGAAAACCGATGCCGCTACCCCGTCGAGGTGTTCCGCGCGATGCGCGCCATATGGCCCGAAGACAAGCCGATGAGCGTCCGCATCTCGGCAAACGATTGGGTGCCCGGCGGCCTGACGCCCGAAGACGCCGCAATCGTCGCGCGGATTTTCAAGTGTGCCGGCGCAGATGTGATCGATTGCTCCTCGGGGCAGGTCAGTAAGGCCGAACGGCCCATTTACGGGCGCATGTTCCAAGTGCCGTTTTCAGACCGCATTCGCAACGAAGTGGGCATTCCGACCATCGCCGTGGGAAACATCTTCGAAGGTGACCACGTGAATACGATCATTGCAGCCGGCCGCGCCGACCTATGTGCGGTGGCCCGTCCGCATCTAGCCGACCCTGCCTGGACGCTGCACGAGGCCGCCAAGCAGGGATACTCGGATGTGTGGTGGCCCGATCCCTATCGCAACGGAAAGGAACAACTCGAACGCAATCTGGCGCGCGCGGCGCTGCTAAGGCTGGCCGTGTGAGCGGTGCGGCGGCAAACAGCGGCGCTCGAGCGCTCGACGGAAAGCATGCCATTGTGACCGGCGGATCACGCGGCATCGGCGCGGCCATTGCGCGCGTGCTGTTGGACCACGGCGCTCGCGTCACCCTTCTCGGCCGTACAGAAGCCGAGACCGCGCCTGCCAAATCGGCAAATTCAAATTACATCCGCACTGACGTAACCGACGCCGGCAGTGTGGCGAAGGCGCTCGATGCAGCGCGCGCGCGATACGGCGCGACACTGATTCTGGTAAACAACGCGGGGCAAGCTGCATCCGCGCCGTTCCTAAAAACCGACCCGAAGCTGTGGCGTCAGATGATGGCCGTGAATCTCGACGGGACCTTTCATTGCTCGCAAGCCGCCTTGCCGGACATGCTTGCCGCAGGCTGGGGCCGCATCGTAAACATCGCGAGTATCGCAGGTCTGATCGGTCAGGCCTACGTGACGGCGTATTGCGCATCAAAACACGGCGCAATAGGGCTGACGCGCGCCCTCGCACTGGAGGTGGCGACAAAGGGTGTTACTGTAAACGCCGTGTGCCCAGGGTTCACGGACACAGATATGGTCGCACAAGCCGCCGTGAATATCTCCGCGAAAACGGGACGCACGCCCGAGCACGTGCGCGCCGAACTTGCTGCACGCAATCCGCAGAAGCGGTTGGTGACGCCCGAGGAAGTCGCAAACGCCGTCGCCTGGCTGTGCTTGCCTGGTAGTGAATCTGTAACGGGTCAAGCGATCACCGTGGCGGGCGGCGAGGTCATGTAGGCCAAGCGGCAAATGCGCGGCCGCACCGCGTTCCACGCGATTCGGAGCAACCGATGACGCAACACCTTCCCGGAAAGCCACACAAATTGCCCGGCAACCGAACCCTGCTCGCCGACTATCAAGCGCGTCATTTTCAGTATGGCGTCGCCGGTGCCGTCGCCACCATCACGATCAACCGGCCGGAACGGAAAAATCCGCTGACATTTGATTCCTACGCCGAGCTGCGCGATCTATTTCGCGCGATGAACTACGCCTCAGACATCAAAGCAATCGTCGTCACGGGCGCGGCCGAAAACTTCTGCTCCGGCGGCGACGTGCAGGAAATCATCGGCCCGCTCACAAAGCTCGACATGCCGGGGTTGCTGGCGTTCACGCGCATGACGGGGGACCTGGTAAAGGCCATGCGCGCTTGTCCTCAGCCGATCATCGCGGCGATCGACGGCATCTGCGCGGGCGCCGGCGCGATTCTGGCGATGGCGTCCGATATGCGGCTCGGCACTGCGCGCTGCAAAACGGCCTTTCTTTTCACCCGCGTGGGCCTCGCCGGATGCGACATGGGCGCGTGCGCGATCCTGCCGCGCATCATCGGGCAGGGCCGCGCGTCTGAGCTGCTGTATACCGGTCGCAGCTTGCCGGGCGATGAAGCCGAGCGATGGGGATTCTTGAATCGCCTCTGCACACCGGAGACGCTGCTGAAAGAAGCGCAAGCATTGGCCGCCGAACTGGCCGTTGGCCCCACGTTCGCGCACGGCATCACGAAAAAAATGCTCCACCAGGAATGGAACATGGGCGTGGACGAAGCCATCGAAGCGGAAGCCGAAGCGCAGGCCATCTGCATGTCCACAAATGATTTCCACCGGGCCTATCACGCCTTTGTCGCGAAACAGAAACCTGAGTTCAAGGGAGATTAATGGCCGGCCGCAGCCACCTCGATTGGCCGTTCTTCGAACCTCGCCATCGCGCGCTGGCCGCGGATTTGGAGGGTTGGTGCGCCGCGCATTTGAAAGAGTCGGCTCATGGCCGGGGCGCAGATGTGGACGACGAGTGCCGCAAGCTCGCTCGCGCGATCGGCGCCGCGGGATTCTTCCAGCACGCGGTCGGGGGCACGAAATACGGAGCCGCGGCCGATCAAATCGATACGCGGTCGGTCTGCATTTGCCGGGAAACGCTAGCGCGCCATTCGGGTTTGGCTGATTTTGTCTATGCCATGCAAGGGCTTGGTTCCGGCGCCGTCACGCTCTTTGGCACGGAGGCGCAAAAGCAAAAATACCTTTCGCGCGTGACGACAGGCTCAGCAATCGCCGCGTTCGCGCTTTCAGAAACCGATGCAGGCTCGGATGTGGCGGCGATGCACTGCGAAGCCAAACCAAGTGGCGACGGCTACGAGCTGAATGGCGAAAAGACGTGGATTTCAAACGGAGGCATAGCGGACTTTTACGTCGTGTTCGCGCGCACCGGCGAAGCTGCCGGCTCGCGAGGCATCACGGCATTCGTGCTGGATGCAGACACTCCGGGTCTGGAAGTTGCCGAACGCATCGAAGTCATCGCGCCTCATCCGCTGGCTCGTATTCGCTTCAACCGATGTCGAGTTCCAGCGTTCCAACGCTTGGGTGAAGCAGGGCAAGGATTCAAGATCGCGATGTCCGCGCTCGACGTATTTCGCACCTCCGTCGGCGCTGCGGCCGTGGGCTTCGCTCGCCGCGCGCTCACCGAGAGCCTTAGCCGCGCCACCTCGCGAAAAATGTTCGGCCAGGCGCTTGTCGATTTGCAATTGACGCAAGCCAAGCTCGCCGAGATGGCGACCGGCATCGACGCTGCCGCGTTGCTTGTGTACCGAGGCGCATGGCTGCGCGACCAAGGTGAACGCGTCACGGTGGAGGCGGCAATGGCCAAAATGACGGCCACGGAAACGGCGCAGCGCGTGATCGACGCCGCCGTCCAGATTTTTGGTGGCCTCGGCGTAAAATCCGGCGAAACGGTCGAACAGCTTTACCGGGAAATTCGCCCGCTGCGCATTTACGAAGGCGCAACGGAAGTGCAGCAGCTCGTCATCGCCCGCGGAATCGTGCAAGCGTTCCAGGACGGCTCGATATGAAAATCCTTCACCCAGCGGGCTGGCCACGTCCCCGCGGCTACTCGAACGGCATTGCAGCCAAGGGTCGTACAATTTTTGTCAGCGGCATGATCGGCTGGGACCAGTCTGGCAAATTGGTATCGGAGGACTTCGTGGGCCAGGCGCGCCAGGCCCTGAAAAACATCGTCGCCGTCCTGGCGGAGGCTCAAGCGCGACCCGAGCACGTCGTCCGGATGACGTGGTATGTGGTGGACAAGAAGGAATACCGAAGGGCGGCACCGAAGCTCGGTGTGGCATACCGTGAAGTCTTCGGCGCCCATTATCCCGCGATGACAGCCGTGCAAGTCGTTGCACTGACCGAAAACAAAGCGCGGGTCGAAATCGAAGCCACGGCCGTAATTCCCGACTGATCCTTCGCCAAACTAGGTGTGGAAACGGAGGCTCTCGAGCCTAGAGGTGTTCTTGTAAGCTACTGTCGCAAGGCCAATTACCTTGACAAAATTCGGCACCCACGGCATAAAGTCCGCACGCGATTGAAACTGCGTTTTTCGATTGCCCTAACGGGGGTGGAGGGGACTCGATGAAACTTGTGAAGTTCATGGTGTGCGCGGCGATGCTTGCCGCTCTGTTCGAGCATGCGCAGCCAGCGGGCGCGCAGGCCACAACCGCAACCTTGCAAGGACAAGTGGTTGATTCCAGCGGCGGCGCGGTTGCCAAGGCGAATGTCTCCGCCGTAAACGCGGAGACTGGTTTCTCAAGATCTACGGGTGCGTCCGATAGCGGTGAATACAATCTCCCGGCAATGCCAGCCGGGCACTATACCGTCACGGCGCAAGCCTCGGGCTTCAAGACCGCCGTCGGCGACATTACCCTGCAGGTGGGACAGGTGGCGACGCTGAATCTGGTGTTGACTGTCGGCGCCGTCAGCGAGCGGGTTGTGGTGGAAGCCGCGAGCGAAGTGACCGAACCCACCCGCACGCAGATCAGCGACGTCATCACCCAGACGCAGATCGAAGATCTGCCGGTCAACGGTCGTGAATTCATCGATTTCGCGCTGCTCTCGCCAGGAGTGCAGATCGGCGACACCACCTCGGGCAGCACAGACGTGATCGTCGAACCGGTGACGAAGCTTTCCTTCGCGGGCCAGAACATCCACTACAACTTCATCGCCGTGGACGGCGCAGATGACATCTCGACGGCCTCCGGCATCCAGCGCGGCACACCTCCGCAGGAATCGGTGCAGGAATTTCGCGTGATCAACACGGACTACACGGCGGCCTACGGTCGAGCGACCGCCGGAATTGTGAACATCATCACCAGGAGCGGCACCAACGAGTTCCACGGCTCGCTTTACGAATATTTCCGCAACGACGCGCTCGACGCAAAAAGCATTCTTTCTGCGCCCGGCTTCAATATCCTGCGGCAGAACCAGTTCGGCACTTCCGTCGGCGGACCGATCAAGAAAGATAAGACCTTTTTCTTTGCCAACTATGAGGGTCAGCGCCGCGGCGAATCGCCGACCTACAACTCAATCGTGCTGGAAAACATTGGACCGATGGACGGATCCGTACCGAACACGATCAACGCGGTGAAAGTGAACGTATTCGGCCTGCCCCCGGAGAATCTGCATGTTCTCCGTACCGGGGATACGGACAACGGCTTAGTCCGCATGGATCACAACATCAACAGCCGCAACTACATTTTCCTTCGCTACTTCATCAACGACGATCGGCTCCTGAATCAGTCGCCGCTCAACAACGGCTTCGACCTGCCGTCGGCCTTCAAAAACAATTTTATCCGCGACCAATCTCTCGCAGGCGGCTGGACCTCTACTTTCGCGCCCACCTGGATCAATGAATTGCGCATGCAGTACGCGCACCGCAATTTCGATTTTCCGGTTGTATCCACCGAGCCTCACCTGGAAGTTTCAAACGAATTCGCGGTCGGCGTGAACCGCGGCAACCCTGACGTCTACCGCGAATGGCGCTACGAACTGGTGGACAACGTCTCGCACAGTTTTGCAAATCACACTTTAAGCTTCGGCGGAAACTTCGATTACGTCAGCACCTATGAATCGTTCCCGCTGTTCTATCCATTTGAAGCTGACTTTGCGAACCTGCCCGCATTCCTCGGAACGGATGGAGCGGGCGCCGGATCGCCCGGATGCGTCGGGGCGCTGTGCCCCGATCCGTTCGTTATCTTCTTCCAGCGGTTCGACGCGACCACGGCACCGCCCTTTAACGACACGACGGTGCTCGGGGGCACTGCGGTCTACCAGGGTGGACCGATTTCACAGGCCGTTCGCCAGCAATCGGCCGCCACGCTCGACCACACCTACAACGGCCTGTATATCCAGGACAAATGGCGTGCGACGTCGAAACTCACCGTCAACGCAGGCCTGCGGTGGGAGTGGGAAACGTGGCCGTCGCGTGTGCTCGACACGCGATGGAAGAATTTCGATCCGCGCGTCGGCGTAGCCTACAACTTAGGCACCGCGCGCAACGTCGTGTTCCGTGCCGGGTTCGGCTTGTTTCACGGAATCATCCCGTCGCCTCTCCTAATGTGCCAGCAACCTTCGTGCGGCGGTCTCTCGACGTTTCCAGGCCGGCCGTTTGAGGACAATTTGAACGCCAACACGGGGCTCTTCACGTTCGCAAGCTCGCCGTTTATCACCACCACGGCGCTCGGTGCACTCCTTCAGCGCGGCGAATTCCCGAATGGCGACACAATCGATGGCGGAGATCTCGGGTGTCCAGGCGGCACGCTTGCAGGCTGTGGCTTTCTGCAAGACGCCACGATCGTTCGGTTCGTGAAAGATCACCAGAACCCGTACGGCATTCAGGCCAGCGCCTCTCTTGAGTTCCAGCCGTTCAAAGATTCTGTATTGAGCGTCTCCGGCATCCACCTCCGGGGCGTGCACCTCGGCAGCTTCTTCAATGTGAACCAGCCGGATCCCTCAGACACCTTTCAGGTGTTCGACTCGAGGGGGCAGGCAAGCTGCAAGAGCGTATATTTCGATTTCCCCGACTCGGGAATCAACCCTGCGCCGCCCGCATGCCAACCGTACCCTGCGGGCTTCGTGATACCAGACACGCCGCACATCAATGCGATTCCGGGCTTCCGCGATCCGCAGTTTAGCGTCTTCTTCGAAGCCACGTCGAAATGGGATTCGGTTTACGACGGCCTGCTGATCAATTTCAACAAGCGCCTGACGCACCACTTCTCGGCGGAAATGAGCTACACCTACGCGCATTCGATCGACGACGGCCCGAACCCGAGCTTCGTTCTCATTCCGCAGGACAGCAATGGCGGTAATTTCCGCCTGGAGCGCGCGAACTCAGCGGATGACGTCCGGCACCGCTTTGTCGGCAACGCCATCTTTGCAAGCCCAATGAAGCACGTATTGTTGCGAGACTTCACCTTCAGCACGATCGTTACGCTGCAATCGCCACAGTATTTCAGCAAGTACGCGGGTTTCGACGCCAACGGCGACGTCTTCGGGAACAACGATCGCGTGGGCTCCGAACCGCGCAACACGTTCCGTGGCGACTCGCTGCAGACAGTTGACGTCCGCCTCGAACGCACCTTCCCGATTCGCGAGCGCTTAAGGCTGCAGCTAATGGCCGAAGCGTTTAACCTGATGAATACTGTCAACGTGAAATACTTCAACACCAACTACGGTGCCGCGGACTTCTGCAATTTCGACCCTGGCGCGCCTGGATGCGCCGGGCCGCCGGGAGGACCGCCACCACCCCTATTCCGGGAAGGCTCTCCGAATCCATCCTATGGATCGCCGAGCGCCGTGTTCAATCCGCGCCAGTTGCAGTTCGTCGCGCGGTTCCAGTTCTAAAGGGCCGTTTCGCCCGTTCGTTTTGTTCGCGGCGAGCACGCATTTCGCGCGACACCGCGTCCCTCGCGTGGTAATTTCTCGCTGCACGATCGGGAGCTTCGCTGATGCGCTTCGGTATCTATGCGGAAATGCAAACGCCGCCCAGCAAGTCGCACACGACCATGACCTGGGAGATTCTGCGGCAGGTCGAGCACGCCGACCAGGTGGGCTTCGATGTGTACTCGGTGATTGACCACCACTTCTTCCAGAAATTCTCCATCTCCGCGAATCCTCTGGCGATGTTTGCGGCCGCCGCGCAGCGCACGGAGCGGATCCGCTTCCGCGTAGCGCTGTTCACGTTGCCGCTCGAAAATCCCATGCGACTGGCCGGGCAAATCGCCGAAGCAGACATCCTCACGAAGGGCCGCCTGGAGTGCGGCCTGGGCCGGGGCCACGCCTGGCTCTTCGGCCCTTCAAGCATGCCGCTCGAGGAAAGCCGCCCCCGGTACGAAGAATCTATCGAAATTCTGCAGCGCGCATGGACGCAGGAGAAATTCTCGTACGAAGGCAAGTTCTACAACGTGAAGGACGTCTCGGTCGTGCCCCGCCCTGTCCAGAAGCCCTATCCGCCGCTTTACACCGGCGGAACCAGCGACATCACCTATCAAATGGCCGGCGAGCGGGGCTGGGGAATTTTCGTTCCTCCGTTGCTACCGTGGGGGGTGCTCGAAAAGCCGCTCGGAATCTACAAGAAAGCCTGTGCCGAGCACGGCCATCAGCCGAACATCGTCTACATCCGCCCCGTGTATCTTGACGACGACGAAAAGCAGCTTCGCCGCGAGGTAGAAACGGCGCTACACAATTTCCTGGCGTTCAACGCGTCGCCGGTCGAATCGTTAGAGGACGAGGCAAAAAAAGCCGAGCTGCGGGCCAAGGGTTATGGCTTTTACGCGAGCGGCGCACTCGAATCGCTCACGAAGCTGACATACGATGAAATCGTGGACCAAGAAATAGGCTTCATCGGCACGCCGGAGAAAGTGATTCGTCAGGTGCAAAACCTCGAGGAAAAGGGTGGGATCGGCGAACTGGCGATCGTTTCGAATTTCGGCGGCATCGACCACTGGAAGACGATCAAAACGCAGCAGCTTTTTGCCGAGCGCGTAATCCCGGCATTCCGCGAGCGCGAGACGAAGGCGCAAGCGTCCGCATAGTCGCCGCCCGGTTAGCATGAGCGTTCACGACAACGCGATCGCCCCGACGGACTTCGCCACGCCAGAAAACGCGAGCGAGCGTTTTGCGCCTCTAAGCGCGCGCCGCTTGCTCGTTCTCGGCGGCATCGCCCTGATTGTGTGTGGCATGATTCTGGGCGACATTTTCGCCGCCTTTGTACTCCATCCAAATGCCGATCTCATCGGCGCCAGCCTGATGGCCGCCACTCGCGCTGTCACAGCCGGCGACCCGCAGGCTGCCGGCGCTGCAGTTCAGGCGATCGGTGGCTATCTTGAAAACCGCGGCACTAAGGTCGACGCGCACTCGCACATGATTGGCTTTGGGTACATCGCGCTTCTCCTCGCCCTCTTGCAGCCGTACGTGGCCTTCTCTGAACGTAGGAAGAAGCTTTCCGCAAAAATCCTGATCACCGGCGCGGTGCTCCTGCCCGTAGGCGTCTTTTTGATTCACTACGTTGGTCTCGAGGGTAGTCCGTTTGCTGCGATCGGCTGGGCCAGCGTGTTTGCAGATTTCGGTGGATTCCTAGTTCTCGCGGTTTGCTTATTCGAATTAGCTGGACTTTTGAAGTACGCGCGTCTGCGCAACGAGCCTCGCGTCACCGATGAACTCGTTCGCGATCGGAGTTGGGCCGGCCGGGCTCTGCTCACCGGAGGCACGCTGCTCGTGCTGCTTGGATTTCTCCACGGCTCCTACTACGCCGGCTTTCACCTCTATCAAAACGAAGCGCGCGACGCCGACCTGCTTTGGAGCATGGCCTCGAAAGCCGCCTCGGGCGACGCCGACGGAGCCGCGCGCGCCGTGGGCCAATACGGAGGGCTCCAAGCCGCCAAGGCGGTGCATGTCGCCGCGCATGCGCACGTGATCGAATTCGGCGTGCTGGCAATGCTGCTCGCCTTTTTTCAGCCCTACGTCTTTCTGAGCGAACGTTGGCGCCGCATTTGGGTGTGGACGATGCTTCTAGGCTCGCTCGTGCTTCCATTCTTTGTTTTGATGGAATTGCAATGGGGCCTGCTAGCGGGAGGCATCGCCGATATCGGCGGCCTGCTCGTGATTGTTGCGCTCTTCGGAATGTTCTTCGGCATCCTTCGCTACACCGGCAAGCTCGATGCCGCGGCTGGTGCGTCGTGAGTTCCGCGCGCAAGCTGCTCGTCTTTGGAGGTCTCAGCCTTGCCGCGTGGGGCATGCTCTACGGCCTCCTCTACGCCGTCTTCGTCGAGCACCAAACTCTCGACGGAATCGGCGGCGCGCTCGCCACCGGATTCACCGAGGCAGCATCGCGCCACACGGCGGAGTCGCAATCTGCGCTCACGGACGCTGCCGCACGCACCTACGTCAATGTCCGCCAGGTGGACGCCCACGGCCATTGGATCGGGCTCGCACTGTTGCTTTTGGTCTTGGGCATCGCGTTCGATCGCATCGGATTCAGCGAAAGCGTGCGCACCTGGCTGGCAGCCGCGCTCTTCTTGGGTTCAATTTTGTTTCCGCTGGGTGTCTTGCTGGAGACGTGGAACCACGGCGCGGGGCCGCAAGGCGTAGCTGTCGTTGGATCGGCCCTCGTCGTTGTGGGCCTGTGCGGCACTGCCTGTGGATTTGCCCGCGGAGAATCCTAGCTTTCGCGGCTGGGTCTAGTGCCCGCCAATGGACTCGCGCACTTTTCCGTATTGCGCACCCCACGAATCCGTCATCTGATGCCGGATGTCCCACAGCTCGGGGAAAAACCGTACGCGCAACCCTTCATTCAACAGATCCACCGCGCGGCCCTTCAGCGAAGCGGATCCCATGCCGATGCTGCGCTGGATGAGCTGCAAATGTACGAAGCGAAACCGCTGGAAAAGCTCGTCGAATTCCGCCATGGCTTCGGCCACAACATAGGCGTTCGAATGGGAATATTTCGAGTTGTAAATCTGCTCCACCGTTTGATGGTGCTTATCGAGGTAGTTCGCCTTGAACGATTGCCACAGGTGCGGGTGCATTTTCAAAATCACTCGAAAGCCGGGTGACTCTTGTCCGCTGCCGTTGCCAAGCTGAAGACGAATCTCCTGATATTCCTTCGGCGACATCGTTTCCAGCAGCGCCAGTTGATCGATCATCAGCCGCAGCGCGATGTGCACGCGTCGAAACAAAGTCAGCACGCGATTCGTGTCTTCTTTCTGTAGGTAGTCGTCCACATCCAAGAGCGTGTAGCCGATCAATTTCATCCATAGTTCTTCGATCTGATGGACGATTTGAAACTGCAGTTCATCCGCATTGCAAAAGTCCGGGAAATTCTTCTGGCACGAAAGGATCGCTTTCGTGTTGAGGTAAATCTCGTAGTCGAGCGTGCCGTCGCCGCTCATCAGCGCATAGAAATGCTCGCGGTCCATTGCGAATCCTTTCCCCCGGTTGAAAGACGTCGCTGCAGACTCACATTATAGCAAGCCATACGCTCGTGATTAGAACGGTTCTAGAATGCCGGTGCGTCGGCCGCCGCGCCCCGAAAGAAACTCTCGCCGATCACACCGATGCCGACTTCGACCTCCGTGCCCAAAGGAAATAAGCGGCAGTGAGCGCTAGCAGCCACGGCAGGCCGGCCTCCAATGTCGGCTGCATTCCGTCCACCCAGATCGTGCTCAGGATAATCGCCAGCACCAACGCGGCACCCAGAATCGTGAGATACGGATAGCCCCACATCCGCACCCGTGGCGGTGGATTGCCGCTGGCCACCCACGCCCGCCGGAAATACAGGTGCGTGACGAAAATCATCATCCACACAAACAATCCGCCAAAGAGCGCCACCCCAAACATATATACAAACGCCGTATTCGGGAATTTGTACGCCGCAAACGTCGCGATCATCACGCCCGCTGTGCTGCTCAGCAGCGATCGCAACGGCACGCCGCGCGAGTTGATGTCGCCGAGCGATTTTGGCGCGTAACCGCCGCGTGCCAGCGAAAACATCGTACGGGAGCAAAGGTACAAATCGCAGTTCATGCTAGATAGCGCCGCCGTGAGGACCACCACGTTCATAATGTGCGATGCGCCGGGAATATGAACCGTTTGAAACACCCGGACGAACGGGCTCGCGGACACATCGGCGCCTGGTTGAATCTGGCTCCACGGCATTTCGGCCACCAGAATCGTGATCGCGCCCAGATAGAAAATGCTGAGTCGCGCCACCATGGACTTTAGCGCGGCCGGGATCGCCGCCTCCGGATCCCTTGCTTCGCCCGCCGTTACGGCAACTACCTCCGTTCCGATGTAGCTGAAGATTACGAATACCATCGCCAGCCACATCCCCTTCGCGCCCATCGGGAAAAATCCGCCGTGCTGCGTCAGGTTCGCAAAACCCACCCCCTGGTGTGATCCCAGGCTCACAATCTCGAACACGCCGACCACGATAAACGCGATGATCGCCGTCACCTTGATCGAAGAAAACCAGTATTCGAATTCACCGAAGCCGCCCACGCCAAACGCGTTCACCGCCACAATCAGCGCGGAGCTGGCCGCCACCCACGTCCAAAGCGTGCTGTTCGGGAACCACCACTGGCAGTACGTCGCCACAGCGATCGCTTCGCCGCCAATTGCGATGCACTGCGCCGCCCAGTAGGTGTACCGCACGGCAAAGCCCGCCCACTTCGAAACATACAACTCGGCGTAGAGCCCGAATGAGCCCGCCGTCGGATGCGCGACCGCCATCTCTGCCAGCGCACCCATAATTAGCAAAGCGATTCCCGCGCCAATCACGTAGCTCAGAATCACCGCCGGGCCCGCAACCCGTACCGCCAGCGAGCTGCCGAGAAACAGTCCCGTTCCGATCGCACCGCCGATGGCGATCATGCTCATCTGCCTGGATGTGAGCTGCCGCGAAAGGCCGTGCTCGCGGTCGAGCGGCGACGTCCTGTCGGCTGGAATGATGACTTCGCTCGTCTGGCTCAATCGTGGCTCGATTGGAAGATTGTCTTACGCCCTATGCACCGCCGCCTGCCAGAACTGTCTGCCCGCGAACGAAACTCCCCGTCAGCTCCAGCAGCCGCGCTACGTCGTCTGAAGAATTGAAGAAATGGCACGCCACGCGAACACCGCCGATTCCTGCCGTGTACCGCACCGAAATCATCACCTTGTGATCGAGCAGATGCTCCATCAGTGCCACGTTGCGTTCGACTGAGCCCAGATCAAACGTGACGATTCCCGATCGGTTCCTCCGATCCAGTGGCGTCGCAATCTTCACGCCAATGCGCGTGAGCCCGGCGATCAATTCATCAGTCAATTCATGAACGCGCCGCCCGATGTTCGCTGGCCCAATCTCGTTCAACATTTTTACCGAAGCCGCAAGCCCGACAGCCCCCGGGTAATTTCCAGTGCCGCCGATCTCGTATACACGCGCTTCATCCGTGAATTTGTAGTCGCGCACCGGGGTAATGCTCGGCGTTTGAAAATAATTTCCCCAGCCACCCACGGGCGGCTCCAAGCTCAAATAGCCGGATATCGGACGCTGGAGTGACGCTTGCATCCCGTCGCGAATATACAGAAAACCCTGCCCGAACGGTGCCGTCAGCCATTTGTGCCCACCGCACGACAGAAAATCGACCGGCGTCTCTCGCACGTCCATCGGTATTGCGCCGAGTTGCTGAATCGCGTCCACCACCAGCCACACGCCTGCCTCGCGGCAAATCTTGCTCACGGCCGCCAGATCAACGCGAAAGCCGTTGCTCCACTGGACGCTGCTGATCGCCACGATCCGAGTGCGCGGCGTGATTTTTGCCGCGATGTCTTCAGGATGAATAGCGCCGCCGCGGTTTGGCACCATGTCGATTTCAATCGGCGTCTTTTCGCGCATCTGGCACCACGGCAATGCCACCTGCATGAATTCCAGGTCGCAAATCAGCACGCGATCGCCCGCTTCCAGTGGCATCGCTGCGGCTGCAATAGTCAGACCCGCAGACGTGCTCTCCACCAGCGCAATTTCATTCTCGTTCGCGTGGATCAGTCGCGCGATCTCCGTCCGCGCCGGAGCGCGCATGTCGTCCATCGCGATATGGTGAAGCGTCGCCGAGCGCTCCGGGCACCGCAGCGCGGAATCGAGAAACTTCTGAACAGCGTCCACCGCCGCCTTAGACGCCAGGCTGATGCACGCCGAATCCAAAAACGTTTTCTCGCGCAGCGCTGGAAACTGCTCGCGAACGGATTGCCAGTTCCCTGGGCTAGATGTCATTGCGTTTCAGTCCTCAACACGCAGGAATCGCTTCACGCCCCCCGCGATGAGCCAGGTTCACGCCCTCCCCGAGTCACAAACCGGCCTGGATGCAGCTTATAGAGCGGTAACACTCTGCATTGAATGAACCCTGAAACTCAACCTTTTTGCTCTGATCCGGGTTTCGTTCAACGGGCGGCCGCGCCCGCTCGAACTTCGAGCAGGGCGCTCAGTGCGTCAGGATCGGAAACGGGAGCGTGGCAAGTCGTCTCGACGCAAACCAACGCTTGCGCCTTCGTCGCATCCAGATGCCGTAATGTCTCGCGCAGCGCGGGGGGCAATGCTGCCGCGGAGGTCATTTTTTGCGGCGTCACGCGCAACACAGCTTTGCCGAATCGATAGATTGAATTCGCCGCGTCTTCGAGCGCCGCCACGTGCAGATCCCCTGCTGCGCCCGTGATCGCCACTTGCAACGGATGCCGAGCGTGCAACAAAGCCGCAAGCCCGTAATTTGCGGCGAAAAGCCCGTACTGGGGGACAAGCGCCGCAAATGTTTCCAGCGTTTTCTCCGACCATTCGCGGTACAGGCGGTCGCCGGTAAACGCATACAGCCGGTCGAGGACCAGCGCGGCCACCGAATTCGCTCCCGGTGTGGGCGAATCCTGCAGCGGTTTGCGCCGCACATCTAGGCCACCCATTGCCGGCGCATCCTTCGCTCGATCGAAGAACCCTCCGCCCTCGGCATCGCCAAAGCGCTCGATCGTGAGCTTCATCGCGCGTTCCGCCGTTTCAAAGTAGTGCGGCTCGAGCGTCGCTTCGTAAGCATCCAGCAGCGCCCCCGCCGCAAACACCTGATCGTCGAGAGCGCCTTCCAACCGCGGCCCGCCCACGCGGTGCAAGAACCCGCCGGCCGGATCCCAAGCCTCGGCTAGAATCCGGTCGAGCGTCTTCAGCGCAAACACGCGGCAGTCGTCGCGCCCCAAAACACGCGCAGCCTCCAGATAAGCCGCCGCAAACATCGCGTTCCAGCCAACATAAATCGTCTCGTCCACCGCTGGCGTCGGCTGTCGCAGCCGCCGCGCGGCAAGCATTTTGCCTTTGGCCCGCGCCGTCAGCATGCGTGTGTTTGTCTCATCCCCGCCTATAGCACGTGCCAATTCATCGATTCCAGTCGCCACCCATAGCACGTTCTTTTCGGGGTTGTGGTGCATTTCCCCACGCGGCTTCACATCGTAAAGAATCTCCATCGCGCGCGACTCTTCCGGCGTAAGCACAGCGCGCAATTCCGTTAGCGTCCAAGTGAAATAGTCGCCGTCGTCCTCGAGCGTTTGGTCGGCGTCTTGGCTGGCGTAGAATCCGCCGCGCACGCGGTCCGAAAGTACCTCGCCCACCCACGAAATGATCCCCTCGGCCGTGTCGCGAAACAGCGCGTTGCGTGTCACCTGGAATCCGTGCAGGTAATTCTTCAGGAGTTCGGAGTTGTCATAGGTCATCTTTTCGAAGTGCGGCACGCACCAGCGCTCGTCAACCGAATATCGATGGAAGCCGCCGCCCACCTGATCGTAAACGCCGCCCAGCGCCATGCCGGCCAGCGTCGCCTTGGCCACATCCACGAATCGCTCGTCGCGCGTGGCCTGGTATCGCTCGAGCAGCAACTCCACCGCTCCGGCGTGCGGAAATTTCGGCGCGTTGCCGAAGCCGCCGTGCTCCTGGTCGAAAAGCCGCAGCGACGACCGGATGATTTCGTCCACCACCGCCGAATCAAATTTTCCGCGCGCTCGGTGAAACAGTTCCGCCTTTGCCACCGCTTCTTCGAGCGATCGCGCGGATTCGTCCACCTCGAGGCGCTTGCTGCGGAACGCCTCCGCGACGCCCAGCAAAATTCGCTTGAATCCGGGCCGCCCCATCGCGTCGTCCGGCGGAAAATAGGTTCCTCCGAAAAACGGCTTGCCGTCCGGCGTCAGGAACGCCGTCAGCGGCCAACCGCCCTGCCCCGAAATCGCGCTCACCGCGGACTGATACCTCGAATCGACGTCCGGGCGCTCGTCGCGGTCCACCTTCACCGGGATGTAAAGCTGATTGATCACCGCCGCGATTTCCGGATTCTCATAACTCTCGCGGTCGATCACATGGCACCAGTGGCACCACACCGCCCCGATGTCGAGAAGGATCGGCTTGCCCTCCGCGCGCGCCGCCGCAAACGCTTCTTCGCCCCATTCGCGCCAGTCCACGGGCTGATGCGCCGCCGACCGCAAATACGGACTCGCGGAATTCTTCAACTTGTTCGGAGCATTGTGAGCCAATCGATCCTCGTCCCGGCGAATTGTCTGCGCAGATTTTACTGAATCGGATTGGTATAGCCCGTATCACGTGGATCGAGCGGCTTGCGCCCGGCAAAGCCTTCATCCTGCCGGTGATAAAAGCGGATGCGGTCCTCTCCCAGCTTCCAGCAGAGATACACATCCTCGTTGTTTACGCGCGATGGAAAATCCAGCAGCCCCACATCAAGGTCCTTCACCACGCAACCGGTCGCGAGAATCTGCTCGAGGCCTTCCCGAACAGACTCTTCCGCGCGATTGCGCTCGATGCGCATCTTCGCTGCACTCTCGTACGCCACCACCATTCCGCCCGAGCGGTGAATTCGTTCGGCGATCGCCCCCAGTTGGTTGTCGAGTTCCGCCAGGCGCCTGCGCGATTCCATTGCCTCGATCAGGATAGGCTCCAGCTTCGCGCGCAGGCGCTCAGCTTCCGTCAGCGAAAACTGTTTGGATTCTTCTGCCGCCACGTTTGCACCTTGCAGGCTCGCTGCTCAAATGCGGGCGTCAACCTAGCCGCCGATGAACACCATTGTACGCGAAGGCTGGACGAATCCGGGATCATTGATATGGTGCCGCTCTTCCTTCTCCATCACGATGGCGCGAATCTGGTCCGCAATCTCTGCGTCGTCCGCGCCTCCGCGCAAGAGCACCTTCAAATCGTGGTCTTCATCGCTGAATAAGCACGTCCGCAGCTTGCCATCTGCCGTTACTCGAATCCGCGAACAGTGCCCGCAGAATGGCTGAGACACCGGCGCAATCAGCCCGATTTCGCCGCGCCCGTCCGCAAACCGGTACTTGCGCGCTGTCTCGCTGCGCTCGTGCGCGATCGGCACCAACGGCCAGTGCGCCGAAATCCGGCGGTGAATCTCCGCCGCCGTCACCACCATGTCGCGCGTCCACGCGCGGTCGCCATCCAGCGGCATGAATTCGATGAACCGCACAATCAGATCTCGATCCCGCGCGAACTCCGCAAACCCCTCTACTTCGTCGTCATTCAGCCCGCGCACCAGCACCGCGTTCACCTTCACTGGTCGCAGCCGCGACGCCTGCGCCGCGTCCATCCCTGCCAGCACCGCGTCAAACGATTCCGTGCGCGTCACCTTCTCGAACTTCTTCCGGTCCAGCGAATCCAGGCTGATGTTAATACGGTCGAGCCCGGCCTCCACCAGCGCGTTCAGCCGGCTCGCCAGCAGGTGGCCGTTCGTTGTCATCGAAAGATCCCGAACACCCAACCTCTTCAGTCGCGCGACAAAATCCTCCACTCCGGGACGCACCAGCGGCTCGCCTCCCGTCACGCGCACTTTCTGAATTCCCAGCCCCACCAGAATCCGCACCAGCCTCTCGTATTCATCCCAATCGAGCAGGTCCTCGTGCGCCATGTAGTTTTCGGGATTGGCTGAGCGGCAATAGACGCACCGAAAATTGCATCGGTCCGTCACCGAAACCCGGAGGTCCGTGATCTGCCTTCCGAATTTGTCCAATAGCGCCATTTCGTCAACTAAAAAACTCAAAGTCCAGCCGAAATAAAAACGCCCGAGTCCGCGTTTGGACTCAGGCGAAATGCGCAGTCCTGATGGTGCCGCCTGCGCTTCTCTCCTTTCCAAAACGCGGACCTTCCAATCTTCCGCGAAGGGAGGTTCGGGCGTTTCCACCCAAGCCCTTATCCCGGGTTCGCCGGAAAGCGCCTCCGACACCATCGGTTTTTTCTCCGGAAGGCGTCGGAAGTCGGAGGAATCAGCCCTGATTGTACGCCCGTTGCCCTTGCGGCATC
>Ga0126373_10000615_pt1 | contig 23690 bp, 20 predicted proteins | sample PanSoiMetPlot_11_FD_92545 | JGI IMG/M metagenome (GOLD analysis project Ga0126373, IMG submission 92545) | Tropical forest soil microbial communities from Panama - MetaG Plot_11 | ecosystem: Environmental > Terrestrial > Soil > Tropical forest > Bulk soil | place: Panama | collected 2016-02-17 | reverse complement strand
GGCTCAGAACCCCCGGCTTCCTCGTTGCGAATGAGGAATCACTAAACTAGGACGCGTCGCCACAATCAGTTAAGTATAGCCCGTCATCCAAGAACGGCCGATTCCGGCGATCATCGCCAGGAGGTGATCACAGTAACACCGATGAACCGCAACTGCGGCATCGCGATCCAGACCACTGCACATTATCGCCGACCAGGTTGCGGCCGTTAAGCTGAAAATGACCGGCCAAACTGGTTGATCTAATTGCACTTACAGTTCAAACCAGTGTGGGCCGGTTATTTTTTGGCCTCCTGGAACCTACCGCTTGGAACTGGCAATCCCTGGATTCAAGAAACTAATCCAACCCGATGTAGTACCGCACGTTCGGGTTCGAAAATGTCGCTCTGCGGCGGCTGGCCGACAGTTGGGAACAACCGATAACCCGCGCATTCACACCCGCGGGTGCTCCAAAACCGCGGGAGGAGTGCGGCCACGCGTAGAAGACTGCGTTTGGCTACCAGCCGCTCAGGCATTGCAGAGCTTGGTCCTCTGCCTTTTCGCCTTCGTGGGCTCGTTGGATGCGAGAAGAGCGGCGGATGTGGCTCTGCCGAGAAACCCAGAGGAGGATGATTATGGCAAGCCAAAGTATTGTTCTTCCGGATCAAAATACGCTCGGAGAAATGTGTTGGCTAGAGGACGCGAACCCCAGGCGGGAATTTGAGGGAATCGTTGGTTCTAGCGAGCCCTTGCTGAGTACTCTCGAACTCGTGCGGACTGTAGCACCCACGGATTCGACTGTCTTAATCGAGGGCGAAACTGGAACCGGCAAGGAATTGATCGCCCGGGCGATCCACGCTAATAGCAAACGGAAGGACCGCCCTTTTGCAAAACTGAACTGCGCCTCAATTCCTGTGGGCCTGCTGGAAAGTGAACTGTTCGGTTACGAAAAGGGGGCCTTTACCAGTGCAGTGATGCGCAACATCGGTCGTTTCGAGGCCGCAGACCGCGGCACCCTATTTTTAGACGAGATCGGAGATATTCCGCTGGAGCTTCAGCCAAAGCTATTGCGAGTACTCCAAGAGGGAGAGTTTGAGCGGTTGGGGAGAGCGCAGACGCTGCGCGTGGATGTTCGGGTAGTTGCCGCGACGAATGCGAACTTAGGGCAGATGGTCTCTGAAAAGCGGTTCCGCAGCGATCTATATTACCGGTTGAATGTATTTCCCATCTCTGTACCTTCACTACGCGAGCGCGCGGAGGACATTCCTGCACTCGTGAAGCACTTTGTCGCCATGTACACTGAAAAAATGAACAAGGTCATCCAGCATATTCCTGATAGCGTAATGGATATCCTGGTGGCTCATTCCTGGCCGGGCAACATCCGCGAATTGCAAAACTTCGTTGAGCGAAGCGTCATTCTGACAAGCGGCCGCGTTTTGTCTCTACCCTTCGAAAGACTGGCTCGTTCCACAGGGACGCAGGTAGCGGAACCGATTACATTGCAAGACGCCGAGCGGAGTCACATTCGCAAAATACTGGTGCAGACGAAAGGTGTGATCAGCGGTGCCAACGGCGCGGCCGCCCGGCTTGGAGTGAAACGCTCCACGCTCTATTTCCGAATGCGCAAACTCGGAATCTCGCGGTCAACCTTCGCGCTCGCTCGGTAGCAATGACATTCGTTTCGTGCAAAACACAAACTACCGCCTTCATAGCCCTCGACGTAACCTGATTTGGAAAGAGCTCGCCGCTAGAGTCACAACCGAATACCTCGAGTGGCGTGAGTACGTCTCTTGGCAACAGCTTCGCCACCACGACATTGTCACCGGAAATTGGAACGTCCGACATATCGAGGTGCCACTTGCAAAGAGCGGTGTTTTCTTTGATCGGGACCATGTTTCTGTTTGCGGCTACGTCGTCGGCGCAGCAGGTGACAACCGACTACGACCGCAGCGCAAACTTCACGCGATACAAGACCTATTCCTGGGAGCACGCACGAACAAGAGACCCTCTCGACGCCGACCGAATCAAAAACTTGCAAATCGCACACCCCCCATCGGCTCCAAATGGGGCGACTGCATTGAGTCGCGGAGCACGGTCTCACGCCGCCAGTTCGCTTTTCCGGTGGACAATCGCGTTCAGCACCGGCGATTTGCGCAACGCGACCCGGGCGTGAAAAAGTCGTGCCTTTACAGCCGTGAGAGAAATTCCCAGGGCGCGGGCTGCTTCCTTCATAGAACGGTCTCGCAATTGTCCCATCTGAACTGCCCGTCGCAGTCGCGGCTGCAGATTGGCGATCGCCGCGTTCAATAGCTTCTTCCGTTCTTCTTCTCCGTAGATCTGTTCAGGGTTCGGTGAAGAGGCAGAGAGCTGGAGGCTCAGAGAATCTTTTTCGATTTCGCCGAGATCTTGGGCGCAGTCCTCACGGTGATGTCGCTTTTTACGGAGAATCATCAAGGCGGAGTTGATTACGATTCGGGTCAACCATGTCGAGAATGATGAACGGCCCTGAAAAGATGTTCGATTTGCATAGGCGGAAGCCCAGCAGTCTTGCACCGCATCCTCAGCATCTTCTCTGTTACGTAATACCGCAAATGCTTGGCGATAGAGCTTAGCCGCACACATTCCGTACAGTTGGTCCCATCCGGCAGCATCATTAACAATAGCTCGCTGAACGAGCTCCAAACCGGTGCAAACGGCATAGCGAGCGTCACGTCCAGCGACCCTTCGCACGATGGAACTCGTAGGATTGCCTTCGTCTCTTCTATTTCTCCGGGCGCGCTTAGGCAGTTGCGGCTCATTCAGGGCCGAAGAACGCGAACCGGACAGCTGGCTTCGCTGAATAATCACATCGATGTCCCCGCGGGACCTTCGCGTTGATGAAGAGCAAGTGCGCTGCCGTTGCCAAGGGGTGGCACTTTGAGATGTAACCAATTGAAGTTGAAAGACCTAGCGGGAACGAGTCGCAAATGGTCGCGAACAGAACCAGTTATTGTTGTCAGCCCACTGACGACTCGTGTCCAGTCCGGAGCATGCGACGTCTCGCAGCCGGCTCAGGCCGGATATCTTTGGGTTCTTAGACCTGGGCGTTCAGCGTCAACCGTCGTAGTAGCGACCCTTGCTCCGATGAGGGGGAGTGCCGACCTCGTGGCGAACCGAAAGACACTTGGCCGCGCGGGTGTCCAACTATTGGACACCGACCGGATCTAAGAGTGCCAAACCCAACATTTTGGTGCACTTCGGAACCCATTAATCCGTTTTCCTTGGCAGCACAGATGCAAGCTTCTTCTGGAAGACAGCAGAGTGATCGGGCAGCAGCTGGAGCATCGAAGGAGTGAACGCCACGACCTGTACAGCAATTCTGTTCTTGCTTTTGCTCGATCCGATTCGTGTATTCGGCCAGGGAGCTCCCGCATCCCCGGATCGTCCCTGGCACTCTCCACAGGAAGAGGCGATTGAAGATACTGCAAGGAAGCTAGGCAGAGTCAGGTTCGAGATCGATCCAACCCAAACGTACTCATTGACGGAGCTGATTGACTTGGCTGAGCGGCACAATCCCGAAACCCGCGTTGCATGGCAACGTGCACGCGCTCAGGCGGCCGCTTTGGGCCTCGCCCGCAGCGAGTTGTATCCAACGTTGGCGGCTGTTGCGATGTCGCAGACCAGCCGCTCGGAGGACCTCTCGGCAAGCGGGTTTGTCCGACAAACTGTCCAGGACTTCCAGGTGGCGCTGGACCTTAGCTACACCATATTCGATTTCGGAGCGCGATCGGGCCGCATCGATGCGGCAAAAGCGCAAGTGCTGGCGGCGAACTTCGCCTTCAATGACGCGCACAGGAAGGTCATCTATCAAGTTGAGCAAGCCTACTACCGCTTACTGAATTCGGTGGGTCAGGAAGATGCCGTGCGAGCAAGCTTATCGAACGCGCGGACCGTTCAACAAGCAGCGGAAGAGCGTCTGGCACATGGCTTGGCAACTCTGCCGGACGTACTAGAGGCCCGAAGCGCTGCGGCGCAGGCGGAATTTGACCTCCAAGCTGTACTCGGAAGTGAAGAGATTGCGCGCGGGGACCTGGCGACGGCGGTAGGAACCTCCGCCCAAGTGCTAATTCACGTCCAACCGCTGGATCAAGTGCCAACTCCCGATGCCATCGGCGAGAGTGTTGGCCAGGCCATTGACCGGGCACTCGTGAAACGACCGGATCTCCTGCAGCAAGTCGCGGAAACAAGATCCGCGAATGCTAGAATCAAGGAAGCTCGTGCCGCCTACTCCCCCCGATTGACTCTGAACGTCATCCCTGTCGCTCAATCATCGTACGGATTACAGCAACAGCTTCCGTGGGCACACGCGGCTGGCTTGGTTGGCGGTGCAAGTTTCAACTTGTGGTGGACCGTCTTCGATGGGGGCGCGCGGAAAAACGGGCTGGCGCAGGCGCGTGCGGACGCCCACGCCGCCGAAGCACAAGCGAGCGTTCTGCATGACCAAATTGCCGACCAAGTTTGGACTGCCTACTCCAATTTGAACACAGCGTTTCGGCAAAGGAGCGCTTCCGTGGCGCTTTTAGAAGCCGCTAGCCAGTCGTACGCCGCTGCTCTTGAATCGTACAACTACGGTCTGCGTAACCTGTTGGACGTGACCGCGACGCAGCGGACTCTCGCTCAGGCCCGCTCGGCCGATGTGCTCGCGCGGACGCAGGTACTTAGTGCTCTTGCGGACCTCGCGTTCAGAACGGGGGATTCAATTCAACAGAACGCGACTAAGCCTTGAGTATGAGCATGAATAGGAACAGACCGTCCGGGAAGCATAGATTCCTGCTTTGTCTGTCTGCCTTGCCTCTCGCCGGCTGCTCCCGGGCTCCGTCAATCGACATCCTGGGCTCGTTTTTCCCTGCCTGGTTGGTCTGTGTCGCCGCGGCGAGTCTGCTGACGGCCCTCACCCGAGTCGTACTAATGCGTTTCCAACTGAAGTTCGATCTGCCTGGCCTCGCATATCCGAGCTTGGCCGCACTGTACACATTTGCCCTGTGGCTCCTTTTTTTTTGTTAGCGAGGAAATGTTCATGGACTCCGACAGTAACGCCAAACAGGAAAGCGTACTTAACCGCAGAATCAGCGTTGGTCTGGCATTCGCCGCGGGCCTTCTGGGGCTGGTGGTCTTGCACCACACCCATCACGAGCCTCGTACCGATGACGCGGAGGTGTTTGCGAACTTCATCGGAATTGCTCCGCAAGTTGAAGGGCCGATCGTGCGTTTGAATGTGCGGGACAATCAGTTCGTAAGGCAGGGCGAACTGCTGTATGAAATAGATGAACGTCCGTACGAATACGCGCTGGAGAAGGCCATTTCTGACCAGGCGTCTCTTGAAGGCCAAATCGCCGACGAACGAAGGAAAATCAACGCCCTGGTCAGCGCGGTCTCCGTCGCAAAAGCGAACGTCCACGGCGCTCAGGCTGACTTGACACGAGGGGCCGCGGCTGTGGATCAGGCGCGAGCCGACGTGGCCAATGCTGAACAGGGTGTGCGGCGGGCCAAGGCCGAGTGGATGTACGCAAGCAACAACCTTCATCGTCTGGAGCCGCTACTCGATAGACAGTTCGTCACCGTGGATCAGGTGGACCGCGCAAGAACGTCGGAAGTGGCGGAGTCTGAAGCGTTAGAGCAGTCAGAGTCTCAATTGCGTCTTTCTCAAGCAGCCCTGCGATCCGCCTTGGCGCAATACGAACGATCAGGAGCCGGCCTCGACCAGAGCAAAGCCCAACACGAGCAAGCGCGCCATGCCGTTACGACTCTGGAGCCGCTGGTCAACCAGCGCGGGGCGCGTGACGCGGCTGTAAAGAACGCGCGATATAACCTCAACAACTGCCGCGTCCATGCACCTTTCGATGCTCGGGTAACAAATTTAACCATCTCCGAAGGCGCTTATGCCCACGTCGGTCAGCAAGTGTTCACGTTAATCGATGCGCGGACGTGGTGGGCAATCGGTAACTTCCGCGAAGGTCAGCTCCAGCACATCGCGCCCGGTATGCGGGCCGATGTCTACGTGATGTCGAAACCAAATGTGCGCTTCAGCGGCGTGGTGGACAGCGTGGGTTTTGGAGTCACTCCGGATCCCGACATCATCGGTACTCTGCAACCGGGCCTTCCTGATGTGCAGCGAACTCTGAATTGGGTGCACCTGGCGTCAAGATACCCGGTACGCGTCCGCGTCCAAAATCCCCCCTTCGATTTGTTGCGAGTTGGCGAGTCGGCTGTCATCACTATTCGAGGAAACTGATGATGGCAACCGCTGCGCAAAGCCTTTCCAATGCGCCCCCTCCGTTGTTGTGGTTCTGGCGATTTCTCAAAGAAGAGCTGGCCCCCTACCCGGGCAGGGCTGAACTGGTGACGCGGATGGCCATTGCCGCAACCGTCGTGATGGTCCTTACCATGACGTTTCGTATCCCGTACGGGGCCTACGGCGCGATCTACACGTTTCTAATCTCACGCGAAAATCCACGCGAGACCATCGAATCCAGCATCACGGAAGCCTCGGCGTTTGTTTGCTCGATTCTGTACACCCTCGTCGGAACACTGTTGTTTGTAAGCCATCCCATGCTGCGGTTGCCCTGGATCATCGCGACCCTTTTCCTCATGTTTTACGCCCTGCAGGTCATGACGAACTATACGGCCGCGGTTCGCTTCGGATGGTTGATGGTCATTACTATACCGCTTTGGGACACGCACATCACCGCCGAGGCGAAACTGGAGGGAACGTTGTGGGCCGCCGGCGCACTCCTAGTAGCTAGCTTGGTTACCGTGGCCGTGGAGCTCTCCTTCGCTGTGTTGAGGCCAGGCAATGAACTTGTCGCTCCGCTCGCAGACCGTCTGAATGCCGTGGAAGAACTGCTGGACGACTACGCCACAGGGAACTCAGCGGACAAACGAGCCGAAAAACAAATTACCCGTCTGGCTCTGCTGGGCACATCGAATCTGCGGCGAATCCTGCAACGCTCGTGCTACGCCCCGCATTATGCGGAGCAAATGGGTGCGGCGGTAGTCTTGGTGGGGAGGTTGGTGGATATTGCGGCTAACGTAACACCCCTTGCGATCTACAATTCTGACGAAGAGCGCCGGCGAATCCAGGACTTGGCGCAAAATGTTGCCGGCATTCGCGACGATCTGTTGAACAGGAAGATTCCGCATCTCATTCACCGGACGAACGGCGTCTCCCCGGCTTCTCCACTGATAGCTGAAATTGAGAGAACCGTCTCGTTGATAGCAGGGATCTTTGCGGGTTCTCAGTCACTCAACGCGTATGCTTCCCCGCGTCTTAACCATGGCGATCCACCGCCGAGGCTGTTTGTCCGCGATGCGTTCTCGAACCCGGAGCACGCAAAATTCGCGTTAAGAGGCTGCTTGGCGGCGAGTCTGTGCTACATCATCTATAATGGCGCGGACTGGCCGGGCATCAGCACGGCAGTCACCACCTGCTTCTTGACCGCTCTAACTACCATCGGGGCCTCTCGCCAGAAACAGTTCTTGCGCATCATAGGGGCAGTCACGGGCGGAGCCGTCGGCATAGGAATTCAGGTTTTCGTTCTGCCGCAACTCGATTCAATCGCCGGTTTTACCGTTCTCTTCATGACAGTTATAGTTGTGGCTGCCTGGGTCGCGACAGCCGGCCCCCGACTCTCTTATGCTGGGCTTCAGGCTGCCGTTCCGTTTTGCATCATCAACCTCCAGGGTTTCAGAATTCAAACGGCCCTTGTGCCGGCCAGAGACCGCGTGGCTGGTGTTTTGCTCGGGCTGTTCGTTATGTGGCTTGTATTTGACCAGCTTTGGGGCGCACCTGCGCTGGGCCAAATGAAGAAAACCTTCATGGGGACGCTTGAGTTGCTCGCCCAATTCGCCAAAGAGCCTCTTTCCCGCGACGTGAGGGTGGCGGCCGACCGCAGCTATTCTCTCCGTGATCGGATCAACAAGAATCTTGGAGAAACGCGGGCACTCGCGGACGGCGTACTATTCGAGTTCGGCCCCTTGCGGGAGCAAGGCCTCCTGTGGCGTGAGCGAATCGTGCGGTGGCAACCACAACTCCGCGTTCTGTTCCTGACGCAAATTGCGTTATGGAAGTACCGCTCGCAACTCCCCGGCTTCGAATTGCCGGAACCGATCCAGGCGGCGCTGCGGGAATTCGATCACAAGCTGGCTGAGAAGCTAGATGCCATGGCGAATCGTATTGAGGGGGAAGGCGCAATGCGAGAACAAACACCGGACAGTTTGCTCGAGCGATGGGAGCAAACGGTCCAGACGCACGGTTCGAAGGAGTCGAATGCTCTCTTCGCAGCCCGCTTCCAGGCGCTTCTGAGCCTGTGCCGCACGGCCGAAGATCTGACTGTTTCCTTAGACAACGAACTCAGGTATCCAGGCCACGCGTATTGAACTGAGGTTGGTCAAAGCGGACTCGTGTCTCGAGCAGGTCCGTCATGCTCTACAAGAAGAACAGATTCAGAGTGCGGGCTCCTTGGGCACCGTGCACCAGAGTCGCTTCCACGTCGGCTGTTGCTGATGGCCCCATCATGAAGCAGCCGAAGGCGGTCTCGGCGAGTCGCACCCGCCGGTAAGCGGCGTGCATGTCAGGGACGATCTGTTTGGGGTCCAACAGAACAATGAGATGCTGCGACAGAAACCCGAGCGCGTCAACGACGAGCTCTTCTTGCGTGAGCCAAACAGCCCCACTTTCCGCCACGCCAAACTGAGCGCGGACGACGCCAACGTCGACATCCGCAAGTTCATGAGGATCACGAACCTTCTCTACCCGCCGCGTGCCGGCAATTTCAGGTACGGCGGAGCAAATCACCTTCGCATCGGGATGCAGCAACCTCAATTTGGATGCCGCCTCCGCCACGCTTCCCACGTCGTGGGCGGCACCCCCGGCTTCCTTGAGACGTTGCTCGAACATTGCCTTGAGGGCTCCGGCCGGACGTCCGAAATCCCGGATGCCGGGGTGTTGGACGCCTGTTGAGGGGAGGTTGGCACGGATCGATCTTAGAATTGTTTCACGGTTACTGTTGGACATTTCCATGTTCGCTCCGATTTGCGAGATACCACTCGCGGAAAGACTGCTTCGCCGGGCGGGGAAGCTCCCGGTCGCGAATCCACGGATTGAGAGTGTGGTTGTACATGAGAAAGTGAGGTGCGTAAGACATGGCCGGCTCGGCTGCTTTTTCAACGAGTTGGTATTCCGCAGGGTGCGCGAATACATGCCCGGCCACCGCGAATGAAAGGCGTTTTGCTAAGGGCAGATACCCCTTTTCCGCCATGACCCTGCGCCACTTCAAAATCTGATCGCTAATGTCGATTTTCACTGGGCACACTTCCGAGCAGGAGCCACACAGACTCGAGTGAAATGGCAGTTCGCTGTACTTGAATTCGTCGAATGTTGGATCGAGAATTACGCCGATGGGGCCTGAATACGTGGCGCCATAAGCCAAACCGCCACTGCGACGATACACCGGGCAGGTGTTCATGCATGCGCCACAGCGGATGCATTTCAGCGAGTGCCAGAAATCGGGCATGCCAAGCCGGCGGCTGCGCCCATTGTCAACGAGCACGATATGTAGTTCGCCGCCCTTCCTCGGACCAGTATAGTGGGAGGAATACTGCGTGAGCGGAGCTCCTTCCGCGCTGCGAGCAAGCAGCCGCAGAAAGACGCCCATGTCTTCCACGCGCGGAATCATCTTCTCGATGCCCATGCTCGCAATATGTAGCGGCGGCACCGCCGCTCCGATATCGGCATTCCCTTCGTTGGTGCAGACCATAAAGGTCCCCGTTTCGGCAATCGCGAAATTGCCTCCCGTCATGCCGGCGCCAGCCGCTAGGAACCTGGGACGTGCGTTGTTGCGCATCACCTCGGTCAGAAAGTGCGGGTCGTCATTATTCGGATCCGTACCGATGGTGCGGGCGAAAAGCTGGGCAACGTCCTGTCGGGTCTTGTGGATGGCGGGAAACACAATGTGGCTGGGAGGCTGATCATCGAGTTGTTGGATGCGTTCGCCGAGGTCCGATTCGATGACCTTGATTCCGCGATGTTCCAGGAAGGGCGTCATTTGACACTCTTCCTGCAGCATGGATTTGCTTTTGATCAGTTCTTTGACGCTATGACCTTGGAGGATGGAATAAACAATTTGATTGTGATCAGTCGCATCGACAGCCCAATGGACGTGCGCGCCGCGCTTGGTGGCGTTGGCCTCGAATTCCTCCAGGTAGTGATCGAGATGAGTGAGGGTATGTTCTTTGATCTTGGAGGCGATTTCGCGCAGTTCCTCCCATTCCGGGATGGCCGCCGCTTCTGCGTGCCGCCGCTGCATCGCACCCCACAAAAAACGGTCGTGCATCGGCTCATGAATTTGATCTTGAATGATGAATAATTCCGCTGCCGCCGCGGGATTGACTTGCCTTGGTGCACTCATGTCGGAAGCCCCTTTCTCTTAGTAAGGCCCGCCGTTCAAAACCTGCGCAACATGGATGTACTTCAAATCCAGCCCGGCGCGCCGCGCGATGCCCTGCTGGTGCATCAAGCACGACATATCCGGCGACACCACGTATTCGGCTCCGTGACGGACGTGATCGTGGGCTTTTTCGATTCCCATTCGGGCTGACACTGCTTCATCGGTTACACAGAAGGTTCCTCCGAATCCGCAGCAATCATCCGGGCGATCGACGGGTACCACGACGATATCTTTAACTTTGGAGAGCAGCGTTAGAGTCTTGTCGAACGGGGCTTCCATGATTTCGGAGGTGCTTGCGATGCGAAGACCTCGAAGAGAGCTACAGCTGTTGTGGATGGCGACCGAATGAGGAAATTCCGCCCAAGGAAACGACTCGACTTTGAGGACGTCGTGTAGGAACTCCACCAATTCATAGGTGTGCTGACGAACATGCTTGACTTCTTCGGTTTGTTCGAGACGATCATAGTGGCAGCGCACCTGTTTTACGCAGCTTCCCGCGGGTCCAACAATGCAGTCATACCCTTTGAAATTCTCGATGAACAGATGTTCGGCGGCCGCGGCATTCTTTTCGTCTCCGCTGTTGGACATCGGCTGGCCGCAGCAGGTCTGATTCAGCGGAAAACCGACGTCGAGCCCAAATCTTTCCAAGAGCTGTAGCGTGGCAATGCCGACCTCCGGATAGATGAGGTCGATGTAGCACGGTATGAAGAGACCGACCTTCATGGTATTGGGAGCCCTGCCCCGAATTGCTCTCGTGGGTTGTGTGGTCATCTGCGATCTCCTTCCCTGCGGCTCCGCGAAATTTCAGAGCTATCCTTCAAGAATTCGACTGCAAGGTGGAACCGTTCGGCGTTGTCTTTGACCTGCGTCGCGTCGATTTGCCGAGACCGCTTGCCCGTCACCAACACGCGTTGCATCGTGTCGCTGTCCCTGTCGATCCCGACCGCCTCCGCTACCCGCTCTCGTGCTCGTGCCAGGTTGGCTTCCAACTTATCTGTCGCAGCGAACGGCTTCGAACTCATGCTTAGGCTGTCTTTCTGCGTATGCGGCGCTCAGTAGTTCTTCGGTCAACTCCGAGTTAATTCTTTCGCTTGGGATCGTAGCAACTCAGGGTCATGATCTGCGTGGGCGTTCGCCAGATTACTTGCGTGCATTCACGGTACTTGCATGAACAGCCATTAGTAATATCCCTGGGTGTCCCGTTTCACGCTGACTTTTCCTGCGTAGCGTCGCGAAATGAAGACGAAATAGACAATTGCCAGAGCGAAAGCCATCAGCCACCAAATGGAGGCGAGGCGCAAGGAGTTCTCGCCGGAAGCGGCAGAATAGGCGGTCAGGGAATTCTCTGGCGCCAGAGTGGAATAGAGCATCACCGGGAAAATAGCAGCGCCGCCGGCGGTCAATAACCCCACAAGAATGAAATTCGACCCAAGAAAGGCCCGCATTGCATACCGGGAAAAGCCAGCCCAGTTCGTTCCGAACTGAAATTCCATGGGAATGCCGGTAACAACCCCAACGGCAAAATTGAGCCCTAAAACCTTAGCCCAAAACCGCACGGCCTGATTGTATTTTTCATCTCCCGTCTTGAGAGCACGCCATTTCCAATAGACCAGGAACCAGCCCAAGCCCATGGTGAGCTGAGGAAAGAGGTAGTGATAGGTCAGCGTAAAGGCAAACTGAAAGCGGCTCCAAAACTCTGGATCGGAAAGACTCGAATTCATCGCCGCACCACTTCCATCATCTTCGCTTCCTCTTCCTCCGAACCCTTCGATGCCCGCACCTCGGAGCCTCAACGGGCTGGGCGCGCTCGCAGCACCGTTACCGAATTCCGCACGATTATTGCCAATAAGATCAACCCTGCTCCGAAAATTGCAGGTTCCTTAAAATGAAGCACCGCCATTGCCCCCGTCACGGCCCCCAGAACAAAGACCGCCCATATTCCAAACAGAAGCCCCGACTTGGGATCGCGAGGAGTTGCGCGACCAGGAGTAACCTGGGAAGCGAATTTCTCGACCTTGCCAGCGATCAAACCTGTGATCATTCCAGTTAGATAATTCGTGTGCACACTGATACCGCCAGTGCGACGGAATGCTCCATTTTGCAAGCCCAAAGCCAAAGACAAGCAGATCACAAAGATCTCGACTCCCGCGGTTGCGTGAGATGCCAGCGCCAAATAAGCCACCATAATCAGAATCACTTCTATCCCAACGACGGTGGTGAGCAGCGGCCATGGCGACCACGCTGCGGGCAGCCGGGCGATCCAAACGCTCAGCGGAATCCCAGCCAAAAAACAGGTAACAGCTGAAAAATGTGCGAAGGTGTGTCGCCAATCGTGAGCCGCTATTGCAATTGCCGCTAATACTAGATTCCCGGTTACGTGTCCGGTGAACGTCTTTGCGAGAAGAAATCCAGCCGCATCACCGTAGCCCCCCACGAATGCGAATCCGAAGGAAAGCCACTTGTCGGGCTGGCCGATATCGGAGCTCGCGACGGCTCCTACGGCGCTCGCAGGGGGCAACGCGGGTTGCTCGTGAGCAGCGCTCGGCAAGCCCCGCAGCGGAGCAGCAAGAGCCTGGTCCTGCCTGGATTTTGTCAAAGGCCATCCGTCCATAACCATTGCCATCAAGGCCTGCTCTCTTCGTGACTTTGTGGCAAGGCGGCCGCGGATTGACTCGGGATACAGCGAGCCAGCTTCAGCGCAACCCAAGCGCCCGCCGCTCCGACTGCGACTCCGACCAGAGTGTCAATCAACCGAAGGATGGGTTGCTTCCACGCGTGCTGCGGGCTGATGCCCGCAACGACCATCACGACCGCGGTCGTAATGCAAGCCGTGATGATGTCTTCGGATCGGCCCAGCAGTTCAAGCGCGATAGCACCGATCGCGATGAGCAGCACCAAGCCCCAGAGTCGAAACGGAAAAAACAAAAGGTAGACGAAGCAGAGCGCAAAGCTGAACAGCGTCGCCGAGGTTCGTGACAGAGCTGCACGCACACTTTCTCCATAAGAGTAGCGGAAGACGAAGATCGTGGCGATGACTGCCCACATTCCTCCAAGGAGTTCGTCGTCTCGCGGAACAAATCGCGAAACAGTAAGGAGATCGGTGATTACTTTAAAGCTCAGAAGGCAGCAAACCCCGAGCAGAACGCCGTGGCTAACCGCCAGGCCAACGTGCGAGATCTCGGGGCCCGTCGTTGTGCTTCTCTGTCTCGCCGTCCGTGTGACAGCGCTGCTCATGGTTCCTGCACCTGCAGTTTCTCGGTCCAAGATTAAGTGCTGCCGGGCATGAGCATTTTTGTGGCATAGATGCCTAGCCCATACCCTGCGATCAATGACGCTTACCGGCCGCTCCAGGCCGCCTTCGTTGCTGTGCTTGGCGTCGCTGAATATTCGGGCTTATAGACATGCCCACGAATAAAGGCCGCCATGTCCGTTGGGCGTTCGACTCTTGCGAGACCGCTGTCGAAGACGAGTTTGGCGACGCGCGCGGCGGTTTGCATCTCGACTTCCAGGATGTTCGACTGTGGGGGAAACAGCATGCCGAGCTTCAACTGCTCGGGGAGCACCTGGTCGGCAACACCGTGTGCCGCCTCGATGAACATTTCGTCCGTCACGCGCTTGGCGTTTGTGGCAAGAATGGCCATACCAACGGCGGGAAAGACGTACAGGTTATTCGCCTGCGACGGCAGGTACGTCTTCCCGTCGAGGTGAACCGGCGGAAACTGCACCCCGCCTGCGTAGACCGCTTTGCCACCGGTCCAAGCATAGGCCTGCTCGGGCAGACATTCGTGGTGCTCGGTCGGGTTGGACAGGGCAAAGATGATTGGCCGCGCGTTGCAGCGCGCCATTGCCTCGACGACCTCGCGGGAGAACAGTCTGCCCGCGGTAATCCGAAGCGCGTTCCCGCTGACGCCAATGAGAGCGGTCGGCTTGAAATCTTCGATAGCTGCAACGATCTGAGGGCATTCGCTTGCAGGGTCCAGATGATTGAAGGGCTTGCTGGGCGGCAGCTTGTGGGCATAGGACAGCTTGTAGGCTTGCAAGCCCGGGCGTCCCGCAACGACCAGGCCCTGGGTGTCGAACATCCGGATCTGCTGGCGGGCCGTCTCGGTCGGGACGCCCTGCTGGCCGAGCGCGGAGACAATGAGGTCGGCGAGGCCGATGGCTGCGGAACCGGCGCCGAGGAAGAGGATCCGCTGGTTCTTGAGCTGGCCCCCGGTGATCTTGAGCGCGTTGATCAGCCCGGCGAGCACGATGCCCGCGGTGCCCTGGATATCGTCGTTGTAGCAAGAAACTTTGTTGCGATAGCGGGCCAGCAACGCGATGGCATCGGCTCCGGTCCAGTCCTCGAAATGGATGCAGCAATTTGGAAACACTTCTTGAACCGCATCGATAAACTCGTCGACGAAGGCATAGAGTTCCCCGGTCGGCGGACGACGCCTGCGCAATCCAACGTACAGCGGATCGTTGAGATAGGTTTCAGTGTTTGTGCCGGCGTCCAAGTACATCGGCAGCAGACCTTGTGGCGGCACCCCCGCGGCAGCCGTGTATAGCTGCAGCTTTCCAATCGGGATGCCCATGCCGTTGGCGCCGAGGTCCCCGAGACCAAGGATGCGCCCCCCGTCGGTGACGCATATGAAACGGACATCCTTTACGGGCCAGTTGCGGAGCACGTCCTTGACGTGACCTTTGCGCGTGATTGAGAGATACAATCCGTGAGGACGCCGCAGGATGTTGTCGAATTTCAGGCATGCCTCGCCGATCGTGGGGTCGTAGACAATTGGGAGGAAGCGCGCCGGATCGGACATCAGCGTGTGGTAGAACAACGTCTCATTAATGTCGAGCAGATTCATCAGATAGATGTAGCGTTCTAGGTCGGAAGTCTTCTGCTGGAGTTGCCACAACACTCGCGAAAGCTGAGTCTCAACCGACTCGGTGACATCGGGCACAAGGCCGACAAGTCCAAGCGCGTTCCTTTCCGCGTCGGTGTACGCGGTTGCCTTGTTGAGCGACGGGTTCCGAAGCAGTTCAACGCCCTGCATATTCGTGGTCATAATTCTTGTTACTCCCTTTCTTCTTTCAGATTTTGGATTCGAGCGTTCCTATCGAACCGGCAATCTAAGGCTCCCATCAGCCGGCTTTTGCAACGTCCGGGCGGACCATTTTCGGCGGGTCGACGACGCGGTCGAACTCGTCTTCCGTTACAAGCCCCAGTTTCAGCGCGGCTTCTTTGAGGGTGAGGTCATTGTCTAGCGCGTAGTGCGCGATCTTGGAAGCCTTGTCGTAGCCGATGACCGGCGAGAGCGCCGTCACGAGCATTAAAGACCGGTCTACATATTCCTTGATCTTTTTTTGATTCGGCGTTGTGCCTTCTACCAGGAACTTTCGAAAATTGATGCACCCATCGGTCATGATAGTGATCGAATGCGTGACGTTAAAAATGATCAGTGGTTTATAGACATTCATCTCCAGATAGCCCCCCGCGCCGCCGACGCCAACGGCTACGTCGTTGGCCATCACTTGCACAGCGATCATGGTGAGTGCTTCGGCCTGTGTCGGATTCACTTTGCCGGGCATGATCGACGAGCCCGGCTCGTTCGACGGAATCACTAGTTCAGCGAAACCAGCGCGAGGGCCACACGACATCAACCGGATGTCATTGGCGATCTTGTAGAGTGAGACGGCGAGTGTCCGCAGTGCACCTGAGAGCTGAACGAGCGCATCGTGGGCGCCTTGTACCGAGAACTTGTTTGGTGCGCTAACGAAAGGCAGGCCCGTAAGTTTGGCAATCTCCGCCGCGGCTGCTTCGCCGAATCCGGGAGCGGCGTTGATGCCGGTCCCTACTGCGGTGCCGCCAAGCGCCAAACGGTAGACGCTCTTCAACGCGTCGTCAATGCGCTCGATATCGTCGCCAAGCATGTCGGCATAGCCCGACCATTCCTGCCCGAGCGTCAGTGGCGTGGCATCCTGCATGTGCGTTCGGCCGATCTTGACGATGCTTTGCCACTCACTGGCTTTGGCCGCAATTGCTTCGCGCAGAGCCTTCACGGCCGGTATCAGCCGCTGTTTGACATTGACTGCAGCTGCTATGTTCATCGCCGTCGGGAAAGAGTCGTTTGAGGACTGCGACATGTTGACGTGATCGTTCGGATGGACGGGTGTCTTGCTGCCGAGCGGTGTGCCCGCGAGCTGGCAACACCGATTGGATATGACTTCGTTAACATTCATGTTGAACTGCGTGCCGCTTCCGGTCATCCAGACGTGCAGGGGAAACATGTCGGCATGCTTGCCGGCGAGGATTTCGTCACACGTACCAACAATGAGTTTGTGCTGGTTTTCGTCGAGGCGCTTGCCTAAACGGTTTGCGTTGGCAGCCGCTTTCTTTAGCGTGGCATACGCTGCGATCATCTCGCGCGGGATCAGGTCCTGCCCAATGCTGAAATGTTCGAGCGAGCGTTGTGTTTGCGCGCCCCAAAGCACGGCGCTAGGGACCCTGACTTCTCCGAGACTGTCGCTTTCCGCGCGAAAAGCCTGCTGTTTTGCATCGCCGATTGCACTCATCTTGTTTCCTTTCCGTTAAGGCAAATCTCTATGCCACGCATGTCCCTAACCGCCGTTTCCCTAGAGTCCTCGCCGCCCTCCTGCTCAGCGCAGCAAGTTGACCTCTGCGAGATCGACGATCTCGTCGGAACGGCCGTTTAGAACGGCTCTCAGCATGAAAAGGCTGAATCCTTTGGCCTCCTCAAGAGTGATCGTTGGAGGCATGGACAGTTCCTGACGAGAAACCAGAACTTCGACAAGTGCCGGTCCGTTGTGCTTCAAAGCTTGCTGAAGCATGGGTTCTACCTGGTCCGATGTTTCCGCCGTCAGCCCCAAGAGACCGGCGGCTTCCGCCATTTTCGCGAAATCGGGATTATGTAAGTCCGTTCCAAAATCGAGGATTCCAGCCGCCTTCATTTCCAGTTCGACAAAGGCCAGAGAATCGTTCTTGAGAACAATCACCTTCACGGGCAAATCGTGCTGGCGAAGGGTTAGCAGGTCGCCCAGCATCATTGCCAGACCGCCGTCTCCGCTGAGCGCTAGCACTTGCCGGCCAGGATGGCTCGCTTGTGCGCCGATCGCTTGGAGAAGAGCATTGGCCATGGAACCGTGATTGAAGGAGCCCACGATTCTCCGTCTGCCGTTCATGGTCAGGTAGCGCGCCGTCCAGATCGTTGGCGTTCCGACATCGCACGAGAAAATCGCATCTTGCGCGGCGAGTTTGTCGAGCACACGAGCAACGTACTGAGAATGAATGGGCTTTTTGCCGGGCTGTCCTGTCGCCAGTTTATCCAGGTCTTTACGCGCCTTGCGGTAATGCTCCAGAGAGTTCTTCAAGTGCGCTTCTGATTGGTTTTGCCGCAGCTTCGGCAACAGAGCTCGCAGTGTGGTCTTCGTGTCTCCTACGAGGCCAAAGTCGACCTTCGTGCGTCGTCCGAGCTGTTGACCTCGAACGTCAATCTGAATGATGGTGGCGTCTTTCGGAAAGAATTGCTGATACGGGAAGTCCGTTCCGATCATCAGCAACACTTCGCAAGTCATCATTGCGTGATACCCGGAGGAGTATCCGAGTAAGCCGGTCATGCCCACATCAAACGGATTGTCGTATTCGATAAACTCTTTTCCGCGCAGGGCGTGCACGATAGGCGCTTGCAGCGTGCTCGCGAGCGCAATTAGCTCCTCATGAGCTCCGGCGCAACCCGCTCCTCCCAAGATCGTTATCTTTTTCCCGCGATTCAGAATTTCCGCGAGTGTTGCCAATTCTCTCTCAGCGGGGCAAACATTGGGGTTCGAATCAGGAAAACGCAGGCGTGGGTTCTGCTCAACCGCTTCACGAAGCGCTACGTCTCCGGGCAAGGAAACCACGGCAACACCGCGCTGCGAAAGGGCCGTTTGTATGCCAATCTCCAAGACGCGCGGCATCTGAGAGGCCTGGGAGACGAGTTCACAATAGTGGCTGCACTGCGCAAAAAGATAGTCTGGGTGGGTTTCCTGGAAGTAGCTGCTTCCGATTTCATTGCTCGGTATCTGTGCAGCAATCGCGAGCACCGGAACGCGGCTACGCTGACAGTCATATAGGCCGTTGATCAAATGCAAGTTGCCTGGGCCACAACTTCCCGCGCAGACCGCGAGTCTTCCCGTGAGGTGTGCTTCCGCACCGGCAGCGAAAGCGGCGGTTTCTTCGTGCCTTACATGAATCCACTGGATCTTCTGTTGCCTGCGAATCGCATCTGTCACTCCGTTGAGCGAATCGCCCGGAACGCCATAAACTCGCGCTACTCCGGCTTGAACGAGAACTTCAACCAGTAACTCCGCTACGTTTTTTCCAGCCATCCCATGTTCCTTGGTCGAACCTGGGTTCGAGACTCCCGAGATTGAACGCTTACAGCGGAAAAGCAACACGTGTGCCAAACCAAACCTGTCCTCTTAAGTCGTAAGCTGTTGATACAAAAGCGACATCATGGGTAAACGCCAACGGCACAATATGGCATGTCAGCGTGTGGACACCCGCCATCTAAGGAGTTGAACGGCGAGCGGCCGGTCATCCGCCCGATAGCGATAAACCTGATGCGACTAATCGCGAGTTATCGAGGCGCTCGAAGACCGGCGCGCCCCCCGCTCCCGTAGCAGCTGCGAGACTCCATTCTTCCGGCAATTGATTGCGTGCTGTAAAGGCGTATCACCTTTCCGGTCACGCGCATTCACTGCCGCAGCTGAATCGAGCGTGCGATCCCTACGTGTCCCCGCCGGGCTGCCATATGAAGAGCTGTTGCCCGCGTCGCGCCGCCACACGCGTTGACGTCCGCTCCGGCTTGCACCTGCGCACGTACTACCCGGGACCCGAAAACGCCGCGTCGCGAGTGAGGGGTCTTTCTCCGCGGCATCGATGACGAAGTGAATCAACCTCCTACGCCCGGATTGAACCATCCATGCCAGTAATCCCACGAACACGGACGGGCGGAGGCAAACCGTTCAATGCAGCCAAGCTGGATTGCGATGCAGGCGGTCGGTACTGGAACTGGTAGCTTTGACAGGTGAAGCCAGCCTTGCTAGCGCTGTACCAAAGTGCTGGCAGCAAAGCGTGGATAGTTCGCGAATCCATACAAACCCTATCAAATCCGACCACTTCAGAACCGCGACGTACCGAGCTAGAGGACCACGATGCTGTTATTACAGTTTGGCTCACGAAACTCAACTGTCGGGCAGAAAGTGTCGTCGTCCACCGGTCTCTGGCTGCCAAGACGGATACGTTTTGCAGTTTGGAGAGTCGCTCGGCCTGTCATCGGAGACGATGCCCGGAAGCAAGGTAGAGCGTGGCTAGCGGCAGCAGCGTCATTCGTCTTTCTTTATCTATTCCCTTTTCAGGGCGTTGTCGACGCTCAAGTCAAGGAAATCCGGCGAGTCCTCGTTCTTGATGACCTTGGGTTAATCTCGTCACCCGGCTTCGCAGAAATCGATCAGGCACTCATGGGTGGTCTACAAAAATCGCCATACCAGATCGAGTTTTATCTTGAGAGCCTGGAAATCACCTTATTTCCGGACGCAGTTTCTCAACGTGCATTTCGTCAAGAGTTCGTCCGCAAGTACTCGGAGCGCAAACCCGACGTGATCATTGCGGCCGGGTCGGACTCCCTGAAATTCATCGCCGAGTCGCACGAAAAATTCCTGCGGGACACCCCCATCATCTTCTGCGCGATTCTAGGGGAGCTTCCGGCCCAGCGAAATCCCGACATGCACTTTACTGGTGTTTTGGGCAGGTTACACCCGGAGGAGACTCTGAATGCAGCGCTGCACTTGCTCCCCGGCACCGAGCACGTGGTGGTCACCGGTGGTATGGGCGAGTTTGACAATAGATGGGAAGCCATCACCAAACAGAGTTTTCATAACTACGAATCGAAGCTTGAATTCACGTATCTTACTGATTTGACCATGCCCGCTCTGCTTGAGCGCCTCAAAGAGCTGCCGAGCAACACGATCGTCTATCACACTGCAATCACACTAGACGCAGCGGGAAACCGCTTTATTGATTCAGCGCAGTCGGTACCGCTGGTGGCCAGTGCCGCAAATGCGCCGGTATTTGTCATGGACGACGTGGACCTTCGGGGAGGAACGGCGGGCGGCGACTTGGTGAACTGGGCTGACGACGCCCGCGTCGCCGCGGCGATGGCCGTGCGGGTTCTCAATGGGGAGAAGCCGCAGGATATCCCCATCGTCACAAGCAACCACGCCTACATGTTCGATTGGAGGGCGCTGAAGCGCTGGGGTATCAACGAAAGCGATCTGCCGCCGGGCAGCGTCGTGCTCAACCGGCCGCCGACCTTCTGGCAAGTCTACAAGCGGTATGTTTTGGTAGGACTTTTCGTCCTTTTGGCACAGGCGTTGGCCATCCTTGCGCTTTTGTGGCAACGAGCAAAAAGGAGAAGGACGGAGGCCGAGCTACGCAAGAGCCAGAAACAACTGGAAGGCATTGTCCAGTCGGCAATGGACGCGGTTATCGCCGTTGATGACCAACAGCGAATCGTTGTGTTCAACGCCGCTGCCGAAAAAATGTTTGGGTGTCCGACCCAGGATGCGATCGGGAGCACGATCGACCGTTTCATCCCAGGACGCTTCCAGGCAGCGCACCGCGCACACATTCAGCGCTTCGCTGATACCGGCGCCACGACTCGATCGACGGGTACCTTAGGCGCTTTGTGGGCTGTTCGCGCCGACGGCGAGGAATTTCCAATAGAGGCCTCGATTTCCCAGACAGAGACCACCGGCAGAAAGCTATTGACAGTCATCATCCGGGACGTCACCGAGCGCAAACGAGCCGAAGAAGCCCGATTCCGCCACGCCGCCATTGTGGAGTCTTCCGATGATGCGATCATCTCGCTGGATCTGGACGGGAGGATTTTGAGTTGGAACGTTGGCGCACAGCGGATCTATGGATACACGGAGGCAGAGGCGCTCGGTCAGCCCATCTCCTTGATCGTCCCCGCTGAACAGCCAGAGGAAGAACGCGGCTTCTTACGGCGGTTGAGAGCAGGTGAGAGGATTGAGCACTATGAAACGATCCGTCTCACCAAGGAAGGCAGGCGCATCGATGTTTCCCTGATGATTTCGCCGCTACGCGATTGGACAGGCAAGATCGTGGGCGCCTCCAAGATCGCGCGCGACATCACTCTCCGCAAACGAGCGGAAGCGGCTCTGCGCGAAAGCGAAGAGCGCTTTCGTCTTGTGGCGAATACGGCTCCGGTGATGATTTGGATGTCAGGCCTCGATAAGCTCTGCAACTATTTCAATCAACCTTGGCTGGAGTTCACAGGTCGCTCCATACACGAAGAACTGGGAAATGGCTGGGCGAAGGGCGTCCACCCCGAAGATTTCGAGACCTGCGTGGATACCTATGGCAACGCGTTCGATCGACGCGAGACTTTCGAGATGGAGTATCGCCTTCGGCGGCATGATGGAGAGTACCGCTGGATCTTCGACCTGGGCGTGCCCCGATTCAGCCCCGACGGTTCCTTTGCTGGATACATCGGTTCCTGCATTGACGTTACCGAGCGCAAACAAGCAGAGGAGGCTCTTTCCAGCGTGAACCGCAGATTGATTGAAGCCCAAGAGGAGGAACGCACCCGGATTGCCAGGGAGCTTCACGACGACATCAATCAGCGTATAGCGCTTCTGGCAGTAAATCTAAATACTTTGAAGCGGGCCCCAGAGACCGCAGCGAGGCAGGGTATGGAAGAGATAGGAGACCAGCTCACAGAGCTCGGAACCGATATCCAGGCTCTGTCGCACCGCCTACACTCCTCTAAGCTTGAATACCTGGGCCTGGCAGCGGCGGCCAGCGGATTCTGTAGGGAGTTCTCCGAGAGGCAAAAAGCGGAAATAGCCTTTCACTCCGACGACCTCCCTAAAGTTCTGCCACAAGAGATCTCAGTTTGCCTGTTTCGGGTGTTGCAAGAAGCCCTCCAAAATGCGATGAAGCACAGTGGTTCTGAGCGCTTTGAAGTGGCGCTCAGGAGCGGATCGAATGAGATCCAGCTGAGTGTGCGCGATTCGGGGTGTGGTTTCGATGTCGATGAGGCTATAAATGGGCGAGGGGTGGGTCTCGTCAGCATGAAAGAGCGGCTTAAACTCGTTGATGGGCAGCTGTTTATTGACTCGAAGCTGCGGTACGGAACAACCATTCAAGCTCGCGTCCCTCTCCGTCCCAAAATGAAGTCTGCGGCGGCAGGCGGGTAACACATGAACAATTTCCCACCAAAGACACTCCGTGAAGGGGCGGCTGAGTTCTCGCCGCCTCTTCAGTTTTTGCGGTCTCATACATTCCTTGGGGGAGGCATGGTCGCATAACGGATGATGACGACGTGCGAACATGCCCTGTTTTGGGGCTGACTGCGACAGAGCGGCGCGAGGCAGCCGAAACATAGAGCCTGCGAACTTCAGGGCTTTGCATCCAGCGAATTCCGAAGTCGAAGTATTCGTTCCAGCTGGCGATCTTTCCCCCAACCAAATGCACAAGGATAGCGTCATGGGTCGTCGCTCTTTTGCCGTCTCTCTTGCGAGTGACGGTCCAATCCCACTGGATGGCTAGCCTGGTTGCGTCCTCGGAGAGGAACATCTCGTTTACCGTGACCTCCAGATCAGTGAAGTTCCTGAAATAGTTAAGGATCGCACTTTGCATGTCGTTCTTGACCACGTGACCTCCGGGAGAAAACGACTCTCCGTTTGGTAGCCAATCGTCGGCAGCGATCGCAAAATCGCGCTTTTCCCACGCTTGCACTTGACGATTCACGAGCGCGCGTACCTGCGGGCTGTCGTTTTTGGTGAGTTCCTCTGTCTGGCCCATTCCCTTCTTCTCCTCCCGTCAATCTTTTTTATTCACAATCATCACTATTGCAGTCCGAGGTCGGCGAGTTGCTTGGGGTTCGCTTCATCCACAGCCAGGAGGTTATGGCAGGTGCTGCAGTCGTTGTTGATGCTCTTGCTGCCGTCCTTCGTGTTGTGGCTGCCATCGTGGCAGCGAAAGCATCCCGGATAGTCGTTGTGTCCAAGGTTGTTCGGGTGCGTACCCCATTTGACTTTCATGAGGGGAAACACATTCTGGCCGTAGACGGTGCTGAGAGCCTTCGCTGCCCGCTCGACCTGCGATTGCTTCTGCTTCCACACCTCCGGATGCTGAGTGCGATAAAAGTCTTCGAGGCC
>Ga0126373_10000614_pt1 | contig 23697 bp, 22 predicted proteins | sample PanSoiMetPlot_11_FD_92545 | JGI IMG/M metagenome (GOLD analysis project Ga0126373, IMG submission 92545) | Tropical forest soil microbial communities from Panama - MetaG Plot_11 | ecosystem: Environmental > Terrestrial > Soil > Tropical forest > Bulk soil | place: Panama | collected 2016-02-17 | reverse complement strand
TGAGGGCAATTATGTGTCGCTGCAGCGGGAATCGGACTCGTATCTCCTGCGCGAGCCAATCTCGAAGGTGGCAGAAAAGCTGAAGCCGTACGGATTCATTCGGATCCATCGATCTGCGCTCGTAAATTCCACGTTTGTGGTAGAGATCAAGCCATACTCGACGGGAAAGTGTGGTCTCCGCGTTAAAGGTGGGAAGGAATACGCAGTTACTAGTGCTTACAAGAAGAATCTCAAACCCCTAACAGAACTTCGGATCGGTAACGGTGCGTTCGTCGCGGAATAGCCTAATCACAAACAGCACGTGGACGTGAGTACCTGCCCCTGAATGCTGAACCGTGCCTCAGTTGCAGCCGCCGACCATGGATACGACCGCCTTCCCCCCCGCGCCGATCCTCGCAAACGCTTTGCTGTGAAGAAACTTGAAGACTCGCGGCCAACATGTAGTAAGTTCGGATGACGTATCCCGGGCTAAAACGCGGCACAACGTTTCAATTCTCCTCGCCCACAGAATCATCGAGGGTGAAGCTAAATACAGCAGCGCCGGTTTAAAGACACGCAGCGCTTGTGAACCCTGCTCGTTACCGCTGAGAACAGTCGCCGCACGAATCGAAAACTCGAAGCAGTAGCCCTAGCGTGTGAGGGCAAGCCTAGTGGTCGTCCGAAGAGACATATATCCGATGAAATAGTGGCTGTTAAAAGCAGGCTCCCAACGCGAGCGGGAAGAACTTGCCATCGCTTTCCGGCTCATCCTTCAAACGGGGGCCCTAGCGGAAACAGTTTGCGGCCCATTCTGCGGCACACCTCAAAATCACAGTGCCCGTAAGTTATTCACGAGCCCGCTCAACTTATCGGTAGTTGATGCCGCTGATGGCTGACGGCCGAGGAGTCGTTCAGTGTGATGACTTCCGGATTGCGCCATGATCCGCTCGAAACCTGTGGTGACTGTTAGGATTGCCGATTACATTGTGAGCACGGCGCGGAACCGAGCTTTGCCGTCCGCAACGCGCTCGTAAGCCTTCGCAGCTTCGGCCAATGGATAGGTCTCAACGATTGATTTGACTTTTCCCTGGGCCACATAGTCCAGGGCTTCGTAGAGATATTCAGGCCCATTTTGCTGGCTGCCGATGATCTTAATGCGCTTGAAGAGCAACTCGATCAGCGAGAGCGAAAGCGGTTCCGCATCGGCTCCCATAACGATGAACCTGCCGTCCGGCCGCAGACCCTGAATGCTGTCCACCATGGATTTGGTCGAGTTGGAAGTACTGAGGATGATGTCGGCGCCGCCCGCCGCAGTAAGGCTCTTTCCGTCGCGGACAACTTCATCCGCGCCGAGATCGCGGACCATCTTGTCTTTATCGGGGGAGTGGGAAATCGCGATGGTCTCGAAACCTGCAGCCTTCGCGTACTGCACAGCCAAGTGTCCAAGCCCGCCGATTCCAAGCACTGCAACGCGCTCATGCGGCTGCGGATCGGCCCAGCGGAGCCCACTATAAACCGTATACCCGGCGCAGAAGATCGGTGCGGCTTGCTCGTAGGAAACCTTGTCGGGAATCAGATAGGTGGCATCGGCATTCATCAGCATGTACTCGGCATGCCCTCCTTGTACATGAAGCCCGGTGCCTTTCAGATAGGGGCAGAACATCCTGCGACCACGCTGACACCATTCGCAGCGCCCACACGTGGATTGAATCCATGCGGTACCGACGCGGTCACCTACTTTTCGCGTGGTGACATCAGGAGCTACGGAAACGATCTCTCCAACTGGCTCGTGACCCAGAATTTTGGGAAATTGCACTGGAATGTGTCCGAGTGTTTCGTGCACGTCGGTGTAGCAGATGCCGCTTGCATGCATCTTCACTAGCACTTGATTGGTTCCGGGTTGGGGTTGCGGCACCTCTTCGATCTGCCACGAACTGCTCACAGCGGGAACGACCGCAGCTTTCATGACACATCCTCCTAGTCTTGCTTCTAAAGATTGCTCATACCACCATCTATTACGAGCTCGCTACCTACCGTGAATGCGGACTCATCGGAGGCGAAGTAGACCGCCGCTTCTGCGACTTCCGATGGCTTACCGAGACGTCGGGCAGGAATCTGTGTTGCTAGCGCTTTCAGTTCATGCTCTCCCATCCCAAGTTTCTGATAGGCCGGTGTGGCAATCGGGCCCCCGCTGACTGCGTTGACTCGAATGCCTCGAGAAATCAGCTCACCCGAAAGAGATCGCGCTAGCGACAGTAACGCGCCCTTGGTTGCGCCGTAAACACTCGAATTCGGCATACCGATATGCGAATTGATCGAAGTCATCAGCACAATGGAAGCGGGACTGTTGAAAACAGGCAAAAGAGCCTGAATAAGGAAAAATGGACCTTTCAAGTTGATGTGAAACGAACGGTCAAATGCGGCTTGATCCCACTTTTCGAGCGGCGCCATTTCAACTATTCCGGCATTAATGAATAGAATGTCAAGCTGCGTAAATTCTTCGCGAATCGTTTCCGCGACTTTTTTTGGCCCAGGGCGTCGCCCGCATCCGATGCGATCAACAGCACCCTGTCATTCCCTAATTCTTTGCGAGCCGCCTCAAGACCCTTCTGATCCTTGGCTGTTATAGCGATGCGGGCTCCTTCTTTGAAAAACTCTCGGGCCGTCTCTAGTCCGATGCCGCTCGTCCCGCCAGTGATTAACGCATTCTTCTTGTCGAGGCGGTTCATAGTTCCCCCGACATAGATTTTGAGCAGCGGAATTGCAGGCTGGAACGATGCCTCATTCTACGCTCACCGACTGGACTGCGAACAATTTAGGACAGATCGGCGAATTGAGGGCGCGAGCGTAGCATCGCTAACGATCAGAATGCTTTGTAAACGAAGGGAGTGCTCACCCTGGTTCTGGGTATGAGTCTACAAACTTTCACTCTGATCATGTCTTAATCAGCCTCGCAGGAATTGCTTCGGGAATTGTCGGACTGTACGGCTTCCTCACAAACAAACGGGCTGGATAGATGGACAGCGGTGTTTTTGGTGACGACAGGCTTGACCAGCTTAACCGGCTTCCTCTTTCCATTCATGGGAACGACGCCAGCTGTCAAATTGGGAATCATCTCAGTGGTGGTGCTGGCGATCACAATTGTGACGCGATACCCGCCGCACCTTGCGTGGCGGAAAACATACGTGATTACTGCATGCGCGCGGTGCTGTACTTCAACGTTTTCGTTCTCTTGGTTCAGTCATTCGAGACGACCGTGGCTAGAGCGAGCGTGAAAACAGCGTAAGCTCCGGCAGATCCCACTGGAGTAGTTCTCTCACCTTCCGGAAGAGCGCCGTTCATTCGGTCCGAAGAAACACACGACCTCAAAGCAGCTTGCGGCACTGGCAACCAAAGCGAAGCCGCGTTTGCTCTCATTGCATATCACGGCTGGATTGCCACGGGACTGTATTGTGCCCTCGGGTGAGCAGTCTGTTGTGCTGACTACAGGTAGATTCCATTCCTCACCCGATGCACTCCAGAAAGAGATTGCCTCGCGATACTCAGGACATTTCCTGGCTGGATGGTGAAGTCGCGGGAGACTGCGAGGAGCGGTATATTGATCCGTCAGAATTCGGAGACAACGATGGAAATCCAGTGGCGCCTAACGTGTTTCGTGCTGCTATCGCTGCCTGCTCTCGGGCAGCTGACGCAGTCAATGGTGCCGCAAACCGTAGAGTTTCCCAGCGGAAAGCTTCACCTCACTGCCTATCTCTGGAAACCGGTTGGCCCTGGCCCGTTCCCCGCAGTGCTGTTCAATCATGGGTCAGGAGGTGCTACTGCCGATCAAACGGCATGGATGCCGATCACGCAAGCGGCTACTGTGCTCGCGCCGTTTTTCGTGAAGCACGGTTACGCATTCCTTTATCCTTTTCGACGAGGTCACGGTCCCTCGGCTAGCCAGGCGCCATACATGCAAGACGTCTTGCGTCGCGAAGAGGAAACCAAGGGCAAAGAAGCTCGCCAACACTTGCAATTTGTCTTGCTGACAACGGACCAACTCGAGGATGTGACGGCAGCCCTGGCCTTCCTGAAAACAGTGCCGGGGATTGACAGCCAACGAATCGCCGTTGCTGGACATTCATTCGGCGGCAACCTAACGCTGCTCGCAGCCGAACGCGACAAGACAATACGCGCCGCAGTAACTTTCGGTGCAGCGGCAAATTCTTGGGAACGCTCGCCTGAATTGCGCGAGCGATTGACCAACGCTGTACGTCGCACCAATGCCGCCATCATGCTGATACACGCTGAGAATGACTTCGATACCTCCGCCGGGCGCGCCTTGAGTGAGGAACTTGAACGCCTGCATAAGCCCCATGCTCTGAAAATCTACCCTCCCGTTGGCCTGACCTCAGAGGACGGGCATGGCATGCTGTATGAGAACATCCCGGCCTGGGAATCCGACGTATTTGAATTTCTTGATCGACAGGTCAAGGGGCCGGTGACTCAACTAGCGGCATTTCGCTGATTGTGGATGTACGACAGGCGATTCGCAAACTGAGCCCTGGGCATTCCAGAACCTAGTCTTTCTGGAAGCCGCGGGGCGGACAATTTCGATACTGCAGGATCAACGCGTTCGGACAGTCGCTGCAGCGACGGTTTTGGAATGTCCCATGGGTCTTGAGGTGCCCTGTTCGCGGCAGCAATCGCTGTGTTGGATGCCGGCTTATTTTCGATCGGCGCGCAAACCGACGTTTACTTTCCTCTCTAAACACGTCGACTAGGGTGGCGGGCTATGCGACCAAAACTTCTGTTCCGCGCTCGGCTGATTCATCTCTTCGCCCCGCAGGGCAGCTCGTTTGTGTCGCCGACTCGGGTGAAAGTGCCGCGCGGGATTGGAATCGCTACTATGTGGCTAGCCGCCTTTACTCCCTTCTTCACCTCCCAGGAACGACGTCAAGTCGGCGGTCAGCATCGGCTCTTCTTTTCCCAGGTCCAAGACGCATAATGCCGAGATCCTTATTATGCCGCGCCTGACATTGATATCGCGGAATTGCGGATACTTGTCCGAGGATGGCCGGCATAACACGAGAACCCTATCTCTGTTGATTGCGTTCAACTGAAAATCAGAACAGCCGGTTGAGGCAACCAGATGGTGATGTTGGCAGCTTATTCCGTTTCCGTATTCGGTCGTGAGACTCGTTTGCATATCCGTTCGCCGAAACTCTGGCATGATCGATCACTATGGGTGCGACCAGCCAAGTTTCTGCACTGACATTTTCCGCATTTCTCAGATACCCGACGAAAGCCCATCTCTTGGCGATCGGCGAACCCGCGCCAGACGGATTCTTCGTCGACATTGAGGCGCGCATATCGTCTTTGTACAAGGCGATGGCTTGGTAACGACAATAAGCACGAGCTTCCAGTTGCAGCGTTGCACGATGCATTGGAAGGCCGACTTTCGGAGAAAAAGTTACCTACAGGAGTATGCTTTTCTGCTGCTCACTGAGCCCGCTCAGCAAGACTTTTCGGGCAAATGCCCTAACACGCAGGGGCAGGATGTTCGCGCCAAAGCGTAGGCTTACCGACGCTTCTGACGAATAGCTTTCTGAAATATTCAAATCAGACGGTTTAGCAGATCACAGGCGGGTGTTGGGACTAACGATTGGCACAATGGCGCTTGAATGGCAGGCTCCCTGCACTCCGTAACGACAATCGCAAAACAAACGCAATGTCCCCGTTGTGCACCAGCCGGCTGTGATCCGCCCGCTCGGAAGGGAACATTGCTCGCCCGCAGCAACCCCGGCCGCCTCGTGCGACTGCCATGGGTAAAGATCACTCAGTTTCAATCTGCGTTCCGTTAAGCCGGAGCGCCCTAACCACAAAGGAGATGATTTGAAAAACAGATTGTTTGCAGCCTTGGGCGACCGCTTCGCTAAGCTTGCCGCTCTTTCCGTTTGTACCTCATTAACCCTTCCTGCATTGGGACAAGTTAGCCGCATGGACATGTTTCCCGCGGCCGCTGTGAGTTCGCCGAGTGCGTCGCTCCCGGAGGGAGTGAAACTACTTGCACGTGTCCCGTTGCAGGGAATGCCGATCACTCGTATGTACACACGACGGGAGCACCGGCACACCTTCCTGTACATTGAACACGGCCCGCAGGCGCTGACCACTGTGGATGTAACCAAGAAGCAAAGTCCGCGAATTGTGGAACACGAGCCGGCCAAGGTGGAAGGCGTTCGCTACGAACCGCTCTCCGAGGGCGGAACGATCGAGAATTGGCCCCGGCATGTCACAGCGGGTGTCGATAATCTCGGCAGTCGGCGGAGCGTGCTGCAGAGCAGCGATCCGAAGGATGCTAAGTTGCTACAAGCTTTTGTTGCAGAGATTACGAATCTGGTCGACCGGGATGGCCGGCTGGTGTACTTCGCCTCGCGATCACAGCTATTAATTATCCAGGATGATCGCTGGAGTCCTTTCGACCTTACAAATTACACGAATTAGGAACGCTGAACTGATCGTGCCGGAGCTGCTGGTTCCGGCACGCTTCATGCGATCCGGAACGTTCGTCGAGTGGCTCGGATGAGAACCACGAAACTTCTTCCAAGACTCTAAACGAACTTCGCTGTGGTCCTGCTACGCAATGTAGATCTAGAGCCCACAGAGTACGCAGTTTCCATTTTGCACTGAAATACGTTGATCGCAATACCTGGGTCTCAGGATGCTGCTACGAAAGCAGCGAGACCGCGTTCAATGCTGTGCTGCGGGCACCAAAACACGGGTCCAACATCCGCTCGATCTCTCTGGAAGGCGGAACAAAAATTCATGGCGTCATTTTGTACGGTTTTCATATCCCAACCATCCATTTCGAGTCTTGGAGACTCTCGGAAGGAGGGAGGTTTTGTCGTTGATGAAAAGCCTAAAACTGGACTCTGGAATCCTTGTCGCGGTAGATCGATTTACCACTGGAGCGAATGCCCACAATCTCCGGGGACTCGCGAATGCCTATGTCCTGGCCTGTGAGAATGGCCAGGCGAGCAGAGCAGAAGAGTGCCGCACTCGTCTGCTTGGTGAGCTCGTCCGGCATGCAGCGTACGAGAACCTGCGAATCGTAGATTGAGCTTCAGATGCACAACTGCATAGATGGTGAAAAATCATGGAGGCGCAGCCGCTCAGCGAGTTTGCGTGCATCGATCTTGTCACTTTTGTTGCCCTGCTTCTGCAGTTGGATCTTGCGCGGATTGCAGACCAAAACCTCGGTAACATGCGCCTTGAGCAGGTCGTAAAGCCAGGCTGCCCAGGTGCATTCTTCGAAGGTCACGAACAGGCTGCCGCGCAATCCCGCGAAGAACTTCAGAAGCGTAGAGGCTCTGGTTTCCAGGATGCATTCCATAACAACTTTGCCTGGGGAATCCATCACCGCTACTGAATCGTTGCTTGATGAACATCTAGCCCGTACAACCTACTCCAAAAGGGGCGCCCTCTTACTTAATGCGATTACATTCATCATGATGCTCCGGGGAATTGCCCATTGCGTGGCTCCCGATTGGCATAGCTCCCGGAGCAAGCTTAAGATCGTCAGCGTATGCAGGAACAATCTTTCGGCGAAAATTGGCGTAATAATTTGGAATCGCTGCTGCAGGATCTGCGGTATGCAATGCGCCAGTTTCGCCAATCGCCCGCTGTCGCGATCGCAATCGTCCTGACTCTAGCGCTGGGAATGGGTGCGAATACCGCGATCTTCAGCCTCCTTGACGCGTGGCTACTGCGTCCCCTTCCATTGCGAGATCCCCAACACTTGGTGGCTGTGTGGCGGTCCAATTTGGCGGCTCCGCGCGATCCTGCATATTTCAACCTCTATCATGATTATGTGGTCTGGGCGGCGGCGAATCGCACCATGACTTCGCTGGCAGCGACTTTCGATGAACCGTACGTCCTCACGGGAGCGGGTGATCCGGAGGAACTGCATGGTGCGGTCGTGACGGGGAATCTGTTCGACACCGTGGGAGCGACGGCCGAGATCGGACGCTTGTTCGTCGCCGGCGATTACAACCGTGAGCCGTCGTGCGTGATTAGTCATGCCTTGTGGGTCGCGCATTTTCATCAAGAACGCGATATTGTCGGCCGATCGATCACTCTGAATGAGGAAAGCTATCGTGTGCTGGGTGTTCTGCAGTCAGGTTTTTCGTTACGCGTGCTCGATCGCGCATTTGACGACGCCGTCTGGGTGCTGATCACGGTCAATGATTCCCGGCACAAGGCAACTTCGCCGACGCCGGTAGCGGTAATCGGACGCGTGAAGCCCGGTATTACACCGGAGCAGGCCGAGGCGGACCTGAGTGGCTTGCAGCAGGAGTTAAGCCGCCGGTTTAACGATGATCCCCTGAACTCCGGCGTGCTCGTCACGGGTCTGCAACAGGACAACACGCGTACGGTGCGCAGTTCTTTGCAGTTGCTGCTGGGCGGAGTTAGCGTGCTGCTCGTCATGGCCTGCGTCAACGCCGGCAGTTTGATCGTGGGCCGCAACTCGCGACGGCGTGCGGAATTTGCAGTGCGCGGCGCTCTGGGATGCGGCGTGAGACGACTTCTGCAGCAGCTGACGACCGAGGTACTCGTTCTGTTCGGGTTGGGAGGTGCTTTGGGCCTTCTGGTTGCGTTTGGCTGCGTACGAGCATTCGTCGCGGCGAATCCATTTGGCGTGCTGCCGCCCAGCGGAGTGTCCATCGACGGAACGGTGCTGAGCGTGTCTGCGGGAACAGTATTTGCAACGGCGCTGATCTTTGGCTCCTTGCCAGCTTTGCGCGCGGCGTCAACTGACCCTGACGCGTTGCGCAGCGGCAGAGCAACAGGCGACCGTTCACATCTGCGCTCGCGCACACTTTTTGTGGGAATCGAATTTGCGCTCTCGGTGGTGCTACTGATCGGCGCGGGCCTGTTGGTCAAAACTTTTTCGCGGATCGCCTCCGAGCCGCTCGGTTTTCATACAAGCGACGTGTTCGTCGCTCCCGTGACGCTACCTAACCGCAGCTACAGCGATGTTAGCGACGAAGTGCGCTTCACCGAAGGCGCTTTGGCGCGCTTGCGCATGCACCCATCTGTGCGGGCCGCCGGCGTGGGACGCGCGTGGCCTTTCCAGGTCAACGGATTGAACCATGTTGAAATTCGAACAGGCGCGAATGTCTCAGTCGAGCAGATGCCCGAAGCTGTCCGGTTCGAAGTCGGTCCCGGTTATTTCGAGGCCCTTGGAATCCCGCTGCTGCGCGGGCGGCCGATTGATGATCGCGATCGACAAGGGTCGACTCCGGTCGCAGTGATCAATGATGAGATGGCGCGCCGCATGTTTCCTGGCGAAGATCCGATTGGCAGGTACATCCGGTCTCGGTACGAGCACGAGAAGCAGCCGAGTGAGGTCTGGATCACAATTGTGGGAGTGGTCGGTACAACCAGTTCGGTGCGTTATAACCACATCGACTGGAACCGATATCCGGCAATGTACATCTCCGATTATCAGCAAAAAGATCAAAACGCGTCGGAGCCATTCGCGTCGCGTACTTTGTATTTCTACGTCCAAGGTCGATTGTTGGGCGCCACAGCGATTGCAGCGTCTATTCACGAAATTGATCCGAGTCTTGCCGTTGGTGAGATGCGCAGCGCAGAGAATGTCGTAACTGAATTGCAATCCCAGCCCCGGTTGCGCGCGGAATTAACTGCCAGCTTCGCCTTGCTCACGATCCTGCTCGCGGCCACCGGCGTTTATGGAGTTATGACACAGATGGTCGAACAGCGGCGCCGCGAAATCGGGATCCGCATCGCTTTGGGCGCAATCCGTACGGATGTCGTGGCCCTGGTGTTGCGCCGTACGCTTCTCTTAACCTTGCTCGGTCTGATCGCGGGAATAGCCGCCGCCCTGCTATTGTCGCGTGTCGTCCGAACGTTCCTGTACGGCACCTCTGCCTTCGATCCCACCGTCTTTGGCGGCGCGGTCGCTGTCCTTGCTTGTGTGGCTTTGCTCGCCAGTTGTCTGCCCGCAATCCGAGCTGTGCGGACGGATCCGAGCGTGACCTTACGAAGCGAGTAATACGAAGGATCGTCGAGCCAACCAATCCACGGCGAAGCAGTTCTGTGCAGGCACGGTACAAGCTGTCGATTCAATCGCTAGATAGTAGCGAAGAACCTTTGGTGACCACAGACACTCACTTCACGGATGGTCGGCTATTCGGCCTCGAGTTGCGTCCGCACCATTCAGCGTGCAGCGGCATCCGGAGTAGTCACTGATCCGATTCGTACTACGTCGCGAATCGTCCTGGGCAGGATTTTGCCTCCAGAGGCAAGATTGGTTCAAATCGCGCGTTCGGGTGCGCCGCAAGCCCGTGTGAAACTCAAAACCCCTTCGAGCGAAATCGCCTGATATAGTTAACCATCAAGGGGGATGAGTGCAGACATAAAACATGATCGTGATGAGCCTCGATCTGCTCGCTGAATACCACCAACTCCTTTACCAAACAGAAGAAATGTTGGCGCTTCATAACGAAGAGCAATGGGTAAATCTGCTGCAAGGATGGCGTGGTGAACTGGCGAGCAACAGGACCGATTTTGACCTCAGGAAACACGCGGTCCGCACAGCAAGGGCGCTAGGAGGGATCGGATCAATTTCGCAGATTGCGCTGCTCAGTGAGGACGAGCCGTTCACAAAGCTACTGGATGCGCTCTACGCGACTTGCAAGCAGATTCGCAACTTGGCATGAATTCAGCGGACTCCCGGATAGTTTAAGGGATGCACGTGTTCGTGCGCGGGTGCGGCCTTGCCAAGAATACGGCCTCGCGATGATTGCCGATACATCTCGATTTCACTTCTCAAAATGCCCGTCGCAGGTCAAAACGTCCTTTGTTCGCCGCGTAGTTCAGGCGATGCCATCCCCAGTTGATGGTCCCCACCTATTGATTTCATGTAACGGTGGCGCTCGACGTCAGTCGGTTACGAAGCTATGCAAGCCCAGCGTTGGCTTAAGCGCCAACCATCCTCCTGTGTGAGGCTCGAGGCTTATGGCTTTTTGGGTTATCCCAGGGGGCATGGGATCTATCTCGGAGGCTAGGTGCGGATGTCAGCACACGGCGCACCAATGAGTGCATGGATACTCTCCCTGGAACCCGAGCGTCGTAGAACCGATGGGGCCACCGGTCAGGTATGAAGCCTGCGGGATCCCCCGAGAGTTCTTGCAACGCTCAAGGGAAGAACCCGACTTGCGAGCAATGATCCTTCGTCGGCGACACGGCCAAAGAAGCAAGGGATGTCTGCTGGATACACAATCAAGTTCACGAAATATAAACCCACAGGTTGGTTCTGAATTGGCCACCTGACCTCCGAGCCGTCCAGCTGCCTCGTAATGTGCGGGACTCGTCTAGCCGTAAGCAGGCCCATCACAATTTATTCAGCCCATCGAGCGCCGCAACTTTATATGCTTCCGCCAAAGTTGGGTAGTTGAAAACCGTATCGCGGAAGTACTCAATCGTGCCACCAAAGCTTAAGACTGCCTGGCCGATGTGGATGATCTCGGCAGAACGGTCTCCTATCGCGTGCACGCCCAGTAGTTTCAGAGTTTCAGGATGAAACAGAAGTTTAAGAATGCCTTCTTCGTCTCCGAGCATTTGTCCCTTAGCGAGTTCCGCGTAGCGTGCCAAGCCGACTTCATAAGGCATCTTGGCTGCTGTGAGTTGCTCCTCAGTGCGCCCTACCATCGATACTTCGGGAATCGTATATATCCCGTACGGAATCGCCTCTTCCGGAGAGCGCGAGACTCTCCCGAACATGTGCGACGCCGCAAGCCGACCCTGCTCCATCGAAGTGCTGGCCAGCGCAGGGAAGCCAATTACATCTCCCGCCGCATAGATGTGGGGAATGTTTGTTTGGAAGAACGAGTTGACGGAGATTTTTCCTCGATCTCCCGTGGAAATACCTACGGCAGACAGATTGAGTTGATCACTATTTGCCTGGCGTCCGACCGTATATAAAACGACCTGCCCGTGCACGATCTTGCCGCTTTCGAGCCGGATGAACACACGGTTTCGTTCTGGATCGCGGCCCGCTTCTACAACTTTTTCGCCTAAGCGAAACACCGCGCCCATGCGTCGAAGCTGAAAGCAGAGGTTGTCGATGATCTCGCGGTCGGCAAATTCCAACAGTGAGGGCCGCTGGTCCACAAGCGTGACCTTCACGCCCAGAGCGGCAAACATCGCTCCATATTCGATGCCCACCACCCCTGCGCCAACCACGATGAGTTCGCGTGGAATATCCTGCAAGTGCTCTACCTGGTCCGAATCTAGGATATGGACGCCGTCGACGGGAAAACGATCTGAGTGCGCCGGGCGAGTTCCGCAGGCAATTAGGAACCTCGCACCCCGCAGGAGAATGGACTCGCCTTCAACTGACACTTCGACGGTGTTGGCGTCTACGAAGCTTGCCGCCCCTTCGAACACCATGACGGCATTTCTTCTTAACTGAGATTTAATTACCTCGACTTCTCGGGACCGGACCGCTTGCGCCCGAAAGAGCAGATCTTGCATGGAGACGTTGTCTTTGAGCATGTAGTTGCGGCCATAGAACAATCGCTGCCGGAACCCACTGAAGTAGAGCACGGCTTCGCGCAAAGTCTTGCTGGGGATGGTTCCTGTGTGAACGCACACTCCGCCCATCGTGAGCTTCTTATCCACAATCGCTGCATGCTTACCCAATTTCGAGGCGCAGATCGCCCCCTTTTGTCCCGCCGGACCGCTGCCAATCACTACCAGATCGAATTCTTTTGTCTGCATATGCCTACCCGCGCGAAAATGGCCTTACATAATAAAGCAGCAAGATGAACGCAGCGTCACGAAAAAGCGACTTTTCCTGGGCAGCCGGCAGATTTTCCCCCTTTGTCACTTCGCAAAAAATGACAGATCAGCCTGGGCGAGTCTGATGTATCGTTTCAGCGCTTGGGAAATCGAAAGGTGGTTGGATGGCGTTGGGTAGGCAAATCTCCATGCATAAGACGAGAGAAGAGATCCGGCTTGCAGAGTCACGGGGACGAAGAAAGCATTGGAAGCGATGGGGACCGTACCTCAGTGAGCGCGCTTGGGGCACGGTACGTGAGGACTACAGTGCCTCCGGAGATGCCTGGGAGTATTTCCCTCACGATCACGCCCGCTCGCGAGCCTATCGCTGGAATGAAGACGGCCTAGCGGGAATTTGTGACAGGCGCCAGCTGATTTGTTTTGCTCTGGCGCTGTGGAACGGGCGCGATCCGATTTTGAAGGAGCGCCTCTATGGCCTCACGGGGAATGAGGGGAACCACGGCGAGGACGTCAAAGAATACTATTTCTATCTTGACAGTACTCCCACTCACTCCTACATGAAGTTACTCTACAAATATCCTCAACTTGAATATCCCTACACACGACTGGTTGATGAAAACCGGAGACGCGGAAAAGATCAGCCGGAATACGAACTGCTTGATTGCGGCGTTTTTGATGACGACCGATACTTCGATGTTTTTGCGGAGTATGCAAAGGCCGACGTTGAAGACATTCTGATAAGACTCACGGTCATCAATCGAGCGGCGGAGAGTGCGCCGCTTCATCTCCTTCCAACGATTTGGTTTCGCAATACCTGGTCATGGGGAAGAAATGACATCCGTCCCGTGTTGCGCACGGTGCCCGGAGCCATCGAACTTCATCATCTAACCTACGGTAAACGCCGGCTGTATTTCGAAGGCTCTCCCGAATTGCTATTCACCGAGAACGAGACGAATCTCCGAAGACTCTATGGGACAGAAAACCGGTCGCCGTGCGTCAAGGACGGCATCAACGATTATGTGGTCAACGGAATCCGATCAGCTGTAGCGGTTGATCCGCACGGCACCAAGGCCTCAGCATGTTATAGGATGGAACTTGGACCCGGAGCAAGCCTCTCCTTCAGGCTTCGCTTGACCGATCTTGATTTCTCTTCTGCTTCGGTGTCAGCGTTTGACCATTTTGATCGGCTCTTCTCATTGCGTCAGCGTGAGGCGGACGAATTCTACTCAACGGTCATTCCAGAGGATCTATCACCCGACTCGCAGAACGTGATGCGTCAAGGTTTCGCCGGAATGCTCTGGTCCAAGCAGTTCTATCACTACGTGGTCAGAAACTGGCTTGAGGGCGACCCCACCCATCCGTCACCCCCCTCCACGCGGCTGAATGGCCGCAACAAAGAATGGCCACACCTTTATAATGCCGACGTCATCTCGATGCCGGACAAGTGGGAGTATCCCTGGTATGCGGCATGGGACCTGGCCTTCCACTGCATTGCGCTTGCATTGGTCGATGCGGACTTTGCCAAAGAGCAGCTCGCGCTCCTGGTTCGCGAGTGGTACATGCATCCCAACGGACAGCTCCCCGCGTACGAGTGGTCCTTCGGAGACTGCAATCCGCCGGTTCACGCCTGGGCAGCATGGCGGGTCTACAAGATCGACAAGAAACGGAAAGGGAAGGGCGATCGCGCATTTCTCGAACGCATCTTCCACAAGCTGCTGCTCAACTTCACATGGTGGGTGAACCGCAAAGACGCTGACGGAATGAACATTTTCCAGGGCGGCTTTCTCGGCTTGGACAATATCGGGGTCTTCGATCGAAGCGCTCCACTACCCACGGGCGGTTATATCGAACAGTCCGATGGGACCAGCTGGATGGCCATGTACACACTCAATCTGCTGGCCATCGCTCTGGAATTAGCCCGTGAAGCTCCGGCCTATGAGGATGTTGCCAGCAAATTCTGGGAGCATTTCATCTACATCGCGCATGCCATGAGCCGCCGCGGGCTTGACGGCTCGGGACTGTGGAACGATGAGGATGGATTCTTCTACGATGTTCTGAAACTTCCTGACGGTAGCAAGCACCCGATGTGCATCCGTTCGATGGTCGGCTTGATTCCTCTCTTCGCGGTTGAGAACCTCGAGCCCGAACTTCTGGAGCGACTGCCGGGTTTCAAGCGACGCTTGGAATGGTTCATCGACAATCGTCCCGACCTGACCGGAAACATGGCTTGCATGCGCACCGCTGGCAAGTCCGAACGCCGATTGTTATCCATCGCAACCAGCAACCAGTTGCGTCGAATATTAAAGTTCATGCTGGACGAGGATGAGTTCCTTTCTCCCCATGGAATTCGGGCTCTCTCTCGCTATCATCTGCAGCATCCCTACATTCTGAGAGTAAATGGCACGGAGCACCGCGTCGACTATGAGCCCGCGGAGTCTACCACGCGACTCTACGGAGGAAACTCGAACTGGCGTGGTCCCGTTTGGTTCCCTTTAAATTTCCTGCTGATCGAGTCGTTGCAGAAGTTTCACTATTATTTGGGCGACCAGTTCAAGGTTGAATTCCCAACTCATTCGGGAAACATGTTGACGCTTTCGCAGGTTGCGGCCGAGCTTTCCGGGCGGCTGGTAAGCATTTTTCTGCGCGACGGCGGGGGCCGGCGTCCGGTGAATACTGGTCTCGAAAAATTCCAATCCGACCCGCATTGGCGAGACCTGATCCAGTTCCATGAATACTTTCACGGAGACAATGGCAAAGGGCTTGGGGCCAGCCACCAAACCGGTTGGACTGGAGTGGTTGCAAAGCTTATACAGCAGACCGGAGGATACCGCCGGAGAAACTCGATCCCTGTCACCCGTGGGTAGGTTGAAAATCCAAGATCGATTCTTGTCTGCAACCCTTTCTCGGGCATGATAAGACCTACACGATATCTCTCTTCACTAACGAAAGACACACTGCGGCACAGCTAAATGTCATTGAACGCATTGGCAGCGAGGGCATAAAGAGGACTGCTGCGGATGGAATGTCAGTCGATTTCACCCCGTGATGATGGTGTCGCCCAGTTTCCGGATTGGGTCGTCATGGGATAAGAGATCGTTCTAGATCTGCGATCTCAGCGGCTTTCGGTAAAGTGAGGGGTCGTGCTCCCGGGGTTCGAGCCAACCAGCGGATCGTTTTGTGTGCGAAAAGCGAAGGTCGTTGGTGGGCGCAGCCGTTGGTGGAGACTCCTTTCACCAACATCCAAGGCGATTCCACAGGGAAGAATAAAACTCATCCCGCACGGACTACGCGGCATTGCTGGTGAAGCGGGGTTACGATCCGCCATCCTCCCCTGAAGATTTGCCTGCCTCGTCCAAGGTCGAGGCTCCGACCCTCTCCCGACAAAAATCCTTCACTTCAGCGGATATGACTGGGTCATGCGCTGTGCCCAGTTTTCGTGGCGGGTCGCGAAAGACCTTCAGTTTAGCCAACGCGTGAGTTGATGATGCGGAGCGCTCCATTTACGCATCGCGCAGGATCACGACCCGTTGGAGCTGCGCAGAGGTCCAAACGACTCGGGACCTCGATTATGGGTATGCATTCGTTGTTTGCGATATCTCGAAAATGCGCCGTGAATCGATCGTGTGGCGTGATGGGCCGATAGCCGAGTTGTCCGTTCAGCTCAGAAGCACAGCGGCGGCTGCAATCAATAACGCGAGCGCCCAGAGAAGGTCGAAGTTGAGCCAGGCGTGTCGCAGAACTTTGAGTCCAACCTTCTCGTAAAGCTCAAAGAAAACGAGCGCTAACACGCCTGCGACAATCAACATGGCTGCCGTATGTACCAGAACCGAAAGCAAGATCAACCGCATGCTCAAAGCGGGGTCGTGACCTTGGATGGAATTAGCCATCGCAACGTGCATGTTGGTCGTCGGTTCCGTCAGCAGCACGGGTATCAACATCAATCCTGCTCCGTGTGCGGAGGCCATGAGGAAGGACCACACGAACAAGTCGCGTGCCCCGACTCGCATACCGGGTCCGCGTGGGTGGCGTGCGCGAAAAAGCCGGTAGATGCCAATCGCGAAGATGACACCTGCGATTGGCCATTTCAACGAATGCGCGGGAAACACGTGCTGCAGCAGGCTGAGAAGCGCGATTGCAATCCCAATCGCTGCAGCGTGCCCCAGCGTGATGGGCAGCAACGCTCGGACAACCGCAGAGCGGCGCTTTTCCTGCAGACCCACCGCCATCGCGAATAGCCAACCCATGGCGGGGTTGAGCCCGTGGTATGCACCGAGAGACGCGAGCACCACCCACGGCCAGGCCGCGTTCATGGATAGCAGTAGAAGTCCGAGGAAGCATCGCCGCCTTGCAATCTCACCTGGTGCGGACGGAGATCGCCGAACTCCACAAAGAATTTTGCATCAAACTGAATTCCACCCTGGGGAGCGACGTCCAGCTTGACCATCCAGCCACGAATGCCTTCCGGATAAAATTGTTTGTCCCATGCGGCGTAAAGCGAATTTGTAAAAAACACACGCCGTCCATCACGGCTCAGTTCGACCATCTGCGGTCCACCATTGAGTGAGTCTTTAGGCCTCGCTGGATGCGGCGTACGACGGACGATTCCTCCGATGTGAACGGAACCAACGAGTTTGGGACGGAACGGATCGGAAACATCATATTGCCGCATCTCGCCCGTACCCCAGCACGAGGCATAGAGGAAACGATCATCAATCGAGAGATTGATATCCGTGAGCAGGGGCGGAACGGCCTTGAACCCCTGCAATAGAGGAGGCAACTGGGTCGGGTCGGCGGGCTCGGCCGGGATCTCAATGACCTTTTTTATCTCGAAGTGTCCATTCGAAGCCCCAGCCGTCTTGTGCCAGAGCCATATGGAGCTGGATAGATCCTTCAGTGATGTAACCACGCCAACGAAACCGTAGGCCTTCGTTGGGTCATGAGCCGGGCGCAACTCAAGCACCATCTGTTGCTCCGAACCGAGATCTAAAGATTGCAAGTGGCGCCGTTTGCGTAAATCCCAGATATGCAAGTTGTGACCATACTTGCCGGCGAGCAGCAACTCCGGGTTTACGCCATTCTCAACCATGTTCGGTGTGCCCCACTCGCTGGTTACCGCGATGTCGTAACCAAGGTGCCACGCGAAATCGTAGCCGAACTGCTGAGGACCACGTTCGACCTCCCATCGTCCCAGCGGCTCGAAGTTGTCGTGGTCAAGCGCGAATATTCCACCCGGGCCGTCGCCGCTCGGTGACCCGAGCGCGCTGAGATATATACCGTCCGGCCCACAGTGCACGGTGTGGGGACGGCTGTAGCCGGTCCGCTGGTGAACAGATTCCGGTTCGATCACTTTCACGATCTTCGGTTTTTCGGGATCGGGCTTTGTGTCGAGAACATGAATCCGGGAGGAGCGAAGCCCGGGCACGATCAAGTAGCGACGCTCGACATGAGGATGCGGAGCATACGGACACAGAGCAGAGCTGCACGCATTCCATCCGAAGTGATGCAACTCGTCGCCTGCATGGGGCATGTCAACCTGTCCTACGACCCTGCCATAGTCACCCGATTGCGGGTCAACGTTTACCGCGGAAAGCGCGTCAGGCTTATTACCGCCATTCGCGTGTAAGGCAGCAACGTAAGCCAGTTTCTCAGCAGGCGCCTGAGCGGCGAGCTTAGGCGAAGGGTAGAAAGTCGGATCAGCCTTGAAAAGCATGAAGTGCCTCTTCTACAAGGTGTTCAAAATTGAGTTTCTGTTCAGACCCCGGACGATCGACGGCTATTTCCTCCATCAGTGCCTTGGTCGGGAAAAGACAACAGACGCATTCTATCCGAAGTTCAAGTGGATATGCTCACCGGAGACTGCAGTCTTCAAAATCAAATCACCGGCCTGATTGCGCTGTTGGGTGTTGCGCCTCAGTAATCGCAGTAGGCAGCGAGGACTCGACTTTTTCTACATCTGTGGCGCAGTGGATGGCCCCGCGCAGGATCACACCGGTAGTGAAGAACCACCAAACGGTTCAGGTCTTCTCAAAAAGGTCAGCCATAAGGGAAACGGCTCCCGGCGACCACCAGGAAGAATTGCCTCATGGTCTACTACAATAATAGGGAACTACTATTGTGGGGTATGCCGCAAATCTGCTGAACGCTCCGATCCGCTACCTGTACATCTGCAGTCGTTTTTCGAGTGTTGAGTTTATTTCCAAGTCGTCACAAGTTCTTGAAAACAGGTCTCTGGCCGCTACAAAAATTGTTACACCGTTACTACTGCGCCAACTTTTCAATCCGCCGCGCTTATGGGAGAATTTCCTTTATGACACAGCCCAGCCTCCCCGTCCCACACGAGCAGCGCAAAATTGACGCACTGCTTATCGCGTTGGCGAAAAAACAGCCAGTCTCCGCGAAGCCAGCACCCATTAGCTACGGACAGACTGCAACCGGTACCGCACATCCGCGGGTCTTTTTCTCTACATAACTTTCGGCTTTAGAAAACATTCAGGGCGCACACGCGAAACGAAAAACTCGCGGTGCGCCGTTTTTTTTATGGCGCGAGTGTTGGGCGGAGGTTTCCCCGCGGTCTGGCCATTTTTCGGAAGCATTCGTTTTTCTTCAGGAAACTTGAGCAGTGCTACTGGCGCGGTCGAGCTTCATCGGGTGGCACACTCAGCTTTTGCCGCGCTTCCTCGAGGGCCTGTTGCGGATCGCGCCCAGTCACTTCCTTGTACCAGGCAGGGTGATGTGTCCAGGCCCAAGCTTCACTGACGGTGCCGCGGGTCATGGCTTGCATGGTCCCGGGCTCGCCGATCGTGCTGAGATAGATGTGGATGAAGATCCCGGCCAGCATGATCAGGGCCGAGATGTCATGGATCACGTAGCTCACAGCCACCAGCCCGCGTCCGAAGATTTCCGGGAACCATATGATCACGCCCGTGATCACATAGGCGACTGATCCGACGACGATCTCCCAGAACATCGCTTTCTGGCCTGCATTGAAGAAGCCGACATCTGGCGGTTCGATGCTGTCCCGATGCGTGACGTAACTTCCCAGACGTTTCATCCAGCGACTGTCGCCCGGGCCCCAGGACATCGGAACGAGCCAGTTCAAGGCCTGCAGGCCGAAGAAGAACACGAATCCGAGTCCGAACCAGGGATGCAGCATGCGAGTGATGGCACCGCCGCCGAACAGCGGCGTGAACCAGCGGAAGATCCAGGGCATGTAGATTCCAAAGCCCGACAACAGCGCCAGAAAGAAGAAGATTCCGTAGGCCCAGTGCAGGAAGCGTGTGTACGCGCGATGGCGAAGAAGTTCCCCTACATAGACGACAGTCAGGCCAATGCGATTGATGAAATGATCGGGTCCGCGAGTGATGCGATTCGCCGGAGTCGCCATTCAGTTTTCCTTTCTCGCCTCGCCGCCGTCGATCTCGCGCACCGGGGGTTGCGGTTGTACGCGCCGCGGTCCCTCCGTGACGTAGTGCAGGATAACTCCGGCAAACGCCATGACCGACGCGATCAGCCCGATGGGTTTGAACCAATTCTTCCAGAGCGTGAACGCGATCGGGATGCGTGGATTCTTCGGCAGTCCGCCGTATTTTTCTGGATTGCTGGCGTCATGCAGGATGTAGACCACGGACGTTCCGCCAATCGTCTCCGGATCGTAGATGCCCGCTTCTTTCATTCCAGAGTGTTGCTGCAACTGTGTCACGCGCGTGCTGGCCAGCTGCAGCATGTCTTCTTTCGTTCCGAAGTGGAGGCATCCCGTCGGGCACGACTTGATGCAGGCTGGCTCCAACCCTTGGCCAACACGATCGGAGCACAGAGTGCACTTATAAACTTTCTTGGTGGAGGGGTTGAACTTGGGAACATTAAAAGGACAACCGGAAACGCAGAACTGGCAGCCGATGCAGTTGGCTTCCTCGAAATCGACGATGCCGTTACTGTACTGCACGATGGCGCCGTCGGCTGGACACGCCGCGAGACATCCGGGATCGGCGCAATGCATGCACTGATGCTTGCGCATCAGCCACTGGAACGATCCGTCGTCGTTCGAGACCTCGTTGAACTTGATCAGGTTCCAGTAATTCCAGTTTGTGTCGGGCATCGTCTGATAGGTGTTGTCGAACAGCGTCGGCTGGAACGGCATATCGTTCCATTCCACGCAGGCGACTTCGCAGGCCTTGCAGCCGATGCACGTGGTGGTATCGATGAGCTTGCAGAGTTTCTCCTGGCGCTGTGTTCCCGCACCAGCGACAGGGCCGGGATGGCCCGAGATTCTCTGAACCTGCAGCGTCTTGCGATCGCTCATCTCAGGCCTCCCTTAAGCTTTCTCGAGCTTCACGAGGAAGCCTTTGAATTCGGGCGTGTACGCGTTGGGATCGATAACCGCGGGTGACAGGAAATTCGCGGGTATTCTCGCGGTCTTGCCTTCGTCTTCGGCAATGCCTCGGTAGCCCCAATGGATGGGGATTCCAATCTGGTACGTCTTCTTGCCGTCGATCATCATGCCCTTGATGCGCTTCGTTACCATGGCTTTGGCGATGTACTCCGCGCGTGCGCTCGTGACCTTGACTTTCTCTCCTCCTCGCAGACCCATCTGATCGGCGAGTTCGGCGGGAATCTCCACGAACGGCTCGGGCACGAGTTGCACGTTCATGGGATTGTTCTTGGTCCAATAGTGATAGTGCTCGGTCAGGCGGTAGGTGGTGCAGATGATGTTGTAGCCCTGATCGACGGTGCCGTACTTGTCTACGTCCGACTTGAATCGCTTGGCGATGGGGTTGTTCGATTGATTCGGGTGCAGCGGATTCGCGATCGGACTCTCGGTAGGTTCATAGTGCTCGGGGAATGGGCCATCAGCGACCGCACCGATCGGCACGAACAAGCGCCCGACACCCTCGGGATTCATGATGAACGGGCCCATGTGAATTTTGGGATCGGCGTCGGCTTTGAAATCGGGGATGTCGTTGCCTACCCACTTCTGTTTCGCTTCACTCCACCAGACTTGCTTGCGGTCCGGATCCCACGGCTTGCCATTCACATCGCACGATGCGCGGTTATAGAGCACGCGACGGTTCGCCGGCCACGACCACGCCCAGTTCGGATGAATGCCGAGACCTGACGGATCCAGGGGATCGCGGCGTTGCGTCAGGGCGCCAGCTTCGGTCCATGATCCGCAATAGATCCAGTTGCCTGATGTCGTTGAACCATCGTCGCGCAGGAACGCGAAGCCGGGGAGTTGCTGGTCGGCTTTGATCGTCGTGTTCGTCTTCTGATCGGTGACGTCAGCCAACGCCTTTCCGTTAATCTCTTTCGCGACTTCGGCCAAAGACGGATTGTTCGGGTTCGTGTAGTTCCACGAGACCTTAAGAATCGGGTCGGGTAACTTCCCGCCTTGCTTCTGATATTTCTCACGCACTTTCAGGAAAATGCGCGCCAGGATTTCCTGATCGAGCTTGCATTGAGCGGGAGGTGGAACTGCCGCCCACTTCCATTGCAGCCATCGTGCGGAGTTAACGAAGGTTCCGTCTTTCTCGGCAAAGCCAGCGCCCGGCAAGCGGTAGACGGTTGTATTGATCTTCTTCATTTCGTCGGCTGTTATCCCGGGTGCGCGCCAGAATTCGCTGGTCTCATCAGGATAGATTTCGCAGACCACCAGGAAGTCGGCCTTCTTCAGCGCGTCGATGTTCTTCTTTGCGTTCGGGCCAATCATGACACCGTTCATGCCGAACGCCATCATGGCTTTCACCTTGCCGGCATACATGTCATCCCAAATTTCGGCCCAGGAATATTTGCGGTCGATCTTGGGAAGCCAGTGGAAGGCGAAGTCGTTTTCTTTAGTCGCCGCGTCTCCGTAGAACGCCTTGAGGAACGAGACTGTGAACGCCGGAGTGTTCGACCAGTAGTTGAAGGAGTCCCACTCCTTCGGTTTTGAGGATTTTGGCGTCGTACGCGTGAGGTAAGCCTTGAGATCGGTATCGGCTGGCATCGGCATCTTCAGATAGCCGGGCAGAATATCGAAGATGCCGGCCATATCGGTGGCGCCCTGAATGTTGGAGTGGCCTCGCAGAGCATTGACCCCGCCACCCGCGCGTCCAATATTTCCAAGCAGCAACTGGATCATGGCGGCGGTGCGGATGGTTTGCGTTCCGGAAGAGTGCTGGGTCCAGCCGACTGCGTAAATAATCGTGCCAGCCTTCTTTATGTCGCCGTTCTGGCGAATGGAAGTGAATGTATCCCAGGCTTTTATCGCCTGATCTTTCGGAATGCCGGTGATGCGTTCGACCATCTCGGGCGTGTAGCGGGAGTATTGCTGTTTCAGCAGTTGGAAGACGCAATGTGGATTCTGCAGAGACAAGTCATAAGCTACATTCGGCGGCAACATCGGGGGCGGTGCAGGGCTGCCGGGCGCGGGCTTCGGTGCGGCTCCGCCGCCGACCTCTTCGTAATTCCATGTGGACTTGTCGTAGGTCTTCGCGTTTGCATCGAAGCCGGAGTAGAGGCCGTCGTCCGGCAGTTTGAAACCATCCTTCACGACAAAAGCGGCATTCGTGTAGTTGACAAGGTATTCCTCGTTGTAGCGCTTGTTCTGGATGGCAAAGTTGATCAACCCACCGAGGAAAGCAATGTCCGATCCGGCCCGGATCTGCAGGAATTGGTCAGCCTGCGACGCTGTGCGCGTGAAGCGCGGATCGACGACGATGACCTTGGCGTTGCGGTTGCGCTTCGCTTCGACCACCCACTTGAAACCGCACGGATGGTTCTCGGCTGGGTTCCCACCCATGATCAACATCATGTCGGTGTTCTTGATGTCGACCCAGCCGTTGGTCATCGCCCCGCGTCCGAATGTTGGCCCCAAACTGGAGACCGTGGGTCCGTGTCAAACACGTGCCTGGTTTTCCAGGCACGTCACCCCCATCG
>Ga0126373_10000613_pt1 | contig 23714 bp, 36 predicted proteins | sample PanSoiMetPlot_11_FD_92545 | JGI IMG/M metagenome (GOLD analysis project Ga0126373, IMG submission 92545) | Tropical forest soil microbial communities from Panama - MetaG Plot_11 | ecosystem: Environmental > Terrestrial > Soil > Tropical forest > Bulk soil | place: Panama | collected 2016-02-17 | reverse complement strand
TGACACGTCGGCCACCCGAGTCGGGCCCACAGACCCCGTTTCCGTCGATGGGGCGCGTGATGCCGGGTTCGAGGTCAGCGACGAGGAGTTTGCCCAACTGCAGGAGGAGACGGAAGCGGAAAGGAGAAATCTCGCCGCACGCCACGCGTAGAGGCTCGCCAGCGGGCTAAGCCGCGTTGTGGCGCAAAATTGTCCCCTGGTCGATCTTGCTCACCAGCGAGCTTCCCAGGTAGGTTAGCGAGCGAGGCGACAGAGCTGCTCGAACAGCCTGTCGCCTCTAACCAGGCGTCGTGAGAGTGAGGCACGATCCATGGCTGATGGTCATATTCCTCGAAATCGCCATCGATGGCGACAGAGTCGAAATCTCAGCTATCTTCTGAGGGACGGGGATGTCTGTGCCTATTGTGGGGAAATAGCGACCTCTGTCGATCATGTATTCCCTTGGCGACAAGTTGGCGAAGACACACCTCTCGTTCCTGCTTGCGTGGAGTGCAATAGTATCGGTGGTGCAAATTTATTTGAAACCTTTGACGAGAAGAGGGATTACATACAAGCGGAGATTATGAAAAAATATGCCAAGATCTTGCGTTGCGATTTTGTTGAAGAGGAGCTAATTGAATTCGGTCCAGTATTGGGTCTTTTTGTTAGGCAAGGTTTAACGCAGCGTGCCATAATTTTGGAACGTATATCATACGATTTTCCGCCACATTACTTATCTAATGTGCGCTATACATGGTGGGCGGAATAAGGGAAAACAAAAAGCCCCGCCTAGGTTTTCCCCAAGGGGAGCCCTGGGCAGGGCTGAGTTTTAAGGGAGGACGTGCTGTGAGAAAGCACGTGCCCAAGAGGCCGGTGGGCCTAGCGGGCGGGTTGGATCATATCATGTTTGATTTGCTGGACAACCCGGTTGCTCGATCCGACGAGCTTGGCGACCTTGCGGATGCCGTGGCCGGTGCGCAGCATGTCCTCGATGAGCTTGCGCTTGTGGTCGGTCATGGTGGTCGGTCGCCCGAGTTTGACGCCACGGTCGCGTGCTCTGGCTATGCCGGCTTTGACACGGGCGCTGAACGCGTCGGGATCGAGGGCGCCGATGTCGAGGCTTCGGCCGCAGTGCGGGCAGATCATTGGTCCTCCTCGTCGCGGACGATGTTGTCGAGGCGCGCTAGCTCCTCGAGCTTGTCGGCCAGTGCTGCGAGGTCGATCGTGTCGTCGTCCTCGATTTGCTCGCTGAGCCAATCGTGGAGCGCACGATACATGGACAGCAGGTTTTGCTCGTTATCACTCATTGGATTTCTCCCGTTAGGGTTGCCGTGAGGAAATCAACATCTTGTGTCTTGACGCCAATAACCGTTTTCCATACATAAGCATAGGTTGTAAACGGCGGGAAATAAGGGAATGGCGCTTTCCCAAGGATCTATTATGCGACAAAGGTCGCATTATCGAACTGTGTCGTATGGAACGCTGGTAGCAATTCTGCCGGTGATCGTCGGCAAGCGCCGCGATCGCTTTTTGTCGAAGATCGGTGAGCCGTCTGGTCCGAAGGGATGTCGTGAATGGCAGGGCGGTCAGATGCCGGCGGGCTATGGACTCGTTCAAGGCAGCATCGCCTATCAAGGGTACACCTTCCTTGCGCATCGAGTTTCCTGGGCACTGGCTCATGATTGCGAGCCCGGTGAGCTTGTGATCCGGCATTGGTGCGATAACCCGCCTTGTTGCGAGTGGCGGCATCTGCGGAGCGGCACAGACCTGGACAATGTTCGAGACATGATAGAGCGCGGTCGGCTCAACCCGCATGGGCCAGGGGTCGATACGATTGCGCGATCTGCGGCGATTAGGATGCGGTTCCAAGATCGCATGAGGGTTGACGTGATTGCAGCAACGCTGGGCCGGCATCGCTCGACGATTAGCAGGTGGCTTGCATGGCATCTCGAACAACTCAAAGCCTCCTAATTCAGCACGCGGGCCAGCAGTTTGCCGGCGACGAATGCGGGTGTTGACGCGGCGAGCCCGACCGTGATCGCGTACACGATCAGCCAGCGCTCGCTTTGTGGCGGGTGGCGTAGCAGATACAGCTTGCGCCATACCGGGTGGCAGTCCTCGAGGTCGCGCATCAGATCCCAGCCAGCAAGCTCGCGGAACCCATCGTGCCAGCGACAATGGTGACGCCTAGATAGCGTCTGGCCGCAGCGTGCTCGATCCGAGTGTATCGGCTCGGTGTCTTGCCGCGGTATAGAACAATCTGCCCATTCTCGGCATAGCGCTTGCGAGCCCATAGCTCGATCGCGAGATAGCGGTTGATCTTTGCCTCGAATTCAATCTCGTCCTTGGTCATCATAGCCCGATGACCTCCTCGCCGCGCATGGTTAGATCGGGCCGTAGAATCTTCTCAGCCTCCAGCATCATCACGAGCTTTGCTGCCCATGCCATTGCGAGCCCAGGCTTGCCACAATCTCGATAGGCAATTGCCTTCGCCAGTGCCTGGTTGATCTCGCTGCGTGTTGCCCTCGATGTCATCTCGTCCCTCCTGGATCACGGGTCTGTCCCGTAATCCATATTTAAGGACACCGCTACGATGTGTCAAGAGGTAGGTGTTGCGCCACGTGCACCTATGTGTTAGTGAGCCACATGACCACGATCATCGGACCCACGAGCAGCCCCCATGCCAACAGCGCGAGCAGCAGCACGAGCAACGCAGTTCGCCGGCGCGGCGCGAACGTCAGCTCGCCCTCGACGCGGTCGGCTGGCGACCGGAGCCTCATCCTGCCCTGGCCTGCCTGCCCAAGCCGCCAATGGGTCCCGAGGCCGGTACGGAGGGGACCGCCCCTGGGAACGGTGGTCGCGCTGGGGTTTTTTCTTCTCTGCACTGCATAAGGGGAAAAGTGGAAAGAGGACCCTGGTTTTAGTAGTTGTGTGGTATTGTGGGCTGGAGGCTGGGGGAGTTTGGGGTACTGAGTCTGGGGGGGTGTGTGGGGTATGAGAGTGTAAGGGTAGTAAAGGGCGGGAAGGAAGGGGATTGGAATGGTGAAGGTAGTGAGGTCGGAGCGAGCGGAGGATGTGGAGCTGGGTTGGTTGAATCCGAGCAGGAGATTGTTTGCGGTAGCGCGGAAGTTAAGTCCGCTGGGGGCGAAGGTAGTAGACGAGTATTTATTGGATATGGATGCGAAGGCGGTAGGGAAGCGTTGTGGGATCAGCACGAGGCGAGTGAATAAGGTACTAGAGGATCCGTATGTAGTGGAGGCGTTGGGGATAGCGCGGAGGAGGCGTAGTGAGCGGACGGAGGTGACAGAGGACAAGGTAGTACAGGAGTTGGCGAAGATAGGTTTCAGTAATATGGGGGATTATTTGAGGGACACGTCGGATGGGGATCCGTACATAGATCTGACGAGGTTAAATGAGGATCAGCTGGCGGCGATAAAGCGAGTAGAGGTAAGCGACGTATTGGAGGGGCGTGGGAAGGACCAGCGGACGGTAAGGAAGGTGAAGTTTGAGTTATACGACAAGCTGGGAGCATTGAGGAGTTTGGGAGAGCATTTGGGGATGTTCACGCAGCGGCACGAGGTGAGGCTGAGTATAGAGCAGAAGATAGGGAACATGACGCGAGAGGAGCGATTGGGGCATATGCTGAAGCTGCTTCTACCCATGCGAGAATATCTAAGTGATTTAGATGGAGAGGAAGAGGTTGGAGGGTTTAGGATAGGGGTGGAGGTAGGAGAGGATGGATCGTCGGAAGTTGAGGCAGAGGCGAGGGCGGCAAGGGGGCAAGGGGTATCGGGATTGGTATGTGACGGCAGGAAGGATAGGAGCGATGAAGACGGTTGATTATGAGGATCGGTATGAGGCGGCGCTTTCGGAGGCGTTAGCGGAGGCGAGAGAGAAGGCGTTGCCAGGGGAGGCGCATCCAGGCCCGGCGTTTTGGGTAGCGTTGAAGGGAGCGATGGTGAGGGCGCTGGGAGGGGAGGGCCTGCGTTCGAGCGAGAAGGGGGAGGAGCTGGTAGAGACGGTGAAGGAGGAGCCCCCGGCGGAGTTTGCGGAAGAGAAGGCGGAGGTTAAGGCGGAGCAGAAGGAGGAGCAATCTGGTGGGTCTGGTGGTCAGCGGGGGATACAGAGTGGGAGTCAACAAGGACAGGCTGGTCGGCAGGCACCGGGGCGAGGGGGGCGTGGCGGAGACGACGAGTGAGGCAAAGGCGGATCGGCGGATGGCGAAGACAGAGGATGTGATTACGGTAGGGGATTGGCTGGAGCGGCTGTCTGGGTATCCGCGGGATTGGCGGGTTAAGGTATCGACGCGGGCGGGGGGCGGGATAGCGATTGAGCACCGGGAGATTGGTGGGGAACCGGTAGTAGCGATATTTGGTTCGAACGGGGGTCGATTTGGGGAGAATCCGCTGACAGAGGAGGAGTATTTACGGCAGTCGGGGGATTTTCTATGGAAGCTTGAGCACGGGTATTTGTATACGGGGTTGCATGGGGATCATCGGCTTTATTTCCCGCATGGAGGTGTGAACGACACGGTTTACGGGCAGCATTACGACGAGCGTGTAGTGGATAGGATGGTGGGGGAGGGGGTATTGGAATATTACAAGATTCCGTACAGTCGGGACGGGGTACGGTTGAGGGAGGATTGTGGGGAGATTTTTTCGCATGGCTGATGGGGCTTCTGATGAGGATAGCGGAGTGGAGTTGGGATTGGTACGAGAGTTGGAATAGCATCTGGCACTAGACCGTGAATCGCTAGGTATGGGGGGGGCATTGAGGGCGGCAGTGGCAGTAGAGATTGGCCCAGACGTATCTGGGTATCGGGATCCATCGGGACCTGAGTATCCGCTGATCACGGGGGCGGCGTATGAGGCTTATTCGGGGGCGAGGACGGAGGAGGAGGCTGAATACGCGTTTGCGGTGTGGCGTAGTGCATGGGGGGGAGGGTCGGGTTTGATACCACGTCCGAACCCGCGTTTCAGCAAGGAGTGAATTATTGGAGGGAGTGGAATAAGTGGGATGCACAAGAGTTACGAGGACATCCGTGGGCTGACGGATCGGGAGCCGGAGTGGTGGGACGAGCATGGGGTTCCGCGCTATAGGAAGTTTGCGCCGAGTGACTGTCCGGACATTTATGCGAGTGAGGCGGTGCTATTCGAGGTGAGATGTCAGGGTTGCGGTCGGAGGTATCATGTAGGGCAGACGCGGAGCGGTCTTGATTATGTAAAGCATCCGAAGATGTGGTCGATAGGGGATCTTATCAAAGCGAAGGCACTTGAGTACGGGGATCCTCCGAATGATCATAGGTGTGGGGGCAATAGCATGAACAGCGAGCCGCGGCGGGTGATTGAGTATTGGTCGCGGCTGAGACCGTTGGAAGGGCTTAGGGAGGTATGGAGATTAAAGGACATTGCTGGATATATGGAGTGGCGTCGAGACAGTGGGTTTGAGGTAGACATTACGCGGGATTGGGTGAAGGGTGGGTAATATCGATGCGTGGTGTGATTGAGGCACTGGACGTAAGACTGGCGCGGGTACTGGCGGGCCGGGACCCGGCGGGGTATGCGGAGTATATTTACGCGGCGGAGCTGGAGCGTCGGGATCAGGAGCGGGAGCTATACGAGGGGAGTTTGCTGGAGTTTTTCAAGCGGGCGTGGCGTGAGATTGACACGAAGCCATTGGTGATGAACTGGCACATTGAGCGGGTAGCCGAGGCACTTGAGAGGGTGATGTATGGGGAGATTCGGGACCTTATCATCAACCTTCCGCCGAGACACGGCAAGTCGCTACTCGTATCAGTTGTATTCCCTGCGTGGGTATGGTGTCGGAGCGAGCGAACAGCGCTTTCGGGACCGCAGACGAGTTTTCTGTGCGTGAGTTACGCGGCGAAGCTGGCGGAGAGCAATGCACTGAGGATGCTCTGGCTGGTGCAGGGGGCATGGTATCAGTCATTGTGGGGCGACAAGGTTCAGATCAGGCAGGACCAATCGAGCCGGACGGACTTTGGCAACCTTAGAGGTGGCGAGAGGTATAGCGCATCAATCGAGGGTGGTCTAATAGGTCGCGGCGGAGACTATCAGCTAGTCGACGATCCACATACAGTTGCGGGGGCAGAATCGGAGGCGGAGCGCGAGCGGACTATGTTGGCGTTTACGGAGAGCTTGCCGACGCGTATCAAGGATCCGCAGACCTCGGCGCGGATACTGATCATGCAAAGGTTGCATGAATGTCTGCTTCCGGAAACACAGGTGTGGACCACGCGGGGATTTGTTGGGGCGTCTGAATTACGGGTGGGAGAGGAAGTTTATACGAGCGGGGGGAGGAGACAAATAACAACCTATAGCGGGCGACGATACAAAGGATTTGCCATAGGAGTAACGGCGCATGGATGCAATGATATATTTTGGGGCACGTCAAATCATCCGGTACTTACCAAAGGTGGGTGGAAGCAGTTATCTGAGCTTACAAAGGAAGATCTTCTGGTTATCAAGATGCCTTTGTTTGAAACAATTTCGCTTAATGATTTGAAACGGTTGTGGCCTATTTATCGCGAGCGACACCCGCCGAAGCTGATTTTTACGATTACGGGAGAACGTTTGCCATTGGCATGGAAAGACGAGTTAAGAAGTTTGGTAGCGCGTGGCTTGAATGATGGGGAGATAGCGCGCGAGATGGGTTTAGCGAACAGGCAGTTGGTGCAACAATATCGAGCGCTTTTGGGATTAAGCTCGCCGGAGAAGGAGGCATTGCAGTTGCGGGCGGAGGTGCTTACTGACTGGGGATTCTGGATTATTGTGGGATATTGGCTTGCGGAGGGGTCGCTGAGCCGCGATCGTGGGGGAAAATTGCAGGCGTCGATTTGGACGTTTGGCCCCTCGGAGCAAGAGTATATCGGGGATATAAAATGCTTTTTCGAGAAATATGGACTTCGGCCAAAGGTAAGTGTTAGAGCCGATAGTATTCAGATAAGGGTAACTTCGCATCAGCTGGCGGAATTTTTTGCGTATTTTGGTGAAGGGGCTTGTAATAAATATTTTCCTGAATGGGCTCTGAGTTTGCCGGAGAAGGCACTCAAGCGTTTGATCAAAGGGTACTGGCGTGGTGATGGGTCAGCGAACCGGCGACTGCGGGGAGCGAGCATCAATACGTCGTCGCAAAGGCTGGCGATCGGTCTGCGGTTGGCATTTTTCAGGCTAGGTGCGGTTGCAAAGATTTATCGGCAGCCGATTGGCGCGGCCTCGATTATCAAGACCGGTTCTCGGGCGGGCTATGTGATTCGCCCGCAGGCGGAAGGATTTCTTGTTCGCGTTGAATACGATCAGGTTCGTTGGCTTGATGCCGCCGCGAGCGGCTCGGTGCGGCCACTGTTGAATGACCACAGGGCAAGCATCAAACGTCGGCGACAAGAGATCGTAAAAATGTATGGACAGGGCAAAACATTTGCAGAGTTAGCCGTTTATTATGGAGTTTCCGGCGGATTTATCAGGAAAGAATATAACAAGGAAAGAAGTGGCTATCAGCGTGACGGTCGCCGAAAAACGTGGATCGAGAATGGCTGCATAATTGCGAAAATCAGGAATATCCAATCTCGGCCTTACGAGGGGCCGGTTTACGACATCGAGACACCGACACAGGATTTTTTGAGTGCGGGGTTGATGTCGCATAATTCGGATGCGACGGGATATGCTTTAGGTAGTTGGAACAACCCGACGCACCTGATGTACCCGGCGCATTTTGATCCGGGCCGGGCGAGCGAGGGGGACCCGCGGAAGGCGGCTGGGGAACTGATCTGGCCGGAGCTGTGGGACGAGGCGGCGTACGATCGGCTGAAGCTGTCGGTGTACGCGCGCGCGGGTCAATTAGAGCAGCAGCCCGCACCTCGGGGTGGAGCGATCTTCAAGCGGGACTGGCTGGAACCGTGGCCGCCGCTGGAGCCGGACGGGTCGAGGTTATGTGACGCGTGGATCAAGCGGAACGAGCGGGGGCAGCTGGTGATCCAGTACCCGCAGCTGGAGTACGTGGTGGCGTGGGTGGACAGTGCTTTTACTGACAAGCGGGAGAACGACCCGTGCGGGATGGTGGTTCTGGGGGTTTGGCGGAGCGAGGGTAAGGGTCGGATCGAGCGGCGGGGCGACGGGACGTATGTGCGGATGCCGGATGAGATCGGGTATCCGAAGGTGATTGTGCTGCATGGTTGGGAGAAGTGGCTGACGATGCACGGGCCTCCGGACGAGGTTCCGCCTGGGATTGAGCGCGAGGACTGGCTGAAGTCGGCGTACTTCGAGCAGCGGAGCGAGCAATGGGGTTTGGTCGAGTGGGTGGTGCACACGTGCAACCGGTACAAGGTCGACCATCTGGGGATTGAGACGCAGGGCGGGGGGCTGACGCTGGCGCAGGAGATCCATCGGCTGCATCAGGGGCACGACTGGGGAGTGGAGGTAGTTCCGGCGAAGCACGACAAGGTGGCGCGGGCGTATGCGGAGGTGCACATCTGGTCGAACCGGCAATTTTATGTGCCGACGTTTGCGGACGGGACGTATCCGACGTGGCTGACGCCGCTGGTGGATCAGTGGGCGATTTTTCCGAAGAGCAAGACGAAGGGTGCCACGGACGCGATGACGGGGTGTCTGGCGCACTTGCGTCAGATCGGGTTGCTGGAGCGCAAGGAGGAGTGGGCTGCGGCGGAGGATGAGCTGCGGGACTACGAGCGATATCGCCCGGTGGGGTTGCCGTATCCGGTGTGAGGGCTGGGGTCGCGTTGGCATCATTGAGGACCTACAAGGGGTCGCAGGCGGGGATCTTGCTTGGCGATTCGGGCAAGCGGCTGAGCGGGAAGGCTCTGAAGGCGCGGGTATGGGCGCTGCGCGACCGCGGCTATTCGATCGAGAAAATCGCCCAACTTGTTGGGTTTGGTAAGGATGCCATTAGGAAGATCGTGAGGGCGGACACCGAGGAGGCTCGCGTGTTTCGGCGGTATCCGATAGACCGGCACAAGCCTGGGGGTTGGCCGGAGGAGTAAAAGTTCTATGGATATTGGCGCTGCTGCGAAAGCGCTGACGAGCTCCCTGCCTGGTGAGGATCGGAGAAATTCGTCCTCCCTCGGTCTTATGGGCCGTTGGTTTCGCAGCGCTGGGCAGGGGGACTGGAATGATCAGTAGATTCAGGCGAGTGGCTTTTTGCACGACGAATCGCAACCGCACCCCGCATCTGAAGGAAACATTGCCGCAGAACCTGGCGGATAATCCGGAAGGGTTATTTGTGGTGTTGAACTACAGCACGCAAGACGATCTCTTGGATTACCTGATCACCAATCATCGAGCTGAGATCGGGTCTGGCCAATTAGTGTGTTATACGTACCCCGATGCTCCGAAGTTTCGGATGGCGCATGCGAAGAACATGGCGCATCGGCTCGGGCTTCGCGAGGGTGCGGAGATCCTGGTGAATCTTGATGCCGATAACCTGACCGGCCGCGATTTTGATACATTTGTCAGTCGCGAGTTTGATCATCTCGAAGGAATTTTTCTGTACGCGAGAATGATCAAGGGCAAGATGACACGGGGGGTTAACGGAAGAATAGCAGTGGACCAGGACGCATTCCTGCGTTCGGGTGGTTATGACGAGCGCAAATTCGATGGGTGGGGGAGCGACGACAAGGATCTTTACTTGCGTCTTCGAGCATTGGGATTGGACGGGATTGAAATCCCGCCGTCGTATCTTTTGGCGGTTGCGCACAATGATCGGATGCGTTTCCGGGAATACCCTGAGTTATCCGAGCAATCGGAAGATTTTTTTGCGGTAGACAGGAGCACGATCGCGCGCGGCCCCGTCAACAATGGTTCGGTCGGGTGTGGGACCGTATATTGCAACTTCGACTTCACGACGCCGATCCATCTGGAGCCATTGCCGACCGAGAAGCTGCGGCCGGCGCGGGTGTTTGGGATCGGCATGCACAAGACGGCGACGACCAGTCTGCACAATGCGCTCGCGAGTTTGGGCTATGAAAGTTGGCATTGGAGCTCTGCGCACGCTGCCAAGTCGATCTGGCGGGAAATGAACCAGCGAGGCCGGTCGGCGACGCTCGAAGCATACGATGCCGCGAGCGATCTGCCGATCCCGCTGTTATTCAGAGAGCTCGACCGGGCCTATCCGGGAAGCAGGTTCATCTTGACGTTGCGGGACGAGCGGAATTGGCTGCATGCGGTGATGCGGCATTTTTCGGTGAGCTACAACAAGTATCGAGCGGGCTGGAACCAGGATCCATTTACAAACCGTGTGCATCAGATCACCTATGGAAGACGAGATTTTGAGCCGGATGTGTTTCTGGCGCGCTATCGTCGGCACAATGAGGAAGTGTTGGATTATTTTCGGAATCGCCCGAATGATTTATTGATCATGAACATGGACAGGGGCGGGGGATGGCAAGAATTATGTGGTTTTTTGCAAGTCCCCGTACCGGATGTTCCTTACCCCTACATAAACGGGGTATTGCCAAGGGGGAACAGGGATGAACAAGCGTCGTCGGCACCACCACCATCATACACGGCATCGCCGGCACAAGCGCCAGGTGCATCACAAACAGCGTGCGAGCCATCACCAGCGTCGCCGGCATCATCGTAACAAAGAGACATCGCCGCCGAGGCCGCTGTAAACCAAGTGGAATTATTTTGAAATGACGACGATTCGTATCTTCGGCCCGCTAGGGACAGAAGTATCCATCGATGGCCGGAGGTACGAGATCGTCGCTTTGGGCGAGGGCGACACTGTCTGGCGGACCAAGTGCGAGGCGTGCGAGACGCCGTTCTTTGTGGAGGCGCGTGCCGGGTATCTGCCGACGGGTAAGCGCTGCGAGGAACACAAGGGCAAGAAACTAGTTCAGGGGGTTGCGGGCCTGGTCGAGTTGAGTGACGCGGCCATGGTGCAGCTCCAGGGGAAATATCCGCAGGGAATGATGCCGGTGGCGCAAATGCTGCCCGCCCAACCTGCGACCCCGATCTATCCGCCGGAGCAACTTGAGATAATGCGGCGGGCCTATGAGGCGGTCCGCAGGACTGGACCTAACCTGTCGGGCATGATTGGTCACCACGTCGGTGATGAAGCCGACACGACGATTGAGGCCCGGATCGGTGACGAGAAGTTGTCTGGGGTGATTGCTCCTCAGACCGCCGCGCATACCCCGCACGAAGACCACCTCCCCGCCACGGCCGAGGACATGCTGGCGGAGTTGGCTGAGTTGAGCGAGCCCGAAGCGCCGGAGTTGTCTGCTGAGGAGCAGGCCGAGCAGGTGTGGCGCCCGCGGTTGAAGCTCTACGCGATGAACAAGATGTGGCAGCCGAGCTGGGGCCCGCGGCCGGGCCAGACCGGGTGCGAAGTGCCGGAGTGGTTGCTGAGATGAAGACGGGCGATTTGTTTTGATGGGCATTGGCCCACCGTGCGCGTGCTACAGGAGTTTCAACCATGGAACAAACGCTCTCCGTCCAATGGCTCGACAGCGGTCGAGAGCCCGAATGCCAGCCCAATCCGGCATATCCCGATGGCTGCGATCTCGATGCTTCGAAGGGTGCGCTCCTGGCTTGCACGATAGAACTTCCTTATCCGGCGAGGCGTTGTGGCGTCTATGTGGTTCGTTGCAGGCGCTGTGATCATAGCGTTGGCGTGACCACTGCCGGTCGCCTCGACGATCCGCGATCCCTGACTCTGCCTTGCGGGAAGCGGATAACGAACGTGGATAAATTTGGCGGTCAGATGGCGTTCCGAGAATCGTTTGTGCGGTTCGACGTTCGACCGCATCGTCCCGAACCTGTGACATGAAAACCCGCGACGGCGAACTGACCACCTCGATCACGTCCTGCGGGCAGGTGAGGATCAGCCTACGCCTGTCCTGTGGGTGTTGTGCGGCTGACAAGACCTTGGCCTTTAAAGAAGCCTGCGATCTTGGGATCCACCTGATCATGGAGGCTGTGCTGGCGGGCGAGGTGAGAATTCTTCCCGAGCCGTGGCGGCTGAGCGAGGAAGAGGGGCGGGCATGACCGACGGTCATCATTTCGGAAAGATCAATGTTTACCTGTCGCTGGCTATCCCTCGGGGAATGATTGTGGGGACGATCAGTGAAATCGACGGCGTGGTGCTAACGCCACGAGTAATTGCGGTTTTTGTTAACGGGGGCTGGGTCGGTGACCCTTCCTATGCACAGGATGTTGGCTTCAGCTCAGAAGATTATCCCGACGGCCTGGAAAGTCTGAAAGCTAAAATGAATGAGTGGGGCATAAAGGATTTCTGATACGGTAGTGCCACGATCTCGGTGATCTGCGCCTGAGTTACACATCTCCGTCCTCCGCCCGGTGCCGGCGACGGGGCGGATGACAGCATGTCCGAAGCCAGAATCCCGGAAGACCCGGACCTCGAGGCCGGCTTTGTTGCGGTAGCCGATCAGCTCGGGGGCCAGACGCGGTTCGATCCCAAGACCGGTGATTTGCTGATCGACGACGGCGAAGGCGGCACTGTCGTTCACCTGGGTCGGAAATCAATCCCGCGCGCTCCCTCAGAGAAAGACGGCCACTTCGAGAACCTCGCCGAAAAACTCGACGACGATGTGCGCAACCGCATCGTCGACGAGGTGCTGCGCGGCATTGAGGCGGACGAGGACAGCCGGCGGGATTGGCTGGAGACGCGGGCCGAGATCATCGAGATGCTCGGCACCAAGCTGGAGCGCCCGCGTGGCGGCGATGTAGGAAACTCTACAGGTCCATTCGAGGGCATGTCGACTATCCGACACCCCCTCCTACTGGAGTCCGTGGTGCGGTTCCAGGCGAATGCGGCGGCTGAGCTCTATCCGCCGACCGGCCCCGTCAAGGTGCGCGACGACCGGCCGCCTAAGCCCGCGGGTGTGATGGATGTCCCCAGCATGGGGCATAACGGCGGGCTGCCGCTCAACGGGGCGGGACTGGGCGGGGACGTCACTGCCGCAGTCATGCAGTCGCTCGGGGCGCCGGCGCAGGACATCCAGGCGGTGGAGCAGACGGATCGCGATGCGCTCGCCGAGGCGCTCGAATTCGGCTTCAACCACAACCTGACCAGCGTCGACCGCGGCTACCGGCCGAACTCGGTGCAGATGCTTTTTTGGATAGGTCTCGGTGGGTGCGGCTTCAAGAAAGTCTACGACTGCCCGATTCGGCGCCGGCCGATCTCGCGCTATGTCGACGCCAAGGACGTGATCGTCGACAACAACACGGCCGAGTTAGGCGATGCTGGACGGATCACCCATCGCATCATCATGCGGCCCTCGGTGCTCAAGCGTATGCAGCTGGCCGGGAGCTATCGCAAGGTCGATCTGCACACACCGCAGTTCCAGCCCAATCCCGTCGAGGAGGCAACCGCGCAAGCCGTGGGCTTACAGGACCGGCCGCAGCGGCAGGAGGATCAGCCCTACACGATCTACGAATCGTGCGTCGAACTCGATGTCCCCGGATACCACCACATGGAGGATGGGGAAGAGACGGGTTTGCCGCTGCCCTACAAGGTGACGATCGACAAGGACTCGCGCGTGATGCTCGAGCTGCGTCGTAATTGGGAAGAAGACGACGACACCTACCAAGCGCGTCGGATGTTTGTGAAGTTCGGCTTCATCCCGGCGATGGGTTTTTATGACCTCGGGTTGATGCACCTTCTCGGCAACGGCGATCGCGCGCTGACCGCGGCCTGGCGCGAGGCGCTCGATTGCGGGATGTATGGAAATTTCCCCGCGTTTCTCTTCAACGAGGGCTTGGTCCGCAACTGGACGAATCAGAACCGGGCGCCACCCGGGGGCGGCATCGGGATCAAAGGCATCCCGGCGAACGTCCCCTTGCGCAATGTCATCGAGCCGCTGCCCTACAAGGATATCGGGGCCGGCATGGTGGCGCTGATCCAACACATCGAGCAGCGCATGGATCGGGTGGCCGGGACAGCTGAACTGCCGGTGGGCGAGGGGCGGCAGGATGCCCCCGTCGGCACCACCCTGGCGCTGATCGAGCAGGCGACCAAAGTCTTGGCCGCCGTGCACATCGGATTGCATGCGGCACAGGCCGAGGAGCTCGAACTTCTAAAAGATCGCTACCGCGCCAATCCGGAGAGCTTCTGGCGGTTCTGCAAGAAAAAAACCTACGACTGGGAAGAAGGTCTGTTTTTGCGGGCGCTCGAAGACTGCGAGATCGTGCCGGCCGCCGACCCGAACACCCCGAGCCATATGGCGAGGTTGATGAAATGGTATGCTTTGGTTCAGCTGGCTATTCAGCAACCCATGCTTTTTAATCTGAGAACGTTGGTTCGGCAGGTTGCCGTGGTTTTAGGTATCTCTGACCCAGACAACTTTTTAGCCACTCAAGAACAAATAAACGCTCAAATAGCCGCACAGGCTTCTGGAGGTAAACCTCCGGGAGGTGATCCAGCTAGATTGGCAGCGATTGAACAGAAACGAGAGCAATCACAACAAGAGCATCAGGCGCGTTTGCAAGAAGCTCAAATCAAACTTCAACAAGCAATGCAAGAATATCAAGCACGTATTGCTGAAGCGCAGGCCGATGCTGCTGCTAAAGCGCATGATCGAGCAGTACAAGCCCAGGCGCAAGTAACTGAGTCGGCCGACCGGGCCGCCGACAGGGCGAGCAGAGAAAGGGTAGCTAATACTCGCCTTGAAATAGAAAAGGAAAAGATAGCTGCTCAGGATCAGCAACATCAACGCGACACATTCATAAAACCGCATGTGGAGGCGGCGGCGCAATCGGGACTTGTTTGATGGCTTGCCTCTTTTAGCGACGCTCATCTTTCTCTCGCACTGTCGGAGATGAAGGCAACGAATTCAACGCGCTTTACCGTCGTGAAGATTCTGTTCGGCCTGAGCTAATTCGTGGTATGTGCAAACCCGTGATGCGAGACTCGGCACAACCGAGGGGCAGCATCGCACCCCGAGGAGAGGTTTATGGGGTCCGTCGCTCCTGGACCTCTCCTCCCTTCACGGAGTAAGCCAATGCGAACAACCCGTTCGAGTGGAACCCCGGTTAAGCCTCTCGGCAACCCCGATCTGCGGCGCGGTCCGAGCGAGCAGCAGACGGGTGAGCTCGACCCGCCATTCAAGGGCGGCGGGCGGCGGGCGGATCTGCCGGGTGACTATGACCAGCGTGCGGCTGCGGACGCTGACTGGCGCAAGAACCTGGATTTCAACTCGCGGCAAGATCGGGAGGCGGTCGGTCAACCAAAATCGCTTGACGGCACGCCGTGGTTGAGGAGCAACCGGGAAAAGTGAATCACCCCACACTAGGGCATACAGCGTTGAGCCCGCGCGCGGCTGAGGAAAACAGGCGGGAAGGACCAAACTAATGCATAGTCATCGGGCGATTCCCAAGCATATGAGAGGGCATCACAGCAGAATTCACAGGGTGGCGGCTATCCTTGGCCATCGTGCTGGCGGCGGCAAGGTCGATGATACGGTTCAAGACAAGAAAATGATTGCCTCGGCAGTTCATCAGCATGAACGCCGTGACCATCCTGGTCATCCGCTTACGAAAATTCGTTTACAAGATGGCGGTGCTGCCGACGGCGAGCCATCCCCGCGGCGGCTCGACCGCGGCGGTGGCCGGCGTGGACGCGGCGGCGGCGGCCGGCACGGCTCGCATGTGAACGTCATCGTAACGCCCGGGCAGGGCCCGGCGCGGCCAGTGCCTGTCCCCGTTCCGGGTGGAGCGATGCCGCCTCGACCAATGGGGGTTGGGCCGGTTGTCCCGCCAGCTGGTGCTCCGATCGGTGGTGCGGGCGGTCCGCCTGTTGGGCCCGGTATGGCGGCGATGCCGCCGACACTCGCGCGCCCGCCTGGCGTGATGCCGCCGGGCGCCGGCGGTCCGCCGATGATGCCGCGGCGTGACGGTGGCCGGACATCCCATATGCCCAAGGCCGGAGCACGGTCAGCCGAGGGGCGGATGGCAAAGGCGAAGATGCACCTCCCCGACGCGAATGCCGGGGTGGATTAGAAAAACTCTAAAAGGTTTCCCGTGGAACACTCTCTTATCTGCTTGACAAAACAGAAAGAACTCCCGTAGAGCGATAAGCATCTGGCGAACCTCGGTTCTGGTAACCGGGCAAGCTGCTCCTCGGGGGGCGTTCGCGGTCGTCGGTTAGAAAAACGATAGACCGCAAAAGCGGTGTCGCGCGAATCGGGGGATGATGCGCGCGTGCAGGGTCACGAGTTACTCGCAAAGCTTGAAAATCTGCTGCTGAACTGGGCCGAAGATGTCCGGGCTTTGGCGATGGAAGTTGCCGTCGCTGTCAAGCCTGAGCGATCGCAAAGCGACCAGCCTATTTTACCGCTGGCAGGGATCTGGCCGCAGCGGATAGAGCTCACGGAACCTTTGACGCCAGCTATCCCGCTTGGTCATGCGATGGATCTTGAAACTGACGAATGCAAGGGTTGCGGCGCCAGCCGTAATTTCCTCCACGACTGGCCTGGCCTGATCTGTTCACCGGAAGCGGTAGCTTGGGCGCGCGAACAAAAACATCTCGAGCCGATCCCCGATAAGTTTCGTTTCCCGCGATGATCGGTAGCTACAACCCGTGGTTCATCGAGGAATTGAACCGCCGCGTCGAGGAGGTTCGTCGCCAGCGGTCCGATGACCTCGCGACGGGCAACTGCGGTGACATCGGCGAATACCGCAACGAATGCGGGAAGATCGAAGGTCTTCGCCTCGCGCTCGACATAGCTAATGAAATCAAACAGGAGATTGATCGACAGTGAGTGAGTTGGATCGTCTTTATGTGCCGCCTACACAATTGATCGGGATGGATGGCACGCCGATTGGAATAGCCCGAGCACCGGCTTTCGACGAAGAAGAAGATCACAAACAAGAGATATTCACCCGCATCGGCGAGATTGACGGGATCTTCTTATTTAACGAAGTGCTCGTTGCAAAATATATTCGAGAGAAGATTTCCGAACACCTTGTCGCTTCGGCCGAAACTCGCCGCGAGGATATCTGGCAAGGAGTCGTGGGGCTTGTGCTGATGGTCGGGCCGACAGCATTCCAAGATGACGAGGCGACCAAGTTCCCGTGGGAAGCGTGGATCAGGGCCAAAGTCATCACCGAGCGCGGCCAGGCACCAATCAAGCGCGGCGATTGGGTGCTCTATCGCAGTTCTGACGGCTGGGACAAGGATTTGCAGCTGACCGGCGAATACGAGGTGGCCCACTGCCGGGTGCTGCAGGACGCGCATATCCGAGGCAAGGTCAAATATCCGGGCAGATGGTGGTAGGCAATGAGAGAAGAGTTACCAGCGTCTCAAGTTATGCCGGAGCTTGCCGGACACCAAAGAAGAATGAGAATTGACGCTGATCTCAATTATTCAGAGCTTGATCAAGCTCTTCGCGACCTTGGCGGATTGAAACCAGGACAAACAGGTTATTTGGTAGCGGGGGAAGACAATCGAGAAACCGCTACAGCATGCGGTCGAGAGTTTGGTCTTCGTGTTGTTCTTGTGTCTCCCGAAATTCTGTGGAACCGCTTTTGTTGGGCAGTTGTGGTTCAGCAAGGCGGTTTCTTCTCAGCTCCGGCACCGTGAAAATGTCCGACGAACGGCAAACGCTCCCATCAGGTGCAGTCGATCAGGGAACTCGCGCTCGGGAAGGCGAACCCGCCGGTGGCGCGGCACAAGACGTCATCGTCCCGACCGAAGACGATATCGTCGAGGATCTGAAACGTCAGCTCGCCGACCTCGAAGAGCGCGACCGCCGACATGAAGAAGAACGGCGCCGCGAACGAACCGAGCTCGCTGCCGAACGCCGTCGAGCGAGCGAGGCCGACGCCCGGGCCCAGAACGCCGAAGCTCGAGCCAATGCCGAAGCCGAGACCGGCCGTCGCAGTGTCGAGGATGCGCAGCTCGAATCGGTCGACAACGCAATCTCGGCCCGCAACCGCGAAATGGATGCCCTGAAGGCATCCTACACGACCGCTTTTTCCGAGGGCGATGGCAGCAAGATCGCCGATATTCAGGCACAGATGGCCGTGCTCGGCGGCGAGCTCGCCCAGCTGCGGGCTGGGAAAACCGCGATCGAGGCGCGCAAGCAAGCGCGGGAAGCCGATCCCGGACGTCAGGCCCAGCCCCAAGCCTCCGCTCAGCCATCGATCGAGGATCAGCAAGACCGGTGGATCCGGACGACGTTACCGCCTCGACAGCAGGAATGGGTTCGCGACCACCGCGACCAATTCTTTTCGGATCAGGCGTTCCAGCGGCGGGTAATACGCTATGCGCAAGAAGCGCAGGAAGATTTCGGCTACGACATTAACAGTCAGGATGTGATCGATCACATCAATCAGCGCCTCGGCTTAAGCCAGGCACCCGGTCGAACAAATGGCGGGGGCAATGGTGCCGGCGAGCGGCCGCCAGCACAACCGTCTTCCGCTACTCGTCAGGATCGTCGGCTAACCGCGGCGCCGGCGGGAGGGAGTGTGGCCGGCGTCGGTGGGGGCGTCAGCGGCGGTGGCGGTGGCGCCAATGAGGTTTGGTTGACCCGCGAACAAAAGAGAATTGCTGCAAAATTGGGGATGACTGAGGGCGAATATGCTCGTCATTACCGGGATGGAGTTAACGAGGGTCTAATCGGTCCGGGAGCTAAATCAAGATGACAGCTGTGCCAGGGTATCATTCCGAAGCTCGTGGGACGATCCGCGAGAACAACGGGATGCGCGAGCAGCGTACACGAGAGGCCACCCCTCGCCAGGCAATGCCGCCGACCAATGGCGATCGCCTCCATCGACGCCGACGCAGCACGAACATCCATGAATTCCCGCTCTCCATCATTCCGAAAGGAATGACCTATGAGTGGAAACGACTTGCGGTTTACGGGAAGCCGGACAGCTCGCATCAGATCAATCTACGCGAAAACCATTGGTCGCCAGTCCCCGCATCTCGACATCCGGAGTATGCCGAAGACGGCGAAACGGTCATCACCCGCGGCGGCGCCGATATCCTGATGGAGCGGCCGGAATATCTGACGGCTGAAGCACAGATGGAGGACATCAACGAAGCGCTCCGGCCGATCCAGGTGACCGAGGAAAAGCTCTATGGTATCCCGGAGAACCAAAATCCGAACCAATTCAGCCGTAATCATCCGAGCGTCCGTAAGGTTGCTGGTATCACCCAAGAGTGGGCGCCCGGAGCCCCGATAACCGACGGATCACTTGTGTCAGATCCTTGATGATGAGCGAATATCGAGTATGGACGAAACAATTACCCCGTGGCGGCGCGGCTCAGGTCACCGTGGATGTGTGGAAAGATCGGGCCTCCGTTATACTCCTGCCCGGCCAAAGATTGATTTTTGACCTGTCTTTGAATGGGGAGCTCTTGGTCCTGCGGGAGGATGCTGCACAATATGATGATCGGGCGGCTGTCGAGCCTGCTTGACAGTTATCTGAACGAGATATATCAGCGTAACTCGTCGATCTATATTTAGCGCCGATCGGCCTCGGCAGCATAGATCACTTCCCGGCGACGCCGCGAACCGCGTCCTCCCGGAAACCTAGATCCACATGGCGCTCGGTGCGCCGCAGTCCGAAACCGGCCGTAACCCCCGTTCGATCACCAGGGCGAAGGCGAACACCCTCTTCTTCTAGAGGGTCATTGAGGAAACTCGATGGCGAACGTCTTCTCTCCGCTCGGCTTCGATCCAGCCGGCCGCCATGACGGTGCCACGTGGTCGGCCAACATGAACGGCAGCTACCGGATCCTCTACTCGAATACCCACCAGCTTTACCGCGGCGACATCTGCGTGATGCTGTCATCGGGCTATATCGACACCCTTGCCCCCGGCACCACTCCACCGCTCGGGATCTTCTGGGGCTGCCAGTATGTCTCGGCCTCTCAACGGAGCATGGTCATCAGCCCATCCTTTCCCGGGGCTGATCAGATCACGAACGGCATCGTGCAAGCCTTCGTGATCGACGATCCGAACGTTCAGTTCTGGGTTCAGACCGGTTGGAGCGGTGGCACACCAGCCGCCGCAACCCAGGCCATGGTCGGCATGAATGCCCAATTCAATAACGGGACGGCGAATGTCCCCGCCCAGTTGTCAGGTGCCTACATCGATCTGAACGTGACGCCCGCAGTGACGGCGACCTTCCCGTTCCGGATCATGGCACTGCAAACTGATCCGCCTGGTGCCAATGGCACCGATACCACGTCGGCTTATAACAATGTCCTTGTCGCGTGGAACAACCAGTTCTACTCGCAATTAACCGGTATCTGAGGGAGATCGCACATGCCAGTCGCACTCTCCTCAATCCGTGATCTCCTGTTCCCCGGCCTGCGCGCCATCACTGGAAAATATCAGCAGATTCCTCGCCAGTACGACAAGGTCTTCCAGTACATCAAATCCGAGCAGGCGGTCGAGCGCACGGCCGAAAACCGCTACCTCCCGCTTGCTCGCCTCAAAAACGAGGGCGGTACCACCACCTTCGACAATCGGGCCGGCGAGCGCTTCGTGTGGAACCAGTCTCACACCGAAATTTCGCTTGGCTATGCCATTACCCGGCCGGCAATCGACGACAGTCTTTACGAGAGTCAGTTCAATCCGTCGAACCTCGGCCTGCAAGAGTCCTTTAATCAGACGAAGGAAATCTACGGCTTCTCGGTATTCAATCTCGGATTTGTCTATCAGGCAGCCATCGGCGGCGATCAACAGCCGCTGTTCTCGGGCGCGCATCCGATCGACGGCGGTACCTATTCAAACGCCTTCACCGTGCCGGCCGATCTCTCGGAAACGACACTGCTGTCGGCGATGATCCAGATCCGTCGACAGTTTGTCGATCAAGCCGCCTTGAAGTTCTACGCCCGGGCAAAAATGCTCCTGATCCCGCCCGAGCTCGAGCCCATCGCTATCCGCCTCCTCGAAAGCCCCATGCGGCCCGGCACCGGCGACAACGATGTCAACGCCATCCGCTCCACCACCGGCGGCCTCAAGGAAGGCTACTTCGTCAGCGACTATCTCACCTCGCCCTTCGCCTGGTTCCTCCTCACCAACGTCCCAGGCTTCGCTTACATGGAGCGCATCCCTTTTGAGATGTCGATGGAGGTCGAATTTACCACCGACAACCTCCTTGTAAAAGGGTACGAAAGATATAGTCTCTCCTACTACAATCCGAGAGCCGGGTTTGGTACTAACCCAACATCATAAGTAAAACAATGGGTTAGCGAGGACATCCCGAAACAAGATGGTAGCAGAACTTTATCGCTTGCATCCTGCGGTATATCAGTTATATTCCGCCCGAGCAAAAATGCGGGAGAGGAATATGACGAGTGGAATGCTGTCCATTGATAGACTCCGGGAGTTGCTCGGCTACGACCCGGACACTGGGGTGTTCACTTGGAAGATCGCGCAACCTCGCACGGCTTTGGGCGCGGTAGCGGGATACCCTGGTCCAGGTGGGCGCTTGGTTGTGAAGCTCGATGGTCATATGCACTATCTGACGCGGCTGGCTTGGGCCTATGTTCGCGGTGTCTGGCCGATCGGGAAAATTGTGCAGCTGAACGAGGTTCGGGCTGACGTGCGGTTTGAAAACCTCGCGGAGAAAACTCAAGCTGAGGTTTCCGCGACGATGAAGGTGAACACTCTCAACAAGAGTGGACACAAAGGCGTCAGCTGGAGCAAATCAGACGCGAAATGGGTGGCAATGATCACCCGCAATGGTCGTCAGCATTTCCTTGGAAAATTTGAAACGAAGGAAGAGGCGGCAGCAGCTTATGGGCAGGCGGCGGCCACTGGCGTTCTTCCGGGCAAAGGCAGCGAGCGCGATCCGAATTGGAAGACGGCTCGGCGCCAACGCAGCGCTCCTTGGAAAGATATTCAGGCGAATCCGCAAATCGTTGGCTGGAATACTCTGGAAGAATTCGTTAGAGACGTTGGTGAGCCACCGACGGTAGATCACATGCTAATGCGCGAGCGGTATGACGAGCCGCTGGGTCCTGGCAACGCGATGTGGCGGTTACGAACCTTCGATCCGATGTTGATCCGATTTTCCGACGTGGGTGACTACACCGATTTCGAGCCGCTGGGTCCTGGCAACGCGATGTGGCGGTTACAGTGGTCGAAGCGCGCCGGCCATGAAGCGGAACCGCAAAAGAGCTACAACCTGATGCAATTCGACATCAGCGTTGATGAATACAATCGACTGATGACGGAGCAGGACGGTCTGTGCGCAATTTGTCGTCGGCCTGAAAGTTCTTTATTCAAAGGCACGATTCGGCGACTTGCCGTTGACCACGACCATGAAACAGGTGACGTTCGCGGGCTTCTCTGTGGGCAGTGTAACAATGGGTTAGGGCGGTTCGACGACGACCCCTTGCGTCTCCGCGCCGCCGCCGAGTACCTCGAAGCGTGGGCGAAGAAGCACGCCAACGTGGTTCCGTTAAAGAAGGACGCGTCGTAGATGGCACAAGGACCTGTTATTGGCCCGTTTGATCGGCTGGTGATTGTCGGAGCGACTGCATATACGTTGAGCAGCAGCGGCGGGGCATATGTGCCGGGTGCGGAGAGTGTGGGCGAGAACCGCAAGCGGGTGAGCTTCACGGCGGCCACGCTGGTGAATGTGACGATCCCACAGGGTCTCACTCGCGGTTACGAAACCAAGCTGCACCAGGCTGGAACCGGGGTGGTGACCGTCAAGGGTGCGACGGGTGTGACAGTGAATGGGGTGGCTGCGGGTGCGGCGAGCACCACGGCGCGCTATCAGACGCTTTGTATTAACAATGTCGACGACAACGCGTACACAGTCACCAACGAGCCGGTAACGACAGCGAGCTAAGGTTGGTTAAGCGCATGTCGGAAGAGCATCATCCGCCGGGTGAGGAGCACGAGGAGGTTCCGGGTCCTTACACCGAGCCGGACGAAGACGAGGACGACGAGGACGACGAGGACGAAGAGGACGAAGAGGACGAAGACGACGAGGACTGAGTCAAAACATCTCGCCCCCTCGGGAGCGGGTCCCAGGCCGCCCGCGGTCATTTAATTCGCGGGACCGGTCGGCGCGGATCGCCGAGTGAGAACCCGGGGACCAAAGGTCGGCCCCCAGTTATAAGAGGAGCAGGGCGATGGCGAGAGGTCATCACCACACGGTTCACCACCATCATTACCGTCGCGGCGGCTCGACTGAGGAAGAGCACGAAGGGAAAAAGGCGCTCGACTATACGGGTGAGAGCAATGTCGTGAAGGAAGCCGAGGGTGAGAAGCGGCGTCACGGTGGTCGCATGAAGAAAGAGCACGAGCGCGCGGATGGCGGTGCGGTAGCCCGCGCGCACGGCGGCGGCGTCAGTCACCATCACGGGAAGCACCACGTTGTGCACCACCATGCGGACGGCGGCGCGGTCGCGCTGAAGCGTGGCGGCCGTGCGGAGGAGGAAGAGGAAGAGCGCGAGGAAGAGAAGGAAGAAAAAGAAGAGCGCGCGAACGGCGGCGCAGTGGGACTAGCCCGCGGCGGCCGGGCCCGGCATCGCAAGCACGTGGAGGGCGAGGGTCACAAGAGCCATCGCCGGATGGACCGGCCGGGCCGCAAGCGCGGCGGCGGGGTCGGCGCCGATCGGGCACCTTTGACGCAGGCGGCGCATGTTCGAGAGGCTGGCGCGCACAAAGCGGATAACGATTTGCTCGAGCGGTAGCACAACATATAGTTGTGTTGGGCGTTGACATGAAAGGCAACGATCATGTCTCCTCTGGCGCTCCTCACCAT
>Ga0126373_10000612_pt1 | contig 23728 bp, 24 predicted proteins | sample PanSoiMetPlot_11_FD_92545 | JGI IMG/M metagenome (GOLD analysis project Ga0126373, IMG submission 92545) | Tropical forest soil microbial communities from Panama - MetaG Plot_11 | ecosystem: Environmental > Terrestrial > Soil > Tropical forest > Bulk soil | place: Panama | collected 2016-02-17 | reverse complement strand
GTCACTCCCCCGACTACCGTCGAGGAGCAGGACGCTGAGCTCGGCCCGCGCCTCTACTCGCGCAACCCTGACTTGTGCTGCTACCTGCGCAAGGTCGTGCCACTCGAAGAAGCCCTCGGCCCCTATGACGCATGGTTCACCGGCGTCCGCCGCGAGGAGTCAGACACCCGCAGCGACACCAAGGTCGTGCAGTGGGATGCCAGGCGCGAGATGATCAAGGTCAATCCGATCGTCGAGTGGACGCAAAAGCAGGTAGATGACTACATCGCCGAGCAGGGCGTGCTGGTCAACCCGCTTGTCTACGACGGCTATCCCTCGATCGGCTGCCGCACATGCACCTCGAGGGTCGCAGACGGCGCTGACCCGCGCAGCGGCCGGTGGGCTGGTACCGCTAAGACTGAGTGCGGTATTCACACATAAGTGGCCGCCGCGGGAGCACGAGTATGACAGCCGCCCGGCGGCACGTCACTCACGAAGTACTCAACCAGGTACCTCTCCTGTCCGGGTACGACGTTGCCGCCGACCCGGCCCTGCTCAGCGCGCTTGAGCGAGAGGGCGGCGGCTGGGCCACCGATGAGATTCACGAGCTTGGCGCTCGGGCTGGCGCCGCCGAGACCCAGGAACTTGCCAGGCTGGCCAACGTCAACCGGCCCGAGCTGCGCACTCACGACGCCCGCGGTCACCGGATCGACGAGGTCGAATTCCATCCGTCGTGGCACCAGCTGCTGACGACCGCCGTCACACATGGTCTGCACGCCGCGCCATGGGCAGATCAGCGAGATGGCGCCCACGTCGCCAGGGCCGCCAAGTTCCTGGTCTGGACGCAGGCCGAGGCCGGGCACGGGTGCCCCATCTCGATGACGTACGCCTGCGTGCCCGCGCTTCGGCACGCGCCTGACCTTGCCGCCACCTTCGAGCCGCTGCTGACCTCAGCTGTGTATGAGCCTGGCCTGACGATTCCGACAGCCAAGGCCGGACTGCTGGCAGGCATGGCGATGACAGAAAAGCAGGGCGGCTCGGACGTCAGGGCGAACACGACTAGAGCCGAGCCTGCCGGTGACGGCAGTTACCTGCTCACTGGACATAAGTGGTTTTGCTCGGCCCCCATGTGCGACCTGTTCCTGGTGCTTGCTCAGGCTCCAGAAGGCCTGACCTGCTTCCTGCTGCCCAGGGTGCTGCCCGACGGCAGCCGGAACGCCATGTATCTCCAGCGCCTTAAGGACAAGCTAGGCAATACCTCGAATGCGTCGAGCGAGGTGGAGTACGACCAGGCCGTCGCTTGGCCGGTAGGAGAACTGGGCCGCGGCGTCGCCACGATCATCAACATGGTGAGCGCGACCAGGCTTGACTGCGTGCTCGGCAGCGCTGCCGCCATCCGCCAGGCCACGGTTATCGCCGCCAATTACGCGAGCTTGCGTCGCTCCTTCGGCGCAGTCCTGATCGATCACGCTGCCATGCGAGCTGTCATCGCTGATCTCACGCTCGAGTCCGAGGCGGCAACAACACTCGCGCTTCGACTAGCCGGGGCATCTGACCGCGCTGGCCGCGGTGACGCTGCTGAGGCCGCGCTGCTGCGCATCGCCCTGCCCGCCGCCAAGTACTGGGTCTGCAAGCGAGCGCCGTTCGTCGCCACCGAAGCGCTGGAATGCCTCGGCGGCAACGGGTACGTCGAGGACTCCGGCATGCCGCGGCTGCTGCGCGACTCAGCACTCAACTCGATCTGGGAAGGTTCAGGCAACGTCACCGCGCTCGACGTTCTGCGCGCCCTATCCCGCACGCCAGAGGCCGCCGATGTACTGCTAGCCGAGATCGATTCGGGCGTTGCCGCGGACTCACGCTTGAGCGCCGCCGCGGACAGCCTGCGCGGTCTGCTTAAGGAGGCGCAAGCTGCGGGTGAGCGTTCCCACGGCCACGCCAGGCGGCTAGCCGGGCAGATCACGCTCAGCCTGCAAGCCTCGCTGCTGGCCAGGTTCTCGCCCGCGCCGGTCGCGGACGCGTTTGTCGCATCCAGGCTCGGCAGTGCCTGGAGCGCCAGTATCGCCAGCGGTCCTGGCGTGCCGTTCGGCACAATGCCGCCCGGCAGCGACCTGCCTGCGATCGTGGAGCGCTCAACCACTGCCACAGCCAGGTAGGGTCTTCGGATGCAAACGTGGCCTGGTACGGCATATCCGCTTGGCGCGACGTGGGACGGTTCTGGCACGAACTTCGCCCTGTTCTCCGAAGTCGCTGAGCGCGTTGACCTTTGTCTTTTCGACGCCGACGGGAGCGAGCAGCGCGTCGAGCTGACCGAGGTTGACGGCTTCGTATGGCACTGCTACCTGCCGGCAGTGGGACCTGGCCAGCGTTACGCCTATCGCGTTACTGGTCCGTATGAGCCGCGCAAGGGCCAGCGGTGCAACGCGGCCAAGCTCCTGCTCGATCCGTACGGCAAGGCAGTAGACGGCGACCTGCGCTGGGATCCCGCACTCTTCGACTATCAATTCGGCAGTCCCGACAAGATCAATGACACCGACAGCGCGCCGTTCATGCCACGCAACGTCGTCGTCAACCCGTACTTCGACTGGACCGGCGATCGCGCTCCGCGCACGCCCTATCACCAGAGCGTGATCTACGAAGCGCATGTGCGCGGTATCACAATGCGGCACCCGCATGTACCAGAGGAACTGCGCGGGACCTACTCTGGCCTGGCCACGCCACCGGTGATCGAGCATCTCACCAAGCTGGGGATAACGGCCATCGAGCTTATGCCCGTCCACCAGTCGGTGCCTGAGCAGCAACTGGCGGCGCGCGGCCTCACCAACTACTGGGGCTACAACACGATCGGGTTCATGGCGCCGCACAACGGCTACTCCTCTGCCGCGGAGCCGCATGGACAGGTCGCTGAGTTCAAGTCGATGGTGAAGGCGCTGCACGAGGCGGGCATCGAGGTCATCCTCGACGTCGTCTACAACCACACAGCCGAATCGGGCGGCCTGGGCCCGACCCTGTCCTTCCGCGGCATTGACAATGCCGCCTACTACCGCCTGGACGACGCCGACCCATCGATCTACCTGGACTACACCGGGTGCGGCAATAGCCTCAACGTCCGCCACCCGCACTCCCTGCAGCTCATCATGGACTCGCTGCGCTACTGGGTCCTCGACATGCATGTCGACGGCTTCCGGTTCGACCTTGCCGCCGCGCTGGCTCGGGAACTGCACGAGGTGGACCGGCTGTCATCGTTCTTCGAGCTTGTCCAGCAAGACCCGGTTGTGTCCCAGGTGAAGCTGATCGCTGAGCCGTGGGACGTAGGTGCCGGCGGCTACCAGGTTGGCAAGTTCCCGCCGCTGTGGACTGAGTGGAATGGCAAGTACCGCGACACGGTCAGGGACTTCTGGCGCGGCCAGCCAGCTAAGTTGCCCGACTTCGCATCCCGCATTACCGGCTCGAGCGACCTGTATGAGACCAGTGCACGCAGGCCCGTTGCGTCTGTGAACTTCGTTACCTGTCACGACGGCTTCACGATGGCAGATCTGGTCAGTTACAACGACAAGCACAACCTCGCCAACGGAGACAACAACTCCGATGGGACATCCGACAACAGATCGTGGAACTGCGGCGTCGAAGGGCCAACCGACGATCCGGCCATCAACGAGCTGAGGTCCAGGCAGGTGCGCAACTTCCTCGTCACGCTGTTTTGCTCGCAAGGCGTGCCGATGCTTCTTGCCGGCGACGAACTCGGTCGCACTCAGCGCGGCAATAACAACGCCTATTGCCAGGACAACGAGATCTCATGGGTGGACTGGGAGGCGGCGTCCGATCATCAGGACCTGGTCGAGTTCACCAGCGCGCTGATCGCGTTGCGCCGCGACCATCCGGTGTTCCGGCGTCGCAGGTTCTTCAGCGGCCATCGTGACATCAGCTGGCTGACGCCTGCTGGGACGCAGATGACAGTCGCCGACTGGCGAGCCGGGTTTGCCCGGTCCCTTGCGGTGCTGCTGAACGGAGAGGCCATCACCGAGCCCGGGCCGCGCGGTGAGGCCATCACGGACCGAAGTTTCCTGTTGCTGTTCAACGCACACGATCAGCCTGTGTCATTCACCTTGCCTGCTGCTGCGCCAGCAGCGAGCTGGCAGGTAGTCGTCGACACCGCAACCGCGCAGGTCGCGACCGAGGCATCTGGCGCACCAGAAGCTGAACTGCTCAGCCCGGCAAGCAAACGCGAAGTCGGTGGACGTACTGTCGTGCTGCTGCAAGCTATCTGATTGACTGCTGGCCGTGCGCCAGATCTACCCAGTCCACGGCGAAGATCTAAAGCCCGTGCCTGCGGTACTGCCTGGCACGCTACCGGCCGCTGTGCGTGCAGTCGCTGATCTGTATGGGAACGGGGTTGTCCGCATCCCAGCTGACCGCCCGTGGCTGCGCGCCAACATGGTTGCCAGCGCGGATGGCGCGGCATCCCTGAATGGCCGGTCCGGCCCGCTCTCGGGCTCTGCCGACCGGATGGTGTTCACCGTGCTTCGCAGCCTGGCAGATGTGATCCTGGTCGGCGCAGGGACGGTCAGGACCGAGAACTATCGGCCCGTACAGGGCGAGCAGATTTGGCTCGGCCTGCGCCCGGAGGGCGCTGCGCTGCCGGCAATCGCGATAGTTAGCGCCAGCCTCGACCTGGACCCAACGGCACCGCTGCTCACCCGGGCCGCGCCGGGCTCGCAGACCATCGTCATCACGACCGCGGCCGCGCCGGCTGACCGCAAGGCGGCAGTGCGGCAGAGCGCTCGCGTCATCGAGGCAGGCGAGAAACGTGTCGATGTGGCGGCGGCAATCCACGCTCTGTCTGATCTGGGCTACCGGAACATACTGACCGAGGGCGGACCAGTTCTCCTCGGCCACCTTGTCAGGGCCGCCTTGGTCGACGAACTATGCCTGACGACCAGCCCGTTGCTGGCAGGCGGGAGCACGGATCGGATCGTCTCGTTTGGAGTCCACGAGCCCACCGCACCGGCACAGCTCAACCTGGCGCACGTGCTCGCCGACGACGATTACCTGCTCAGCCGCTATCTGCGGGCCCTCTAGCGGCCCTCCGCGGTACATCTCAGGCGCCCTTGCGCGGTGCTAGTTCATGCGCCCTTGCGCAGTGCGAGCTCAGGCGCCCTTGCGCAGGCGCTCCAGAGCCTCGGCCAGGATGGCGGCGCCGTCCTTGTCGTTGCGCCGTTCCTTCACGTAAGCCAGGTGGGTTTTGTAGGGCTCGGAATGCGGCGGGGCTGGCGGGTTGGCCTGGTCCTTGCCGGCCGGCAGGCCGCAGCGCGGGCAGTCCCAGAACTCCGGTATGGCCGCATCGCAAGCGAAGCTGGGAATCGTCTCGTGCTGGTTGCAGCACCAGAAAGAAACCCGGATACGCGGGGCTGCCTCGCCGCGCTCAGCCTCACCCATAGGCCCAGCGCCGACTCGGCTGCCGCGAATCGCGTTGCCACTACTCACCGATCACCCCTTGTAATCCTGCTGACCCTCAGGTGAAGATCACTTTTTGAGGATGCCGAGCACCACGATGCTGATGAACCAGATGATGCCGGTAAAGACCGTAATCCGGTCGAGGTTTCGCTCAACTACCGAAGATGAGCCGAGCGACGAGGAAATGCCGCCGCCGAAGAGGTCGGACAACCCACCGCCCTTGCCTTTGTGCAGCAGCACCAAGAGGATCATCAGCAGGCTGGTGATGATCAAGATGATGGAGAATGCGACAGTCACTGCGTTTTCTCGTCTCTTGGTTGCAATGAAGTCAAGCGGCCACGCTCTGATCACGATACCGGCAGATTCGGACGAACTCGCCAGCATCCAGGCTCGCGCCGCCGACTAGGGCCCCGTCGATGTCTGGCTCTGCCATGATCGCGGGCATATTGTCAGGCTTCACTGACCCGCCATACAGGATACGCGCATCCCGGCCCGCTACGTCCCCGTGAACGGCGGAAATCCGCTGCCGAAGGGCCCGGCATACCTCTTGGGCATCGGCCGGAGTGGCCACCTCTCCGGTGCCAATCGCCCAGACCGGCTCATAGGCGATGACCATGGCCGCGACCTGCTCGGCCGAAATGCCGGCCAGGCTGCCGTCTAGCTGCCGGACCGAATATTGGATGTGCTCGTCGGCCTGGCGCACGTCCAACGGCTCACCGACACACAGAATCGGCGTGATCTCAGCTCCGATCGCTGCTTTTACCTTGGCGTTGACTAGCGCGTCGTCCTCATGGTGGTACTGGCGCCGCTCTGAGTGCCCAGCCAGGACGAATTCGCAGTTCAGCTTCGCCAGCATGCGGGCAGAAATGTCGCCGGTATAGGCCCCATCAGGGTACGGCGACACATCCTGAGCGCCGAACTTCAGGCGCAGCTTGTCCCCCTCGACCAGGGTCTGGACGCTGCGCAGGGCGGTGAATGGCGGCAGGATCGCGATATCGGTGGCGTCGAAATCCTTGTCGTTGAGAGCGAACGCCAGCTTCTGGGTGAGCGCTATCGCCTCGAAGTGGTTGTTGTTCATCTTCCAGTTGCCCGCCACCAGCGGGGTCCTGCCCGATTTGGGGCTCACGCTTTGTCCCCAGGTTCAGCCAGCGCTGCCAGCCCTGGCAACGTCGTGCCTTCCAGGTATTCCAGGCTCGCGCCACCGCCGGTGGAGATGTGGCTGAAGCCGTCTTCGGGCAACCCCAGCGTGCGGATCGCGGCAGCCGAGTCGCCCCCGCCGACGACAGTCAGCCCGGGCAGCGCGCTGATCGCCTCGGCGACCGCGCGCGTGCCAGCCGAGAATGCGGGAAACTCGAACACCCCGACCGGGCCATTCCAGAACACCGTCGCAGCATCAGCGAGCTTGGCTGCGAACAACTGGCGCGTCGCCGGGCCGATGTCGACGCCCTCACGGTCAGCTGGGAAGTCCGTCACCGGATAGATGTCGTGCTCGGCGTCCGGCGCGAACGCGGCCGCCCCGACCAGGTCGACAGGCAGTACAAGATCCACGCCGCGCTTGTCTGCATCGGCCATCACTCGGCTGACGGCGTCGATCTTGTCGGCTTCCAGCAGCGAGTTCCCGACCTCATAGCCCTTGGCCTTCAAGAACGTGTAGGACATGCCGCCGCCCAGCAGGATCCGGTCGGCCCGGCTGAGCAGGTTGTCGATCACCGCTAGCTTGTCGGACGGCTTGGCGCCACCCAGCACCACCGCGTACGGGCGGGCAGGATCCTGAGTCAGCCGCTGAAGCACCGCGACCTCATCCTGGACCAGGCAACCGGCCGCATGCGGTAGCAACGCGGGCAGGTCGTAGACGCTCGCATGCTTACGGTGCAGCGCCCCGAAGCCGTCCCCGACATAAACATCGGCCATTTCGGCCAGGCGCACCGCCAGCTCCGCCCGGACGAAATCGTCCTTGCTGGTCTCGGCGGGCTCGAACCTGATGTTCTCCAGTAGCGCGACATCTCCGTCGGTGAGGCTGGCCGCCAGCGCCCTTGCCGAGTCACTTGCCACATCTGCTGCTAGCGGAACCGGGCAACCGAGCAGGTCGCTTAGCCTCGCGGCTACCGGTGCGAGCGATGGACCACCCGCGGTGCGCTCTTCGTAATTCGCCCCGGACGGCCGCCCCAGGTGGGCGCAGATCAGCAGCCGCCCGCCCCGTTCCCTTATCTTCTTGATCGTCGGGAGGCTGGCCCTGATCCGCCCGTCGTCGGTGATCATGGTGCCATCAAGCGGCACGTTCAGGTCTGCCCTGAGCAGCACTACCTTCCCGGAGACGGCAAGATCGTCGAGGCTCTTCATGCACGTCGCGGCAGGTTCGAGCCCACCATAGCGGCGAGGTCAGCGAGCCTGTTGGAGTAACCCCACTCGTTGTCGTACCAGCCGATGACCTTGACCTGGTCGCCAAAGGCCATGGTGAGCTCAGAGTCGAAGGTGCATGACCACGGCGTGCCGACGATGTCAGATGACACGATCGGGTCGCTGGTGTAGTACAGGTATCCCTTCAGCGGCCCGTCAGCTGCGGCCCGGTAGGCCGCGTTGACCTCTTCTGCGCTCGTCTCGCGTTCGAGCTGCACGACCAGGTCGGTGACCGAGCCGTCCATGACCGGCACGCGCATCGCCATGCCGTCCAGCTTGCCCTTCAGCTCGGGCAGCACGAGCGCGGTCGCCTTGGCCGCACCCGTGGTGGTCGGAATGATGTTCTGCGCGGCAGCGCGAGCCCGGCGCAGGTCCTTGTGCGGGAAGTCGAGGATCACCTGGTCGTTGGTGTAGGCGTGGATGGTAGTCATCAGGCCCTTGCGGATGCCGAAGCTGTCGTTCAGGACCTTGGCCATTGGCGCGACACAGTTGGTCGTGCACGAAGCGTTCGAGATGATGTTGTGTGTCGCCGGATCGTAGTGGTCGTCGTTGACGCCCATCACGATCGTGATGTCCTCGCCCTTGGCCGGCGCAGAGATGATCACCTTGCGCGCGCCGCCCGCCAGATGCTTGGCCGCGTCCTCCTTGCTGGTGAACCGACCGGTTGACTCGATCACCACATCGACGCCCAGCTCACCCCAGGGCAGCGCAGTCGGGTCGCGCTCGACCAGCATCTTGATCGAGTGACGGCCAACCCTTATAACGTCACCGTCGGCTGTGATATCGACGTCGAGTGTGCCCAGCACTGTGTCGTATTTCAGCAGGTGGGCGAGCGTCTTCAGGTCGCCGAGATCGTTGGCCGCGACGATGTCAATATCGCCGCCCGCGCCGGCGTGAACGGCGCGCCAGAAGTTCCGCCCGATTCTGCCGAACCCGTTGATCCCCACCCGCACAGCCACGTTAGTGCACTCCCTCGGTCATCGCTGCTATCCACAGGTCGTCGATCTGAAACCCTATCCGACGGACGTTTCCGGCAATTGTCCTGGGCGGCCGCTCCAGCGGACTTTATGCTGGCTAGCGTTGTCTTCCGGCGATAAGGGAGAGCGCGTGTCTTTCAACGGCCTGGGCAGGACCTCTGCCAGGGCGGGCGGCATGCAGGGCACTGTGCTGGCCATCAGCGGTGCTCTGCTCATCGCGATCGTTGGTGCCGTCTTCTGGGGCGTGATCGCCCTGCTGTTGCATGTGCAGCTCTCGCTGATCAGCGTGCTGATCGGAGCTGGCGTCGGTGCTGTGGTGGCCAGATACCGGCCAGGTCACATGCCCACGATCATCGCGGGTGCCGTACTGGCGGTGAGCGGGTGTGCGCTCGGCGAGCTTGCTGGCATCGTGTTCGCATACCTGAACGCCAACATCCCGATCGGTGTCACCTTCAGCCACTTCAACCTGATCCTGCGCGAGTTCCCGCATGAGGTCGGCGGTTGGGGCATGCTGTTCTGGGCGATAGCCGCCTGCGCTGCAATCTGGGTGCCAGCCCGCCGTCAGCGAACCGGGGCCGCGAGCGTTCCGGTACAGCCGTCTGCTGACGACGTGCAGCACGCAGATAACTCCTAGCCGTTACGGCACGAGCATGTCGGCAGTCAGAGTCGACTCTGTGTTAGGCACGCCAAGCTCTTGTGCCCTGCGGTCGGCGAGAGCAAGCAGTCGCCTGATCCGCCCGGCGATTGCGTCCTTCGTGAGCGCAGGCTCGGCGAGCTGGCCAAGCTCCTCCAGGCTGGCCTGCCGATGTTTGATGCGCAGCTCGCCAGCCAAGATGAGGTGCTCGGGAGCGTCCGCCCCGAGTATCTCCAGCGCGCGTTCCACCCTGGCACCGGCGGCCACGGCAGCGCGAGCACTCCGCCGCAGGTTCGCGTCGTCGAAGTTCGCCAGCCGGTTAGCCGTCGCCCTGACCTCGCGCCGGATCCTGCGTTCCTCCCAGGCCAGCACGCTGTCATGCGCGCCAAGGCGAGTCAGCAACGCGCTGATGGAGTCGCCATCGCGCACTACGACCCGGTCGACGCCGCGCACATCCCTGGCCTTGGCGTGGATCTTCAGTCGCCTGGCTGCGCCAACCATCGCCAGCGCAGCCTCCGGGCCGGGACAGGTCACTTCCAGGGACATGGACCTGCCGGGTTCAGTGAGGCAACCGTGCGCGAGGAACGCGCCGCGCCATGCGGCTTCGCAGTCGCATGTCGGCCCGGACACTACTTGCCTTGGCAGGCCGCGAACCGGTCGTCCGCGAGCATCAACCAGGCCCGACTGGCGCGCGAGGCTCTCACCGTCGTTGTGCACACGAACGACATAGCGGTTGCCCTTGCGCAGGCCGCCAGGTGCGAGCACGACCAGATCCGAGGAGTGACCAAACACTTCGGCAATGTCCTTGCGTAGCCGCCGCGCGGCCGCTCCGGTGTCTAGCTCAGCTTCGACCACGATCCGGCCGGCCGCCAGGTGCAATCCACCCGCGAACCGCAGGATCGTCGACACCTCGGCTTTGCGGCAGCATGGCTTCAGCACACTGACGCGGCTGAGCTCATCCTTGACCAGGCCGGTCAGCGCCATCGGTCTCGCTCCCCTCAAATATCTGCGCAAATGCGCCTGCCAGGCGCAGCGGGTCATGCCGTGGCGACCCGTCGCCGACAGCAAGGTCAGCAAGTACGAGCCGGGCGCCGAGCAGACCAGCGGCCTTTTCCAACTCCGTAGTTGCCCCCCGGACCGCGGCGCGGTCGGCCAGCACTACGTCGATCGCCAGTTCGGGTGCATGCTCAGCAAGTACCTCAAGATGCGTCTGCGGCGAGAAACCCTCAGTCTCACCTGGTTGCGGCGCCAGATTCAGCGCTACCAGCCTCCGCGCACGAGTTCCAACGAGCGCCGCAGCTAGCTCCGGTACCAGCAAGTGCGGCAGCACGCTGGTAAACCATGAGCCTGGCCCGAGCACCACCCAGTCCGCCGCCCCGATCGCTTGCACGGCCTCCGGGCACGCGGGCGGGTCAGCGGGAATCAGTGATACAGACCGTACCCGTCCCGTCGTCGTCGCGCAGGCGACCTGGCCGCGAACGATTGTCATCTCGTCCGGCCTGTCCGGGTCTGCACCCTCTACTTCGGCGACAAGGTCGAGCGGCACAGATGACATGGGCAGCACCCGGCCGTGCGCGCCGAGCAGTCTGGCCACCCAGTCCAAGCCCTGCACGGTATCGCCGAGCAACTCCCAGAGGGCAACGATCAGCACATTGCCGACCGCATGTCCGCCCAGTCCTTCTTCGCCGGAACCGGTGAAGCGGTGCTGTACTACCCGGCTCCAGGTAGTGCCCCAGGCGTCATCTCCGCACAGGGCGGCCAGTGCCATCCGCAAGTCGCCCGGCGGCAGTACACCGAACTCCCGGCGCAGCCTGCCGCTCGAGCCACCATCGTCGGCGACGGTCACGATCGCAGTCAGGTCCCGTGTCACCCTACGCAGCCCAGATAGTGAGGCGTGAAGACCGTGCCCGCCGCCGAATGCCACTACGCTGCGGGACCGCCGCCTACCCGGATTCCGATGATCGTCGGTCATCGCTACTCGCGGCCGAGGTCGCGATGTGTCACCTCGATGCCTGGCCACTTTCTAGCCAGCCGAGCTGCGACCTCATCGGCCATGACAACGCTGCGGTGCTTGCCGCCGGTGCAGCCGACCGCGATGAGCACGAAGTGCCTGCCGGTCTGGTCATAACCAGCCAGTGCCACCTCGACTGAGCGCACGAACGCGTCAAGATAGTCGCTAGCGCCGGGCTGGCTAAGTACGTACTTGATCACCGGGTCGTCCTGGCCAGTCAGCGGAGCCAGGTCTGGTATCCAATGCGGGTTGGGCAAGAACCGGCAGTCGGCGACCATGTCGGCGTCTACCGGCAGGCCATACTTGAAGCCGAATGAGACCACGCTGACTCGAAGCGCTGCCTCAGCTTCGGTGGCGAATGCGTCGCGCATCTTGTTCCTGAGCTCGTGCACGTTCAGCGCAGTCGTGTCGAGTACTAGGTCTGCCTCGGCGCGCATTCCTTGCAGTAGCTCGCGCTCGGCGGTAATACCATCGACGACGCGACCGCCCGCCTGCAGCGGGTGTGGCCTGGAAACGCTGTCGAATCTGCGCACCAGCGCCTCATCAGATGCCTCCAGGAAAACTACGAACGGCCGGACGCCGCGTGCTTGCAAGTCGCTGAGGGCGGCCTTCAAGTCGGTAGAGAACGCCCGGCTGCGGATGTCCACCACGGCCGCGAGCCTGGGTACCGCGCCACTTGCGCGCCGCGCCAGATCCGCCATCGTCGGCAGCAGATCGGCCGGCAAGTTATCGGCAACAAACCAGTCAAGGTCCTCGAGCGACTTGGCTGCCGTGCTGCGGCCAGCTCCGGATAGCCCGGTGATGATGACGATCTCCTGCGCAGCCCCCTCAGCGTTCATGCCTGTCAGCCTTCATGCTCCCGCCCCCGTCTGCCTGTATCACTTCAGCCTGTATCACTTCAGCCTGTTCGGCTTCAGCCTGTCCCGTTTCAGGCTGTTCCGCTTCAGCCTGTCCCGCTTCGGGCTGTGCCCCTTCAGGCTGTCCCCCTTCAGATGCAGAGTGCAGCGCGTTGTAGACCGATTCCGCGGTTCGCTGTCCGAAGCCGGGCACCGCGGCAATCTCCTGCAGCGATGCGCTCGTCAGCTTGCGCACCGATCCAAACTGCCGCAGCAGCGTAGCTTTCCTGGCCGGGCCGAGGCCAGGCACGGTATCCAGCTGACTCGTGCGCAGCGCAGCCGTGCGCCTAGCGCGGTGATAGGTAATGGCGAATCGGTGCGCTTCGTCCCTCACTCGCTGAAGCAGATAGAGGCCCTCACTGCTGCGCGGCATAATCACGGGGCCGTCCTCCCCCGGCAGCCATACTTCCTCTAGCCGCTTGGCCAGCCCGCAGACGGCAACATCGACGACGCCAAGCTCGTCCAGTGCCCGCACCGCGGCAGCGACCTGCGCCGGGCCGCCGTCGATCACTAGCAGGTTTGGCGGATAGGCGAACTTGCGACGTTGGTCGGGCTCGGCGCTGCCGTCGGCCAAATCGTCGACACCTGGCGGCCTGGTCGCTTGCTCGTCCAGGTAGCGCCGGAATCGCCGGGTGATCACTTCATGGATGGCTGCTACGTCGTCTGTGCCGTCGAAGCCCTTGATGGCGAACCTGCGGTATTCCGACTTTCGCGCCAGGCCGTCTTCGAAAACGACCATCGAGGCAACAACGTGCGTGCCCTGCAGATTGGACACGTCGTAGCTTTCGATCCGCAGCGGCGCTTCGTCCAGGCCGAGTGACTCCTGGATCTCGTTCAAAGCGACGCTGCGTGTGGTGAGGTCGCTGGCTCGGCGCGTCTTGTGCAGCGCGAGCGATTCGCCAGCGTTTCTCGCGACGGTCTCCAGCAGCGTCTTCTTGTCACCGCGCTGCGGGATGCGCAAGCTCACCCGGCCGCCACGGCGGTCTCCCAGCCACTCCTCGACTGCGCTCGCATCTGGAGGCAGCGCAGGTACAAGGACCTCGCGCGGTATCGCCGAGAGCACTTCGGTGCCGGCCGACGTGCCAGGCCGCCGGCCTGACGGGCCGTCCGCAGCAGCCGGGTCATCGCCGTAGACCTGGCCAAGGAAGTGCTCGACGAGCTCACCCGATGTAACGTCCTCGACCTTGTCGACCACCCAGCCGCGCTGTCCGCGCACCCGCCCGCTACGCACGTAGAAAATCTGAATGGCGGCCTCGAGTTGATCCTCGGCCAGCGCGATCACGTCACAGTCCGTGCCGTCCGGTAGCACAACTGCCTGCTTTTCCAGCGCCCGGAGCAGAGCCTGAACGTCGTCGCGCAGCCGCGCTGCCCGCTCGTATTCCTCAACCGCAGCCGCTTCGCGCATCTGGGTCTCAAGCCGCTTGATGAATCTGCCGGTCTGCCCTGCCATGAAGTCGCAGAACTCCTCGGCAAGTTTGCGGTGCTCCGCGGCGTCAATGCGGCCCACGCACGGCGCCGAGCATTTGCCGATGTAGCCGAGCAGGCATGGCCGGCCAATCTGGCCCGCGCGCTTGAATACCCCTGCGGAGCAGGTTCTGACGGGGAAGACCCGCAATAGCGTGTCCACGGTGTCCCTGATCGCCCAGGCGTGCGAGTACGGGCCGAAGTAGCGCACGCCCCGCCGCTTGGCGCCACGCATGACCTGCACTCGGGGGAACTCTTCATCCATCGTCACTGCGAGATACGGATAGCTCTTGTCGTCGCGGTAGCGGACGTTGAACCGCGGGTCGAACTCCTTGATCCACGAGTACTCAAGCTGGAGTGCCTCGACCTCGGTGTTGACCACGGTCCAGTCCACTTTGGCGGCAGAGCGCAGCATGCCCTGGGTGCGCGGGTGCAGTCCGGCGAAATCGGCGAAATAGGAATTTAGCCGCGAGCGCAGGCTCTTCGCCTTGCCCACGTACACGACCCGGCCACGGTCGTCCCGAAACCGGTAGACGCCGGGAGAGTCTGGTATCGAGCCTGGCGCGGGCCGATAGCTCGCGGGATCTGCCACAAGGGCAACTCTATGCACTGACCACGTCAGTTAGCGCCCAGCGCGCGAGCCCTCCGCAGGCGCGAAAATTACCAGCAGAGCCAGGTCCTCGCTGACATCGGTGAACCGGTGTACCTCGGCTGCCGGAACGTAGATCACAGACCCGGGACCGACCTCCGCCCGATCGCCGCCGGACTCGATCGTTGCCCTGCCAGCTGTCACTACGTAGATCTCGTCTTCGGTGTGCGGCGCCTGATCGTCGATACCGCCGGCCGGAATCGAGTAACTGCCGACGCTCAAGTCCGGGACGCTCAGCTGCTCGATCCAGTGGGCGTGTTCGCCGGCTGCCGGAGCTGTGAACTGTCCAGCTTCTGATATCACCCTCATCGCACGGGCTCCCGCCACATCAGCCACAGTGTTGGGCCGCCACCGGGGATCGTGAGCTCCCTGGTTACCCGGAAACCGTGACGCTCATAGAACGGAACGTTGCTCTCCTTGCTGGACTCCAAATATGCAGGCAGCCCGGCGGCGTCGCACTGAATTAGCCGCGACCGCATCAAGGCCGTGCCAACCCCAGTGCCCTGTGCCGGCGGATCGGTACCGATGCCCGACAAGTACCAGTGCAGCTGGTGCGGATGCGAACGCATGATCGCTGCGTAGGTTGCGTTCGCGACCAAGACGCGCGACCGCAACGCCCAGATGAATCCTGGCAACGCCGCGAGCTGCTGCCAGGGTGAGGGCAGCCAGGCTCCTGGCGGCACCCAGATTGCGGCACCGAGGACGTTGTTGCCGGACACCATGACCTCGCTGCCGGCATGCCGCAGGCTTGCCGTGCGCATCGTGACCGAGAAGAATCTCGGCAGCTGGCGGCCCCGCATCGCGACGTCGGGGAAGATCCAGGAGATGACGGGGTCGTCAAAGAACGCCCGGGCCAAGGTCGCGACCGTCGGTGTCAGGTCGGCTCGTCCGAAGGCCCGAACTACCCGCACATCACCTCTCGCGGGGACCACCTCGGCATGGTAACAGTGCTGAGCCCATCGAGATGATCACTTCGAGCGTGCGCGGGCCGTGCACGCCCTCGACCCGTTCGAGCTCGATATCGCTTGTTGCCGACGGACCGCTGATCCATGTCAGCGCCCGATGCGCCGAGGTAGCCAGCAGCGCCACCGCTTCGGGCACCAGCTCAACTACCTGCCCCGCGTCAACGATGCAGAGGTGATAGTCCGGCATCAAGCTGATAGCTCGCCTGCCCTGACCAGCTGAACCATCCAAGATGATCGTGCCGGTCTCAGCGATGGCAAGCGCGGCCCTCGTGACGACCCCGTCGAACCTGTCGAGCTCGGCTGGGCCAAGGGCGCCATCGTCCATCGTGACGTCGACACCGTCGGGCAGCGCGAGGTCCAGTCCCGGCGGGACGACGATCGTGCGAGCGCCGCGCTCGCTGAGCGCCGCGCTAACTTCCTGCTCCAGGCCAGCAGCAGTCGTTCGCCGCACCTGCGCTCGGTAATCCACGAGCCGTTCGGCCAGCAGGCCCATGAGGTCCGACCCAGTCCGGCTGCCGCGCTCGCGATAGCCCGCCTCAGCCTTCCCGGCATGCGCGGGAACATCGGTCGCACTGGCCGCCTTGATCCTGGCCAGCACTTCGTCTCGCGCCGTCACGAGCGCTCCCGGCTTGCCCACCACTGACGGAACGTCTGGGCCGGCGGTTCGGGGGCGTCTCGCGCCTTCGTCCAGCCAGCCAGGGGTGGCGGCAAAGCTGAAATCTTTCCGCCCTTGCTGATCACCCGCCCCGCCCGGCCGGCTCGCTGGGCAGTACGAAAACGCCGTGGATCGGCCATCACCCACGAAGCGGCGGCCATCGCGATGGCCTCCCCTGAGGGAACGCGGCCGGCGCGGCTGGATTCCGCCACATGACGCGCTCGCAGGTGCACCAGAAGCTCGGGAATGTTGATCTTCACAGGGCACGCGTCATAGCACGCTCCGCAGAGCGAGGAGGCGTACGGCAAGGTCGGGTTGTCCTCGATGCCGGTGAGCTGGGGCGACAGGACCGCTCCGATCGGACCTGGGTAGACCGAGCCGTAGGCATGGCCGCCAGTCCGCTCGTACACCGGGCATACGTTCAGGCAGGCAGAACACCGGATGCAGTGCAATGCATCTCGCCCGGCAGGATCGGCCAGCGCCGCCGTGCGTCCGTTGTCGAGCAGGATCAGGTGGACTGACTGCGGCCCGTCGCCTGGCGTGACGCCCGTCCACATCGAGGTGTAGGGATTCATCCGCTCCCCCGTCGAGGAGCGTGGCAGTAGCTGGAGGAAGACGCCAAGGTCGGCCCAGGTCGGGATGACCTTCTCGATGCCCATGACCGTGATCAGCGTCTGCGGCAACGTCAGGCACATCCGGCCGTTGCCCTCGGACTCCACGACGCAGAGCGTGCCGGTCTCGGCGACTGCAAAGTTCGCGCCACTGACACCAACCGTCGCGGACATGAACTTGCGCCGCAGGTGCAGACGGGCCGCCTCAGCAAGAGCTCTGGGTTCATCGGTGAGCGCCGGATCCGCATCGGCCATCTCGCGAAGGAAGATCTGCCTGATCTCGGCCCGGTTCCGGTGTATGGCTGGCACCAGGATGTGCGATGGACGATCGTGTCCGAGCTGGACGATCAGCTCAGCCAGATCAGTCTCATACGCGGCAATGCCCGCGTCGGCCAAGGCGTCGTTGAGGCCGATCTCGTCGGTGGCCATCGACTTGACCTTGACCACCTCGGTCGCACCAGCGGCCTGGGTCAGCCTGGTCACGATCGCGTTGGCCTCGTTGGCATCCCGCGCCCAGTGCACGACGCCGCCGCGATCTTGCACTGCCGCCTCGAGCTGCACCAGGTAACGGCCCAGGTCGCGCATCGTCGCGGCCTTGATCGCCTGCCCGGCGCTGCGTAGCTCTTCCCAGTCCGGCAGTTCGCTGACCACGCGGGCGCGCTTTGCCCTGATGGTCGAGGTGGCCTTGCCGAGGTTGCGGCGCAACTGTGAGTCGCCGAGCGCGCGGCGTGCAGCAACGGGGAACGGGTCGTCGCCGCGCAAGTGGCCAACTCCCCGGGGCGCTGTCGGCATGCCAAGGAACGTGGTCATCGTGCCGCCGATGTCGATGCCAGGATCTCGGCCAAGTGCACGGTGCGGACCCCTGCTCGCAGCCGGGATAGGCCACCGCCTATATGCATGAGGCAAGAAGAATCGCCGGCCGTGCATACGTCCGCACCCGTGGACACCACGTTCCTCATCTTGTCCGCAAGCATTGCGATCGACGTGTCGGAATTCTTCAGTGCGAAAGTGCCGCCGAACCCGCAGCACACCTCAGCGTCAGGCAGCGGCACAAGCTCGAGACCCGAGACATTCTTGAGCAGCCGCAGCGGCCGATCACCCACGCGCAGCATTCGCAGCGAGTGGCACGTCGGGTGATAGGCAACCCGGTGCGGATAACTTGCACCCACATCCTCGACGCCCAGCACATCGACCAGAAGCTGGGACAGTTCGAAAGTACGCTGCCCCACGGCCTCGGCGCGGGCCGCGAGATCCTCATCACCCTGGCTTCGCGCGACCATCGCATGCTGATGGGCGATGGAGCCTACGCACGAACCCGATGGCGCGACGATCACCTCGTGTGGCTCGAAGGTGTCCACGAAATGCCGGATGAGCGGCAGCGCCTGCTTCTGGTATCCGGTATTCACGTGCATCTGACCGCAGCAGGTCTGCTCCGGCGGAAATTCGACCTCATGGCCTAGCCGCTCCAGGATCGTGACAGTCGCCTTCGGCACGTCCGGGAACAGCGTGTCAGCAAGACATGTGGCGAACAGCGCGATCCGCATCGTGGCTATCGGTCCTTCATGTTCCGTGACTCCCATCCGCCATGTTTCCAGAACCCGGTCCTCGCTGCCCGCCTACACTCGGCCCCATGTCAGCCGGTTTGTGGCGGGTACGTATGGATGGCCAGTACCGGCTTGCCCGGGGCGAGAGCGCGGACAGGCCGACGGAGCTACTTGCGCCATCACTGTCGGTGGCCGGGCTCCTGGCTGATCCGGCTCAGCCGTTGCTTGGGTTGGAGTCGTTTCCGGGCGAGGGCACCGTCCCAGCATCGGCGGTCATTGTTGCGCCGCTCGATCTCCAGCCCGTGTGGGCCGCGGGGGTCACGTTTCCGCGCAGCCGCGACGCTCGGCTGGAGGAAGCCGTCGACGGCGGCGACGTCTATGACCGTGTGTTTGCAGCCGAGAGACCTGAACTGTTCTTCAAGGCCGCTGGTATCGACGCGATCGGAACGGGAGATCAACTGGGCATCCGCGCCGACTCGGGCTGGAACGTGCCCGAGCCGGAGCTGGCCGTGGTCGCCGATCCGTTCGGCCGACTGCAAGCCTTCGTCCTCGGAAACGACGTATCGTCGCGCAGCATTGAGGGTGAGAACCCGCTGTACCTCCCGCAGGCGAAGGTCTACGAACGCAGCTGCGGGATTGGCCCGTGCCTAGTCCCCGTGAGCGTCGCGCCGGCGTGGGATGAGCTGCGCATCGAGATGCAGATCGTCCGCGCGAGTGCCGTGCTCTACCAGGACGCAATGCACCTCAGGGCCATCCGGCGGACCCCCAGCGAGCTGCTGAGCTGGCTGTTCGCCGCACAGTCCTTCGCCCATGGTGTCGCGCTGCTGACTGGCACAAGCCTGGTTCCGCCAAGCGAGATAACCCTGCTCGATGGCGATAGCGTGACAGTACACGCCGACGGCCTCGGCACGCTTCTCAACACGATCGTCACAGTGGGAGCCCGATGACAACGACACCGTCGGCTCAGGCCGGCTTGCTGGTACTGCACGCCGCTGACGATGTTGGCATCTCGGTAGCTGGCCGCGACGCGATACCAGCCGGGCACAAGATCGCGCTTCGTGCGATCGGGGCAGGCGAGCCGGTGCATAAGTACGGTCAGGTCATTGGTTTTGCCACCGAGCCAATTGCGGCCGGGGAGCATGTGCATACGCACAACCTGGCCTTCGGCGAGTTCGCCCGCGAGGCACCCCCCGCTCCGGTGGCAGCCGCTAGCCAACCGATCACCACATCGGGCCCGACTTTCGACGGGTACCGGCGCTCGGACGGCAACGTGGGCACGCGGAACTACCTGGCGGTGGTCGCCACGGTGAACTGTTCTGCGACCGTGTCAAAGCGGATCGCCTTCCAGGTCACGAACTCCGGCGAGCTTGATGACTACCCCAACGTCGACGGCGTGGTTGCACTGAGCCATTCAACGGGCTGCGGCCTCCAGCCAGACGGGGCCGGCTTGACAGTGCTGCGCCGGACCCTGGCGGGCTACCTCGAGCACCCGAATGTCGGTGGCGTGCTGATCCTGGGCCTCGGCTGTGAGGACAACCAGGTGCAGGCTCTGACCGGTCAGGTACTAGGCCGGGCCGACCTGCCGGTTGTCACTGCCACGATTCAGGAGCTGGGCGGCAGTGCCGCGTCGGTCCGCGAGGGCGTCGCGCAGTTGCGGTCGATGATGCCGGTCGCCGATCGCGCCCGGCGAACCGCATGCCCGGTGTCGGATCTGGTGCTGGGGACCAACTGCGGCGGCTCGGACGGGTTCTCCGGGCTCACCGCCAACCCGGCTCTCGGCGGTGCGGTAGACCTGCTTGTCGCCCACGGCGGCACCGGCATCCTTGGTGAAACTCCGGAGATCTATGGCGCTGAACACCTGCTGGCCAGCCGGGCCGCAAGCCCGTCGGTCACAGAGGCGCTCATGGACAAAATCGCCTGGTGGCAGCAGTACACGGCCATGCATGGCGGCAGCATGGACAACAACCCCTCGCCCGGCAACAAGGACGGCGGCCTCACCACGATCCTGGAGAAGTCGCTCGGCGCGGTCGCCAAAGGCGGCACGACTACCTTGCGCCAGGTCGTCGACTATGCCGAGCGGCCGACCGAGCGAGGGCTGATCTTCATGGACACGCCTGGCTACGACCCGGTCAGCGTCACCGGCATCGTGGCCGGCGGCGCGAATCTCATGTGCTTCACGACCGGGCGCGGATCGGTCTTCGGCTGCAAACCGGTGCCCAGCCTGAAGCTCGCGACAAACACGCCGCTGTACGTGCGGATGACCGATGACATGGACATCGATTGCGGGGTCATCATGGACGGCACACCGGTGAGCGAACTAGGCGAGCGCATCTTCGCCGAACTGATCGAGGTTGCATCGGGCAAGCCAACTAAGAGCGAAGCACAAGACTTCGGTGACGAGGAATTCGTTCCGTGGCAGCTCGGCGCTGTTATGTGACTTAGCTCCTGCATCCGGGAGCAGCCAAGGTAACCCGGGTCACTTTCGTGGACGGCGGCTCGCGAACGTCCACCGGCACGCAGCCACGCAGGGTGGTCACGAAACCCTGCCACCAGATCGTCAGGCCGGGAGCGTCACCCACCGGGATGCCAGGCGCAATCGTGGTGGCGGGGCACCCGACTAGCTTCAGAGCTCGCGAGCCTTCGGCGAGGGTGTAGGGCTGATTGCTGTCGTTGAAATGCGCCACGAACCGGAATCGCCCGGCGGCGCTAGGCGCCGCGGTCACGATCGCCGTGTGGCCGTTCCTGACCGCGATCGCCAGCGCAGACGCAATCACCTTGCCACTGTGCAACTTGTGCGCGCCAGAGGCTGGTGGCCGGGCGAACATGAACCATACCGGACCTGCTTGCACACTCTGGCTCTTCCAGTTCGAACTCATCTGGCCGCCATTGGAATTCATGCAGTCCCGTAGTGCGGTGTGGGGCCCAGCAGACGGGATTGGTTGCACTCCCCCGACCGGCCCAGGCACGGCGGGTAGCGTCGCTACCTCGCGAGGCGTGCCATGGCCAGCCCCGAGGCCATGGACGGCCAGCGGTATCGCGACCGCGACGCACGTGGCCATCGTTGTGCCTGCCGCTGCGAGCCGCAGGACATGTCGGCGGTGCCGACGGCGGATGCCCGCAAGCAGCCCGATCGGGGCCGGCCCGGCAGCAGCGGCCATGGCCTCCCGCAGTCGCTGCTCGAAATCAGTCATCGTGCACCGTTCCCTTCGCTGGCACCCACGTCTGGTCGCTCGGCTGTGTCGAAGGCGGTCCGCAGCTTGGACAGACCACGGGCGGCCTGGCTTTTGACAGTGCCCACGGTGCAGCCGAGCTCGGCCGCAATCTGAATTTCAGACAGATCCTCGAAGTAACGCAGCACCAGCACTGCGCGCTGTCTCGGTGGCAAGCCAGCAAGTCCTCGTAGCAGCAGGTCGCGGTCCTCGAGTGTGTCCGCGCAGTCACCAGTCCCAGCAACGAGGTCGGTCACGAGCGGAACCTCAGGGCGGCGACGCGACCGGCGCCACCGGTCGACTGATGCATTCACGAGCGCTTGCCGAACGTAGCGCTCGGGCTCGGACCGGCGGCAGATTCGTGCCCAGTGCCGGTAGGCGCGTTCGTACGCGCCCTGCAGCAAGTCCTCGGCCTCCGCCCGATTGCCGCCCGTAAGCAACCTGGCTGTGGTGAACAGCCGGGCCGACGATGCCACGACGAACTCTTCGAACGACTCGTCGCTCACCACCCGGCTCACCGCCGCCAGCCCTGCCGCACCCTCCACATAGTTACTGCACGACGCCCGGCCAGAAAAGGTTGCACCCGCTAGTCCTCGAGTTGCTCGCTAACCCACTCCAGCCATGCGATGCGCTGCATCTCATAGTCGATGCCGCATTTGAGCGTTGCGTAGTTGCCGAAGTCTGGGTGACTGACTGGCGGCGCTTGGCCGTCGTGCCGCGCCTCGATCCACGCCCAGTCCTGCTGATAAGCGCTGAGCCGCTCCCTGTGGCTAGCGGCCTGTCCGGCAAAGAAGTTCGAAGCGGCAGTCCGATCCGCAGTCCAGACGGCGTATGCCTTGAGAACCAGGTCATCACGGGAATTGTCCGGCTCGGGCGGCTGCGTTACCCATCCGGCCAGCGCCTCCATGCCTGCGTCGGTGAGCGTGTACACCTTCTTCTTTCGCGGTCCGGGTCCGGGACGAGCGTCGAAGCGCACGAATCCGCCATCGAGCAGCTTGTGCAGTTCCGGATAGATCTGGCTGTGATTGGCCGACCAGAAGTAGCCAAGCGGTCGCCGCACCCGCGCGGAAAGCTCATAGCCAGTGCTCGCCTGCCGGGCAAGCAGGGCCAAGATCGCGTAGCCCAGTCTGGAGATCACCGCATCACCCTGTCGACACCCCTTGACTCGCGGACGCGCCACGATCACTATGTCAAAATCGACATAGTTGGTTCAACCTTACGTCGGTCGACGCGGAGGCAGCGTACGCGCATGAGACTACGGATGACATCCCTGATCGTGCTCGCAGCGGCATTCACGCTTGCTTGCGCAGGATGCGGGCAATCACGGACCGGCGGTGCTAGAGATAGCTCCAATAATCCAGGCAGCACCCCATCAGCTGGCCATCAGAATGCGACGGCAGATGTGGCTAGTGAGTGCGGTGCCCCGAACGCACCGGGGAACATAGTCTCGTTTCGCGCTGCGGACGGCGTGCGCCTAGCTGGGATCGAGGCCGGCACCGGTCCACGCGGAGTCGTCATGGTCCCCGAGCTTGGCTCGGAAGGGAAATGCGGATGGTGGGACTTCGGTTCCTACCTCGCCGCGAAGGGTTACCACGTACTGCTGCTTGACCACCGCTGCACAGGCGATAGCGCGTGCCCGCCGGGACGTGCGGACACAGACCTGATGGCCGACATACGCGGTGCTGTGAGCAGATTGCACCGAGACGGCGCCGTAAAGGTAGCACTGGTCGGTGGCTCACAGGGCGCCTCCGAGGCACTGATCGCGGCGACGGTGCCTCCGCCAGGTGTCGTCGGCGTCGTAGCCATGTCGGCTGACGAACTCCCGATGCAGCTGGCGTCCCGTCCTTACCCGCAGACGGCGATGTCCGCCCCACCGCGTCTGCACCTGCCCGTCCTGTTTGCAGTTGCCAGGGACGACCCCTATGTATCGGTGCACCAAACTCGCGAGCTGTATGCCACCACTAAGTCACGCGACAAGCACCTGATTGTCTTGCCAGCCGCCGCTGGCCATGGATGGGATTTCGTTTCGGCATTGCCGGGCGGCCGACGGCCGGGCTTCGCCAACACCGTGGTGGCTTTCCTTCAGAAGCTGATGGCATGACGGCCTCCCATCGCAGCCTCCTGCTCATTGCCGCGCTCGCAGGCTCGATGCTCATCACCGCGTGCGGGGCGACCGCGCGAACAGGAAGAGCGGGGGCCGGACCCAGCGTCACCGACGCTGGGTCCGCTCCGTCTGCAACTGTGGCGCCATCGTCACTCGACGGATGCCTCACAGCCGGGCCCGCG
>Ga0126373_10000611_pt1 | contig 23735 bp, 34 predicted proteins | sample PanSoiMetPlot_11_FD_92545 | JGI IMG/M metagenome (GOLD analysis project Ga0126373, IMG submission 92545) | Tropical forest soil microbial communities from Panama - MetaG Plot_11 | ecosystem: Environmental > Terrestrial > Soil > Tropical forest > Bulk soil | place: Panama | collected 2016-02-17 | reverse complement strand
GGCGGCTTGGGGTCCAGGAGGCCCTCCTCCTTCGCCACCTGGACGATGCCCTCGATCTGCCGCCGAGTCCAGAGGCGACGACCGGCGTCACCCCTGGACCCGACGACCGGGGCGGTCTGGTAGGTGTTTCGTGGTAGCCAACCCTTCCGCATCCAGGCCCGGATGGTGACCGGGTCACGGCCCAGGGCCTTGGCGAGCGCCCCGACGCGGAACATCTCGTAGCGGACGCCCTTGATGTACACCTCGATGGGGTGGGCGTCCCAGTCCTCATCCTCCCTGGCCTGGGCCTTCTCGGCCTTGACCCGCTCCCGACGCATCTCCTGGGACTCCCGACGCTTCTGCTTGGAGCCGGGGTAGTACTCGTCCTGGAGCGGGGCGAAGAGGGCCTGGAGGTCGGTCATGCCCGGACGGGCTTCTCGTCCTCATCCAGCAGGAAGAACCGGTAGCTGGTGACCGTGGGGAACATGCGGGCCAACTCGTCGTCGCTGATGCGGTTGTCGAAGTAGGCGGCGTTGATCCGGGACTCGTCCGGGATCCGCCTGACCTCCGACATCTCCTCCCAGATGCCCTTCGCGGTCAGGATCTCCTCTGCCACCTCCTCGTTGATGACGTTGTTCTGGGTGATGCAGAGGGACTTGAGGAACCGAATCCGGGCATCCCCGATAGGCTCACCGAGATCCAAATAAAGGGAGCCGTCTGAGGGGTCTTTCTCCCCGTATTTTCCTAGGATCTCCTTGAACCGGTTGGTCCCCTTCTTCAGTTTGGGGGCCAGCAGGTTCTCCTGGCGCTTGAGGGCATACCAGGCCGAGACCTCATCCCGGAGACCCGCGAGATCCAGCCGTTCCAGCACTGCGGTTACTTTCTTTGCCATACATCAAGGGTAACTGGGGGGTGTGACCGTTAACCCTGCGCTGGGGGATTACCTCCGGTGCTGCCGATGACGAACCAGGGCCGCTTCTCCCGCTCAGCCTGTTGCAGCAGCCGCTCGGTGGCCCGGTTGTGGGTCATACGGTCCACGAAGGCCAGCACCACGTTGGGATCAGCCCACGATCCGCCGGGGATGCGGCGGTAGGCCAGGTACTTGAACATCGAGACCTCGTACTCCAGGCCCTCCAGGGAGCCGTCGTCCTGGATGGTGATGGTCTCGGTCCACTGGCGGGCCTGGGTGTTGAGGCCCTCCAAGAGGATCCGCATGACGAAGGTGTCGTCGGTCAGCCGGCTGCCGCAGAAGAGGTACTCGGGGCCTTTGCGGCTCACACCTCACTCTCCCGCAGCCACTCGGTCAGGCTCGCCAGATCGAGGGTGACGTTGCCCCTGGGGTTGATGCCCTTACCGTCGATGACGGCGGCAGCCACCTTGGCCTTCTGGGCCAGGAGCCGGTGCTGGTACTCCTCGACGCTGCCGGCGACCTGGGTGGACAGCAGCGTGACCTGGGGGAACTTGCTGGACAGGCGGATGATCCGGGCCTGGCGTTGTGCGTATGCGCCGGCTGACCAGGGTAGGTCGTAGGAGATCAGGTAGTTCGCCACCGGCAAGTCGAGGCCCACGCCGCCCGCGTCAGAAGAGAGGAAGAGCCGAGTGTCCGGGTCGGTGGCGAACTCCTGCTTGGCCCGGTCTCGCCCGGTGACCGACACGGCCCCGGTGAACAGCACCGACTTGGTCAGGCCCCTGGTGGCCTCCTGGATGAGATCGAGCATGTCCTTGAAGAAGGAGAACACCACGATCTTGTTGGCCGGATCGGCGTCGAGGATGTCCCGGATCAGCCCCGGCTGCTCCCTGGTGCCCACCAGGGCGTCCAGCTTGGGGGCCTTCTTCAAGCTCTCCAGGCGACCGGCCTCGTGTAGCTCCTGGGCGTACTCGCTGCCCATGCGGTTGCCGGGTAGTACCCCGCGGTAGTGGCCGGCGCTGAGCCGCAGTAGCTCGGGGTGGTCACACAGCATCCGCATGCACACGAGCTTGGACATGATCCGGCCACGGGCCTGGCCCTGCTCCTCACCGCGGTAGAACCCCGACAGGGAGAAGTTGCCCCAGGACTCCATGGCCTCAGCCAGTTCCCGCTGGAGGTCGTAGACCATGCGCTTGTACAGGGCGCGACCGGCAGGGTCAAGGTCGACCAGGATGGGTGGTGGGGCCACCACCGCCGGTAGCTGGTCGGCAACCTCGCTCCTGGTGCGCCGTACCATATGGTCGGACAGGAGCCGGTGCAGGGTGGGCAGGTTCCGGTACGAACGGACGCGACCAAAATGGTCTCGCTTGACGAAGGCGGCGTCGAAGGTCTTGAAGTGGCCCAGCACGCCTGGGTTGACCCACTGCATGATCGAGAAGACCTCCTCAGCCCGGTTCTCCACGGGCTGGCCGGTCAAGGCCCACTTGTAGGTGGCCTGGAGCCGCTTGATCTTCTTGGACCGCTGGGGCTTGAAGTTCTTGAACCATGTGGCCTCGTCAGCCACGATGAAGTCGCGCGGCAGCTTGGAAACGATCTCCCAGTCGTTGACCATCTGCTCGGGGTTCATGATGCAGTACTCGCCCTCGCCACGCTTGTAGCGCAGGTACTGGGCCTGGCGCTGGGTGGCGGTGCCGTTGATGACGATCACGTTGGCGTCCGGGGCGAAGTCCTCTATCATGCGCTTCCACTGGAGCTTGATCGAGGCGGGACATATAACAAAACCTCCGCCGGCTTTGCCTGCCTCGATCAGGCTTTCCACCGCCGCCACAGTCAGCACGGTCTTGCCCAGGCCCATCTCGTAGGCCACCAGGAGGTGTCGCATGTCGACCATAGCGACGACTGCTTCCTCCTGGAACGGGTAGAGGGTGCCCTTGAAGGTCATGTCATCTGTGCCGCTAACTCAACCAGCACCGCCGCGGTCAGCATGACCAGGCCCAGGATGCAGAGCCAGCGGGCATCCATTACCACAGCGCCGCCGGGGAGGCGGTGGCGATGCCCCTGTGGACCGCCGGGGCGGATAGCTCGCCGGGATCCTTGCCGTCCAGGCCCCCGTAGTTGAACACCGTGATGGGGATCCGGTGGTGCCACTTGGCCTTGATCAGCCGCTCGGTCTCGGCTATGCCGGCCCGGTCGTCGTCCAGGGCCAGCACCAGGCTGTCGAGCCGCTCTACCAGGAGCTTCATCTGCATGTCGGAGACCTGGCAGCCGAAGGCGGCGACCGCGGGCAGGCCCAGGACATCGAGGTAGGCCACGTCGAGGGGCGACTCCACCAGGACGGCCCGGTCAGCGCGAAGTCGGTCTAGGCCGAACAGGGTGCGGCCCTTCTTGATGCCGGGTGGGTGGTTGCGGATGTCGACCCCCTTGGTCTGCCAGCCCCACTTTTCCCCAGTTGGGGAGAAGATGGGGATAACCCAGGCTGCCTCCTCGCAGTCCCAGCGCAGTTCGTAGCGGTCGCACACCTCCGGGGTCAGGTGGCGGCGGTCCAGGGCGCGGGACGGGGGTGGCCCGAACTCGGCCAGCCGGCTCTCCACCACCATGCCGATGGGCGGCTCCCAGGGGGCCTCGTCGTCGGAGAGGTCGACGTCGAACTCCCGGATCAGCCGGCGGGCGTCCCAGATGCCCACGCCGGCCACGTCCATGACCAGCCGGTTCAGGGAGCCTGACCACTCACATGAGAAGCAGTGGAACTTGCCTGAGTACCGGTTGATCGACCAGTGGTCTGGCCGGCGCTCCCGCTCTCCGGTGCGCTTCTCGTGCATGAAGCAGCGGGCCTGCACCTCCGCGCCCAGGGTGCGGATGTCCTCGATGCCGATGTGGTCAAGGAGGTCTTCAATCACGGCTGGTCATGTCATCGTCACTCTCGTACTCCACCTCTTCGGTCTCAATGATGACGCCGTGGTCAAGGTCGACCATGAGCATGACGTTGTGGATGGGGCAGTTCCGGGAGGCAATGATCCGCAGCACGAGGTCGTTGGGCTTCGGCTGACCATCTTCCTTCACCTCCTCTACACCAAAAATGACGTCAGAATCCTGGGCAAAACTCGAGGAATATCCTATGGAGTCCAGGGACAGCACGCCACGTTTTGCCTTCCAGGACAAGGCTTGTGTGGTCTGCACGATGGGGATCTCGCAGCGGTCTGCCAGTTGCTTGAGGGACCGGGTGATCGAGGTCAGGGCCTGGGGGCTGCCCTGGGGGACGTCCTGCTCGCTCTCCATCATGTAGGTGCCGTCGATGAAGACGGCCTGGGGCCGATGGATGGCGATCTTGGCCGCGATGGCCGAGACCGTCGTCGTTCGACCTGGGTCGTGGACGAAGATCATGGGTTGGGGATGCTCGTCCTTGACCCCGTGCATCATCCGGCTCAGCTTGCGCCACTCCCACTCCTCCATGGCGCTCGGGTGTTGGAGGTGGGTCAGGCTGATGCCCGCCCGCAGGGCGTTGTACCGGGTGATCTGCTCCTGGTTGGTCATCTCAAAGCTGACGAACATGGTCCGCGCCCCGGCGTCGTGGGCAGCGATGTTCATGCACATCAGCAGCATGGATTTCTTTACCTTCTGGAGGCCCACCAGGGTCACAAGCTGACCGGCCTGGAGGCCCCAGGTGGCGCGGTCCATCGAGGGGAACCCGGTGGGCCAGCCGCTGATGCCAGGGTTGGAGGCCAGGCTTCGGAACATCTCCATCTGATCCTCCTGGGTGGCGACCGCGTCCTGATCGAGTAGCTCGGACACCTCCTGATGGAGACCATCTAGCCCCGCCGACAGGAGCTTCACGGCGATGTCAGTGTCACCGTTCTTGAGCGGATCCTTGATGGCATCAAGGGAGTCCTGGAGCAGGGCGGCGCGACGCTGGTCGCGTAGCTCATCGATGTAGTAGGCCAGCGGCTCCAGGGTCTCGATCAGGTCGTCGGCAGGGTACTCACGGTGAAAGGCGTCCTCGCTCGGGGACTCCCCATAGCGGTTCCAATGCTCCCGCATCCAGTCGAACATGGCGGCGTTGTCGGGGTCCAGGAAGAAGGCTGTGGTGATCCTGGCTTGGGCCAGGGCGTCGAAGTTACGATCCTGAAGGGTGCGGCAGATGGTCTGGTACTCGATGTCAGGCATCGTGCAGCCCCAGAGGTTTGTCGGATCCGATGTGGTGGCCCTGGGGGCCAAAGAGCCACCGATGTTCGTCCAGGCCATAGAACACCCGCGCCACGTCGGGGGCATGGGCCAGGCTGCGTCCCAGGACATCGGCCTTGGCGCAGTAGACGTACTCGATGGGCCAGTTCTTCTCCTGCACGAGCTTGCTGACCGCCTGGGTGAAGCCAGGCCCCCGGCTGGTGACGGCCAGGTCGATCCGGTAGAAGGTCCGGGACATGATCGTCCACATGAAGTTGATGCACCGGGGGGAGACTCTCCAGTACCGCACGGCCTGGTCGTAAAGGTGTAGCCGGCCCTTATACCGCTCCAGGGTCTTGACTGTGTACTGGTCTGGGAGGGTGGCGACCGCGCCCTCCCAGATGAAGATGACCCGGCGCTGGGCCTCAGTTCCTAGCTCACCTTTCCGCATTGATATGAGGGCGGTAGTCCTCCCCCTCCATCCAGACCTTGACCGTGGCCTCGTGCAGGAAGCTAGACATTCCTTCGGTGTAGCGGCGGTCCAGTTCGTCAAAAGGCAGGTTGGTGGTGATCAAGGTGGGGTGGCCCCGGTTAAACCGGTAGCGGACCAGATCGAATACCCGCTCGTTCGACCAGCCTGACACCGACTCATGTTCGCGCCCCAGGTCATCTAGGAGCAGGAAGTGGACCCGCTTGATGTAACGAAGCTGGTCGTTGATGTACTCGATCCGATCCTCGTCGGTGATGCGGAACATCTCCTGCCACAGGTCAATGTAGGTGGCGAGTTCGATGCACTCGATCTTGTGCCCGGTTTCTCTGGCAGCGGTCATCACGCAACAGGCCAGGTGGGTCTTGCCCACCCCGTTCGGGCCGGCGAAGATCATGCCTAGGCCCTTCGCTCTCGCCAAGGCGATCCTGGCTATGTAGCCCTCGACGGTCACCATCGCCTCTTTCAAGATGGGCGTGTTGGCCTCAAACCCATCCAGGGTCTTGCCCCGGTAGTGCGGGAATACGTCATTCATCACTCCTCCTCCAGGAAGTTCTTGTTACAGGCACGGCAGTGGTAGCGCTGACGGTCAGGCTTGTTGGCCTGGCGACCGTTCCGGTAGACGGTAGCCTGCTCGCCACAGAACGGGCACGGGGGCATCTCGGCCTTGGCCTTGGCCCGCTTGCGTTCACCGGCCTGGTAGCCCTCTCGGAGCTTCCGGGCCGCGATGCGCTGAGTCAGGTGGGCCTTGCGCCACTCCTGACGCCAGTCGTAGTACATCTCCAGGCCGGCGTGGATCCGACCGCGGACGTCTTGGGTCAGGCCGGCGTAGATGAAGTAGGGCTGGCGGTCATAGTTCGCCAGGGTCCAGCGGGTGCAGTCCTGGAACACCGGGCACTTGACACACAGGCCCTGGCAGACCTCCAGGGCCTCCAGGCTCTCCTGGAAGTACTCATCGCGCCCGATACAGGGCCGGCGCTGATCGGCCAGGAAGTCATCAGTGGCTCGCCCCCGGACCCAAATAGGGGTACGACGCCTCGTCATGCCGGCGAGTATGCACGGGGGGTGTGACGACCAAACCAGTAGTCCCGGCCCTGGCCGGCGCTGTACTTCCGGTTGCCTGGATCACGAGCCTGCTGGGCAGCAGCCAGAGTCGCCAGTTCATCCCGCTTCGCCAGGAAGATGCGCCACGGTGGTTTGTTAGAGGCGCGGCACCATTCCGGGTGACGGGCAAACTCATCCATCATTTGCTGGATCGAGGTGATGGTGGCCCCGTAGTTGACCTTCCAGAGCTTGAGGTTCTTCGCCAGGGCAGGCCAGTTGGACTGGAGGCGGATGCCTCTCATCCCGGTGCCTGCCATGACCTGGGGGAAATAATCCCTTGCCAGTTGAACGGTGTTGATCGGTTTTTGGACAGACTTCGACTTAAACCCCTGAGAAGACAAGCCGAAGACATCATCACCAACCCTGAACCCTGAACCCATGGGTGGCTCGCCCGTCCCGTCGCGGAGCGACAGTACAGGCTCGCTATCGCCGGGGGCGACCTTTAGGGGATTACCTCCGCATGAGCAGAAGACGACCACGCGGAAGCGATAGCTGTCGCCGTGGTACTCCCGCTCGATGAACCCGCCGTCTTCCAGGTGCTGGAAGACCTCAGGCCCCGCCCCCGCCTGGTAGTAGAGCTTGTCCAACCCCAACATCACCAGGCCGGTCTTCCGATTCCGCCTCCTGGTGGCCCACTCCAGTGTCCCATGCTCTGGCTCTGTCTCGGGGCAAACCTGTCCTGACCCGCGGTCCATCGCGGCTCCTCCCTCATCCGGCCCTGGATCGACAAGACCGATCCGTTTAAGTTCCAGCCCGCCGGCTCCCGCCTTGGGGGGTCATGCGGTAACCACGCACTCTGCCCCCTCCGGGGGCCGATGTCAAGGCCGAATGCTCCCCCACTTTCCCCCACCTTTTGTAACTACATGGGCGAGCCTTGAGCCAGGCAAAGATTGTGAATAGCGCCGTTATTCCACTGGCGTCTACAGCGCCGACTGGGGGCGCGGATCATGCACACGCCCTCACCCGCCTCCAGAAAAACTCTAGTGTAGTTCCGGCCCCCACTTCAACCCCCGGTTTTTCCACAGCCCAGGCCCTCCCTAGCCTGGTAGGGGATGACGTACGTGGACGATCCCTCTCTGCTGGACCCGGAGGACGAAGACCTGGCCCCAGGTGACGAGGGCCTGTCCGAAGACCTGGCCCAGTACGCCCCGCCGGTCCTCGATCCAGCCCAGCAGGGGTTTGTGGACAGCGTTGTGGACAAGGTCTGGGAGTTCACCCTCATCTTCTCCGGGGTGCAGATGTTCCCCTACCAGGAGGCCCTGGGCCGGCGCATCATCGAGTCGGTGATCTCGGGAGATGGGGCCACTATCACTGGGTGTCTCAGCCGTCAGAGCGGTAAGACAGAGGTCGTCGCCAACGTCGCGGCCAGCCTCATGATCCTCCTGCCGCGCCTGGCGACCATCTTCCCGGAGTTTGAGCCGCTCCAAAAGTTCGCTAAGGGGGTCATGGTCGGATGCTTCGCTCCAGTTGAGCAACAGGTGGAGACTCTGTTTGGACGTGTGGTGGACCGTCTGACCTCAGAGCGTGCCCTGGAGATGCTGGAGGATCCTGAGATCGATGACGTGGTACGCCCCGGCTCGCGGAAGGTGCGCCTGAAAAAATGTGGGTCGTTCTGTGCCATGCAGACCGCCAATCCTCGTGCCAAGATCGAGTCCAAGTCCTACCACGTCATCTTTGTGGACGAGTCCCAGTCGGTGGACGAGTACGTTTTGAATAAATCCATCACTCCCATGGGTGCGTTTTATCTGGCAACTATGGTCATGACCGGCACTCCTGACATCGTCAAGGGGGTGTTTTTCAAAACGATTCAGCACAACCGTCGCCAGGAGCTACGTCGGGGTGCGAAGAAAAACCACTACCTGTTCGACTGGAAGTACTGTGCCCGATTTAACAAAAACTATGCGGCCTACATCCATGGCGAGGCCCAGCGCATCGGGGAGGACAGCGATGAGTTCCGGCTCAACTACAGGTTGGAGTGGCTCCTGGAGCGGGGCATGCTTATCACCGAGAGTCGAATGGACGAACTTGGTGATCCCACCATGCCCATCGTCCAGAGCTACTGGCGGTCCCCCCTGGTCGCCGGCATCGACTTCGCCAGGCGCATGGATTCCACCGTGGTTACCGTGGTATGGGTTGATTGGGACAGACCGGATGAACTGGGACTTTATGACCATAGGATACTGAACTGGTTGGAAATGCACGGGGAGGAGTGGGAGGATCAGTACTGGCGGATCGTGGACTTCTTCTCCAACTACTCCATCGTGGCCTGCGGCGTGGACGCCCAGGGCGTGGGTGACGTAGCCGCGGACCGGCTCAAGCGGCTTCTACCCCGGATCCAGGTGGAGCCGCTGTCGTCACAGATCCAGGATCAAAGCGCCAGGTGGAAGCATCTGCAACAGCTATTGCAGCGGGGCCTCATGTCCTGGCCGGCGCACCCTCGTGCCAAGCGCACCAAGACCTGGCGGCGGTTCCGCCAGCAGATGGTGGACGTGGAGAAGACCTACAAGGGTGCCCACCTCGTGGTGGCCGCGCCCAACGAGGCCGGCGTGCATGACGACTACGTCGACAGCCTGTCCTGCGCCACCATCATGAGCCAGGTGTTGATGGTCCCGGAGGTGGAGATGCAGGTCACCCCCTGGGCCTCATCCGCTAGACGAGCGAAGACAGTGCATTCGCGGCAGTCGCAGCGGAATCGTTCAGCGTCGTAGCTGCCTGGGCGATCCCAGGCTCAGCCTGGGACTCCAGTCTGGACCCGGCTGAGGTGGCACCAAGCTGCGCGCCGGCCGCGGTGTTCGACAGGCTGGCGTTGTCGTTGCCCAGTGCCCGGTTCATGCTCGTGTTGTGCGCCCAGGCATCACTCATGGTTTCAGGGTACTAGGGGTGTCACAGGGGCGCGCCGGCACCCTCACTAGCCTTGAACACAACCCGACACGGGAGGAATCGCTATGTCTCTTGGCCCTGAGCCACAGTTCCCGGAGCGGGGACGCTACGCCTACGACGAGACCATGGGGCCGAATGCCCCAGGTGGCCGCGGCCCGCTGCGCTTTGAGGAGGGCCTGGGCACTGACACCGACATCCCCAACGATTTCTCCAGGGGGATGCTGGAGTTCATGGTGTCGGCCCCTGGCCGCATCAATCACGTCGACCCGGCGACGCAGTTCAAGTACCCGGAGGAGACCATGGCTGAGCGCGCCCACGTCGGCTCCGCGGCCTGGATCGACGCCCCCACAATGCTGGGTGAGTTTGCCCATGGCAGCTTCACCGACCAGGCGGAAGTGAGGTACGAGGAGGTCGTGCGCTCGGGTGGGATCCAGAAGCGCCGGTCACCTGAAGTCGTCACTGACTGAGATGGCCCTGGACGAGCATAGGAAGGTCCGCATCCTGGCCCACGCCGTCCAGCACTACGGAGCCAACCCCGAAGAGGCCAAGGCTGCCCTGGAGGATCCGGGCGTGGGCTGGGACGAACGGCAAAGCGACAGGACATTGGGCCAGGCCGCGGCGATGTACGCCAACACTAAGGGAGGCCGTCATGGCCGGTAACAAGCGGGCCAAGCGCGATCTCGCCAAACGACAGAAGGCCGGTGACTACAGCGGCGGGGCTGAGGCCATCATGTCCACCTACGGCAACAAGCGGCTCAAGGCCACCCGTGGTGATCGTGAGAGCGTCGGCTTCGCGGAGGAGCAACGCAGGCTGGGCAAGGGATCGGGCTGGCAACCCAGCCGGGGAGATCTGGAGAACCTGCGCCCCGATCTCTTCTCTGACCGCCGCCAGGAGGGCCGGCGGGAGACTCCTCAGTAATGGACAAGACCGCCAACTTCCTCCAGGCTCTGGGTTCCAGCCGTGGTGAGTCCACGAGCGATACGCATGCGGTTCAGGCCGCTGGTCCGGTCAGGCGCGGCCCTACCGGTACGAGTCTCATCGCGGCGTCGTGTGCTACATGCGGTGCTGACGTGGTGCGCGGTAAGGGAGCCTGGCGGCATTCGACCTGGGGGAAAACGTGACCATGACCGACAACCCCCGTCCTGACCTTTTCACTGATCGCCGGTCGGAGAAGAAGATGCCCAGGGAGGGCACCAAGGCCCACGCCAAAATGCTGGAGAGCCAGGCCAAGCAGAAGGCCGCAGCCGAAGACTGGCAGCAGAAGACCGGGGAAGCGGTCCAGCAGCGTAAGGACTGGGAGGCCAGCCCAGAGGGCCAGGAGCGCATGAAGGACGTGGTGGACTACGCCACCCAGCAGCACAACAAGCTGGCTCGGGAGCGCCCGGAGCTTGGCCTCAAGGAGCAGGACCGGCTGAACATCACGCCTCGTCAGGCGTACGAACACTACGGCTTCGGTGAGCATCACGGTGCTGGCAGGGCCACCATGGATCAGCCCCAGCTTCCGGGCATGGAGGATCCCCAGGCTCGCCCCACACCCAAGCGGTGGGAGGAACACACCCCGGAGGAACAGCAGCGGACCCTGGACGAGGTCAAGCGCTGGGGCGGCGTTGGTATCGAGGAGATGCAGAAGTCCTTTGGTGCCCAGCTTGACCAGGGCTACCTACGGGCGCGTCGGGCTGAGGGACCGGAGGGGATGCAGCGGTCGGAAGAGACCAGGCGTGAACCCTACGCCCAGGACTTCTACACCCATGGTGAGCCGGCCCAGAAGATCCGGGAAACGTCGGAGAAGCACGGTGTGTCCATGGGCCTGGCGGCGGCGGTTAACGCCGACACATCCCCGCAGATGACGTTCTCTCATGTACCGAAGACCGGCCCGAACAAAGGCGTGCGTCAGTATCCCAATGCGGAGTTGGCTGACCACATCATCCGCCATATCGCCAGGGGTGGCACACCTGAGAACTACAGCAAGGATGACCCCAGGGATCCGTTGACGGGCAAGGCTCGCAGCCAGACGGGGCCGAATATACAGAAGGGCCTGCGTCGCGCTCAACAGGTCATCCATGAGGGTAAGACCATCGCAGAGAGTGATCCTGGTACCCAGGGGCACGGCTTCGGTCCTAAGACTGGGGCCTACCACAACGCCTGGTTGGGTGGCTCACCTCAGTTCTTTGTGTCTGACATTCACTCCGGTGGTGGCGGCATGCTGCCCCACCAAAGCACCTCCAAGTCTGGTGAGCAGAAGTCCCAGCGCGAGGTGACTATCGAGCGCACCAGCCGGCAGAGCGGGGTGCCGCGGGCCAGCTTCCATGCCATGGCTGACTATGCCGCTCGTATGGCGATGAAGGAGCGGGGCTTGACCCATGTTGATCAGGCCCAGGCGGTGCAGTGGGGTGAGGAGCAGATCCAACGTGGTGGTGAAGTGGGCAGGGGCAACTTCCCCAGCCATGAGCAGGCGTACCCCTCACGGCAAGTGGGGAACGCTCGTCAGTTTGACGAAGAACCGCCGAAGCAGAAGCCGCGCCGTGGTCGACCCCCCAAGCCGAAGCCACCGCCTGAGCAAGGGAGCCTGTTCTGATGACCGTCCACGACTACAAGACCCACGGCGTCAACTTCGACTATATGGACGTGCAGACGCTGTGGAACGACCGGCGCGACCCACACGCCAACCCGCTGTCGGCCTCGCCCAGGCGGGAGGGAGCGCGGCCATCTCCCAGCCAACTGCATGGCATGGTGGAGCAGATCTATCGGGGCCAGCCCTCTCACAAGGTGGGCGATGAGTAACGGCGTCCAGCCTCTGGCCGGCAGCCCCCCACCCACCATCATTTCCTCATCGGTCCTGGCAAACCGGGTCAAGCCCCGGCATGCCGCCATCGCCACCCAGAACGAGACCAAGCAGCTTGTCAAGCAGACGGTGGCGCGCCAGTTGAAGCAGCAACTGCGCCGCCGGCTGCCCATGACCGCTGACAAGTTCTCGCACCAGATGCAACAGCGGGGGAGGTGATGCGGAAAGATGGCTATTCAGTTCCAGTCCCCCAGCTATAGGGCAGCGTCGTCAGACCTGACCATCCAGATCAGCCCACTCGGGCTGGTGGAGCTAGCGGACGAAGAGTTTGAGGTACACGGTCCTCGACTCAGTCGCTATGCGATGAACTGGGCCTTCTATTGACCTGGGTTATCACTGGGCACAGCGCCCTGACCTAGGCGATCCACAACTTACCTTTAACTGGACGAGGGCGCTTTCAGATTTTACAACCAACTTCGTTTTTGGCAAAGGGGTGTCGTTCCGATCACCTGATGCCACCGCGGCCATAGTCCCAACTCGGCTGCAACGTATCTGGGAGGTAGACAACAGGAAGGATTCCCTTCTCTGGGAGATGGGGTCCATGGGTTCAGTCACTGGCGACTGCTTCGTCAAGGTGGCATACGAGGAGCCATGGGTGGACCCTTCTGGGATGCCGCATCCTGGGAGGGTCCGCATCCTTCCGATAAATAGCGCGTACTCGTTCCCGGAGTGGCACCCCCACGACCGCAAGAGATTGATCCGCTTTAAACTCAAGTACAGATTTTGGGGGACCACTCAAGAGGGAACAAGGCAGGTTTTTACCTACACGGAGTTATTGACCGAAGAACGCATCGAGGAGTACGTCAACGACGAACTTATAGATGCCAGGGAGAACCCGTTAGGTGAGATTCCCATCGTGCATATCTCCAACCTTCCGATAGCGTCCTCGCCCTGGGGAATGCCTGACATACAGGACGTGACACCGCTCAACCGGCAGTACAACGAAACGGCTACGGACATAGCTGACATCGTCAACTACCACGCGGCCCCGGTTACGGTCGTCATAGGTGCCCGTGCTTCCAACCTGGAGAAGGGCACCCATCAGACGTGGAGCGTGCCCAACAAGGACGCCCGCGTGGAGAACCTGCTCTTCGACCCACGAGGCATCGAGCAGGCCATCAAGTTGCTGGAAGTTCTCAAGAGCGCCATGCACGAGATGACCGGTGTGCCGAAGACTGCACTGGGCGAGGAGCAGGCGATCTCCAACACCAGTGGTGTGGCCCTGGCGATCCAGTACCAGCCGCTCATGAACCGGTTCCACCTGAAGGCCACCCAGTACGGGGAGGGCATCGCAGAGATCAACCGTCTGGCCCTCAAGACCCTGTTCATGAAGGAGCCAGAGACCCTCACCTGGAACGACACCTTCGACCCGCCCATGCGGGACGACTCGCTGCCGATGCTGGATCCCATGGATCCGGTGAGCTACGAGAACACCTGTCACTTCCAGCCGCCGCTCCCGGTCGACAAGTTGGTCTTGCTCAACGAGCTACAGGTCAAGATGGCCCTGGGCCTGGAGTCCAAGCGTGGTGCCCTGGAGGAACTGGGTGAGGAGTTCCCCGACGAGAAGCTGGAGGAACTCTTCAAGGAGTTGATCGCGGACGCGGAGCAGCAAGCTGCTCTGGAGATGATGAAGGCTCAGATCGCCAGCCTCATCGTCAACATGACCGGCATGGTCAGCCCCGAAGGCCCCCAGCCCATGCCACCACCGCCGGCCAACGGCAATGGCAACGGGAAGAGTGGCAACGGCCCTGCCGGCGGGGTCAAGTCTGCCGGCGGTCCCCAGGTCAACACCGCCCCCACCGCCAAGATCGCCCAGGCTCCTGGTCTAGACCTCAAGGACAACGCCGACGTGGCGAAGATGTTCCAGCGGATCGTGACCCTGGCCCATGGGACGACCATCCCCCAGCGCCGAGTACCAGAAGAAGACGACAGCTAAGGAGTAACGCCAGGAGATGACCGACGTTCAAGATCCCACGCAGCAGCCCCAAGGCGACGCCCAGCCGCCTGTCGATGATGGCACCACCATCACCGTCCCCACCACGCCGGCAGAGCCACCGGCTCAGCCACCACGCACCCAGCGCACTGGTGGCGAGCCGCCCCAGGCATTCACCCAGGAGGATGTCGAGCGCATCCGCCAGGAGGAGCGTCAAAGGGTATTGGCAGAGCAGACGCGTGCCGACACGCTGGAAAACGAACTTGCTCAGTACAGAAAAGCCGATGAGGATCGCAAGGCAGCCGAAGCCAAGACCCAGCGTGATGCTGATCGTGCGGCGAAGAAAAAGCAGGAAGAGGAGATGGAACTCCGCGACCTGATTCAGAAGAAGGATCAGGAGTGGGAGCAGCGTCTGGCTGATGAAAGGGCTGAGCGGGAAAAAGCCTTTGCTCTACTGGAACAAGAGCGTCACCATGCCTCTCTCCAGACATACCTGGCGCAGCGCATGGCAGAGCATGGCGACGAAATATCGCCCGAACTTCGTGACCTTGTCTCCGGTAGCTCGGAGCAGGAGATCGATGCGTCGATCCAGCTTCTCATCCAAAAATCCGCCCTGATTCAGCAGAATGCTGTGTCAGCCATGCGGAATATCAACGCCGGCAGACCCATGGCTGGTGTTACCGCGCCCCCAGTCGGTCCCATGGAATCGGCTGGTGCGACCAGGACGTATACGGCGGATGAACTCAAGGCGATGACCCCGGAAGAATATGCTGCTGAACGAGACAACTTGCTTCGTGCAGCTTCTCAAAGCCGTCGAGGACAGTAGAGGTAGTACCCGAAATAGGAGGTTGGCTAGTGCCATCCAGCATCACAGGAACCCCGCTGCTGAGTGCCAGCCCCACGGGCTACCCAGGGACTAACTCTCAGCTTTCCCCGGCCATCCAGGTCATCTGGAGCAAGGAGATCTTGTTCCAGAGCATGCCCGTACTCCGGTATGAGCAGTTTGCGGTGAAAAAGACCGAGTTGGGCGTTCAGCCTGGACTTCAGGTCAACTTCATGAGATATAATAACCTAGGAGATGCATCGCAACTCGTTGAAGGTGTACGGATGCAGACGGCAGCCCTCACTGCATCACAATATGCCATCACGGTGGCTGAGCAGGGCTACGCCGTCGCGGTGAGCGAGCTTCTGCTCAACGCCTCCTTCGATGACGTCATGGCCTCCTCCAGTCGGCTCCTGGGCCGCAACATGGCGAAGTACCTGGACGGCTCAGCCCGCGACACGCTGTACCAGGCGTCCAGCACCATCTTCGGGTACCAGCTTCCGACTGGTGCCATCACGCCGCTCTCGCCATACGACGCCGGCACCGTGGCTGCCAACTACGCCGCCCTGGCTGGCACGTTCTACATGAGCGTCAACGTGAGCAAGGACGCTGTCGAGACCCTCGCCACCAAGAACGTGCCGCGCATCGGGGAGACCTACGTCGCCTTCATCGACCCTCACCAGTCCCGCCGTCTGCGTGACAACCCTGAGTTCATCGAGATGACGAAGTACGCTGCGGCAGGAAACTTCATGATAGGCGAGATAGGTCGTCTAAATGACGTGGTATACATTGAGACAACCCAGGTGCGGCAGTACGCCGTTGGCGCTGGGCCGGCTGGTGGCACTGGTCAGGGCAACGCTGGTGTCACTCACGGGGCCATGTACCTGGGCGACAACGCCTTCGGTCATGCCATCGCTCTCCCTGTCGAGCTTCGCGACGGTGGCGTCCTCGACTTCGGACGCGAACACGCGTTGTGCTGGTACGCGATCTGGGGATTCGGTCTGATCACAGATCAGAGCGTGGTCTTGGCTTGGACGAACTGACAGGATGCCGGGACGACAGCGCGGTGACTTCACTGGGGCGCAACGTCAGCGTCTGACTGAGGAGAAGGCCGCAGAGTTAGCGGAACGCCAGCAGGAGATCGGCCTGGTAAATCAGGTCGATCTCGTGCGCGAGGAAGAGGGGATCTGGGATCCAGAGACCGGTCAGATGATGGAGCTATCTCCTGAGGCTGAGCAAAGGATTCGTGACCTGGAGGAACCGGTGACCGTCGACACCGATCCCATCCTGGACCCCGCTGTGCCCGTACCCGGTTACGACCCCATGAAGGATCTCCAGCCCGTGGCAGTGCAGCAGCAGGCCCGTACGGCCACCCTCAATCCCCTGGAGGTGCAAGACCTGGGGCCTGAGCCGATCACGGTGGATGAGGAGTTCAAGGTCATCCGGGTCAACACCGACATCGAGGAGATGACCTACGGGGTGGGCACGAGCTACACCTTCCTGCGAGGCCGGCGTTACCGGGTACCCAAGCACCTGTACCTGTGGCTGGAGAGTCGTGGTGTCATCTACCACTGAGCCAGAGCTAACCGAACGCGTCTGTGCAAAATGCGGGGCCTCCGACACGGCTCCGCACCATGTCCAGTACGTAGCTCTGGCCCACCCGGTGTCAGGCGAGGCGGTCGACCTTTCGGTGAGCAAGCACATCCAGTGCTGTGCTGAGGATGGGTGCCCTATCTGTGGTGCTGACGTTGAGCGCGCCGCCCAGGAAGGTGCTGACCCGTCACAGCTACTGGACTTCCTCCAGCACCGGCCCACTGATCACCTGGCGAAGCTGTCTGAACTCGGAGTCGCAACTGTGGACCCAGGAGGTGAGTCCGATAGCCAACCTGACGGTAACGGAGAGCAATAACCTCCTGGCGGCAAGCTCGGGCCAGGCTGCTTATCCCGCGGTAGTGTCACCGGTCCTGGTGGCCTTGGTGACGGTCATGGGTACGGCCACCGCCGCCGGCACAGAGGTGGTGAATACTGGTGGCAGTCAGTACGCCCGCCAGCAGATCACCTTCGCGGTCCCCAGTGGTGGTGTCATTGCCTCCAGCAATGCCCTGACTTATGTCAACATGCCCGCGGCCACAATCGTGGGAGTGGACGAGTTTGACAGCACACCAGCCGGTAGCGGTGGCCCGGTACGGCGCTGGTTTGGTGCGCTCTCCACGATCAAGACGGTCAACGCGGGTGACAGTTTTAGTGTATCGATAGGCAGCTATTCCAAATCGATGAGCTAATGGCTACCGTCACCAGCGGAGCTATCACCATGTCGGCCACGACCTCGATGGCCGTCACTGGTAACTCACACATCACCACGCCCTCGCTGTATGAGCAGATCGTCGCGGTATGTGGTCAAGACCCGGCTCTTCTGGGAGCCACTGGCTATGTGGACGATGTCTTCACCACCCGCCTGGTAGGGGACATCAACTAGCCTCGTCCTTCCGCTTGGGCAGGAACCGGTCCACCAGATAGTCGATGGGGATTAGGCCCACCAGTACCAGGCCCACGGTGATCTCGATGATCCTGTCCAGGGAGCCTCTACCGAACACCGCATCGAGGATCAGCACCACGCCCAGAATGAACATGATGATCTCGCGGACGGTGCTGAGATTCTCCTTTAGCCGATCACGCACGCCCATATCGAGTTCTGCCCGCCTTTGCCGTTGATGGTGAGTCGTTGAAGTGACGATCCACCAGGACAGCTAAAGCCGCCAGGCGGTCCTACAGGGCCAGGTGGGCCGGATGGACCCGTAGCACCACGAGGCCCACTGGATCCAGTCGCACCTCGTTCGCCGGCAGGCCCAGGAGGGCCAGCAGGTCCGACACTTCCAGTCGCGCCAGTTGCACCCGTGCTACCCGTCGCTCCCGTGCTGCCTTTGGCTCCTGTCGCTCCCGTCGAGCCAGATGCTCCGGTAGCCCCGGTGAGTCCAGTGGATCCTTGCTGACCCGTAGCACCGGTTGATCCTGTGGCTCCTGTTGATCCGGGTCTTGTGGCACCTAACACTCCTGGCGTTACAAGGTTGCTGACTGTCTCTCCTAATGGCCCGCGTGCCCCAGTGTCACCCTTCTCGCCCTTCGGACCCTGGGGACCGTGTGGACCGGCTGGGCCGGCTGGGCCGGTTGATCCGGGTGGACCCTGCCCTCCTGTTTGCCCGGTCGCGGTGTTGCCGTGCCCCCACAGCAGGGCGAAGAAGATCGATGCAGCCACGAAGAAGACGGACATGATGAACAGGAAGTTGGGCGAGATGGCCCCCTGCTCTTTGTCGTCCTCGATCACCTCTGGGTGAGCCATGCGTATGTGATGGAGCTTGGCCTGAGCTTCCTCAGCCTCCTGTCTGGCGGCAGCCAAATCTTCCTGGCACTTGTCGTTACCGGTGTGCTTGGCCCGGATTATGGCAGCCCAGGCCGTGATGATGGCGGCGACGCCTGTACAACAGGCTGCAATAAGAGCGCCGTCACCGTTCGCCAACTCACGTCACAGGCGCGGTCCAGGCCGTGTTCCAGGTGGAGATCCCGATGAGGCCATCCACGGAGAGGCCCTTCTCCTGTTGGAACTGCCGTGCTACGCCGGCAGTCTGATTTCCATAGAAGCCATCGGCGCTGATCGTCCAGCCCCTGGCTGCCATCTGTCCCTGCCACTGCTTCAAACCAGCGGCTCCGTTTGGCCCGCCATAGGGCGGGTACTGGCCGGATACCGACTGAGTCGGCCCAGAGGCTGGACCGTAGTAGTAGCCGGATGGCAGCGGGAAAGGCGGGGCCTTGCCGGCTGGTGGCGGGGTGGGAGTTGGTGTCGGTGGCGTGGGCGTCGGTGCCCCACCCTTCGCCATTGAGATGACCTGATCCATGGGGAAGTTGGGTCCGCAATCTGAGTGCCCGCAGCCCCATCCGCCTAGGTCACTGTGCTGACACACGCCGGCAGATCCGCCCTGGGCTTGGGAGGGGCTGAGCCTCACGATGGGAATGCCCAGGGCTGCTGACTCCTCAGCTATCCAGGCTGCGGCGTTGGCGAGCATGACGCTCTGTCCCTGCCAGGTGGCCGCGCTCCAGCCCATGGCAGCCCCAGAAGGGGTACAGAGTTCTGCCTGTACGGCCACCGGGTTGGCGTTGCAACTTGTCCAGGCTTTATTGGACCGGCCTACGTACTCGCCAATAACGCCGCTGCTGGAGTTGTCAATGCCTGTATGCGAGGACACACCACTGCTCGGATTGGAGAAAAAGTTTCCCAATGACTGGTACGTCGTGGCACCTTCACTGGTATGCAGCACTATCAATCTGACCTTGCTGCCGCCCCTACTTGATTGATTCGGGCTGGGGATCCCGACTCTCTTGAGCGCCATCAATCCTCCCTGAAGCTCAGTCTCTTGCCCGACTTCTGACCTTCTTGCCCCTCAGCCAGAGCGCCGGGTGTGCCGTCGTTGAAGTCGGACTCTCCCTGCTCTTCCCAGTCCTCTGGCTCCTCCATTGGCTCGGGCCAGACCAGTTCCTCGCCATCTGGACCCCGTACGTCGTCAGGGTTCATGGGTTGTGTGTCGCTGATGGGGCCTTCCGGCTGGGTTGTCCCGGTTTCACTCATCGGCAGACTCAGCTTCCTCTGTGGCCTCCTCGTCAGGAGCGGCTTCCTCACCAGGAGCGGCTTCTTCGGAAGGGACTGGCTGGCCTGTGGTGGGGTCGAACTGAGACTGCTCCTCTTCGGGAGCCGGGGTCGGTTCTTCGGCGGGAGGCTCGGTAGTGGACATGGTTCTCCTTACTGAGTCTGCCAACTGATGCCATCAAGGAACAGTTGGCCGGTGGTGTTAAGAGCGGGAAACCTCAAATAGAGTTTGCCATCCGTTTCGACGTCGACCCGGTACACCCGTGCTGGGATGACGTCCTCGACGGCGAAGTTGGTCGTGACCGCGGTGGGCGCGCCAGCAGGGCAGATGGCAATAGCTGACTGATCTTTGGGGTTGCCACCTGGGTAGTACACCTCACCGCGTAAGGTGCAGCGACCCCAGGCATCGAGCATGTACTGGCATACCGACCCAGGCACTTCTTCCCAGGGAGCTACTAGCTGTGGCAGTGCTTGCCAGATGGGGGGAGCCGGCGTGGTGCCAGCCGGTCCCGTGGATCCCACCGGTCCCTGCGCGCCAGTCGGTCCTATGACACCCTGTGGCCCCGTTGCACCCGTAGGCCCTGCGGGTCCGGTAGGCCCTTGAGGGCCAGCGCCCAGGTTCAAGACCTGCCAGGCCGTGCCGTTCCACCAGTACACCTGGAAGGTCGTGGTGCCCACCAGCCAGACCATGCCCTCCTGCCCCGGTGCAGGCTGTGCTGGCAGGAGATTAGAGGTGGCGACCGTGCCGGCGACGGTGAAGCCACCTGGAGGGCCTTGTGGCCCAGTAGGGCCGGGAGGGCCGGCAGGCCCAGTTGGACCCTGCACCCCGCCGGCACCACGAGGCCCTGGTTGTCCTGGGGGACCAGGCATGCCGGGGACCGAGATCTCGATCACATCGGCGGGCGGGCCGCTGATGGTGATGTCACTCATTGACGTAGCTCCCTCTCTCCCCGATGGTCAGGCTGGCGGGCACGGGCATGATGGTGGGCCGGCTGATGTTGGGATCGACGTTGAAGAACCCGGCCATGAGCCGACTCTGCACTCCACTGGCGGTGGGCGTGGCGAAGAGGTCGTAGCGATACGACCGGCCAATACCCCAGTACCCAACGGCCTGGATCGCGCCTGGATAGTTGCCCTGGGCGAAGTACGCCAGCGAGTCCTCTTCGGTGATATGCAGAGCGATGGTGCAGCCGTCGTTCAGGACGACGCAGCGACTGCTCGGGGTGTCGAGGCGCATCACCAAGACGAAGTTGGTATTGCGGATCTCCATGAGCGCGTTAGTGAGTGGGACCGCCAGGCCAGACGAGGTGTCACGCATCACCACGGTCCTCTGCCAGTCGGCCCAGGCGTCCAGGTAGAAGTCAAACTGAGCTATCGGCATGCTCTTCAGGCTCCTCCTGTGGTGGCTTGGGCGGCGTCGTGTTGACCGACCGTGACGGCATGGGTGTAACCGTGACTGGTTGGGTGGTGTTGATCTGGGTCCGCTTTGGTTGCATGTTCACCACGTCATGGTCTGTACGAAGAAGTCCTGTTGCTGCATGTCGTTGACGACCTCCTCGGCCTTGACCTGCTCGCCCAGAGCGCTGACTGTTAAATAAGAACCGTGAACGAAGCCTTGCTTTTCGTACTTCACGACCCTGTACACCGTGTTGTCGTAGGAGAAGCGGTCGCGGAAGTGTGAGCCGGTGTAGAGCGGACTGATGCGGAACCGATCTATGGCTGAGGTCACCTGGAAGCAGATGCTCGCTGTGGAGAGGACGTACATGCCCTCATCGGTGTCCTGGGGATCGTCCTGGCGGAAGTCCACGAACATCACTGGCAGCACTACCGGTGGGTACCAGGCGCGGCTCGGCCCCTCGTCATAAACCTCGTGCTTGGTGGAGGCCATGGCGTCGTACTCAGACCACAGCACGCTCTCGCCCCAGTAGCGCTGGTAGTTCCGCATGACCTCGTTCAGCCGGATGATGGTGTCCTTCTGGTACCAGTCAGGGGTGTAGATGGGCATCAGCGCTTCTTCTTAGCTCGGTATTTGTCGGTCTTGAACAACTGCTGGTGACCCTCTCGATGCATGGCTACGGCTTCGTCTGACTTGGCAGCAGCAGCCTGGCGGATGGCTGTCCGTTGCTGCTCAAAGGGGTGGAAGTCCTCTGGCACACCAGGCCACTCGGCTGGTGCCCAGTCCGGTTTACCGGGTGCCCTGATCTCCCTCTCGCCCCGCGGCCCCGCCTCCGTACCGGAGACACCTCTGGAGACATGCCAGACGTCAGGCTTGAGATCGGGGCGCACCTTGCTGGCGAAATGCTCGCCGGCCTGGGTGCGCTCGGGGGAGTGGATGGGCACGGTGCTTTGGCCGAAGTTCCAGTAGTGGGCCGAGTGGAACAGCGCCCCGCCCAGGCCCCTGGCTCTCTGGATCTCCTCTGGCTGCTTGGCCCCCGTGTAGGACTGGGTAGCCATGTTCTCCACCATGGTCACCTCACCTGGGACATGACCAGGATCGTTCTCCTTGGCCCAGGACAACTCGGCGTGGACGCTGGGGTACTTGGGGTGGCTCACGTCCACCGCGGCCAGGTGATGCTCGTGTTCGGAGCGCTCCAGGTCAAGCTGGTAGCCACGAGCCAGGTGGGTGGCGAAGGGGTGGGCATGCTCTTCCATGCCGGGGATGGCTAGCTGGTTAGGGCTGATGCCGTGGGTGGTCCCGGAGAACTGGGCATGATTGAGTTCGGGCATCTACCACCAACCGACCCAGCCTGTATTGATCGTGGTGTAGGCCCAGTAGTACCCGGTGCCGGTCTTGGGATCGACGTCGCGCAGCGGATCGACGTTGGTGCTGGGTTGGAGGGCCACGTAGCGGTGGTTCTCGTAGTCGATGAGATCCTGCTGGTTGTAGGGGCGCTCGGGATCCCAGGTGCCCTGGTAGGTGTACATCTTCTGCGTCACATCGATCTCTGGCATCTCGCGCTGGGGCCAGGTGATGTCGTCGTACTCCTTCGACCGGTAGATCGGCACGAGCCGCTTCGTGGTCCGCGAGACCCGCCGCAGTCTCGACTGGGTGATGCGGTAGAGGCCCACGCCCAGGGCTGCCGACAACGCCTTGTACTGCGCGTCGAGGCCCTCGATCATCTTCATGATCTGGTTCCAGGTCTGCCCGATGGGGATGGTGACCCCGTCCGGGGTGTGGACATCGTGCTGCTGGGCAATGCCCACGGCCATGTCCCAGAGCGCCATGATCGTGACCAGGATGGAGATGGGATACTCCTCCACCTCACTGATCATCATGGGTTTCGGGGTTCCGTAAGCCGATGGCTGGCCGTCCACGGCCAGAGGGGGCGGGCCAGGGTAGGGCGGGTAGCCCTGATCGATGGTGCCCTCCCATTGCTGATCCATCCCGTAGGTGTGCTGGATGTAGGCCGTCCGCACGTAGAGGTCAAGCTCGGGGGGCAGCAGGTCGCGGTAGTAGGTGCCCTGGGCCACCAGGAGGATGCCGGCTGCCGGCGCGTTGCTGAAGACCAGGACACCGCCATGCTCGTCCAGGACGAAGTCGAAGCCCAGGTTCAGCGAGGTAGTACCTCCCGCGGTGGTGTCGGTCAAGACCACCTGGAGGTTGGGGGCTGACACGTTCTCGACGGGTAGCTCAAAGCGGAAGGCCACGCCGGAACAGGTCTGCCTGGCGATGAAGGGCCGGGGCAGATCCCGAAGCCGCAACCTCGCCATCTGCGCGATGCGCTGTGTCGAGGAGGGGTTGACGGGCGGGTACGGAAGCCCCTGATCGGTATCGGGGTACTGCCCCGGCGTCCCTGCCGTGACGTCGTATGGGTTCGGAAGCCCGGAGACCGGCCCAGTGACTGACACATCACCAGGCTACGTCCGGGTGGTCAGGGGGGCCGCGACACCCGGACCTAGCATTGACGCTATCCGGGCCGCTTACCCCGGTGAAGTAGTACCGCTAGAAAATGCCCAGCTTTTGTGAGGAAAAATGCCTTCCTCG
>Ga0126373_10000609_pt1 | contig 23746 bp, 16 predicted proteins | sample PanSoiMetPlot_11_FD_92545 | JGI IMG/M metagenome (GOLD analysis project Ga0126373, IMG submission 92545) | Tropical forest soil microbial communities from Panama - MetaG Plot_11 | ecosystem: Environmental > Terrestrial > Soil > Tropical forest > Bulk soil | place: Panama | collected 2016-02-17 | reverse complement strand
CGGGTTGTGCTTCTGCAACACCTTGGTGATCGCCGCCGTCAAGGTCGTCTTGCCATGGTCAATGTGACCAATCGTGCCTACGTTCACGTGCGGCTTTGTCCGTTCAAACTTTTCCTTCGCCATACGATTGCGTCGCCTCGCTCCTGCCTAGTAGTACTGGTAAAGCCGGTGAAACTTGCGCCGGGTGACCTGGTCCACCTGCTCGATCTTCGAGAGATAGAACTCGCGCATCTGCCCCTGGTCCGACATGGCCAGCGCTTCGTACAAGCCCTTGGCGGTCTTGCCGGACTGCTTGAGCTTCGCATCCACCTTTTCCAGGCAGCTCTGCTGCAGCACGCCCTCGAAATCCCGGATGCGCACCTTCTTGCTCTCCAGCCGCTTGAGAAACTTCGGCAAGGTTTCGGCGCTGAAGGCGCGCTCTACCGCAGCCTTCAACTCGGCAAATTCCTGCTCTTTCTCAACCCGGATGCTGGCTTGTACGAAACTCACCGTTCACCACTCTCGAACGAATTCTGGAGCCGATGACCAGGATTGAACTGGTGACCTCTCCCTTACCAAGGGAGTGCTCTACCAACTGAGCTACATCGGCGAAAGCAGCTTTCAGCACTCAGCCTTCAGCAAAAAGCAAATCCCTCGCACAAAACGCTCGGGATTTCGGCGGCGGACTCCCGCTTGGCTTCGCCTGCGCTCACGCCCGCAAATCGCCTCAATCTGGAGCGGGAGACGGGAATCGAACCCGCGACCAACAGCTTGGAAGGCTGTGACTCTACCACTGAGTTACTCCCGCTTGAACTCAGCTGCTAGCCGCTAGCTTCTAGCTCTTAGCAAGCCCGCTTGCCGTCGGCTCTCAGCGAAACCTTCCAAAATCTCTTACGGCTCCATCTTCTCCCGATCGGCATGCATGGTGTCGTTGCGCCGCAGCCAGGTTTTCACCGCGAACAGCACCAGGATGGCCGAGGTTGCAAACCGGATCCGGTCGTCGCTGATGGTGGTCCAGGTCAACACGCCCAGAGCCGCCAACGCGCCCATCGCCATGGCCAAGCGCTTCACGTCACTTCCCGCCGCCGTCGTCTCGTGCCCGCGAACCAACAATGAAATCCTGGTGCACAGGGAAGGATTCGAACCTTCGTACCTCGCTAGGAGGAGCAGATTTACAGTCTGCCGGCTTTAACCACTCACCCACCTGTGCAGAGCCTCATTAAAAGCGTACGCCCCTGCGGGGAGTACGTCCGGCAAATCGGCAGCGCGGGTGGCGCACACCTACGGACAAGAAAGTCTTTTCAGGCCACGCACAAATGAACAGGAATGGCGCGAGTCAACTCGCGCACGAAACCACTACACGTCGGAAAGATTCCTAATGGAGTGCGTTCAGAAAACCTGTTGCGCTACCGCGTCCGCCGCCCTTGCCGGAAATCGTACCTGGAGCTGGCGAAGGGATTCGAACCCCCGACCCTCTGATTACAAATCAGATGCTCTACCGACTGAGCTACGCCAGCAACTGAGGGACTGTGCCTTCCCAGACACAAATCTCCCTACGGATCCCATGCTGCTTCCCGGGACAATTTTTAAAGGTATCACAAGGGTAAAGCACGTGCAACCAAGCCGATAGTCGGCCCGGCGTTGTTCCAAGCGTGAACTTCGCGCCTGCTTCCAACGCCCGATCCCAGTAACTGCGAACCTGGACTGGCGCGCCACCGACCGACTCCTCAAGTCCACGAAAGCCTGGACGGACCCGGCTGGACCAAGCCATGACCCAAGGTGGTATCATCAACTCTTCACCTGTGCGTTTCAAACGTACCTTCCCCATCCTGCTGACCGTGCTGCTGATTGCCGCGGCGCTGACCGCGGTGGTGCAGTTGCGGCGCAGGGCTCCGCCGGAGCCGGCCCGCCTGCTGCCCAGTGCCGACGCGTTCTTCTACCTCAACCTGAAGTGGGTGCGGACCCTGAACGCGGTCAGCCAACTCCCGCAAGTGGTGCACGAGGCCGAATACGAGCATTTCATCCAGGAGACTGGCTTCCAGTTCGAGCGCGATCTGGACGAGGCCGCGTTCGCCGTCCACTATCCCCAGAGCTGGCGAGCCGGGGGAACCGGCGGGAAGGCGCCCGAGCCGCGGTTCTCCGAGGTATTCGTTGGCCGGTTTAACGGGGAGCGGGTGCGGGCCTACCTCAAGCACATGGCGGCCGAGATCGATAACTTCGAAGGCACCGATATCTTCAGCATCCCGCTGGAAGGCCGAACGCTGCGGGCTGCGATTCTGAACGTCGACAGCGTCGCGCTTTCCAACCACGACGACCCAACCGTGATCCGGGGCATCATCGACCGCTCGCATAAACTGGCATCGCCGTTTGCCGGGCCGGCGTTCCTCCGGCAGTATTACAAGTATGTGCCGCTAGCGAGCCTCACCTGGCTGATTGCGCGCGTGGAGCCCTCCAGCACCCCGGCCAACTTCCTGGATTGGTCGATCTTGTTCCAGAAGCCCGCGGTGGTGATGGTGTCGGCGCGGTACTTACGGGCCTTGCACCTGCAGGCCGAGGCTTTCACTAATAGCGAGGACGACGCCCAAACCCTGACCAGCCGCCTCTCGGCCTACTTGAATGTGTTTCATGCCGCGGAAAGCTCGGTTGGCCTGAAAGGGCCGGACCCGGACGTCAAGGCATTCTTTGACAGCCTGAGCGTGTCCACCAAAGGCGACCGGACGATCCTGACGGCATCGATTCCGCCTGGGTTTCTGCGCAAGGCCCTCGCCGAATCCCCCGACCTGGCTCCGCCAACCTCCAGCCAAAAGACGCCCCAGCCAGCGCCCGCGGCTCCAGGCCACAGCAACTCGGGCACCCAAAACTAGTCGCCGTTTTCCGTAGCGGTTCGTCTAACACTCGAAGAATCTGTAACATTCTGACGCCCTTTTGCATCTGTTCGGTCGGGGGCTCTTCCGGTCTGCCGGGAAAGGAACAGGTACAATATTCTCGATGTCGACTCTTCCGCTTCCGCTGGCCGCTTTTGTTGCCGGGCTGATTTCTTTCCTCTCGCCCTGTGTGCTCCCGCTGGTTCCCGGGTACGTGTCGCTGATCTCGGGCGCGGGGGTCGAAGAGCTGAAGGTGCAAAACGAGCAACTGCTCCGCAAGGTCATGCTGAACTCGCTGGCCTTCATCGTGGGATTCAGCATTGTGTTTATAACTCTGGGAGCGATCTCGACCTCAGTGGGGCAGCTGTTAGCCCGGTACAAGTCTGTGCTGGCCCAAGTCGCCGGCGTGATCATTATTTTGTTCGGCCTGCATCTCACCGGCATCTTCAAAATCAAGTACCTGTACACGGATGCGCGCCTGCACAGCGTGAAGGGCGGCAGCACGCCCTGGGGCGCATTCGTCATCGGGTTTGCGTTCGCCTTCGGCTGGACGCCCTGCGTGGGGCCCATCCTGGCGGTCATTCTGGGACTGGCGGCCACCCAGGATTCGGTGACCAAGGGCATCTTCCTGCTGGCGATTTATTCGCTCGGCCTGGCCGTGCCGTTCCTGCTGACCTCGTTGGGCATCGAGCGCTTTCTGAAGTTCTACAGCCGGTTCCGTTCGCACATGCATGCCGTGGAAGTGGCCAGCGGCGCGCTGCTCATCGTGCTGGGCGGCCTGCTGGTTTTCGGGAGGTTCACGCTGATCTCGAGTTACTTCTCGTTCCTGAACCGATTTGCGTTGTAGCGAGGTAGCCTTGAAACGCGATACGACATTTCTCTTCTTCGTGGCCGTGCTGGTGGCGGCGATGCTGTTCTTCGGAATCCGAAGCGCGCGCCGCAGTCCCGCAACCGCCTCCGCAACGCTGGATCCCAAGGGCCAAACGGCTCCCGACTTCACCCTCGCGAATCTGGATGGCAAGTCGGTGCAGCTTTCCAGCTATCGCGGCCAGGCGGTTCTCTTGAACTTCTGGGCAACCTGGTGCGGCCCCTGCAAGATCGAGATGCCCTGGTTTGTCGAACTGCAGAAACAATACGGCCCCGAGGGACTGCAGATCGTCGGCGTGGCCATGGATGACTCGGACCAGGGCGACATCGCCAAGTTCGTCAAGGAGATGGGCGTCAACTATCCCATCCTGATCGGCAAAGAGGCGGTCGGCCAGGAGTATGGCGGGGTCAATGTCTTGCCCACCACGTTCTTCATCGACCGCGATGGCAAGATCGTGGCTCGGGAATTCGGCCTGCAAAGCCGCAGCGTCTTTGTGGATCACATCAAAGAGGCACTCAGCCGAGGCCATACGGTACAGGCGCAAAAGTAACGTAGGCCCGCGGGGCGGAAAGTTCTACCATTTCAGCGATGCCAAATTTGCGCGGAGTTGCGGTCGTAACGCTGTTACTGGCGAGCAGCCTGCTGCTGGCGCAAGCGGGCCGGAAAGCTCCCTCGGTGACCGTGGCACCGGTGGCTACTCCGGAGATTGCCCAGGGGAAAGCCGGCGAAGTGGAAGTCCATTTCCGCATCGCTCCCGGATTCCACATCAATTCGAATACCCCCAAATCGGAGTACATGATTCCGACCGCTCTGCGGCTCGATGCGCCCACCGACATCATGATCGGCAAGATCACCTATCCCGACGGCAAGGACATGACGTTCCCCTTCGCCCCGGAAGAGAAGCTGAGCGTGTACTCGGGAGACTTCACCGTCAGCCTGATGGTGCAGCCGCTGCGCTCGGTGACCCCGGGCACCTATGCCGTTCACGGATCGCTCAAGTACCAGGCCTGCGACAACGCCGCCTGCTATCCGCCAAAAACCGTGCCGGTGGATTTCAATGTGAAGGTGCGCCGGGGCGCAAGTTCCGGCGGACACAATCCCGCGCAAAGCCCGCACGCCCACCGGTAGTTTCTCAACACCTGATTGGTGAGACTGGCCGCTCGGCCGGTCAGCGCGAATTTGGTTTCCGCGCAAGAATCGGATGTTTGTGTCTCTCGCGCTCCAGTACGCTTCTGATGGCTCACGAGCGGATCGCCACGTCCGCAACCTGGAAGCGGGCTGCTTCATCTCCCAGATCGAACGGGCGGACATCCCCCACGAAGGACACGAAGGTACGGAAACAGCCGCGGATGCGACGCTGTGCTGCGTCTGATCGATGGAGCGACGGGCATCCTCGCCCGTCCACCTCGAACGTTAATGCCCACGAGCCTTAGTGCCCTTCGTATCCTTGGCGGTTTTATAGGTTTTGGACGTTTTGAGCGGCAATGGCCAACGCTTTGCCACTCGTCTACTTCTTGCTGACCTGCTTCTTCTCGACCTTTGCCCATGTATCTTTCAGCGCGACCGTCCGATTGAACACCGGACGGCCGGGCTTGGTATCCGGATCAACGCAGAAATATCCCAGCCGCTCAAACTGGTACCGCGCCCCAGCCTGCACGTTCGCGAGCAATGGCTCCAGCTTCGCAGATGAAATGATCTCCAGCGAATCGGGATTCAGATTCGCCGTGAAGTCCTTCCCGGGAGCCACCGCGTTGGGGTCCGCAGTCAGGAAAAGATTCTCGTAGAGCCGCACCTCGGCATCGATGGCATGCGCCGCCGACACCCAGTGGATGGTCGCCTTCACCTTGCGGCCGTCCGGCGCGTTGCCGCCGCGGGTGGCAGGATCGTAGCTGCAGTGCACCTCCACCACTTCGCCCTTGTCGTTTTTCACCACGCTGGTGCAGGTGATGAAGTAGCCGTAACGTAAGCGCACCTCGCGCCCTGGCGACAAGCGGAAATACTGTTTGGGCGGGTCTTCGCGGAAGTCATCCTGCTCGATGTAGAGCACGCGCGAGAACGGCACCTTGCGCGTCCCGGCACTCGAGTCTTCCGGATTATTCACCGCATCCATCTCTTCGACCTGGCCCTCGGGATAGTTGTCGATGACCACCTTCAGCGGCCGCAACACTGCCATCACGCGCAAAGCGCGCTTGTTCAGATCCTCGCGCACGAAGTGCTCGAGCATCGCCAGCTCGATCACGCCCGTGGTCTTGGTCACGCCGATCGAGCTGCAGAAATTGCGGATCGCCTCCGGCGTGTACCCCCGGCGCCGGATCCCAGAGAGCGTCGGCATGCGCGGGTCGTCCCAGCCCCGCACCCGGCCTTCTTTGACCAGCTGCAGCAGCTTCCGCTTGCTGAGCAGCGTATGCGTGAGGTTGAGGCGGTCGAACTCGATTTGCTGCGACGGGAAAATCCCCAGCTGCTGGATGAACCAGTTGTACAGGGGACGGTGATCCTCAAACTCGAGCGTGCACATCGAGTGCGTCACCCGCTCGATCGAATCGCTTTGCCCGTGCGCGTAGTCGTACATCGGGTAGATGCACCACTTGTTTCCCGTGCGGTGATGCTCGGCGTGCAGGATGCGGTACATCACCGGGTCGCGCATGTTCAGGTTCGGCGACGCCATATCGATCTTGGCGCGCAGCACGCGCGAGCCGTCCGCAAATTCACCCTTGCGCATGCGCTCGAACAGGTCGAGATTCTCTTCAACCGACCGGTTGCGATGCGGGCTGTCTTTGCCCGGCTCCGTGAGCGTCCCGCGGTATTGCCGGATCTGCTCGGCGGAAAGATCATCGACGTAGGCCTTGCCGTCGCGAATCAGCTTCAGCGCCCACTCGTAGAGCTGATCGAAATAGTCCGACGCGTAGTACAGACCCTCCCACTCGTAGCCCAGCCAGCGCACGTCCTCCTGAATCGATTCGACGTACTCGGTCTCTTCCTTCTCCGGATTGGTGTCGTCGAAGCGGAGGTTGGTATGGCCGCGGAACTCGTCGGCCAGGCCGAAGTCGAGGTAGATTGCCTTGGCATGCCCGATGTGGAGGTAGCCGTTGGGCTCCGGTGGAAAGCGGGTCTGGACCCGGCCTTTGTACTTTTCGGTCTTCAGGTCGTCGAGAATGATGTCGCGGATGAAGTTCGAGGGACGCGCCTCCTCGGGCACGTTCGGCACCGTCTCAGTCGATGGATTAGCAGGATTCATGAGCCTTTTATTCTATAACCTCGGGCCGCGGGCAGGCAGGAGGCGGCCCCGGATTTCACGAATCTTCTAGACCGGTTTAGGTCTTCCTGTGACCCGATTTTGGGTGGCGCAGCGCTTCAGAGTTGGTGTGAAACCTCGCGTGGAGGCAGGCGCCCTCGCCTGCCTGGCCGAGCCCCGCTCGGCAGGAAACCCCTCCACCACGCGCCTCGCATGCCGGAATCAAAAACGACGCGGCGACGCCAGCGGAAAGCTGGCGCATGAGGCGCTGCGATTTACCGCCCAGGAAATCAACGGGTTCACCCCCTGCGGGACACCGATGTAGCGGACTACATTTCTTCGCGCGTTTCGCGAACCGCAGGACCGGTCTGTTATGAATGGGTTGGCGCGGATGCCCCGAGGGACCCTCGCCACCGAGGGAACGAGGATCCATGTTTGACAGTGAATTTCTGACGCCAGCCAATGCCGCTGGGTACCGTGATTGGATCGCGAAGGCCGCCGGCGCCGTGATTGCGGCCCTCCCAGACCAGCCCTATGCGGGAACCTCCCCCGCCCGTTTGGCCTCCATGATCGATCCAGCCTGCCTCCCGGCGCACGCCCTTCCTGCGGACGATGTTTGGCACAAACTGCGGGAGATCGTCGCTCACTCCGTGAACCTGACCCATCCGAACACCATCGCCCACCTGCATTGCCCGCCGCTGGTTTCTTCGCTGGCGGCCGAAGTCGTGATCTCGGCGCTCAATCAGTCGATGGACTCGTTCGATCAGGCGCCCGCGGCCACCATGCTGGAACTCGCCGTGTGCCGCTGGCTCTGCCAGGAAGCCGGCTTGCCGGCGGGCGCCGACGCCGTCTTCACCGCCGGAGGCTCGCAGTCGAACTTCATGGGCCTGCTCCTGGCGCGCGATGTTTGTATCGCTTCGCGATGGAACTGGCCGGTCGCGCAGAAAGGCTTGCCGCACGAGGCGGGACGGCTGCGGTTTCTCTGTTCCGAGGTGGCGCACTTCACGGTGGAAAAGGCTGCCTCGCAACTCGGCCTGGGGAGCGAGGCAGTGATTCGGATTCCGGCGGATGGCGCGTTCCAGATGATTCCCGGCGCACTGGCCAACGCGTTGCGAGCTTTGCAAGCGCAAGGTCTGGTTCCCGCCGCGGTCGTGGCCACCGCGGGCACCACCGATTTCGGCTCCATCGACCCGCTGCCGGAAATTGCGGTGCTGGCGCGCGAATTCCGCGCCTGGCTCCACGTGGACGCGGCTTACGGCTCGGCTCTCCTGCTTTCTGCGCGGCACCGGGAAAAGCTCCGCGGCATCGAACTCGCGGATTCGATCAGCGTCGACTTCCACAAGAAATTCTGGCAGCCGATCAGTTGCGCCGCGTTGTTGTTGCGGGATGCCGCGCACTTCCGGCACCTCGCAGTGCACGCCGACTACCTGAACCCGGAAACCGACGAAGCCGCGGGCATCCCTAACCTGGTCAACCGCTCGGTGGCCACCACGCGCCGCTTCGATGCCTTGAAGCTGTGGTTTTCCTTTCAGCTCCTCGGCCGGGAGAAATTCGCGGCCATGGTCGATCGCACCATCGAACTCGCCGCCCACGCGGCAAAGCAGGTTCGCACCAACCCCTCCCTGGAGCTCCTCCACGAACCGCACCTGAGTTCCGTCGTTTTTCGCTTCGTCCCGTCGAACGCCGCTATCGACGCCGACCTGTTCAACGCCCGCCTGCGCCAACACCTGTTCGATCGCGGACTGGCCGTGATTGGCCACACCCGCGTCCGCAGCCGCCAATGCCTGAAGTTCACCTGCATGAATCCATGCACGACGGAAGCGGGCCTCGACGCCTTACTCGGCACGATTGTCAGCACAGGGAAGCAACTGGAAGCGGCGCGTGGCTGAGTGACAAGAATCTACCAAGTGCCAATTTAGCGCAGTTTATCTCTTGCATTTGTAGGCGCAGGCGCCCTCGCCTGCGCAGCCCGGGCGCCAGCCCGGCAGACGTGTGTGATGCACCCGCACGCTACAGCAAAAACAAACCTGGCTTAAAAAACAGGTCCCTCGCTGGCACTCGGGATGACAAGAATATTTGGGGGGAAATCTGGGGCGGAAATCGGTGAGCTGAAATGTTGCCGCCGACTGAAATGTTTTGGAGCAGAAATATTTGCAGCTGTGCGAACACGAATGCTCAGTCGCGGCCAGTCAACCGGTACAGCACCGAGGCATGCGGCTTCAGCGTCACCTTCAGACTCGCTGCAACGGGAAGATCTGTCCCTTCCCATAAATCGCGCTCGCGATACCGGCCTTCCGCGACAGCAACGTCCTTCCACGCATACTCAATCGCCTGCTCCGCGTCGCTAATGTTGAAGACTGCGAGATAGTAGCCATCGCCGCCCTCTGGCCGCGCCATCCAGATCGCGGTCTTGTCCGTGTTCACCACCGGACGGTTCTCCCGCGAGTGCTGGTCGACCGCGAGCACCTCCCGGTTAGTCAGCAGCGACGTCGTCCAGGCATCCATCGACAACAGATCTCCACCCATCATCAGCGGCGAGCGAAAGATCGCCCACAGGTTCATCAGCGTCCGCTGCTCGTCGCGGGTGAAGCGTGTCTCGCGGACTGCGCCCGCGCCCGGAGTCGGTCCCAGATGCCCGAGCGGCAGCATGTCCGCATCCGGCCAATTGCCCGGGCTCACATGCGGAGCCCACTTGGCGGTGGTCGCGAATTGCTGGTACAGGCTCTGCGAAAACTCGTGCTTGGCCCACGGGCCCCAGTGATCCCAGAAGTCATCGCAGATGCGCCACATCTCGGCATACTTCGCGACCTCGTCCGCGTGCTCGAGTGCGGTGGGGCCGGGCGACAAGCTCAGCACCATCGGCCGGCCGGACTTCTGGATCGCCAGATGAATCATGCGGATCTCATCGGGCTTGTAGGGATGGTCCGCGATGCAATCGACCTTCACGAAGTCCACGCCCCACGCGGCATACAACTGGAAGATCGAATCGTAGTACGCCTGCCCGGCCGCCGAATTCTTCACCCCGTAGTTGTAGGCGTTCGAGGGGCAGGTATCGGAGGTGTCGGCCGCCTCCGGCGCGTGATACGACGATCCGGCAATCGGCAGGTTCTTCTCCACCGCCTCGCGCGGAATTCCGCGCAGGATGTGAATGCCGAACTTCAATCCCAGCGCGTGAACCTGGTCGGCAATCGGCTTGAACCCGGCGTGGTTCGCCGCTGACGGAAACCGGTTCGGCGAGGGCAAGAACCGCCCGTCGGAAGACAGGGTGAATTTAAAGTCCTTGGGATCGCTCTCCGGATTCGGCAAATACCAGCCTTCGTCCACCACCACATACTGCCAGCCAAAAGACTTGAGGTGTTCGGCCATCCAGCGCGCATTGCCCAGCAACTGCGCCTCGGTGATGCGCTGCTCGTAGGCATCCCAGCTGTTCCAGCCCATCGGTGGCGTGGGCGCGAGCGACGGATCGCCGGCGAAGGCCGGCAGGGTTGCAAGCAGCAGGACAGCAACCGCCGCCAGCTTTCTCATCCGAATCTCCTCCTACCAGATGCGCACCCGGTCGGCCGGCGCGAGATAGAGCGTCTCCCCGGGCTTCACATCAAACGCCGCATACCAGGCGTCGATGTTGCGAACCGTTTCGGCCCGGTATTGTGCCGGAGCATGCGGGTCGGTCGCAACCCGCTGGCGCAACGCCGCGTCGCGGATCTTCGAGCACCAGTTCTGGCCGAAGGCGATAAAGAACTGCTGATCGCTGTTGAAGCCATCCTGCTCCGGGCCGGGCTTGCCTCCGAGCGCCGCATGATAGCCGTCATAAGCAGCGGCGATTCCGGCCACGTCCGCAATGTTCTCGCCCAGCGTCTGCTTGCCATTGACGGCCAGATCGGGGAACGGCCGGTAGGTGTCGTACTGCGCCGCCAGCTTGGCGGTCGCCGCCTTGAAGTGTTCGAAATCGGCGGGCGTCCACCAATTCCGCACCGCGCCTTTCGAGTCGAAAGCCGAGCCCTCGCTGTCGAAGGTATGGCTGATTTCGTGCCCGATCACCGTACCGATCGCGCCGTAGTTCACCGCGTCCGGAGCTTTCGGATCGAAGAAGGGCGGTTGCAGGATCGCCGCCGGGAAATTCAACGCATTCTGCAGCGGTAGGTTGACCGCATTTACCGTCTGCGGCGTCATCGACCACTCCTTGCGGTCCACCGGCTTACCCAGGCGGGAAAGCGCGTAGTGATACTCGAACAGCGATCCCCGCCACACGTTTCCAAAAATGTCGCCGGCCTTGATCTCCAGCGCCGAATAGTCGTGCCAGGTTTCCGGATAGCCGACGCCGACATAGAGCGTCTTCAGCTTGGCATGCGCTTCCGCCTTGGTCGAGGCCGCCATCCACGGAAGCGCATCGATGCGCTTGTGGAATGCAGCGATCAGGTTGGCGACCATGGACTGCGCTTGCGCCTTCGCTTCCGGCGAAAAGTATTTCTGCGCATACAGCCGTCCCACATCGTCACCGATCAGGCCATCGACCACGAACACGCCGCGCTGCCAGCGCGGGCGCTGTTGCGAGACGCCCGATAGCGTCTTGCCGAAAAATGCAAACCGCTCCTCGGCGATCGCCTTCGGCAGCACGCCGCCGTACGCCTCCAGCAGGTGATACGCGAGCCAATCCTTCCAGGTATCGAGCGGGACCGAAGCCACCAGCGCCGATTCGCCCATGAACGCCGAGGGCTGCCACACGATGAACTTGGCTTGTTGGCTCAGGTCAGCGCCGCGGAAAAATTCCGCCCAGTCGAGACCCGGCGCTTTCGCCTCAAAGTCCGCCTGGGTCCACGGATTGTTGGCCTTGTGGATGTCCTCGTTCTCGGCCAGGCTGAGGTGCTTCTCCGCAATCGAGTGCTCCAGTTCCACGATGCGGGCGGCGCGGCCCTCAGGGTCGGTGAATCCCGCCAGCTTCAACATAGCTGCCACGTGCGTCTGGTATTCGGCGCGCACCTTCTTCATGTGCTCGCTGTCGGAGACGTAATACTCGCGATCGGGAAGTTCCAGCCCACCTTGCATCAGGTAGGCGGTGTAACGATCGGAATCGTTGAAGTCGGGCGCCGCCCACAGCCCGAACAGGTTCGCGGTATGGAAGTTCGTGTTGTTGAGTGCGTCCACGTCGGCGCGCAGGCTTTCGCCGAGCGCCTGCGCCAGTTCGTGCTTGTCCTTGATCCCGGCAATCGCATCGAGGTGTGGCTTGATCGGCGCCAGCCCCTGCTTCTCGATGCCCGCCTCGTCCATGTAGGAGTTGTACAGGTCGGCAATCTTGCGGCCGGGAGTGCCCGCCGGCGGGTTGGACTTCGAAACTTCCTCGATCAGCGCCGCAGTTCGCTTGTTGCTCAGGTCGGCGAGGGTCGTGAAAACGCCGATGACTGCCTTGTCCGCGGGCATTTCGGTGCGCTTGATCCAGCCGCCGTTGGCGTAATCAAAAAAATTGTCGCCCGGCTTGACCGAAGGATCCATGTTGGCGATCGAGATGCCATGCGTCTCGGCTTTGGGTGTTTCCTGGGTCATCGCCATCTGCACGAACAGCGGGAGCATCGCCGCACAGGCAAGAAGAAGAGTTGGAACTTTATGGCAGAGGTTCATGAAGACCATCCGTGAGCGGGCCCCGGAACGGGACCCGAAGATGTAAAACCGCGCGCAAAACTCTTTAGGGTACCACGCAGGTTTGGCCCCAAGGGCGCGCCGAGACACGTCCCCAACAAAGTCAGCCCGCAGCTGTTGATTGTGAGTTCGATGAGACTCGCTGCGCCAAGCTGGAAGCTACGCGACTTTCTGCAGCGCTTGCTCGATCCGATCCACCGTCGTGTCCCGGCCCAGCACTTCCAGGGTCTCGAACAGCGGCGGCGCATTCTTGCGCCCGCAAACCGCCACCCGAATCGGCTGGAACATTTGCCCCGCTTTCAATCCCAGTTCCTGGGCCGCCGATCGCAAGCCATGATCGAGCGCATCGTGCTTGAACTCGGTATGCGCCAGCACCTCCCGCCCCTTTTCGAGCGCCTTCTTTGCCATCGCCAGGTCGCCCCTCTGCGGAATCAGTTCATTCGGATCGTAGGGCGGCAGTTGCTCGACAAAGAAGAAGTCGGCCGCAGTCAGCACATCGTTCAACAGCCGGATGCGCTCGCGGATCAGCGGCGTGACTTGCAGCATCTTGGCCGCGTCGGCCTTGTACCCGGCCTTCTGCACAATCGGCAGCAACCGCGCGCTCAACTCCTCGACCTTCAGTGCACGGAGGTGCTCGGCATTCAGCCACACCGCTTTGGGATCGAACATCTCCTCCGGCGTGGCCGCCGGCTCTTTGAAGTTCACCACCGCGTTCGCGCGATTGATCCCTTCCAGCGAAAACGCATCCACCAGTTCCGCGAGGCTCATATGCTCGCGGTCGTTTTTCGGCGACCAGCCCAGCAGGCAAAGAAAATTGATAAACGCCGGCGGCAGGAAGCCCGCGTCGCGATAGGTCGTCACGCTGACCACCGGCCCGTGCCGCCGCTTGGAAAGCTTCGTGCCGTCCGGCGCCACCAGCAGCGGCAAGTGGGCAAACGCCGGCGGCTGGTATCCCGCCGCCTGAAAAATCAGAACGTGCTTGTAGGTATTCGAAAGATGATCCTGCCCGCGAATGATGTGGCTGATGCGCAAATCCGCGTCGTCTGCACAGGAAGCCAGGTGATACGTCGGCATGCCATCGGAACGCAGCAGCGCGAAGTCTTCGATGTCATCCGCGGCCTTCACCTGCTCGCCATACACCGCGTCGCTAAAGCGTATCGATTCGCCGGTACCGCGCGGCACGCGAAAGCGCACCGCAAACGGCTCCCCCGCAGCCGCCCGGCGGTCGCTCTCCGCCCGCGAAAGTTCGCGCATCCCGGGATTGAACAGCCACGTTCCCTGCGCTCCCGAGCGTTCGCTGTCTCCGCTGTGCGCCGGCGTGAAGTCGCGATACGCCATGCCGCGCTCGAAAATGTTCCACGCGATCTTCTGGTACAACTCGGTCCGCTCGGACTGCTTGTACTCCTCGTCCCACCCCAGGTTGAGCCAGCGCAAGCCTTCGAAAATGGAATTGACCGAGGCCTCGGTGTTGCGCTCGACGTCGGTATCGTCCAGGCGCAGGATCATGGTCCCGCCGTTCCGGCGGGCGTACAGCCAGTTGAAAATAAAGGTTCTCGCGCTGCCGACATGCAGAAAACCGGTCGGGGAGGGCGCAAAACGCACGCGTAGGGAGGACGCTAAGTCATCTTTTTTCATGAAAGTAGAGAGACCGGCCACCAGGCGCAGCCCTTGTGATGGTACGGGCTGGCGAAAAGCACCGTCAAGGGTGCAAGCGCCTCCAGGAACCCGCAACTCGGCCATTCCCGGTCACTTACTGTCCTTTAATCATATTGTTTTCCTCTGGTGGGCTGTGAAACGATGTGCATACTTTGAAGTGGGAGTCTCAATGAGGTTAAGCGGCCGGAAGTAGCTGCTCACTGCGCCATGAACAGCGTCGTCACCAGCATGGTCATCATTCCCGGGGTTGTGGCCCTGCTGCTGTTCCTCGTATTCACCTACCTCTACGAGCAAAGCCGCCAAGCCTATTTCCGCGCATGGCAACTGGGTTGGGCCGCGTACACGCTGCACTTCGGTCTCGATGCCTGGAACACCTACCGCGAGCCTTCGGCGATTGCCTATTTCGTCGGATCGTTGCTGATCGCGACCATGGCGGTGTGCCTGTTTGTTTCGACGCGCCTGATGCGCGAGCGCTACCAGCTGCGCTGGTATGACGTGGCGGTGGCCGCCACCGGAATCGTGCTCGCCGTTTCCAACTTGCGCGAGCATCTGGTGGGCGGAAGCTTCGTGATCGCGCCGCCTACGACTCCGCATGGCTGGCTGGAACGCGGCGTCGCCATCCTCCTGCTGTATTGCTCCTTCACCTTCTATTACTACGCCCACCAGCGGAACTCGCTCGCCTTCCGCATGCTGGCCCTGGCGCTCGCCCTGTGGGCCGCCCTGATGGGCTTGGGCGAGATGCGAACCCCGGTCGCCGATATGTTCGGCAACACCGGGCACATCCTCGGGCCGCTGCCGCAGATGCTGCTGGGCATCGCGATGGTGATGGTGCTGTTTGAAAACGAGCGCAACGCCGTGCAGGAGAACGCGCTCGCCTTCTCCACCCTGGGGGTGGACCCGCGCCGCCTGCTCTCCGCCCCGGACCTGGTCCCCAGCATGACCGCGGTCCTCGACCGGCTGGTCAGCCCCTTGCCCACTTCGCGCGCGGTGCTATTCATCTCCGGGCGCTGGCGCGGCGTGATCCCGTCGGTGCAGCGCGGCTTCTCGCCCGAACTCCTCCAGAAGCTGGAGAAGAGCGGCGCCGGCGAATACATCTGCGAACTGGCCTACCGTCGCGGCGGCTTCTTTACCTTCCGCAACGTGGCGGAGCTCAATGAACCCCTGCCCGCTCTTCCGGGAGCGCATTTCAACGAATTCAAGCGCGTGATGAGCGAGGAGCGCATCCGCCATCTGACCGCGGTCAGCCTGCAGACCCGCGAACACAACTTCGGCGTGATTCTGTTCCCGCACGCCGAATTGCGCGTCTTCGGCTCCTCGAACCTCCGTTTGTTGATCGGCCTTGCGCTGCAGATCGGCCTGACGCTGGAAAACTACGTTGTCATGCACGACGCCCAGCGCCGCACCAAGGAGTCGGCGCTGCTTACCCAAATCGGCCAGGCCATCACCTCCCGCCTCGATCAGGAAGAAGTGTTGCGCACCATCCACAAGGAACTCGGCCAGATCTTCGACACCAGCTGCTTCTACGTTGCATTCCAGGAAAACGATCAGATCCGCTTTGAGCTCGAGGTCATGGGCGGAAAAGTGCTCCCCAAACGCTCCCGCGGTGTGACCAATGGTTTGACCGAATACATCATTCGCACCGGGCAAGGCCTCTTGATCCGTTCCGAGATCGAAAAGGTTCGCAATGAACTCGGCGCCACCGTGGTTTCCAGCCAGCCCGCGAAATCCTTCTGCGGCGCCCCCATCCTGCTGGGCGGCAAGCCGGCAGGCGTGATGGCGGCCCTGAGCACGGAGCGCGAGTACGTCTTCGAGCAGCGCGACCTCGACATGATGGTCACCGCCGCCGGCCAGGTTTCGGTCGCGGTTGAGAACGCGCGCCTGTTCGCCGAGGAGCAGCGCCGCTCGCGCCAGCTCAGCTTCCTCAACAACATTTCGCGCACCGCAATTTCCAGCGAAGACGCCGAGCAGATGCTCGCCGAGATTGTCAGCGAGATCCAGAAAACCTTTCGCTTCGATCATATCGGCATCGGCATCCTGGATTACGTGACCAAGGACGTGGAGATTCGCGCCGAAGCCGGCACCACCGCGCACGCCAAGGGGAAGCGCATCCCGCTGGGCGTGGGCATTCTGGGCCGGGTCGCGCGCACCGGGGAGCGCGCCCTGGTGCAAAACGCCGGGGAAGGCCACCTGCTCGGCATTCTTCCCGAGTCCCGCGCCGTCCTGTGCATCCCCATCACTTACGCTGAAAGCCAGCTGGGCGTGCTCAACGTCGAAAGCCGCGACGAGAATGCCTTTTCTCCGCAGGACGTGCTCATCATGAGCACGCTGGCCGACTTGCTGGCCACCGCCCTGCACAACGCGTTCGTCTTCCAGAAGCTCCAGCAGCAGTCCATCACCGACGGTTTGACCGGCATCAAGACCCGCCGCTTCTTCTTTGAAGCCCTTACCTCGGAGTGGAAGCGCGCCTCGCGCTCCGGGCGGCCGTTCTCGGTGGTGCTGGTCGACCTCGACAAATTCAAGGAGGTGAACGACTCGCTGGGCCACCTCGAAGGCGACCTGGTGCTGGCCCGCGTCGGCCGCCTGCTCGAGCAGAAGTGCCGCCAATCCAACGTGGTCGCCCGTTACGGCGGAGACGAATTCATCATCCTGATGCCGGAAACCGGCGTGGAGCAGGCCCAGATCCTGGCCGAGCGCCTCCGGCTCTGGCTCGCCATGGACCCCATGCTCCACGAGCACGACATCACCGGCAGCTTCGGCGTGGCCAGCTTCCCGGTCCATGGCTTCTCGACCGAAGACATTATTCGCGTCGCTGACGCCGGCATGTACGTCTCCAAGCACGCCGGCGGGAACCGCGTCTCGACGGCGGAAGAATTCGTCGACGGCGCCAACTTCGCCGCCCAGCGCCAGCAGATTTCCGGATACATCGAAGGCTTTCTGCAGCGCGAGCAAACTGGCCCCGACCACCTTGAGGAACTGGTGGCGACGCTCCGGAAACTCTGCGGCAATGAGGACGAGTGCAACGTCCAGGTGCTGAAGGATTCCATCGAGCAGCTGGCGCGCGCAGCCGAGTCCCGCGAATTTCACGCCGCCGGTCACGGTGACATGGTGGCCCGCTGCTCCGAGCTCATCGGGCGCGCCCTCTCGCTCCCCCCCGATGAAATGAGCGACCTGGTGTACGCGGCTCGCGTGCACGACGTCGGCAAAATCTTCGTTGCCGAGCGCATCGTGGCAAAGAACGGGCCGCTCACCGACGACGAGTACGCCATGGTCAAGCTGCACGCCCAGGTCGGCGCCGAGATCGTTGGCACCATCCCGGGCAGCCGTACCCTGCAGCAGGCGATCGAGCACCATCACGAAGCCTTTGACGGGAGCGGTTACCCGGCAGGCCTGAGTGGCGAGAAGATTCCGCTCTGGGCACGCATCATCGGCTTGGCCGATGCCTACGTCAACATGACCACCGAGCGCGCCTTCACCCCCGCCAAGACCAGCGATCAGGCTCTGGCCGAACTGGAAAAGCTGAGCGGCACCCGCTACGACGGTATGCTGGTGCGCATCCTCATTCGCCAGCTTCGCGCCGAACGCGCCTCCAGCTTCGGTAGCAGCTAGCAAGCGGCCCTTTTCTTAAGGCCTCCAACCACTTCAGTTCCGGTACCTAATCTCTCCACGGCATTCTGCCGATATTTCTCCTGACGCCCATGGTGTGTCGCCGGGCAAGTTCGAAGTCCCGCTGCCGGGAAGGAGAATCATGAAGAGTTCCATGCTTTGCCGTCTTGTTGGTCTTTTTTCCATGATGGCGCTGGTCGCCTGTGGCGCCGGACCAGATAAGAGTGCTTCTCTGGCTCCGGCCCAGGCCGTCGCCGCAGCCGAACAGTTTTTGGCGATTGGCTACGCGCCGGGCGATTCGGCTTCCAGCGTCACCCAGAACCTGACGCTCCCCGCCAAGGGCATCAACGGCAGCACGGTCACATGGGCCTCCAGCAACGCTTCGGTTGTAACCACGGTGGGCGTGGTGAGCCGGCCGGTAACCGGGGATGCGAGCGTCAGCCTCACCGCTACCATCACGGTTGGAACCGCGAACGCTACCAAGATCTTCCCCATCACGGTGAGAAGGCAAATGACCGACGCACAGGTCGTAGCGGCGGCCAAGGCGGCGCTGGCCATCGGCTATGCGCCCGGCGATGCAGCCACCAGCGTTACCCAGGGCCTGAGTTTGCCGCTCGTGGGCGCCAACGGCTGCTCGGTCTCGTGGTCCTCGAGTCATCCATCCACGGTCTCCACCAGCGGCAACATATCGCGGCCGCTCACGCAGGATGTGCCGGTCACGCTTACCGCGACCATCACTTCGCACGACGCCAGCGATACGAAAGTCTTCATCCTGACGGTGAAAGCCCAGATGACGGACGCGCAAGCGGTTGCCGCTGCCAAGGCGGCCTTGCAAATCGCCTTCGCGGAGGGCGACTCAGCCTCCGGTGTGACCCAGAACTTGAGCCTGCCCCTGACCGGCAGCAGCGGCTGCACGGTCAGCTGGGCGTCCGACACTCCATCGGTAGTCTCCAACAGCGGCGTGGTCGTACGGCCGGCGGTCGGCGATGCGCAGCCCACTCTCACTGCGACCGTCACTTCGGGCGATGTGAGCGATACCGAGGCGTTCGCGATCACGGTCAAGGGGCAGATGAGCGATGCCGACGCGGTCGCCGACGCGAAGGCCGATCTCAACATCACCTACGCTCAGGGAGACTCCGCCATCAACGTGACCCAGGATGTGGGGCTGCCCTTAAGCGGCAGTGATGGCTGCACGGTCACCTGGGCATCGGACAACCCGTCGATGATTACGACCGGAGGCGTGGTCGCGCGGCCTTCCGATAGCGACACCACCGTCAATCTCACGGCCACGATCCACTCGCATGATGCGACCGATACAAAACAGTTCGCCTTGACGGTTAAATTGGCCCTGGGCGACGCGGCCGCCGTGGCTGCGGACAAAGCGGCCTTAACCCTCGGCTTCGGGCCGGGAGACTCGGCTTCGCAGGTCACGGGAAACATCGCCCTGCCCACCTCCGGCGCGAATGACAGCACCATCACCTGGTCCTCCGATACTCCCGCTATCGTCACCAGTTCGGGCGGGGTAACCACTCCGTCGGATGCCGACGTGGTGGTCACGATGACCGCTACCATCAGCAAGGGCTCGGCCAACGATACCGCGTCGTTTCCATTGACGGTGAAAGCGCGCTTGCTGAGCAACTGGGTCGACACCACCTCGATTTCGCCGGGGAACGGCGCCATCGAAGTGGACCCGGGGGTTGTACTGGCGATTCCCTTTAGCCGCGCGCTCGATCCAACCACGGTGAACGCCACGAACTTCCAGCTCATCAATACGGGCACGTCCCAGCAGGTTCCCCTGACCGTCGGCTATGATGCGCCTTCGATTACCGTAACCCTGACGCCAGAGTCGCCCCTGGCGCAGGCCACGCAGTACTCCGTCGTGGTGGCGACTGGGCTGAAGGATTTCGAAGGTGCGCCCCTGCCCAGTGGAATGGGCTTCAATTTCACCACCCTCTCTTACGCCAACATCCTTTCGCAATGGAAGTTCAACGGAGACGGGAGCGATGCGTCGGGCAACGGGAACTCCTTTACGCTTATCTCAGGCTCGTACGCCACCAGCGTCGTGCACGAAGGCAGTGACAGTCTTTACCTCAATGGGTCCATGCAGTACGGGACGTCGAATATCAGCCTGGGTACGCAGCTGACCGTCTCGGTGTGGGTGAATGTCGACAACCCGATCCAACCCAGTATTAACACCATCATGGCAAACGCTTTCACCGGTGAGGCGGCCAACGGCTTCAAGCTGGGCATCAATCGCTGGAATACCAGTGACAAATCGGTGGTGATCGAGGTGGGCGACGGCTCGAATGGCGGGAAGTGGCGCACCGCCGGCGGCCTGATTCAACCGGGTAACTGGTATCACCTGGCCTTCGTGATTGACCAGCCCAACCAGACTATGAAGATCTACTACAACGGAACAGCGGTACCACTCTCTTTTGCTTCCGATGAGGGCCGGGTGCAAGCGAACTTCCGGTACGACTTCAAAACCGCCGGCCCGTTCACCATTGGCGCCTTCCCGGGCGGCGGAGCCTATGGCTTCAAGGGACACCTGGATGACATGCGGGTCTATAACCGAGTCCTGTCCGACGAGGAAATCGCGAAGATCGCTCAGGAAAACTGAGCCATCCACAGGGTCACTCATCGAGATCCTGCGGGCCCCCGCGGTCGAACGTTGTCAGGCGCAGGTTGCGGGCAGCTTCTGGTTGCTGCAGGCTATTTTTCTTCTCGCATCAAAGGAGTGAACGTGATTCCGACCAGCAGTCCTTCCGGTCCAAGGAACCGGCTCACCGTCTGGCCCCACGGTTCTTTCTTGCTCTTGACCAGCATCTGATATCCCTGCGACTCAAGCTCCGCCGTCGCCTCTTCTACGTTTTCCACGTCAAACTCAAGCCAGGCTTGGGGAACAGGAATCTCGTCGGGCCACGCATCCTTGCCAAAACACGACTGCGCCACCTGGGAAAGCGGCCATAGCGCGAAAGTCTTCGCTCCCTTCAGCCCCTCGGTGTGAAGGTAGCCTCCACTCTCCTCTCTGAAGGTGATGCCGAGACCCTGGCTATAGAGTTTGCGACTTGCTGCCGCGTCCCGAACGATCGGACCAAAGCCCGCGATGAACAACACGGTGATGTTTGCGAACTGCCTTGCCTCGCTACTCATGCCAGGCCTTTCTGGATGTTCCCAGTGTCATCCTTCCCTCAGTCTCCATATTTCCCTTCGATGCGCCTGACAAAGTTGCGGTCAACCGGAAAGTGCCACCGAGCGACTGCAAAACCTCGGCCTTCCTGTAGTTTTTCACGCAACATCTGAATCAGCGGGCGGGAGCGCCGACTCGCTCCGCCGCCACGGCGGCCGAAGGCTTGCAACTTTCCCGATCCAGCCCTGAAACTAGAACGATGCCAGTCACTCTCTCGCTTGCAGGCAAGGTCGCTCTGGTGACGGGAGGTTCGCGCGGCATCGGCGCAGCCACCGTGCGTTTGTTCGTCGAAGCCGGAGCCCACGTTCTGTTCAACTATCAAACGGCCAAGTCGAACGCCGATGCGCTGGTCGCAGAGCTCGGAGAACGCTGCGCCGCCGTCTCTTGTGATCTGAGCGGCATGGGCCAGGCCGACACTTTGGTCGACGAAACCGTTCGCCGCTTCGGCCGACTCGACATCCTGGTCGCCAATCACGGGATCTGGCCTCCGAAAGACACCCCGATTGACGAAATGCCCGACATCCAGTGGCAGAAAACCGTGGCCGTCAATCTGGACAGCGTCTTCGCGCTGATTCGGCGCTCCGTTGCCCAAATGAAAAAGCAGCGCCCGATGACGCCGACGCCTGGCCATATCGTGCTGGTGAGTTCGACCGCCGGCCAGCGCGGTGAGTCGTTCCACACCGACTATGCCGCCACTAAGGGCGCGCTGATCAGCATGGTCAAGGGACTCTCCACCGAACTGGCGCCCCACGGCATTTACGTGAACTGCGTGGCGCCCGGATGGGTGAACACCGACATGTCGGAGCCGGCGTTGAACGATCCGCGGACCCGCGATTCCATCCTTGCCAAGATTCCCCTGGGCCGACCGGCCTCGGCGGAGGAGATCGCCGCCCCCATCCTGTTCCTCTGCACGCCCTATGCCGGCTTCATCACCGGCGAGGTCTTCAATGTAAATGGGGGCGCGGTGCTGGTCGGATAGGTGGTTTTTTCTGGTTCTAACCGGGTAGAGACGGGGCTTGCCCCGTCTCAGACGCGGCAAGCCGCGTCTCTACGGACCGCTTCGCCACGATGTTCGTATCCCCTCTGTAGCCACCATCGCCTGTGCGGGCGCGAGCCAGGCGGAACGTGGGCTGGCGCAAGGCAAAGTCGGCGGCTTTCTTCAGACGGTGAAATTGCCGCCGCAGGCATCTAAACTAGACAGAGATGAGATTTCTCACGGTCGTCGTTCTGTTAACCGTTCTGACCCTGCTCCCGTCTGCGCCCTCCGCCGCCGCTCAAAATGCAGACGCATCCGCCCAGGAGAATGCCGCCAAAGCTAAGGCGGTGTTGGATCAGGCCATCCAGGCTCTTGGCGGCCCAGCCTATCTCAACGTCAAGAACATGGAGCAGTCCGGCCGCACCTACACGCTCTTTCATGGCCAGTCCGAAGGCGCTGGGGTACTGTTCTGGCGCTTCGTCGAGGCCCCCGACAAGGAGCGTATCGAACTCACCAAGCAGCGCGACATCGCCTACGTCTACCGCGGCGACGAGGGATACGAAATCACCTACAAAGGCACTACCGAGCAGGAACCGAAGGCGCTGGCCGCCTACCTCCGCCGCCGCCAGCACTCGCTCGACTGGGTCCTGCGGCACTGGATCAATGAACCGGGCACGGCCTTGTTGTACGAAGGGGCCACCATCGCCGTCGACAAACCCGCCGACAGGGTCAGCGTCATCAATTCGAAGAACGACAGCGTCACCCTCTACATCGACAGCACCACCCATCTGCCCATCAAGACCAGCTTCGAGTGGCGCGATCCCGCCGATCGGCTGCGCAATACCGAGGAAGAGGTCTTCGACGCCTATCGCATGACCGACGGCGTCATGACGCCTTACAGCCTGACCCGCTTTTACAACGGAGAGATGACCAACCAGCGCTTCCTGAACACGGTGAAGTACAACCAGACCCTCAACGAGGCCATGTTTGACGCCAAGGCCACCTACGATCCGGCGCACCTGCCGACCAAGAAAAAGTAGCCGGGGAGCCCAACGGCCTACAGCCTTTCTCCGAGAATTCCTATCGGAAGACGTAACCCTTTAGATGCCTGCGTAAGGCTCCGATTGCCATGCAACCGTATTTTTTTCAGCGACTTATCTAGCTTTTCCACAGTCTTCCGAATGTTCTGCTGAGCCACGAACTGTGGCGAATTTGCCACAGCCGTAAATCGCTCCCGGCTTGTAATCTGGTGGTGCCGAATACATCCACAGCCCTCCCTTGAAGCTGGAACAAACAATCCGCACTGCGGTGGAGTGCCATGGTGTGGGTCTCCACAGTGGCGCCCCGGTTCACCTGCGCATCCTGCCGGCGCCGGCCGGCTGCGGCCTGGTTTTCCGCCGCAGCGATCTCGACAACTTTGAAGTCGAAGCCATCGGGCGCAACGTGGCGCGCGTCAGCTACGCCACCAGCTTGATGAAGAAGGGCGTACTGATCTCGACCACCGAGCACTTGCTTTCGGCCCTGATCGGCGTCGGCATCGACAACGCCATTCTTGAGCTCGACAACCTCGAGCTGCCCATCCTCGATGGCAGCGCGCTGCCCTTCGTCGAGATGATTCAGCGGGCCGGCATCCGCAAGGTCGAGGACCTGCGGCTGTGCACTTACGCAGACCCGGCACGATTTTTCAGCTTCCGTCGCACCACCCACCGCGCCGAGCCGGACTATGGGCGGCACATCAATGCCATCG
>Ga0126373_10000607_pt1 | contig 23775 bp, 21 predicted proteins | sample PanSoiMetPlot_11_FD_92545 | JGI IMG/M metagenome (GOLD analysis project Ga0126373, IMG submission 92545) | Tropical forest soil microbial communities from Panama - MetaG Plot_11 | ecosystem: Environmental > Terrestrial > Soil > Tropical forest > Bulk soil | place: Panama | collected 2016-02-17 | reverse complement strand
GTATGGCCGTAGTCGTCGCCTGTGCGCTGCTCAATATTGCCGGGGTGAAGGTCGTCTCCCACACCTCGCTCTGGCTGTTTTTCGCCCTGTCGGCGCCATTCCTGGCGATCATTTGCATCGCTCCATTCAAAATCGGAGCTCTCGCGGTCGCCACGAACCCGTCAAAGTCGGATGTCGGCATCCTCACCGGCCTGCTCATCTGCATGTGGAACTACATGGGATGGGACAACGCCTCGACCATCGCGACGGAGGTTGAAAGGCCTCAGCGGACTTATCCCCGCGCGATGCTGCTGGCGGTCATCATCGTGGCCATCAGCTACATCGTCCCGGTGGGCGCGATGTGGATGACCGGCCTCCCCGCCACCTCCTGGGACACCGGCTTTTGGGCTGACATCGCCGGAATCCTGGGCGGCCCGCTCCTTCGCTTCGGCTTGGCCCTCGGCGGCATGATCAGCGGTTTCGGCATGTTCAACGCCTTGGTAATGAGCTACTCGCGTCTGCCGTTGGCGATGGCACAAGACGGCATGCTGCCGAAGGTGTTCGGAAAGCTCCATCCCAAATCGAAGGCCCCCTGGGTAGCGATCGTCGTCCTCGCCTGCTGCTGGATGCCCTGCCTGCTCCTCGGTTTTGAGCGTCTGGTCACGCTGGATATCCTGGTCTACGGCACCAGCCTGTTCCTGGAATTCCTCGCGTTGGCCGTACTGCGCTTCAGAGAACCGAGCCTGAAGCGCCCGTTCAAGGTCCCTGGCGGCCGGTTCGGGGCCATTGCGATTGGCATTCCGCCGATGCTCCTTCTTGGATTCTCAGTGGTCCGCAGCGAACACGAATCGATCCTCGGCATGAGTTCGTTCGCATTCGGGATGATCCTCATCGCCGCCGGATTTGTGGCCTACGCCCTCAACCACGCACTCAAACCGTCCGGTTGGGCAGCTCCACCGAAGCGCAGACCCCAACCCGCCGCCTAAAACTGAAGCCACGGATTTCACGGATCCCCCCGGATAAACCGAAGGGATTTATGCGTGAACATCCCGGGCTCGTTTATCTTCGAGAAGCGGCCTGATTCATTTACGGGAACATGCCCGTGAAGGACTGCGAAGTGCAATCTCGGAATGGCAGGTTCACACCGGGGCGAGCATAAAGCTCAAATTCGCGATCCTGATAGGCTTTCTGCCAGTCGCTTTCCTGGATCACCTGCGCTACTGGCGTGATCGTTGGGACAAGAACAAGATCGGTTGGATAGGCTCTCAGAGTTTCCTGCCACCGTGGTTCAGCGGCATAAAAACGGAAGATGCGATCGACCAACTCGTCGGAATACGCGACTTCATAGCGGCTGTCCAGCGACACTTTGACTGCCGGGAATAAGTTCCAAGAAACATAGGCACCTTGAGGGAAAGGTACCATTAAGTTACCTGCGAATCGCTGCGCTCGGAGGTACTCAACCGCTCCCACGGGATAACTGTAAGCAGTATCAATTTGTGGAACGCGCATCCGCCAGAATTGCCAGCGAAGCGCATCTGTGAAACACAGCGCGGTAACGAAAAGCCAGACGGAGAGCACGAAGGTGAGGCGACGCTGATGGAATTGTGTTATCCACGCGCCGGCCGGACTGTGCTGAAGGTACGCTGGAACGTGGCTTATCCAGGCAATCGCAAACAATGGCATGAGTTTGCAATGCAAGGTCGCCTCGACCGCAGCAGCCAGGACCATCAGGACGCCAGGCGCACGGCGGATTCCATTCTTGGCCACAGCGTAAACCGCGATTGCGACGGCAGCAAGAAACACTGCCATCCACCAAAAACCGTAAGCCCACACCGGACGCCATTCTTGGATATGCGGACGGGCCATGGCAAGGGCGCGCACGATGAATCGAATATAGGCAGCTCCAAACGGATTGATGAGTACTTCCATTAGGGTGCCTGCCAACAGGAAGGCCAGATGCCGAAATGGTTGGTGATTGAGCGCCCGTTCAAAGATGTAGAGGCTCAACAATCCAATGCCCACGACAAATCCGCCGTGGAGATTCACCCATATGGGGAAAACGCAAAGCCACCCGATCAGCCACGCACGATGGCCGCGGCGATCCAGCTCAAACACCCAGAAGCAGCAGGCAGCGAAGAGGAACGAGTAGATTTGCGCTCGAATGACTGAAATAAATCCAAGCCGTGCCAGATAGATCGCAATTGGGTAAAGCACCGACAATATCCGCGTATCAGCCCCGATCAATTCGGCACAGCGTAGCGATATCACACCAATCGAGAAGGCCACCGCATATTTGACGATTAGGATGGCATAGCTCCCGAACCAGCGGGTCAGAGCGTACGCCAGCAAACCGGCGCCCCACTCGTGATGTATGCAGGGAGTCAACGTAGGCGTGTAGGCGAAGATGTCGCGCGTAAGAAGATGTCCTGCGCGGAAACTCTCGCGAATCAGCGCCATCTCGTGCCAGATGTCGGGATCTACCAGATTAAAAGCAGTCAACGAAAGGAAGAAGGAGCTTAAACCGGCATAAGCCGCGACTCTCCAGATGTGCCTGCGCCACGGCCTGGCATCAGTGGCTGCCAGCGATGGTGAGTCGACCCCCACTGGAGCGTCGCGCTCTGCTTGACGTGTGCCCACCTGAATTTTCCAGAGTCTTGTCTAGATATCATATCTACCGATTTCACAGTGCGGACGATAAATCAAGAAAGCTTAGCGTCCAGCCGTATATCCTAGATTCTCCGAAATTCTTCAGGCCGGTATCCCCCCCACGGAAACCATCGGATATACCTTCAAGAAAATGAGTAGTGGTTAATCTTGTTCCGTTCGGAGGTCAAATTTTACTCTAACGGAGAAACGACGCCCGGTTGCGGCAATTGCCTCGCAGCAAAAAAGGGGACGGGTCTCCCTGTCCCCTTCGTTCTTGCTGATCCGAGTTCTAGGCTGCTGCCTTGGCCTGATCCCGCAGCATCTTCACCTTGTCATGCGCCTGCTGGATACTGCCCGCCTGCCTCCGCACGATCTCCAGTACCGAAGTCGGCAACGCACCAGTCAGCGCCTTTTTATATGTGTCCTTGGCGTTGTCCTCGCCGGCTTCGACGGACTCGAGAATCGTTTTGTCTCCGCCGCCCAAGGCTACTTTCGTATCAATCCATGCCCGGTGCATCGCGCCGCTAGCCGATCCGGATACTTTCTTGTCTGGCTTTCCCAGTTTGACCAGTTCGGCCTGCAGCTCCTGCCCGAATCGGCCGCGTTGTGCACTCTGCTCGTTAAAGTAGTTCTTTAGGTCGGGCCGCTTCACATGTTCGGCTGCATCCTGATAGCCCTTCTGTCCATCTTTGCTGGTTTCAATAAGGCTTTCCACCATACTAACGGCATTATTTTGATCCATCGAAATTACCCTCCGCCGCTTACGATGCCTCTCAGCCGTGTGGGTTTGGCGGTATTCTTCAGCGGCAACCCGGCGGGAACTAGCAAGAAAATTGGGCAACGCTCTAAAATCACGACAGGAAATCCGATGACCAAGCGCAAATCCAAAGGCGCCTACATGATTTCATCTGTCGCAGAAATGTATGGCATCCATCCGCAAACCCTGCGTCTCTACGAGCGCGAAGGCCTGCTCAAGCCTTCGCGCACGGAAGGCAACACGCGTCTTTACACGGACGAAGACTTACAGCGTCTGGAATTCATCCTGTCGCTCGCCCGGGATCTCGGCGTCAACATCGCGGGCATGGCCATCATCCTGCAGATGCGGGAACGCATGGAAGAAATGCAGCGCCAGATCCAGGAGTTCGTGCAATACATCCAGAAAGAGGTTCTGACGCGCGCGAGCGCTGCCGCGGATCCGTCGAAGGGCGCCATCGTACCAGTCCGCAGGCCGATGGTTGTTCCGTCCGTTCAGCCCGTCAAAAAACGCTGACCTCGATGCACCCCCAACCCATGTCATCATCCCGCACAGGTCATCCTAAGGAGGGCGGAACGCCCTCCGAAGGACCGTGCGGCGGGCGAGCAGTATCGATGCAGTAGATAGGGCTGGCACTCTTTATACATCACGAGTATTTCCGTCCGGGTCGCCGAGACACCTTAGAGTATGATGAGTGGCTTCGAATGCTCCCCTTCAAGCTCATCTACAGCGATGCGTACTATCTCCCGATAGGTAACCACGTTTTTCCTGCTGAAAAATATCGTCGCATCCATGATCGCTTGATCTCGACGGGCGTCGCTGGCCCGGAAGACTTCCTCGAGCCAAAACCCGCCACCGACCAGGACATCTTGCTGGTCCATAAACCCGAATATGTGCAGAAGTTGAAAACGGGTACGCTAACCCCGCGCGAAGAAATGGAAATGGAGATTCCCTATTCAAAGGACCTGGTCGACGCTTTCTGGCTAGCCGCCGGCGGATCGATTCTCGCGGCTCGCCAATCCCTGCAAGACTCGATAAGCGTCAGCATTGGCGGAGGCTTCCATCACGCCTTCCCGGATCACGGCGAAGGCTTCTGCATGATCCATGATGTCGCCGTCGCCATCCGTCGCCTGCAACGGGATGACAAAATCCGCACCGCCATGACGGTCGACTGCGACGTCCACCAGGGCAACGGCACGGCGGCGATTTTTGCCGGCGCGCGCACGGCCAGCGCTCTGCTCCCTTCGTCGTCGGTCTCGACGGTGGAGGCACCCAAAAACGCTCCCGGCGGCAAAATGCGCGGAGCGCATGCCGGCGACGTATTCACCATCTCACTCCACCAGCACAACAACTATCCGCTGTGGAAACCGCCATCGTCGATCGACGTCGATCTCCCCGACGGCACCGGAGACGACGACTACTTGGCCTGGCTCGATAACGCGTTAAGCTCCGGCCTGCGCCAGTTCGAACCCGACCTTATCTGCTACGTAGCCGGCGCCGACCCTTACTGCAAAGACCAGCTGGGAGGCCTAAGCCTGACGATCGCAGGCCTAAAGAAGCGAGACGAACTGGTCTTCACCGTGGCGAAAGCACGCAATATCCCTGTGATGGTCACCTACGCCGGCGGATATGCTCAAAACGTGGATGATACCGTGACAATCCATTCGAACACGGTGGCGGCAGCGAAAAACGTCTATACAACGCGGTAACCAAATCGCGCCTGCGACGTTATATTCATCAGATGTACCTGAACCTGTTACAGCTCTCGCACCGTGAGCTCTACAACATTCTGCTGTGCTCCGTAGCTCCGCGTCCCATTGCATGGGTTTCTACCGTGAGTGCTAAAGGACAGCCGAATCTTGCTCCTTTTTCTTTCTTCAACTGCATCTCGGTCCATCCCCCGCTGCTTGCGTTTGCTCCTGGACTGCGAGCGCCGAAGAACATCGATTCGAATCATGGAGAGCCCAAGGACACGCTGCGCAACATCCGCGAGACCAAAGAATTTGTCGTCAATCTCGTGACTCATGGTCTGCGGGAACCGATGAATCTCACCAGCGGCGAATACGACCATTCGGTCAATGAATTCGAACTCGCACGAGTCACTCCCCTGCCATCACAGATTGTCGGGCCACCGAGGGTAGGAGAATCTCCCGTCAGCTTCGAATGCAAGCTCTACCAAATCCTGGATTTCTCAACTGCCCCAACGAGCAGCAGCCTTGTGATCGGGGAAATCGTAGCGATTCACATCGACGACGCGCGCCTCAAAGACGGACGCCTTGACCGCGACTCTCTCGACCTGATCGGGCGCCTGGGCGGCGCGCAGTATATCCGCACGACTGACCGCTTCGAGATGGTTCGACCAAACTTCGACAAAGTTCACAACCAAACAGAATGATAGCGAACCGCTCATTGCTCACAGCTCCCACTGCTAAAATAGAGAATTACCCTTATGTTCGAGAATCTCCAGGAAAAACTCCAACGCGCCTTCAAGACTCTCCGCGGCCAAGCTACGCTGACCGAGGAAAACATTGACGAGGCCCTCCGTGAAATCCGCATGGCCTTGCTCGAGGCCGATGTCAATTTCAAGGTAGTCAAGCAGCTCATCGACCAGATCAAGGCCAAAGCCATCGGCCAGGAAGTGATGACGGCCCTCTCCCCCGGAGAGCAAGTCATCAAGATTCTGCGCGACGAACTGATCGAGGTCCTGGGCAAAGACACAGCGCGAGTGAGGTTCGCCTCCCAGCCGCCCACAGTCATCCTCATGGCCGGCCTGCAAGGTTCCGGCAAAACCACGACATCAGGAAAGCTGGCTCACTGGCTAAAGCAAGGGGGACATCGCCCCCTGCTGGTTTCTGTAGACGTCTACCGCCCCGCCGCCCGCGAGCAGTTAAAGATCGTAGCCCAGTCCGTAAAAGCCAACATCTACGAAGGTCATGTAGCCCCGGGCGCGTTCGTCCGGGGAGACGAAGATGAAAGCAAGGGTTCTTATGTACAGTCCCCCGACGTGGAACGCCTGGCGAAAGAAGCCCGCCGCGAAGCGGTGGTCACGGGATGCGACGTCCTGATAGTCGATACCGCCGGGCGCCTGCATATCGACGATCAGCTAATGGACGAAATGCAGTCGCTGAAGAAACTGCTGAATCCATCCGAAATCCTCTTCGTCGCCGATGCCATGACCGGACAAGATGCCGTCCGCTCCGCGGAAGAGTTTCACAAGAAGCTGTCGCTCACCGGCGTAGTCCTAACAAAAATGGACGGTGATGCGCGTGGCGGTGCCGCCCTCTCGATCCGCCAAGTGACAGGTCAGCCGATTAAGTTCATCGGCATAGGCGAGAAATATGATGCGCTAGAGCCGTTCCACCCCGATCGCATAGTCTCCCGCATCCTCGGCATGGGCGACATCCTGAGCCTGATCGAGCGTGCGGAAAAGCAGATCGACAAGAAGAAGGCCCAAGAACTCGCGACGAAGGCTCTCACGGGCGACGGCTTCTCGCTGGAAGACTTCCGCGACCAACTCCGCCAGGTCAAGAAAATGGGGTCGATGAAGAGCCTGATCGGCATGCTCCCCTCAATCGGCCCGTTCTCCGGCCTGCAGAAGGCCGCCGACCAGGTAGACGAAAAGCAAGTGAATCGCGTCGAAGCCATCATCAACTCGATGACGATGCACGAGCGCAATCACCACGAAGTAATCAACGGCAGCCGCCGCAAACGCATAGCCCGAGGCTCGGGCACCACGGTTCAGGAAGTAAACAATCTGCTACGCCAATACGCCCAGATGAAAAAAATGTTCAAGGACATGGGCAAAAAGAGCTTCGCGCGCAGACTGGCTGGAATGAAGATGCCAGGAATGTAGAAGCAGTGGTCAGTGCCTAGTGATTAGTCGCAAGTTGCAAGGTCGGTCATCCTGAGCGGAGTTGCCGCGAGCGAAGCGAACGGCAACGGAGTCGAAGGATGCCTACCTGTTTATCTGAACCCAACCATGAAGTGGCGCTCGCTCGAAGAATCGGGCTCGTCGACGGACCTCCGTCCGCTGCGCGAAATCTTCGCCGAGCGCAAAGAATTGATCGCGAAGTACGTCCCACCCGAGACTGAGGTGATCCACGCACAATCCGTCGCCGGACTGAAGCAGCAAAATCTCGCAGCGAACATTCTGCCGGTCGGCGCAAAAGCTCCCGATTTTGAACTGCAAGATCACGACGGCAAGCTCATCCGCTCCTCCGATCTGCTCGTCAAAGGCCGGGTGATCCTATGCTTCATCCGCGGCCGCTGGTGCCCATTCTGCGTCGGCCAGATGGAAGCGATGAACCTGATCGTTCCGCATATCGACGAAGCCAGAGCGGCCTTTGTCGCGATCTCGCCCCAAACCGTGAAGCAGTCCTACTTCATGCACGACCAGCACAAGCTACGCTTCCCGCTGCTGTCCGATGCAGGTAACCATCTCGCCCGCCAGTTCCGCCTGACCTATCGCGTGCCAGCCCCGCAGGAAGCCATCTACCGGCGCGCATTTATCAACCTGCCATGGGCGAACGGCGATGAGAGCTGGGAACTCCCGATCCCTGCGACGTATATCCTCGATGAAGGGGGCACGGTAATCTATGCCTCCGCAAACGAAGACTACACGGACCGCCCAGAGCCCCTAGAGATTCTCGACTCTCTATCCAAGTCATCCTGAGCGGCGGCAAGCCGGCGCGAAGGACCGTACGTCGGTGGAGATCATTTGCTGCTGCAGGCCGGAACGCCTATTGCGCCGAGCGCGTGGCGATCGCAACATGCGGTATTGCCACTGCATGGCCTCGTACGGTCCCTCACGGCGACTGCGCCGTCGCTCACGATGACAATGCATCGGGAGAGTCCTCATGCGCGATACACTAGTCCTTCAAATGCACTACATCTACGGCATCAACTCGGTAAGCGAGGCTCTGAAATCCCGCGGACGCGCCTTCGAATGGGTCGGCATGGCCAAAGAGAGACACGACCTCCGCCTGCAGCGCCTGATCGAAGACTGCCGCAAAATCGGCATCCCGGTCCGATTCCTGCAGCGCACCGAACTCGATCGCATGGCGGGAAACGCCGCTCATCAGGGAGTTGTCGCAGTCACCTCCGCAAAGCAGTACAACGAACTGGAAGACGTAGTCGCAGCGAAAAGAGGAAAGTACTCGCTGATCATCGTGCTCGATGGCGTCGAAGATCCTCACAATTTGGGCGCAATCCTCCGCACCGCCGACGCAGCTGGTGCAAATGGCATCGTGATTCCCGAACGCCGCGCAGCCCCGGTTACCGGAACGGTCACCAAAGCCTCCGCCGGAGCCAGCGAGCATCTCCCGATCGCGAAAGTTACAAACATCTCGCGCACGGTAGAAGAGCTGAAAGAAAGCAATATCTGGACGGTAGGTCTGGACGAGCGCGCCATCCAAACCTACGACGCCCTCGACTACAACATGGATTGCGCCCTGGTCTTGGGCGGAGAAGGCAAGGGCCTCCACGACCTGGTCAAACGCAAATGCGATTTCCTGGTCTCAATCCCGATGCTGGGCAAAGTCCCGTCGCTGAATGTCTCAGTCGCAGCCGCAGTCGTCCTGTATGAGATCGTAAGGCAACGCCGCGCCCAGCAGAGCCCATCGGAACCAGAATGAAGTTCGGCTGGAGACATCTGTGCGTCCTCTGTGTCGTCTGTGGCGCAAGCTCTTGCCTTTCACTAGATCGGGAAGCCTTCTCCATCACAAATTACGACCTGAACCTGCAAATCGAACCGGAGCAGCACCGCCTCGGCGTCCGCGGAAAAATTACCCTGCGCAACGACACAACGACGCCGCAAAAGATCGCGGTTCTGCAGATCTCGTCTTCCCTCGACTGGCGCGCCGTCCGAGCCGGCGACAAAATGCTCCAATTCGTGACCCAGCCCTACACCTCGGATGTCGACCACACCGGCGGTTTGTCGGAAGCGATTGTCACGTTACCGCACGAGGTCGCGCCGAAGGGCACAGTCGATCTGAACATCGCCTATGAAGGCGTAATCCTTCTGGATGCCACAAGGCTCACGCGCATCGGCACGCCCGAAGATATGGCCAAGAACTCCGACTGGGATCGAATTGATGAGAACTTCACAGCTCTTCGTGGTGCGGGTTATGTGGCCTGGTATCCGATCGCGACCGAGTCGGCAAATCTCTCGGAAGGAGACAGTTTGTTCGAAGTACTGGGACGCTGGAAGGTGCGCGAAGCCCGACCGACAATCAGGATGCAAATTGCCCTGCCGATGGAATATCCGTCGGTGCCTCAGATATTGCTCGGCGGAATGACTTGTCGCGAAACCGCCCTGGAGGCGACGAATCAAGCAAACCAGCGCGCGACCGCCGATTGTTTGTCCCAAAGACCCGATGCACCCACTCTGCTGATTGCGGACTATCAGGTGCTGGAAGAACCGGGTATCGAGGTGCACTATCTCCAGGGCCACGGTGCCGCCGCTACCAACTTTGCTGAATCCGCGAAAACGGCGCTTTCCCTCGTACGTGACTGGTTTAAAAATGCAGGGGAGCGCGCAAAGATTGCGGACGTGCCCTTTGCCAATGTGGCACCGTTTGAGAGCGGAGTTCTTTTGCTGACGCCCCTCAGGAGCGAAAACTCCAGTTCTGCCGGCCTTACCGCGGCCCACCAACTCACCCACGCGTCATTCCGGTCTTTCCGTCCCTGGATCGAAGAAGGCCTCGCCCATTTTGCGCAGGCTCTCTACCTCGAGCAGCAGAAGGGGCGCCAGGCCGCGCTCGACTATATGCGAGCCCATCGAACGGCGCTGACGCAAGTCGAGAGTTCGGCGGTGGGGAACGAGGATGACAACAGGAGATCCCTCGTGAATACGCTGAATGAGGAACTCTACCGCAGCAAAGCCATGTGCGTCTGGTGGATGCTGCGTGACATGATCGGCGATGCCGCGCTCAAGAGAGCCATCGCCTCTTACAAACCTGAGCAGGATAACGACCCCACCTACATGCCCCACCTGATCGCTACGCAAACCCAACGCGATCTCTCATGGTTCTTGGACGACTGGCTCTACCACGACCGCGGCCTTCCCGACTTCAAGGTGGAATCTGCTTATGCGGCCAGCACGCCCACCAAATCCTTCATGTTGACTCTGACACTAGATAATCTAGGAACAGCCGCCGCCGAAGTCCCGGTCATCATTAAATTCACTGGTGGAGAAATGACGAAGCGAGTCGAACTGCACGCCAGGAGCAAACTAACATTCCGCATCGAGACTCCTGGCTCTCCCCAAGAAATCCAGGTGAACGATGGCAGCGTCCCGGAGGGCGACCTCACGAATAACACTTTCAAACTGCCAGAGCCCGCAAAATAGATCCGACTTGCGATTATCGATTCCCGCTTGCCGAACCGCTGTCATCCCGAGCACGGAAGTCGAGGGACCTTGTGTGCTCCCGACGGGTACCTAACGCACGATTTTCATCCTCGCATGAGCGCCGCTCACAATGAACTCCGTGGTAATTTAGTCGCGCGGAGGGCACTTGGCTTACATCCAGTTCCTAGGCGCAGCCGGCACAGTCACGGGCTCAAAGCACCTGATCAATACCGGTGACCTAAGCGGTAAAAACGGTTTTCAACTTCTGATTGATTGCGGTCTCTTCCAAGGACCCAAAGAATGGCGAGAACGTAACTGGCGCAATCCGCCAATTCCCGTCAAAGAAATCGATGCCGTAATCCTCACCCACGCTCACCTCGACCACTGCGGCTGGATCCCTCGCTTGGTGAAAGAGGGCTTCCGCGGCCCCATTTACGCCACCCCCCCAACGATCGATCTGTGCGGGATAATCCTGCCCGACTCCGGCCACCTGCAGGAAGAAGACGCGAAGTTCTATAACAAGGTGAAGAAATCGAAACACGACCCCGCGCTGCCGCTGTACACCTTCGAAGAGGCGGAAGTGTCGCTGCAGTACTTTAAACCCGTCCATGTGGGCGACACGATTCAACTAAACCCTGAGATTTTCTTCCGCTTCGTTCCCGCTGCGCACATTCTCGGCTCCTGCATGGCAGAAGTTTCACTCACCATCAACGGGCAAGGGCGCCGTCTCATCTTCACCGGAGACATCGGCCGAGTTCATGATTACAAAGTCGCGCCCGGAAAGGTCATCCACTATGGCCCGCAGGAGGGCGAATCCGCCGATCTGGTCGTGATGGAGTCGACCTACGGCAACCGCGTGCACCCCAAGGAAGACCCGCTTCCAGAACTTGCGGAGTTGATCACGAACACGGCTGAACGTGGAGGCAGTGTCATCGTGCCCGCTTTCGCTGTCGAACGCACCCAGAAATTTGTTTTCATCCTCAAGCACCTGATGGAATCCGGTCAGATTCCTCGCATTCCCGTTTTCTGCGACAGTCCCATGGCCATCAAGGCGGTCGAAATCTTCCTCAAACACGATGAAGAGTACAGCCAAGAAACCCGCGAGATGATTCGCAAATACGGCTCACCACTCCAATGGCCGCAGTTTACCTTTGCCTCGACGCCGGAAGAATCGAAGAAGATCAATGAAACGCGAATGCCCGCAGTCATCATTTCTTCCAGCGGCATGGTCACGGGCGGACGCATCCTGCACCACCTCGCCCAGCGCCTTCCCGATCCGCGCAATCTCGTATTGTTTATCGGCTTTCAGGCCCCCGGCACGCGCGGATTCACGATCAAAAACAAATCCGACGAGGTGAAGATCTTTGGTGACTACGTTCCCATCCGCGCCCAAGTCGTAGCCCTCGAACAGTTCAGTGACCACGCCGACCCGCCCGAGTTGCTGCAATGGCTGCGAACGTTCAAGAACCAGCCGGCGAATACGTATCTGGTCCATGGAGAACCCAACGCCTCAAGCCAGCTGCGCGATCTGATGATCAGAGAGTTGGGATGGAACGTCGAAATTGCCGAGTATCAGCAACAGGTGGAACTGAAGTAAACATCTGCAACTGAAGTCAACGCTTGAGCCGACGCAAACAGCCGGAACTGAATATACGGCCGTGTCATCCTGAGACCCGCGTTCTTTGCGGGCCGAAGGACCTATCCACCAGCCGGCATGGCCACGGTCGTCAGGAATAGTTCAGGCGACGGAACTGAAACTTATCAACGCCTGCAGTTTTCCCGCTGCCAGACCCGAATCGATCGCTTTGGTCGCCAGCGAGATGCCCTCTGCAATGTGGTTCGCCCTCCCCGCGGCGACCAGCGCCGCCGCTGAATTCAACAAAACAACATCCCTCCGCGCAGATTTTTCTCCGCCGAGAACAGCCCGAATAATATCCGCATTCTCATGAGCGTCTCCGCCGGCGAGCTCTTGCAGAGTACCGCGTTTCATCCCGAACTCTTCCGGTTCCACCTCATACGATCGCACCGTCCCCTCGCGGGCCTCGGCAATCCGCGTCACGCCTGTGACCGTAATCTCGTCCAGTCCGTCCAGTCCATGGACAACCAACGCACGCCGCACTCCCAACATGCTCAGGGCTTCCGCTAGCTTCTCTACCAACTCAAGCGAGTAGACACCGACAACCTGCCCGTTCGCCCGTGCCGGATTCGTCAACGGCCCGAGCAGGTTGAACATCGTGCGCATGCGCAATTCCCGCCGCACGCCCTGCACCTGTTTCATCGCAGGATGCAGATTCGGGGCGTAAAGAAAGCAGATTCCAACTTCGCGTAAGCACTGCGCCGCGCGCTCTGGGGATAGTTGAATGTTAATCCCAAGCGCTTCGACCACATCCGCCGATCCGCATTTCGAACTGATACTACGATTCCCGTGCTTGGCAACACGCACGCCTGCACCGGCGGTCACGAGTGCCGTGGCGGTCGAAATGTTGAATGTCCCGCTGGCATCCCCGCCAGTGCCGCTAGTGTCAATTAACGAATCGTTCTCGCACTCCTCCGCCAGCGCCTCCCGCCCAGTTCCGGTAACCGCAATCGCGTCGGCCCTGCGCTCGATGGGAAGAGGTGCAGCAGCCGCCCGAATCGCCTCTGCGAATCCGACGATCTCTTCCACCGTCTCTCCCTTCATCCGGAGCGCAATCAGCAAGGCGGCAATTTGTGCATCGGTACACTTGCCGCTCAACACCTCCCCCATGACGTCACGCGCCGCGACGCGACTGAGAGACTCGCTGTGATTCGCCAATTGATGGAGCGCGTCAAGAATCATTCAGGCAGGCATTGTACGGCATAAGCGCAAAGGAACCGGACGGGGTGTCTGTACTCTTAAAGAAATTCAGAAAAGAGCCGGTTCTATCCCGCAACCGTCGCCGGCCCCGCCTGTCTCTTCCGAAAATACTCCCGCCAATCTTCCGGCAGCGCAGGACTCGTCATCGCTTTGTTCAGTAGGTCCTGGTTGTACTTGTCATCCACAAACAAACGGTTCATCTCCGCGATCGTAAGGTCCCGTGGCGCGCGGCTCAAGAATTCAAACGAATCCCCCGCTTGCACGGTCCCTTCCTGCTCCACCGAGAAATAGAATCCGCTCCGTCGGCTGACCAGAAATCGTTGCAGGATGTCGTTGCGCTGAAACTTTACAGCCAGCTTGTAGCAAGGAATTCGTGGTTGGCGCACGACGACAATTGCTGACGCGATGCGCAGGCGGTCCCCAATGTGCAACTCGCTCTCAAGCAGTCCCTCGGTCGTGAAGTTTTCCCCAAACATGCCCCAGGGAAGGTTCGCCCCAAGCAACTCCGCATTCCAGAACGCATAGTGCTCCGACGGATATGCATACACTGCCTTAAACGGCCCGCCATGCGCGACCAAATCGGCCTGCCGGTCCCCATCCAGATTGAGCATCCGCAGCGCAACCGGTCCAGACACCGGCTTTTTGAAGATTCCGGTATTAAACGTGTTGCCCTTGTACATGGCGAGCCGCGGCCGCGCCACATTCAACGAAATAAGCTTCATGCTCCCCTCACATGCGAGGAATCATCGTACGCATTAGGATGATGGCCCGGCTTCAAGGGTGCAAGATCTTCAAGATTCCCCTGCATTCCTCTGTGTCTCCTGTGGGAAGGAAGTTGCGGTATCTGATCGGGGCGTATCTCTCCGCGGCTGCTCCCTAAGTTCGATGACTTCCGGATATGGGAATGGCCATCGTTTGCCCAACGCTCGTCCTCTTCTATAAAATCAAAAGTTTGCTGCCCGCATCGCGACGCTGCAAGCAGGGTCCCTCCGATTCTTAACTGAAGAGTCATCATTATGAAAATTCATGAGTATCAGGCCAAGGCAATCCTAAAGAAATACGGTGTCTCCGTACCTCGCGGATCAATGGCCACTTCCCGGGAAGAGGCCGAGTCGATCGCCAAAGAGCTGTTGAACTCAGGTTCGAGCGGCGTGGTAGTGAAAGCCCAAATCCACGCCGGAGGCCGTGGCAAAGGCGGCGGCGTCAAGATCGCTAAGTCGGTCGACGAAGCCGGAAACCTCGCCGGCAAGATGCTGGGCATGAAGCTCGTTACGCATCAAACGAGCCCAGAAGGCCGCATCGTCCGGCGCCTCCTCATCGAAGAGACGCTTCCCATCGAAAAGGAACTCTATCTCGGAATTCTGGTCGATCGCGCCGAAGGCAAGCCGGTGTTCATGGCATCAGCCGCCGGCGGCATGGATATCGAGCAGGTCGCAGCCGAAAATCCCGACGCGATCCTGAAGCAGCACATCGACCCCGGCATGGGTCTAGAAGCCTTCCAGGCGCGCAAAATAGCGTTCAACCTGGGCCTGGGTGGGAAGCAAATCGCTCCCGCCGTCCAGTTTCTGACCAGCCTCTATAAGGCATTCCTGGACACTGATGCGTCGTTGGTCGAAATCAATCCCTTCATCACCACGACCGACGCCCGCCTCTTCGCCCTCGATGCCAAGATCAACTTCGACGACAATGCGCTCTTCCGCCATGCTGATCTCCGGGAACTGCGAGACATCACAGAAGAAGATCCGCTGGAAGTCGAAGCCTCGAAGTACAACCTCAACTACATCAAGCTGGACGGCAATGTAGGATGCATGGTCAACGGCGCCGGCCTGGCCATGGCTACCATGGACATTATCAAGTACGCCGGTGGCATGCCCGCGAACTTCCTCGACGTAGGCGGAGGCGCCAGCAGCGAGCAGGTCGCCCATGCTTTCGAAATCCTGCTGAGCGACAAAAATGTAAAAGCGGTCCTGATCAACATTTTCGGCGGCATCCTGCGCGTCGACACCCTGGCCACAGGCGTAATAGAAGCCGCCCGTAAAACGAACATCAAGCTGCCCATCGTCCTGCGTCTCGAAGGCACAAACGTAGAAGAAGGCAAAAGGATCCTGATGAACTCAGGATTCAATTTCGTAGTAACCGACACCATGAAAGACGCAGCCGACAAGGTAGTCGCGGCAGCCCGAGGGACTGCAGGCGTAACAGAATGGCGTTAACCCTGTGGCCCTCTGTGTCCTCCGTGGTGAATGGTTTTGAAACTGGCAGTCAAGAGGTACTTTTCATATGGCAATCCTAGTTAATAAAGAGACACGAGTAGTAGTCCAAGGCCTGACCGGCCGAGAAGGCACGTTCCACGCGAAAGCCAGCGCCGCCTACGGCACCAAAATCGTTGGCGGAGTCACGCCAGGCAAAGGTGGCACCACGCACGAAGGCTGGCCAATCTTCAACACGGTTGCCGAGGCTGTGGAAAAGACCGGAGCGAATGCGAGTGTCATCTTCGTCCCGCCGCCATTCGCCGCCGACGCCATCATGGAAGCCGCCGATGCCGATGTAGACCTGATCGTCTGCATCACCGAAGGCATCCCCACACTCGATATGGTCCGCGCCTGGGAATTCCTGCAGACGCGCCGCTCGCGACTTATTGGTCCGAACTGCCCCGGCATCATCTCGCCGGGAAAGTGCAAGATCGGCATCATGCCGGCTTCGATTCACAAGGAGGGCAACATCGGCATCGTCTCGCGCTCCGGGACGCTAACCTACGAAGCGGTCCATCAGCTTACACAACGCGGCATCGGGCAATCCACCGCCATCGGCATCGGGGGTGACCCCATCATCGGCACCACATTCGTCGATGCCCTCGATCTCTTCAACCGTGACCCCGAAACCGAAGGCGTAATTATGATCGGTGAAATCGGAGGCAACGCCGAAGAAACCGCCGCCGAATTCGTAAAGACTCACATGAAAAAGCCGGTCATAGGTTTCATCGCAGGACAAACCGCTCCCCCAGGCCGTCGCATGGGCCATGCCGGCGCCATCATCTCCGGCGGCAAAGGAACCGCGGCCGAGAAGATGAAAGCCCTGGAAGCCGCGGGCATCAAAGTAGCGAAGTCGCCGGCCGTGATTGGCGAAACACTCGCAGCCGCAATCGGAGTAAGCGTTTAACAAATCCGTGTAACCAATCGAAGAGGCGTCGCTAGCTGCGTCTCTTCGGTCCAGGAAGGTAGACTTTTCATCGGCAGCAGACGTTGCCAGCAACCTCTCTACGAAACGACGACCAAGGACCAACGACTGAATGAAGACTCTCCAACGCACCCTGACTATCGTTAAACCAGACGCCGTCCGCAAGAACGCGGTCGGCGACATCATCGAACAATTTGAGAAGAACTCTTTCCGCATCCTGGCCATGAAGATGCTGCAAGTCTCCAAGCACCAGGCCGAACAGTTTTACGCTGTCCACGCCAGCCGCCCCTTCTACAATTCGCTGACTGATTTCATGTCGAGCGGCCCGATCGTGGTCCTCGCGCTGGAAAAAGAAAACGCCATCGCTGACCTTCGAAAGCTGATGGGCGCGACCAATCCGGCCAGTGCCGAAGAAGGCACAATCCGCAAGAAGTGGGCGACGAACATTGAATACAACGCAATCCACGGCTCCGACGCCGAAGACACTGCCCGCTTCGAACTAAGCTTTTTCTTCGCCGGGTACGAATTGGCGAAATGACGGTGTTTTGCGGGCGTGACCCTGAGCTTGCCGAAGGGGCGAACCCGCAGCCGTCATCCTGAGGCGGAGTTGCCGCACGCAAAGCGGACGGCGACGGAGCCGGAGGATCTCCCGATGCCCCTGCTTCAAATCACGATGCTGCACGGCGCACAGCCGCTCAGAAGCGGAACATCGCGAAACGAATCACCGACGCGCTAGTCGAAGAAGCCGGCGCGCGCCGCAAAGCCATCATCGTCGCCTTCCATGATGTCTCGAAAGCACGCTGCGCCTCAGGCGGCGAGCTGATAGTCGGAAAAACGAAAGCGTAGCCCGGACGCATTCGTCGGGGGCGCTCCAAGCGCAAGCCTTTGGCGCGGGATGTTTGACTGCGGGCATTCATCTCTAGGCCCGAGTTATTCATCGCCCCGATTCCCCGTTACCGCCGCGTTACTCTTGTAATAAGTCCCGCCGCGTGCCACGGTTTATACTGCGCTTCGAAAGCGAGGAGTTCATCATGAAAACGTGGACAGTGGCCGCTGCTCTGCTTTTTGTGAGTACATACGGTCTCGCACAAACCGCTTCAACCGCGCCCGCACGCAAATCCTGCGATGAACTGAAAGCTGAAATCAGCAAGCAACTCGATGCCAAGGGCGTGATGGGTTATACCCTTGACGCAGTCGACAAAGGCAAGGAAGGCGATGGCAAGGTAGTCGGCACCTGCGACGGGAACACCAAGAGCCTCACCTACAGCCGCGGCGCCACCACCACGGCAGAAGCCAAGCCCGTGGACGGGAAGAAGCCTCAATAAGAACTGGCAACTGGACTGGCCACCGGCGACTGATTTACCCCAGCGGCTCGAACAAGTGTCCTTCCACGCGATCCGCGATCTTGGGCAGATCCTTCTTCGCGTGCTGCAGAAAATGCGGGGCCGCGCGATGAGCTTCCAGCGCGGCGTCGTCCTTATATTGTTCGTAGATAAAAAACCGGCGCGGCTCGGTCTTGTGCCGGTGCACCTGGTACATGGAGCATCCCGGTTCTTTGCGAGAGTGCTCGGTCAGTTTTTCAAAGAGTGCCGCGACATCAGCTTCGTGTCCAACTTTCGCCATCCAGGTGACTGCCAACACCACCATCAGCTTGCTCCTTACCCATGGCTGATCAGCCGGGGGAGGCAATTTTAGGCTTTCTGCGGCGCCGCCTTCAACTCCGTAATAAAGTCGTCCATCAGGATGGTATGGTCTCGGTCTGGCCCGGTGGAAATCATCCCGACCTTTGCGCCGGCCTCTTTCGCCACGAATGCCAGATACTCACGCGCCGGCTTCGGCAGCTTCTCATAGGCAGTGATGCCCTCGGTCGAAGTCTTCCACCCCGGCAGTTTTTGATACACGCATTCGACCTTCTCGTACCCGCTGGCCTGCGCTGGTGCCTCAATCGTCGCTTTCCCATCGATCTTGTATCCAACACAGATCGGAATCTCCGCCAGATCATCCAGCACATCCAGCTTGGTCACAACCAGCCACGACGTCCCGTTGATCATTCCCGAATACCGCAGCAGGGGCAGATCCAGCCAGCCCGTCCGCCGTGGACGCCCCGTCACCGCGCCATATTCGTTTCCGCGTTGGCGCAGATTCTCACCCGCATCGGTGTGATCTTCCGTGGGGAATGGCCCTTCTCCCACCCGCGTGCAATACGCCTTGGTGATTCCGATGACCGACCTGATTGCGTTCGGTGCGACCCCAGTCCCAATCACGGCCCCGCCCGAAGTCGCGCTCGACGAAGTCACAAACGGATACGTTCCGTGATCGATGTCAAGCATCGTCCCCTGCGCACCCTCAAACAAAATGGAATTGCCTTGCGACAGCGCCTGATTCAAAAGCAACGCGGTGTCAGCCACAAATGGCGCAATCTTTTCTGCTGCCTGCGCATATTCCGTATACATCTTGTCCGCATCAAGGGGTTCGGAGTTGAACAGTGCATGGGCAATCATGTTCTTCTCGCGCACTGCATTCTCGATATGCTTTTTGAGTAACGCTAGATCCAGCAGGTCCGCGACACGAAGCCCGCGACGACCCATCTTGTCTTCATACGCCGGACCAATCCCGCGCGATGTCGTCCCAATCTTCACCCGCCCCGGCGCATTTTCGGCCGCCAGTTCGATCATCCGGTGGTATGGCAAAATCACCTGCGCGCGATTCGAAACAAACAGATTCCCGTCCACCTGCACACCGGCCGTACGCAACGCCCCCACTTCCTTAAGAAATGCCAGCGGATCGAGCACAACACCATTCCCGATCACGCTGCGGCATCCGGCACGCAACACGCCGCAAGGCACCAATTGAAGAATGAATTTCTTGCCGTTGATGATGACGGTATGGCCGGCATTGTGTCCTCCGGCATAGCGGGCAACCACCTGAAAGCTTTCCGACAACACATCAACGATCTTCCCTTTACCCTCGTCGCCCCACTGGGCGCCAACAATCACCGCGGTCGTACCTTTTTTCACTTCCAGCTCCGTTCAGGGGAATTCGAGCCGGCGCACGGCTGCGCCGCTCCCGGGTTCGCACACTCCTCACCCGCGGCGACACGATCAAGAATTACTGGGATTAAGCGGAGAAGCGTGTACGGATTATCTTATCGTGCAGGCACGCCGAATAGCAACGAGATACACCAGTAGGCACAGCCGCCTCGGCCCAGCTGACGAAGCGAGGCAATCGAATCGAAAATGGGGTGTCCCACTTCTCACCGTCCTGGCGAGAAGGGGGAATCCCGACGGCCGCAAGCGCAGAAATTCGTTTCTGATCGAGTTTCTTCGCGGTCTAAAGTTGTCCGCAATTCGCCCATCCCTACTTTACTTTTCCTGCCGACTCCTCGTACCGTGATTGCGTGCCGCCCTACTTCACTCCGGAACTCTTCCGTTTCCTCACTCGCCTAAAGCGAAACAATAAACGCGATTGGTTCCACGCGCATAAAGATGAATATCGGGCGCACGCGCATGAGCCCGCAATCCGATTCATCACCGACTTCGCTGCAGTTCTCTACGACATCTCCCCGCATCTAGTGTCCGATCCCCGCCCAACTCGAGGATCGCTGTTCCGCATCTACCGCGACACTCGCTTCTCGCCCGACAAGCGCCCCTACAAAACGCACCTAGCCATGAAATTCTCCCACCGCGGCAAAGACGTCCACTCTCCCGGTTTCTACCTCCACCTCGAACCGGGAGGCTGTTTCGCTGCGTCCGGCCTGTGGCGTCCCGAGCCGCCCACACTACTCAAGGTTCGCAACGCAATCGTGGGCCGGTGCGAAGAATGGCGCCCCATCCGCAAACTCCTCAACTGGGACGACGCCACAAAGCTCTCGCGTCCCCCGCGCGGCTTCCCCAACGATCACGAATTCGTCGAAGACCTTAAGCTGCGTGACCTGGGCACAGCCATCGAGTTCACCGATGCGCAAGTTTGCAACCCAAAATTCATGATCACCTTCGCGAATGCCTGCAAGAAAATGTCCCCGTTAGCCAAGTTCCTAAGCAGTTCCCTAGGTCTCCAGTTCTAATCGGCTCACGTCGATCCAGGGGCTGCCCCACGTCTCGCTGTTTTTAGGAGACGTGGGAATGCAGCTACTGTTGCTCCCGCCCCTTCCGAATCTCCTCCAGCCTCCTGTTCAAGTACTGCCGATACTCCTCCTGCAGCTTAGGATCCTTCGGCGACCCATAAATATCCGATGACTTGTACTTTCCTTCATCAAACTTCTTCTTGGTCCACTCGTCGTGCACATGAATCTCATCCGCTCGGTCGAGCATTTCCTTCACGAATTGCGGAGGAACAAAGTAAACGCCCTCCCGATCTCCAACGACGAGGTCCCCCGGCATCACGGTCACGCCGCCAATGCGCACCGGCACATTAATCCCGGTCAGCATCACATTCCCAATGGGTGTCGGATCGGCGTATCGAAAATACCCCGGCATATCGATCTCGGAAAGCCCGTCGAGATCGCGAATGCTCCCATCAACCACAAGCCCCCCGCTGTGAGTCGCCTTCATGACGTAATAAAACAGGTTGTCGCCGACAATCGTGCCGTCCACTTTCTTCCCAAAGAGATCGACCACGAGCACGTCGCCGGGCTGCAACATGTCGATTGCAGTCTGGTTCATCAGTCGTGGTAGGCCTCGCTCCTTCGCCTTCGCCTCGGCAACATCCTCCACGTCAGCACGCCGAGGCATGAACTGCACCGTGAATGCGCGTCCCACCATCGTCTTGCCCGGATGCAGCACCTGGAACCCATCCGCGTACTGATTGTTGAACTCCTTCTGGTTCAGCGTTGCCCACACCTCCTCGGCCGAGAGTCCACGGGCCCGCTCGATCAAAGCGTCAGGCACCCTTGGCCGGCCATCGGGAAGTCTCTCGAACGGAGACTTGGCCGTGTAATCAAGCAACTCTTGCTTAGGGAAAGTGAACAGCTGCGCCTGAACACAACCCGATAACAGAAAAACCAAACCGCCGATCAGTCTGACGAAATGTCCAGCAGTCATGATTCGCATTCCAGTCTCCTCAAAAACGAATTCGTTTTCTCAGCGCACGTCGCGAGACCTCTGCGTTCTTCGCGGTTAAAGCCTTTCGCCGAAGCAACGAGTCGCCTGATCTATCGCCCATCTTGCGCAGCGAGCTTACAATTCTATGTCGCAAAAAGCGAACCCACGAAAATTGGGAGGCACATGTCCAAGATCAACTACACGACGTTGACTCGTCGTGATCTCCTCAAGAATTCCGCCCTGACGGTTGCTGGAGCAGCAATCGCGAGTCCGACCGATGCCTATCCCAAAGCGGTCAACACGAACTCGAGCCCCTCCGAGCTGAAGATCACCGATTTGCGAGTTGCAATCGTTGCCAAGCCGGGCCCGAGCCCTTGCCCAATCATCCGCATCGACACGAATCAGGACGTTTATGGCCTCGGCGAGGTTCGCGATGGCGCCAGCCCCAGCTACGCTCTCTTCCTGAAGAGCCGGATCTTAGGCGAGAATCCGCTGCAACTCGACAAGATTTTCCGCAAGATTAAGCAATTCGGTGGACACGCGCGCCAGGGCGGGGGAGTCTGCGCCATCGAAATGGCGCTCTGGGACATCGCCGGCAAAGTCTACAATACTCCCGTCTACGCGTTAGTCGGCGGCGGCAAATTCCGAGACAAGATCCGCATTTATGCCGACACCACCGAATCGAAAGATCCAAAGATCTACGCGCAGCGCATGAAAGAACGTAAGGAAGTCATGGGCCTCACCTGGCTCAAGATGGACCTCGGCATTGAAATGGTCTCCGACACTCCCGGGACAGTCACCAACCCAACGGATCTGAATCAGTGGCAAGCCAACCAACTTCCCCATCCTCTTCTGGGGATGGAGGTCAGCGACAAAGGCATCGCCATGCTCGAACCATACGTCGCAGCCGTCCGCGATGCCGTAGGCATGGAAATCCCACTCGCCATGGACCATCTGGGTCATCTCGGAGTGAAATCCATCATCCGTCTCGGCAAAGCGTATGAGAAATACAACCTGTCATGGATGGAAGACGTTATCCCCTGGATGTACACCGACCTGCTGAAACAGATCTCCGAGCAAAGCCCAACTCCTATCCTGACCGGAGAAGATATCTATCTGAAAGAACCCTTCCGCGTGCTCTGTGAAACACAAGCGGTAAGCAAGATTCAGCCCGACCTCGCCACCTCCGGCGGCATTCTCGAGACGCACAAGATTGGCGATATGGCCGAGGAATACGGTGTGCCAATGGTCATGCATTTCGCGGGCACCCCGGTCTCCTGCATGGCGAACGTTCACTGCGCCGCAGCGACACAAAATTTCCTCGCCCTTGAAAACCATTCTCTTGATGTGCCCTGGTGGTCGTCTCTGGTCCAGGAAGGGGTGAAGACACCGATCGTCAATCACGGCTGGATCGAAGTTCCCGATCGTCCCGGCCTAGGCGTCACTCTGAACGAAGAAGTAGTACGCCAGCATCTCGCACCCGGAACGGGTTATTTCGAGCCGACAACGCAGTGGGATCAGGAACGCTCCTGGGACCGCCTATGGAGCTAGGTTATCGGCGAACTCCGATGCCAAGGTGCCAGATTTAGGCACGTAATCCAGCGTGCCCGCTTAGAGTTGTGGTCAAATGCCCATCCATAGGTCTCCATGATGGATGTCATCCTGAGCGGAGTAAACCGAATCGCAAACGCGATTCGGTTTACCCAGTCGAAGGATCCCTAGGTTTTACCTGTGGCCCTTGCCAGCGCAGGGAATTTCTACCACGCCGCCGGTAAGATCAGAACCGGGAAGGACGCGAGTTTCACTCGTGCCGACACGCGGGAAGAGAATATGCGCTATAGCGCCCGAGGTGACCTCGTTCACAGGAACCCCTCTGCCGAGTCGGCCCGGGGAATTTCACCCCGAGCCGCTCACAGATTCCGGACATGACACTCTCGCGTCATCCGGCTCGTGCAGTCCATGAAAGGCCGGCGCCTTCCGTCCAAGCATGAGGGTT
>Ga0126373_10000606_pt1 | contig 23817 bp, 27 predicted proteins | sample PanSoiMetPlot_11_FD_92545 | JGI IMG/M metagenome (GOLD analysis project Ga0126373, IMG submission 92545) | Tropical forest soil microbial communities from Panama - MetaG Plot_11 | ecosystem: Environmental > Terrestrial > Soil > Tropical forest > Bulk soil | place: Panama | collected 2016-02-17 | reverse complement strand
TCGACCGGGCCCGGGCTTTGCGGCTGGCGCGGTGGTCGGCGGCGCGCTCGCGGCTTCACAACCGTGGCACGGCGACAATGTCTACGGCTACGGCTATGACCCCGCAACTGGGAATGCCGGTGAAGCCCTTTGCGCCCGCCGGTCAAAAGCTGGTCAATAGCGGCTGCCGACCGATCGCGCGCGGCAAGTTCCGCGCCAATCGTCGCGGCTCATTCGGCCGGAACGTTTCCCGCGCCCCTTGATTTCAAACCCGGAGGCCGAAGGGCCAAGCCTGCCCTGTTGATTAAGCTTGCGCACAGAGCGCCATGGACTGGACGCGTGCGGAAGGGAAAGAACCGGGTGAGAGCCCGATCGAAGATGGAGATCACATCGAAGAAGGAGATCACATCGAAGTAGGAGATCACAATGTGCGCGGCCCGGACAGATAACCGCACATGCATCGCCGGCGCATGCACCATCTCGCGCTCATCGCCAGCCCCAAGCGCGTGCGTGTCGCCATCAGCGGCAAGACCGTTGCAGGTTCCCTTTGCGCCGGACCGCTGCTCGAAAGCGAACGCTTCCCGTCTACTCTTCGGCGCGAAGATGTCGGCACGGACTTGATCGAGCCAACCAACCGTCGCACACGCTGCCACCAGAAGGGCGAGGCCTCCTTAGGAGAGAGGCTAACCCGTCGGCAATCGTGTTACGACGATGCGCTGCGAGCTACCGGCTACGCTGGAGACATGCGGTTTGATTGATCGTCAATGGCTCGACGGGTGACCTATCGCGTCGGAGAATTGGCTGGCGTGGTGGGTAGGCGGGGTGTTCGGGCGATCAAGAAAATGATCCCCAGGGCGGCTGTCCAGACTACCATACCTTCAAATGCGACGGCCGAAATCAATTGCGTATTGAATGTACCTTCGGTCGCATTTGCGCCAAAGAGCCAAACGGCCGCTGCGAGATTAAATGTGGGCAGGGTTAGCACGGCCTCGATCAGACCCCTTCCGCCGCGCAGCATCGACCACACCGCAGCGAGAGCATAGCTCGCCGCCACGCCGCCGAAAATCGGCGCAGTCAATCCCGGCTCACCGGTCATGTGCATCGCCGATCGCGTGGTAAAGGCTGCGTACACCATCATCGCCGCGATCATTGGGTAACGTGCCGCAGGGGGGATATTGGACATGAATGTCACCCTCTCTTTGCAACAGGCGAGCAGGCAGCCCGCCGCGAAGCCCACGCGGTGTCGGTCTTCAATGTGCGCAGCCTCCGCCCGCATCGCGCGCAGCCACTCGCCCTTGTGCGCCGGCAGCACGGCTGTGCACAGGTCCATGAGCGCCAAAGCGAGCCGGCGGCGGATCGGACTCATGCGAGCTTCTCCCGAAGTCGGCGCGCAGAATGCATCTTCGACTCGGCCAGTAGTGCGCGGCCGAACGCGGCGCCGGACGCCGTAAGCCGGTACGAATGACGCGGTGCTCGCGCCGGCATCACCGGCTCTTCCCATCGGGCCTCGAGATAGCCGGCCTCGTGAAGACGCATCAGCAAGGGATAGAGCGTGCCCGAAGCCAGACCCGTCTGTCGCAGGAGGTCATAACCATGCCGCCACGCGTTCGGACGCATGGCCAGCGCGGCGAACAGCTTGGCGGCCTGGCGTGAGCAGTTGGAACGGCGCGGCATGGTTATACTCTACATATGTAGAGTTTATCGGTCAAGCGTTTCGGTTCCTAACGCGCGGAAGACGCAGCCGGGCTCCTCCAGCGTCAGCAGCTTGTCTCCCTTCTTGCACTGATCGCCCACCATGACATAGATGTCGGCGACCATCACGTCGCGCTGAAAGCTCAGCGAGATTATATTTCACCCGATCACCGCTGAAGCTGCGCGCCGGCAATTCTGCGCGGCCTGGCCAGCGAGCATCCTGCGCTTCGCCGATTTCTCAGCCCAGCGCCCGGTTTGGCCAAAGAGCAGATGAAGGTCCGCGATCCGCGCCGAGGCCCGCATAATCGTGGTCGATCTTTGGAGTGCTACTGCGTTGCAGACTTTTCCCGGCGTGCTCGTAAGAAAGCTCGGTCTGTCGACATGAACCGCGCGAGCATAGGCGCGATGAGCTTTGCCGGCTCGAACGCCTGCCCCTGTTCGCGTCCCAGCGCGTCCGCGTAAGCCACAAGGTCGCGGTAAACGGCCGCGGGGAGCTCGATCGTCAATTTAACGGGCTTTTCATCCGGCACCCCGGAAATCTTCAGCTTCGCCATTCGGTCAATCCTGATAGGGCGCCAGCACGAGGTCGCGGTTGACGATGACGCGCACCGGAAAGCCTGGCCGGATCGTCAGCGTCGGCTGGATATTAAGATTGCGGCGCACGATCTGTTGCCCGGTCTGATTGAGCGAATCCGTGCTGCCGCGCCGTAGCGCCGTCACAATGGCGTTGTCATTGTTGGTGGCGCCGAGCTCTGAACCGACACCGAGCAGCGTCGAGAGTGCCGCTGCGGCGAGCAATCGACCCCAATGCTCATCGACCTCGTCCACGAGCCCGGCAAAGCCCTGGGTGTCTGCACCGGGTTGGCGCTCCAGCACGATCGAGCGGCCGTTGGGCATGATGAGCCGCGTCCAGACCAGCAGGACACGATCCTGCCCGAACGAGATCTGGCTGTCGTAGAGCCCAATGAGTTTGGCGCCTTGGGGGATCAGCAGATACTGCCCAGTCGAGCTGTCGTAGACACTCTCCGTCACTTGCGCAGTCACCTGGCCGGGAAGATCGGATCGAATGCCGGTAATGAGTGCGGCCGGGATGACGGCGCCAGCCTGAACGACATAGCGGGATGGCGGGTTCGCCAGCCGATCCGGACTGACGGTCCTGCGATCAACGGCACCATTGCGGAAAGCGAGCTTCCGGTCCTGCATGTTCAGAAGCGAGTCGGGGTCGAGGGGCGGTGCTTCAGCGGCACCGCCCTGTATCGTGAATTGCGGCTCCGCGGCATTGGAAACCGGCGCCGGAGCTGCGGCGGCAGGCCGCTCTCTCGCGGCCGTGGTCGCAAACAGGCGGCTGGTTCGGGCAGCCTCCGCTTCTTGCGCCAGGCGCTGCTGTTCAACATCCGGGCCGTTGGGTCCATTCGCCGACATCTCCGCGCTACGAATTGGCCGGCCCATATCTCCGGGCAGCGGCGGTCCGAGGATGGGGACATTGGGCGGAACGCTGGTGTAATCGCGGGGCAACGCCGTGAGTCCCTCGGGGGTGGTCTTTTTGTCGGTGTTGTAGAGCTCGGTGGCAGGCCCCCTCACCTGCCCCTGATAGAGCGCCCAGATCAACGACGCGGAGAGCGCGAGCCCTGCAAATCCGGCAAGGCCAATAAGCACTCTGCGCGAGAGGCGCGTGACTGATGGCCGCTCGGGTCGCAGCCTGAGCTCCACAGCAAGATCACGGTCGCGACCTGATTGAGACTGCTCGGTCACCACAGCAGGCTCCCGTCTGTGCGCACGATCCGCACACGCTGTTGCGCGCCGCCATCGCCGAGGCGCAACTCGGCCGCGGCAAACATCCGGTCCACGATGATGTGGCTACCACGCACTCGATAGTTCACCAGCTCGGAGGTCTTGCCCTGTGGCCCGACGATGAACAGCGGGGGCATCTCCCCCTGCGCGATGCCGCGCGGAAACTCGATGTAGACCCGCCGGCCGTCATCAAAGGCCCGCAGCGGGCGCCAGGGCGGATTGTCCCCCTCGATCGCATAGCGGAAGCGCAGGCTATTGATGTCGAGTCCTGTCTCAACTGGCGTTGCCGCGTCAGCCAATGCGTTCTGGCGCCGAAGCGCGATGAGCTCATCCTGCGGGTAGATCCACGAGACCGATGCCATGTAGGTCTTCTCGGTCGAGCGCAGCTCCAAATGGTAGGTATGCCGGTCTGTGTTTATGACGAGATTCGTGGTGAGGTCGGGCCGGGTCGGCTTGACCAGGATGTGGACCTTGGGCCTTTTCGGGGTTCCGCTTTCTGTGTCGCCGACGATCCAGCGGACGGTGTCGCCCGCGGCGACCGGACCGGTTCCGACAAGTTGCTCGCCCTCTTGCAAGGCGATGTCGGTCACCTGCTCGGGAGCGGAGTAGACCTGGTAGAGCGCGCCTTCGGCGAACGGATACACCTGGACCGCATTGACATATCCGCTGCGGGTCGGTTGCACACGCGCTGCCGCATTGGCCTGATCGACGCGCTGTTTGGGATCGCGCGGCTCGGGCGCCGAGCGGACGCCCGTCAGCGGCTTGAGCTGGCCAGGAAGGGGTAAGACCTTGGGGACCTCCACGACCTCGACCGGCTTGGGCGGCTCGGCCGCGAGCACCGCGGGCTCGGGCGGCTCATCGTAGCTGATCTGTGGCGGCTGGAAGGTCGAACACCCCGCAAGGGCGGCGCTCAGCACCAGGCTGAAGCGCATATATCGCATATATAGTGAGTGCATCAGTCGAACTCCCTGGACCAGTTGATCGCATGAACGAACACGCCGAGCGGGTTCTTGCGCAGCCGCTCGGCGTCGTGCGGGATGTCGAGCACGATGGTGAGGATGGCGGTCCAGCGCTCGGTTGCGGCGAGGCTTGCGTTTTCGTAGCGCCGCTCCACCCAGGCGACGCGGAAACTGTCGTTCGAGGCGCGGATCACGCTCGAAATCTCGACCGCAACCTGGATGCGGCCCACTTTCGTGAATGGATCATTGGCGCGCGCATAGTCGCTCAGCGCCGCCGCTCCCTTGTCGGTGACAAACTCATAGGCCTTGAGCCAATCCTGCCGCACGATGACGGGATCAGCCGAAATGGCGCGGACGTTCTCGATGAAACGCGCGAGATGCCAGGCGATCTGCGGATCGGTCGGCCGATAATCCGCGATCGCGGCCGAAACGGCCCGCGCCTCGCCGAGCTTGTCGACCTCAACCACCCATGGGGTGACGCTCCCGCGGGCAGACTGCCAGATGAGGCCACTCGCCAGAGCCGCGGCCAGAAATAGATTGCCGAACGCGATTAGGCGCCAATTGCGAGCCTGGACGCGGGCCGAGCCGATACGCTCGTCCCAAACCTGCGCGGCCTTCTGATACGGGGTTTCGGGTTCAGGGGTTCGGCCATATCGGATCCCGGGGCGGCGGAAGAGCATCAGCAGTCCTCCTGGAGATCAACGGAGGCCGACCCGCCACCGCGATCACCGGAGCGCACCGCATGGGCCGCAGCCGACAGGCCGTGACTGATTGTCTGCTCGCGGCGCATGCGACGGGCCCATTCGGGTGGCCCTGAGGATCCACCACTGGCAGTACCTGCGGCAGCAGCCGAAAACGCCTTTCCGGATGCCAGCGAAGCGACGCTTCGGCTCGCGCCAACCAAAGCGCCGGCGCCGGCGCGAATTCCCAACGCGCCGGCGACCCCAAGTCCTCCGGCGGCAAGGGCGGTGCCCACCGCTGCGCCGGCGCCGAGCTGCGGCGCGCCCGCAGTTAGTCCGGTTGCGATCCCAGGCCCAAAGATTCCGAGGCCCAAGAGCGACAGCGATGCCAGCACCAGTCCCAGCGCATCCTCGAGCGAGGGCTGCTGGCCGTTAAAGCCTTGCGTGAACTCGCCAAAGAGATTCGTGCCGATGCCGACGATCACGGCAAGCACCAGCACCTTGACACCGGACGCCACGACATTGCCCAGCACCCGCTCGGCCAGGAAGGCGGTCTTGTTGAAAAGGCCGAACGGCACCAGGACGAAGCCCGCGAGCGTCGTCAACTTGAACTCGATGAGCGTGACGAAGAGCTGGACCGCGAGGACAAAGAAGGCGACCACGACGACCAGCCAAGCGACCAGCAGCACAAAGATCTGGACGAAGTTCTGGAAGAAAGAGACGTATCCCATGAGCTCGCCAGCGGCCTGCAAGATCGGCTTGCCCGCATCGACGCCCACTTGTGCGAGGCGGCCCGGCTGCAGAAACTGATCCGCCGAGAGGCCCGAACCAGCGGCCTTAAGCCCAAGCCCGGCGAACGAATTGAACACGACCTGCGCAAGAGAATTGAAGTTGCCGATCAACAGGGCAAAGAAGCCGACATAGAGGGTCTTTTTGATCAGGTGGGCGATCACGTCCTCATCCGGAGCCCAGGCCCAGAACAGCCCGGCAAGCGTTATGTCGATGGCAATGAGCGTCGACGCTAGAAACGCCACCTCGCCGTTCAGCAGGCCAAAGCCTGAATCGATGTAGCGGCTGAAGACGTCAGTGAAGCGATCGATGACGCCCGTGTTCATCGCGATTGCTCCTCGAGACGATCGGTAGAGAGCGCGGACTCCGGATCGGGCGCTGATCGCGGTTGCAGAGACTCCTCCCGCTCGCCGCACCCTCCGGAAGCCCCCTTTTCGCGGCCGGGCGTCGCGGGGACCCGATTGACGGCCACGCGACGATGCAGCTCGACGTATTCGACGAAGCGCTTGCTGACGACGCCCCACGCTTTGAGGCAAGCGGCATCGGCACCCGCGTCAGGTTCCAGCGTCTTGCAACGCGCGAGCTCGATATCGAGCGCCGTCGTGGCCGCGACCGGGCGCTCAGCGCCCTCCTCTTGAGGGAACGAAGGGGCGCTGGGAATGGCCCATCCGATTGCGAACAGGACTAGTGCGCCGACAAGCACGATGAGGGTAGCCACCCAGTCCATACCCGTGGTCTTCATCCGTGACCTCCTCAATGGAACATCCGCACGGTCTGGGCCTGGTAACCGCGACCGGCGGCAAGGAACTGCTGGAACTGCGCGCGCGCCTGTTCTTGGTTCGCGGTGGCGCGAGCGCCATCGAGGCTTTGGGCACGACCTTGCGCCGCGACGAGCGCGGTCAGATCGGCGAGCTGCCGGGTCTGCAGCGCGACGAGCTGATTGCCGGCTTGACTGGTCTGCAGCACTCCGACCGCCGATTGGCTTGCCGAGAGGAGCCCACTGGTCTCGGCCCGGGTCGTGTCGAGGCCCTGTACCACGCCGGCTTGGACGCGCAGCGCGTCCTGATAACCGGCGAGGGCGTTCTGCCAGCGGGACTGCGCGTCGCTTGCGAGCTGCTGAGAAGAAGACGTCGAGACTGAATAAGACTGCGGGTAAACGCGCCCGAATGCCTGATCGATCTGATTAATGTCATAGGCAATGCGCTGCGCATTGTTGAGAAGCTGCCGGGTCTGCGCAAGTGACTGCTCGATGGCCTGCAGGCTCGAATAGGGCAGACCGGTCAGGTTCTTGGCCTGATTGACCAGCATCCGGGTCTGGTTCTGCAGCGCGGTGATCTGGTTATTGATCTGTTGCAAGGCCCGAGCCGCATGCAGCGCGTTCTGCACGTAGTTTGATGGATCGTACACGACCATCTGGGCGGCCGCCGGGCTGGCGACGAACGCAACAGTCGCAATGATGCAGCCCGAAATCCAAGCGAACCGAATTCTCATCGCGCCACCTCCAACGATGATGATTCAGATTGGTGCCGCTCATCGGTCGCGAGCAGTTCCGCGGCCCAGCCGAGGTCCTTGTGGCGAAGCCAGCCGGACGCAAAGCCCTGGCGACCGTGTCTCGCCAGAACGTCCACTATCGCGGCCTGATCGGCTTTCGAGGATGCTGCCGTGAAGGCGAGCGCAATGGGCCCAAGACCGACCTCGAACAAGCGGTTGCCGCGCCGGGACTGGCAGTAGTAGTCGCGCTTAGGCGTTGCGCGGGCCAGGATCTCGATCTGCCGGTCGTTGAGGCCGAACCGGCGATAGATGGCGGTGATCTGCGGCTCGATCGCGCGGTCGTTGGGCAGGAACAGGCGGGTTGGGCAGCTCTCCACGATGGTGGCCGCAATGGCGCTGGTCTCGATGTCGGAGAGCGACTGGGTAGCGAAAAGAACGCTGGCGTTCTTCTTGCGCAGGACCTTGAGCCATTCGCGCAATTGCGCTCCGAAACCCCGATCCTCGAGTGCGAGCCATCCCTCATCGATGATCAGCAAGGTCGGGCGGCCATCGAGCGCCCGCTCGACCCGATGGAACAGGTAGGCAAGGACTGCGGCCGCCGCGCCTGTGCCAATCAGACCTTCGGTCTCGAAAGCCTGCACGTCGGCTTCGCCAAGCCGCTCGGCCTCGGCGTCAAGCAGCCGGCCCCAGGGGCCGCCGACGCAATAGGGCTGCAATGCGCGTTTGAGCACATTGGATTGAATCAGGACCGAGAGGCCGGTCAGCGTGCGCTCGCACACTGGCGCGCTTCCGAGCGAAATAAGGGCTGACCACAGGTGCTCCTTAACTTCCGGCGTCACGATCACGCCCTCGTGGGCGATGGTGGCCGAGATCCATTCCGCGGCCCATGCCTGCTCGGCGGGATCATCGATCAAGGCGAGCGGCTGTAGCGCGACCGGCTCCATGGCGTCGCCCGAAAGGGCTCCCCCGAGGTCGTGCCAATCCCCGCCCATCGCAAGCGCTGCCGCACGGATCGAGCCACCAAAGTCGAAAGCAAAGACCTGTGACCCCGGATATCGCCGGAACTGCAGCGCGATCAACGCCAAGAGCACGCTCTTACCGGCGCCGGTCGGCCCCACCACGAGCGTGTGCCCGACATCGCCCACATGAAGTGATAGCCGGAACGGGGTTGCGCCTTCGGTCTTGGCGAACAGCAACGGGGGGCCGTCCAGGTGCTCGTTCCGCTCGGGTCCAGCCCACACGGCGGAGAGCGGGATCATGTGGGCGAGGTTCAGGGTCGAAACGGGGGGCTGACGTACATTGGCATAGACGTGTCCCGGCAAGCTGCCGAGCCAGGCCTCGACTGCGTTGACGGTCTCGGCGATGCAGGTGAAGTCCCTGCCCTGGATCACTTTCTCGACCAGCCGCAGCTTGTCGTCGGCAATCCGAGCATGGTCATCCCAGACCGTCACGGTCGCGGTCACATAAACTTCCCCGATCTGGTCGGAGCCGAGCTCCTGAAGCGCGGCGTCAGCATCGAGCGCCTTGTTGTGGGCATCGGTGTCGAGGAGAGCGGAGGCCTCGTTGGTCATCACCTCCTTGAGGATCGCCATGATGGACTTGCGTTTGGCGAACCATTGCCGGCGGATGCGGGTGAGCACCCGCGTGGCATCGGTCTTGTCGAGCGCGATGGCGCGCGTCGACCACCGATATGGAAATGCCAAGCGATTGAGGTCGTCGAGAATCCCCGGATAGGTCGCCGCGGGAAACCCCATGACGGTCAAGGTACGCAGATGCGCTGTTCCAAGCCGTGGCTCGAGGCCACCGACCAAATCCTGGTCGACCAGGATGGCATCGAGATACATCGGCACTTCCGGGACCCTCACTCGATGCCGTTTGGTTGAGACACAGGAATGCAGGTAGGTCAGGGTCTCGGCATCGCTAAGCCATCCGGCTTCTGGCACAAATCCTTCCACGAGCTGCAGCAGCCGGTCAGTGCGATCGACAAATGCTTTGAGAGTCTCGTTCGCATCGATCCCTCCTTCTCGGCCCCTACCCTCGTAGAGCCAGGCCTCCGCGCGAGCTGCTTCCTCGGCGGGCTGGAGGAACAGCAGCGTCAGGAAATAGGAGCTCTCGAAATGGGTCGCCTCCTCCTCAAACTGGGCGCGGCGCTCGGTATCGACCAGCGCCGACGCCGGATCTGGCAGTGCGCTATGCGGATAGCCTTGCGCCTCGTGCCGGCTCGCTTCGACGAAAATGGCCCAGCCTGAGCCCAAGCGCCGCAGCGCATTGTTGAGCCTCGCGGCTGCCGCAATGAGTTCCGCTGGCGTTGCTGAATCGAGATCCGGCCCGCGGAAGCGCGCGGTGCGCTGCAGGCTGCCATCCTTGTTCAAGACGACGGCCTTGGTCACAAGCGCAGCCCAAGGCAGAAAATCAACCAAGCGCTGTGGATTCTTGCGGTATTCGGCAAGATTGAGCATGGCCCTCCCCTTAGGCTGCAAGATGCGTCGGAAAGCGGACGTGCCGGCGGACGACCTCGACGAAGAACGGGTCGCGCCTTGCAGCCCAGACCGCTGCCGTGTGGCCTATCACCCAGAGAAGAAGTCCGGCGATCCACAGGCGCAGCCCAAGTCCGATCGCGGCCGAGAGCGTGCCATTGAGGATAGCGACCGCCCGCGGCGCACCGGCGAGTAGGATCGGCTCCGTGAGGGCCCGGTGTACCGGTGCCTCGAAGCCCGGCATGAAATCGGGGAGCTGCGCCATCAGATCAGCGCTCCGCCCGCAAAGGAAAAGAACGACAGGAAGAAGGAGGACGCCGCAAAAGCGATCGACAGGCCGAACACGATCTGGATCAGACGCCGGAAACCTCCCGCGGTGTCCCCGAATGCAAGCGTCAGGCCGGTCACTATGATGATGATTACCGCGATGATCTTGGAGACCGGGCCCTCGATCGATTGCAGGATCTGCTGGAGCGGTTGCTCCCAGGGCATGTTCGATCCTGCCGCAAATGCAGGTCCGGAGAGGACAGCGGCGCCGGTAAATGCCGAAATCGCTCGCAGCCCGACTGCAACAAGCATGCGCATCAGAGCCGGTCTCCCGCAGGCAGGAGCTCTACGGCCGGTGCCAAAATGTAGTCGCCAGCAGAGCCCAAGCCCTGGACTGCCATCAGCTCGATCAAGCGCCGCTCTGAGCCGCGACCTGCAAGCACAGCGATGATGTTGATGGTCTCCGCAATGAGCGCACGAGGCACTGTGACCACAGCCTCCTGCACGAGCTGCTCGAGCCGGCGCAGCGCCCCGAGCGCCGAACCAGCATGTATCGTGCCGATGCCGCCGGGATGGCCGGTGCCCCAAGCTTTCAGCAGGTCAAGCGCCTCAGCGCCGCGCACCTCACCGATTGGGATGCGGTCGGGCCGCAACCGCAGGGATGAGCGGACAAGATCGGAAAGCGACGCCACCCCATCCTTGGTACGAAGCGCGACAAGATTCGGTGCCTTGCACTGAAGCTCGCGCGTGTCCTCGATCAGCACGACCCGATCGCGAGTCTTGGCGACTTCGGCAAGCAGCGCATTTACGAGCGTTGTCTTGCCGGTCGACGTACCGCCGGCAACAAGGACGTTGCGGCGATCGGCGACCGCTCTGCGCAATAATTCAACTTGTTCCGCCGCGATGATGCCGGCGGACACATAGTCGCCAAGCGTGAAGACCGCGACTGCAGGCTTACGGATCGCGAAAGCCGGCGCCGCCACGACCGGCGGCAACAGACCTTCGAACCGTTCTCCGGTCTCGGGTAGCTCGGCCGATACGCGCGGTGCAGCGGGATGCACCTCCGCACCGACATGATGAGCAACAAGGCGGACGATCCGCTCGCCATCGGTAGACGAGAGCCGTTCACCAGTGTCGGCGAGACCCTCTGACAAACGGTCGATCCACAGCCGGCCGTCCGGATTGAGCATCACCTCGACTATGGCAGGCTCTTCAAGCCACGTGGCGATCGCCGGCCCAAGCGCGGTGCGCAACATGCGCGCACCGCGCGAGGCAGCTTCACTCCTGAGTGAGATCGTTCCCACCAACTCCCCCCGCTCCTCGCGCCCACACAGTCGAAGTCGCGTGTTGATTAGAAGCGCTCAATACTCTCGTTGAGCAACTGCTAAAGGCAGGGCGTAGTACGCAAGCGTAGAAAGAGAAGTGTTTGGGACGGTCGTCTGCTGGCCGGTGAAATGACGACGGCGTCAGTCGGTCATCGCTAGGTGAGTTCGCAAAAATCGATCCCGTGGATTACACGCGCTTGACATCCGCCATCCATCCGACAGCAGCCTGAAAGGCGCACATACGGCAACACCGACTTCGGCCATAGCACACAGCCGGAATTGGTCGGTGCAAGGCTCTTATGCTTGTTCGCGGGTAACTTCGCGTGATTTTTTGTCGGTGCGCAGTCCGAGGAAAGTGGGATGCCGCATCTCGCCATCACTCGTCCACTCGGTAAACTTAACCTCCCCCACGAGCTGGGGACTGAGCCACGTGGTCGCGTTCTCGTACTTAACTCTGTGGTCGAAGGGTTTCGTACCGGTGCGCAAGGGCTGCATCGTTTCATAGAGTGATTTCAGCGCCGCAGCATCAAAGCCAGTGCCGACATGCCCCGCATAGGCCCAGCGCTTCGTCGCTTTGTCGCGCACCGCGAGCACCAGCGAGCCGAAATACTTGCGCGACCTGCGCGGAGCGGTGTAACCGACTATCACCACCTCCTGCTCATGCACGGCCTTGAACTTGAGCCACTCACGCGTTCGCTTGCCCGAGTAATAGAGCCCCGCCGCACGCTTGGCGATCACGCCCTCTTCGTGCGCTCGCTGCGCCTTGGCGAACTCCCGTTTGCCGAATTGGGTGACGTGTTCGCTGTAGCGCAGCAGAGGATCGCCCGGCAAGAGAGATTTGAGGATTTCCTTGCGCTCAAGTAGCGGCTCTTTGCGGATGTCGTTGCCACGCACGAATAGCGCATCGAAAACAACATAAAGTAGCCTCGCCTTTCTGTTGAGGGCATTCTGTAGAAGCTGGAAGTGCGAGCGCCCCTGCGCGTCAAGCGCGCAGAGCTCGCCGTCCATTACGCACGAGCCCTCGACCTTTTTAAGTGCCGGCAGGAGCACGTCGTACCTCTTGGTCGCGTCGATGCCATTGCGCGACCACAGCCTAACAGTATCGCCGCGCTTCTCGGTGATGAGGCGGAAGCCGTCCCACTTGGTCTCGAACACCCAATTTTTATCGTCGAAGGGCTCGTCAACACGTGTGGCGAGCATCGGTCTGTAAGCGGGGTTCATGCGCGACGTTCGCCCGTGCTCCGTTTTTACGACAGCCGTAGTATCGCTCTTGACCATTAGCCCCTGTTAAGCACCTGGAGAATGGGTTCGACCAGATGGGGTTGACATCTTGAGCGCAATGATTGGGCCGATGTTCTTGCCCAGTCCGCGTTGATGTCGGCGCCTGGTCCAGGCCCGACAAAACTCACGGAGAGCATAAGGGGTCCGCTTTCGGGGGTAAAGCGACGGTCAGTCCCTTAACCCGGCAACTCCGATCACCCTGAGATTGGCCGTCACGCCATGTTTCACCGATAGGCCCAATCATGCGTGACGAGCGGAACAATCCCCTAGACGTCGTCTGTGGCCCGCAACGCCACTTGTTGCTCGACGCCATCCAGGAACAGATTTGGGGTCGTGGCGATAAGTCGGTCAATCACCTGTTTCATCAGGGGCGTGTTCATATTGACGCGTCGGGCCACCTGCGCGGCGAGCTCATCGAAGCGGGACTTTCCCAGGGCGCAGGCCTCGTGCTGTCTTGCGAGCGGCATAGGTGGCGTGACTGTGAGGTGGTAGCGCGCGTGCAGCGCGACCGTCTCACAGACGATCCTCAGATCATATTCCATCGCGTCAAGCCGGCGGCCAACTCGCTCCAGCTGGCGTGCAACTGCGCTGGCGCCTCCCTGCGGATCAAGCAAGCGATCGAGCGCGCTCTCAACAATGGCTGATTTTCTCGAGCCGAGAAGCGTCGCGGCGGCTTCAAGCCCCCGGGCAACCGGCTCGGAGAGGCGAATGGTGATCTTGCGTTTCATTGGAGCCTCTGAGAAGGCGATATTGGAGCCGCTTGGCTAGTTGGGTGCGCCATCGCGGGTCCTGTCGAGTGGCACTTCCCGCAGCAGTGTCTGCCCGCTCGCAAGCCTGCGACCGAGCGCCTTCAGAAACCCTGCAAAACGCTCCCGTCCCTTCGCTTGGGCGGCGGCCTCTGACACGTCCGGCAATACCGGCGTAGCGGAAAGCCAAGACCGGACGAACAGTGCGAGCGTCTCGGCCGCGACCGTGACGTTGCGCTCCACCCGCTCGGTTTGGCGCGTCAAGAGGTCGAGCCGCCGCGTAAGGGCACCCTCGCGCTGGTCGGATTCGTCAGGCGTCAGGAACGCGATGATGGCGGCCTCCGCGATCAGCGACTTCGATGTGCCCTTGCGGGCGGCAAGTTGGCTGAGCTGAACGAGGGTTTGGTGATCGAGGTAGACTGAGAGGTGGGGTTTCTTCATTGGCTCACATCCCAAGCCCATCGCCAGGATCGAGCACCACCTGCTGGGCGATCGACCCAAAGTTTTGGCTTATTCCGTTAGGATCGACGGGGTCATTCTCCGGGTCGTCATCGAAGCTTGGATGCTTCGGTACCGGCTCCTCGGGCGCTATCGCCTCATGCGGCGGAAGAGTGGGCTCGCGGCGGATGCCCCCATTGTCCAAATCCTCTTTCGACTTGGGCCTGGTTCCCGAGCTGCGACCAGGTTCTCGATCGATCCGCAGCGCGCCTAGCGCTGTCCAATCGTCTGCCGGGCCGGCATTCAGCTTCCCCTCCTTTGTCCGGAGTGCTGCAAGGCTGGGTGGCGGCAGGATCCGGCGCGCCAGACGTTGATCCTCGTAATAGCGCACCTTTTCGGCTCGGATCGGCAGCACGCCAGAGACCAGGATGAGCTCGTCGGTCGGGGCAAGTTGCATCACCTCGCCGGGTGTCAGCAAAGGTCGCGCGGTTTCCTGGCGTGACACCATCAGGTGACCGAGCCAGGGCGACAGCCGATGCCCCGCATAGTTCGTTAGCGCCCGCATCTCGGTTGCGGTGCCCAGTGCGTCGGAGACGCGGTGGGCGGTGCGCTCGTCATTCGTCGCGAACGCGACCCGGATGTGGCAGTTGTCGAGAATGGAGTTGTTGGCCCCGTAGGCGCGGTCGATCTGATTGAGTGATTGCGCGATCAAGAAGGCCTTGAAACCGTAGCCGGCCATGAAGGCGAGCACTGATTCGAAGAAGTCGAGACGCCCCAAGGCCGGGAACTCGTCGAGCATCAGAAGCAACTGGTGGCGCCGAGCTTGGGAATGGAGCTCTTCGGTCAATCGCCGCCCTATCTGGTTAAGGACCAGGCGCACCAGCGGCTTCGTGCGGCTGATATCGGACGGCGGTACGACCAAGTACAGTGTTGTCGGCTGCTCATCGGCGACCAGATTGTTTATCCGCCAGTCACAGCGGGAGGTCACCTGCGCGACGATCGGATCGCGATATAGCCCGAGGAAACTCAAGGCCGTAGAGAGCACTCCGGACCGCTCATTGTCCGACTTGTTCATGAGCTCGCGGGCTGCCGCAGCAACAACTGGATGGGGGCGGTCGCCCAGATGCGGGGTGCGCATCATCACGCTCAACGTTGTTTCGATGGGCCGACGGGGATCGGAGAGGAAGTGGCCGACCCCGGCCAGCGTCTTATCGACTTCCGCATAAAGGACGTGGAGGATGGCGCCGACCAGAAGCGAATGGCTGGTCTTTTCCCAATGATTGCGCCGCTCGAGCACACCCTCGGGGTCAACCAGGATATCAGCGATGTTCTGGACGTCCCGCACTTCCGTGTCGCCGCGGCGAACTTCGAAGAGAGGGTTGTAGGCGGCCGAATCCGGGTTGGTCGGGTCGAAGAGCAGGACACGCCCGAAGCGCGCCCTCCAGCCGGCGGTAAGCTCCCAGTTCTCGCCCTTAATGTCATGAACGATCGCTGAGCCGGACCATGTCAGAAGGGTCGGGATCACGAGCCCAACACCCTTGCCGGAGCGGGTTGGCGCAAAGCACAGCACGTGCTCCGGTCCGTCGTGGCGAACATAATGGTTTTGGATTCTGCCCAGCACGACACCATCGGGCTTGAGAAGCCCCGCGGCGCCGATCTCACGCTGCGTCGCCCAGCGCGCTGAGCCGTAGGTCGTGATCGACTTGGCTTCCCGCGCCCTCCACACCGACAGACCGATGGCCAGCGCGATCGAGGCAAATCCACCAGAGGACGCAATAACCGCCCCTTCCATGAACACAGTCGGCGCATAGGCATCAAAGTGGTACCACCACCAGAAGAAGGCCGGCGGCGCGTAGAGGGGCACGGCCGCGATCGCAAACCATGGCGGCCCGAGTTCGAGCTGGAAACCGAGACGCCAAGCGGTCCATTCGGTTGCGGCCCAGGTCGTCACGAGCACGATCGCGAGGACCACAAGAATCTGGCCCCAGAGTATTCGGGTCCCCGTCAAGGCGCTGCCTCGAGCCTTGAATCGGAATCATCAAATGTGCAGCGGAACGAAATGAGGGGCGCGTGATGCGACTGACCGATACCTGAAACGTGATGCCTGCGGGTCCTCCGCGAGGACGCAAGATGTCTTTGGTTGCCGGAAGGGCCGGCGGCATGCGCGGCAGGATGATGAACAGCCGCCTCCGACGAAACGCGGCAATTTCCGCGCAGAGGCCGATCATCTCCCGGCGGCCACAATATTTGCGAAGACCGCTGTTGAGCTGCGGTCGCTGGTGGCCTCGGCGAAATCGGAGCTTCCACAGCGGATGGCGGCACACCTCGTGTCACTGGCTGTGCGCTGTCCGGCAGAAACTCGGCGTGTGCCCACGATGTGGAGGAGAAGAAGAGAAAGGTGAGCCACACGGCCCGAACACTCGATCGCGTACGCATGTTGACCTCTCCTGTCACCCAAGTAACTGGAGACGACTGAACGTTTGTTAGCAACCACAGAATCTTGGTCGTCGTACTCTCGGATAAGGCCGCGCGCAAAAAGTCGTGGAGGAACTAATTTATCTCAACCCGCAAACGACACTTTAGGCATTGATTCTCCAACCGGGGCTGTTCCGATCAGGCGAGCTTGGGTCAGTCATGCCCTTGACAGCGGCGCAAGAGAGGACATCGCGAGCCGCCCACGCGGTGGGAAGGCTGCAGTTCTTCGGCCCCCACGGCATCCGGCCAACGCGAAGGCATTCCGTGCCTTCCTGGCTCCGCTCCGAAGCAAGCGTTCGTATGTCTATGCCAAGCGACCATTCGCGGATCCAAAGGCCGTCCTCGCCTATCTGTTCCGCTACACCCACCAGATCGCCACTTTCGCCATGTCCGCATATGTCCGCTATCCCCAATACCGGACATGATCCAAGCGCGGGCAGGTCCTAGGCGCGCGCGAGTCGGCAGATTGCAGCTGGGTCGACGTTGTAGGCTCGCGCCACATCTGCTTGGCTTTCGCCGTCTGCAAGGCGCTGTAGCGCTTCCTGGCGCTGGAACGGCGTCAACTTAGGCGGCCGACCGAACCGCACCCCGCGCTCTTTGGCGCGCTTCCTGCCCTCCTCTGTGCGGGCTTTGATCAGGTGTCGTTCGAAAGTCGCCAGGCCGGCGAGGATCGTCACCATTAGCTCGCCGTGGGGCGCGGTCGTGTCCGCCCACGGATCCTTGAGCGACTTGAACGTGGCGCCAGCCTCCGAAACCTTCCGCAAGATGGACAGCAGGTCGAGCGTCGAGCGCGCCAACCGATCGAGCCGGCTGACGACCACCACGTCGCCGGGCCCGATCGCCTTGAGCAGCTTGCCGAGCTCGACCCGATCGGCTTTAGGCCCCGAGACTTTTTCCCGATAGATGTGCCCACAGCCGGCCGCCTCGAGGTCGGCGAGCTGACCGTTGTGGTCCTGCCCGGTGGTGGACACCCTGGCGTAGCCGAGGACTGTCATCTGCCCTGCCATTTCTCAATGGACTTTCGCAGGTTAGAATCGTCGGAAAATCAAGGTCAACCGAAATCTTGATAAAGTCGTAGTTTTGCAACACGTAGCGCTGATCGGCAGGCGCAGGCGCTATAGCCACAGGCGCACCAGCGGCCGCCGCTGAGTCACGGCGAGGCCTTCTGGCGCGCCTGCTCGCCCGCTGTTCTGAGGCGTGGTGTCGGTGTAAGAGCACCGGATGTTGCCGGGGGGCAAATCAGTGCGCAAGCATTCCGAATCATTCGAATTGAGCTTGGTCTTGTTCGTCTGGGCGCTGGTGTCTTTGTTCCAGCCCATTTTTGAGCATCTGTTTGCAGGCGCTCAATTGACGTGGCTCGAAAGTTATATGGGGATCTCTCAGGCCGAAGTTATCGCGCGGCTTTCAGAGATTGCCCTCCCTATCACTGGCTGCATCTTGCTGATTCTTGCCCTCTATCGATTTTTGGAGCGTGAGGTAAGGCATGAATTTGAAGATGAAGACGCTCGGCTAAAAAAGAGGTTGGCCGATCTGCTAATAACAATGAGGTTGGCCGATCTGCGAACTGAGGGGGTCGTCCTGCGAAATCGCGGCGAGACCATCAGAGTTGGGATCTCAGAATGGATCACAGAATGCATGGATTGGACACGTAGGGTGGTCGAGACAATTGCGATAATAAGTCCCGCTGATGCCGCATGGTTCAATATTCTCGATGCTGTGCCGGCCCCGCGGGTGCCGATAAAGGACAGCTACAATCCTGTTCAGCTCAAGGCATATCGAGAGCATGATTTCTATCTCGCCAAACTGGAACGCCTTTTGGAGAAATACAGATAGTGTGAGAAAACGCGTCTGGATTAGACTTTCATGACACGTCTGCCGACACCGGATCCCCGAGCGGCAGTTGGCCCGTAGTCACAAGACTTTGGCCTAAAATGACAAGACTTGAAGCTGGAGGTCGCCGCACAGAAGCGCGCGGTTTTCACCCTCACCGGGACGGTCCTTCCCAGACGCTTGTTATCCCGATGCCGAGGCAGAGGAGCAAGCGCACTTGGCTCGAAGGAGAAGGTTCCCCCAACCCACTGGTGATCCGCAATACTGGCGTGAACGCGCCAAACACTTGCGAGACAAGGCGAACACACAGACCGACTCCCCGTTCAAACGCAGGCTGCTTAAAGTCGCAGCGACCTATGAGCGTTTGGCCGAACGCATTGAGCAGCGGCCACATACTTCCACCGAGCATTGATTAAGACTTTCGAAAGAAGTGGGGCACAAGTACTCGCCAGGCCTCGGCGCGTACGCTTGCCAGAGCCGCCAGGCAGCCCCCAACACCTCCCCTGGCGACTCTTACTTCTTCTTTAGCGGTCTTGCGTCCTTGCCACACCTTCACCGGCAAGTGTCCGGCTTCACCTGTCCACCAAGTCTTTGCTTTTGTCGGCAATGGCCTGGCTGTGGAGCCGAGCCGCCTTGACGAGCTCGTCCACGGTGAAGGGCTGCGGCTGCTTGATGAGCATCGAAGAATAGCTCGCGGTTCCGGCCGCTCCATCTGCCCGCCCGTTCGCCAACGCCTGCGGCGCTCAATCCACTACTCGTACGTCTTGCACAGGTCTGGCGATCAATTCCAAAAGCTGGGCGTCAGTAAGCTGATTGGGATCAATCCTGTTCGGGTTTTCGCGCTGTCCCCCATACCCCGCGCAGCATGTGCGGAACCTTGTGACGCTCGTAGTCGGGGGTTCGTGATTGCCGCTGATCCTGGTCGAGCTGCACGTCGGCCAGCTCGCCGGCTACTCCTCTTTCGGACCGTAGGTTCGAAGAGCGGAGATCGAGAGCGCTTGTCCACAGACTCACACGATTCGTTAACCCGCCAGCGCGAGCATCAGCAGCGTTGGAACCGAACGGCGCCTTGGGACGTTTTGAAATCCATGCCCACCTTGAACCAGCACCCCTCCCGCATCCGCACGGACCTGTGCGGTTGGCGCCAGGTCAACGGCGAATGGCAACTGTTCTGCCGTAATCGGCTGGTTGCTCGCGTAGTATCGGAGCCGACATGGGTTGGCATGCGGTGCGTCGTGCCGCCCGACCACTCCGTGTCCGACGTCGCGAATCCGATCTGGGCGAGGGATGCGGCACGCTCCCTGGCAACCCGCAAAAAACCACCTGGTGAAGCCGCCGCCCAGCCCATCGCGCAGAACGACCATGGCGCCATGGGGGTAGCGGCCTGAGGGCGCTCGCACCGGCGAGCCGCCCTGGTACGTGAGATCGCCAGATGCCCCTCTCCTCCGTCCGCCTGACCCCTGCCAAACGCCGCGCGCTCGCCCTCCTCGCTGCCGAGCCAGGAGGATGTCCTGAGCCGATCTTGAGGGTAGAGCACGGCATCGACGAGCCGGTGACCGTGTTGCTGATCGAGGAAGGCCTCGTCTCGGCACGTCACGAGAAGGTGCGCACGGGCGGCAGGCTGATCGATGTCCTACGGCTCCACATCACTCCCGCCGGTCGCGAAGCGCTGGGCGACGTGAGATAGGTGAGCTGGCAGCCGATTCACAACCGGCCCCACCGCGATATCGTCTCGATATGCCGGACCAATCCGTCGATTGGCGCCGCGCTTGAGCTGCTGCAGGCTCGTCCCAGGGCCTAACCGAAGGGTTCCTAGTCGCGCATGGTTTCAGGCGTGAGATCGTTGTCTGGCTGGTCGAAACCGGATTCGCGACAATGACCACCCGGCATGTCTTGGCCGCCGGGTGCGAGATGACACGATTCATCAATCACCGACCTGCGGTCGCTTGGCGCTGGGGCGCTGCCAAGCGCTGGCGCGAAACGCTGATGGCGCAAACGTAACCGGCGGCCCCTAGGTACCTCCGAGCTGGGCCAATCATTGCCCCACGGCGGCTCCCCTTCGGCCTTGCTCCCGTCACAGCACGATGGCCTGCTGCGTGTAGACGGCGGCAAACTTGGGGGGTAGCCGATGACCTCAGCGCTTCAAGGCGAACGACTTGACTTCCTGCTGGACCGGTTGGCTAAGGACAAGCCTCTCCCATTCGATCTCGACCAGAAAAAAGACGAGCCTCGCGCGCGCGGTCTCGACCAAAAAATTGATTGGCTCTCAAGCAAACGTTGGCTCTTAAGCAGTTGGCTCTTGAGCAAACGTTGGCTCTCGAGCAAATGGCAGTCCCTCGGCGAGCCAAGCTCGCACACCCTGGTGCGCTACCTGATCACGTTCAGCTACCTGATCCCGTTCTGCATCGGTGTCGCAGCCACCGTGGCATGGGAGTCCTACGGCACGTCTTCCACCGATCAGCAGCTCAAGGCGATGTCGCTCGATCTCGCGGCCGTACGGCAAAGCGTGGACGAACTTAACTCCAAGGTTCAACAGATGGCGGGAGACATCGCCGCGCAGCAGGCCATCCTTCGCAGGGTCTCGGCGCCTGCGCCCCCTCCGCCGCGACACGTCAACTAATTGCTGGCTACGCATCAAGCTCGTAGTCAGGCGCCCCCGCCCGCGCGAACATGCGGTCGCGGCAGGCCGCGCCGTCGCCGGACCAGCCGCCATCAGGCTCGCGACCATCCGCGCTATCGTCTCGATATGCCCGACTATCCCGCTGAGTGGCGCCGAGATGCTTGTCAAGTCTGCGGCTGCACCACATTGGTGCCGGTCGCACAGGGCTTCTTCTCCACCGTCATCGTTCGGCAGGTTGACTGCAGGCGCGTAACCGCGACGACGGAGCGAGTCTTGGCGGACCAACGCTCCGTCCATGTGACGCGCGTGCGGACCACCCTTCGATGTGCTGCGAGCCGCGCGATCTACCACACAACAGGTGGCGCTCGCGTGGCTATGCTGGTTCGCGGTTGGCCCACGGGTCCAATTGACCTAAGGGCTTGCGCTCACTTACGCTGATCGCTCAACGTGAGAATGATCGTCCACTTGGCGACCCATTAGATGACGGCATGAGCGATCAAATAACAATCACCCGACGCGGCGCACTCCTCGCAATAACATTTGGCGCTGCCGTCGGCTCCGGTTCGGAGTTCACGCTCGCGCATGACCTGAGTTTCTTCACTCCGCTCGACCGCATGACCATCGACCAGTTCAAGTCGCTCGGCATCAAGAAAAGCATGCGGTTCAAGCGTCGCGTCCGCGCACTGCGGCTACGGCGCCCGCTGGGGGTTCGCCATCGCCGTGACTCCCAACCCGGCAGCGGATGACCCACCTGGTGCGGCATCATCGGCGCAGAGGTGCGGCCGAATTGGAGCCAGCGGCCACAGACCGAGATCTTGACCGGGCGTCAGCGGCGTCAGGAAGGTGGCGGTCCCGACCCACGGGGAGGTGCTGAGGAGCGATCGGGACCGCCTGCCCCGGCTTTTTCCACGTATCTCCGTTGGTCCCGACGTTTTTGAGCTACATCAATCCCGCCGCCGCGATCAACCGGCTGCCCCCGTTGGGCGGCACTTTGATTTCCGATCGCGCGCTCGATGGCGGTCTCGGCGTCGGGCGCATCAAACCGCCAGTCTCACAGTCCTCCCCGAATTATGACCATCGACCGGAAAACACCAGCGAGAGCTGGATGCGCTTGTGTCACACCTTCCGCAATTCCATACAGGTCGGATAGCACCGGCAGATATAGGGTTGGCTGCCATGGTCTTGCGCAAGGCCTTTTCAATCTCCCTGCCCGAGCAGCAAGTACAGGGTCCACGGGGAAGCGATGCAGTCCGCTATGGCGAATACACGATCCAGGTATCGGTCACGACAACATCAGAGGCCGGATACCAATAACAATATTCATCAAGACCGGCATCGAAGCAGTAGCCGTAGTACACGTCCGCGGCCTGCGCGAAGCGCATCTCCCCATTGCCTGCAATCTGGACATGGTCGAGCCCGGCCATCTTTTTATTGGATTTTACCTTCCGCACAGGCAAATTGCCCGCGCTCATGTTGACAACCTTCTTGTTGTTAACCTCGGCGGCAACGGCATTGTTGCCGATCTTGCCGATTTCATGCTTGCCATTTTGACCAAGTTTCGCGCCCAACAAGTTATGACCATCACTGTGATGCTCGTTTTTCGCCAAAGCGGTTCCCGCGACGATCAACATGTTCGCTGACAGTGCAAGGCTCAGGAGTATACGGCGGTTGATCATGGTAACTACTCCGTCGTGCGCTGTGGATGGTACGATGGCGCCGTCTCAAAAGACGCCGGTCATCGATATCATTGGATCGTTCAACGCCGGCACTGTTCGGGCGATATTGCGGCATCATGCTGACCTGTCCAGTCAGTCTGACGGGGCCCGAGCGGACATGCGAACTCACCTCCTCCATCATCCCGAGAGGGACATCATTCCACCGCTCGGTGGAACTCGAGTTTTCTCCTATCGGATTTGATCCTGCGGGGCTTTCATGCCGCTGCCGCGGCCTGTTTCCGGGTCCAGCGGAACTCAGTGCCATCAACCCATATGCGGTGTAGAATCATGGCGAGCCGACGCGCCAGCGCCACGATTGCCTTCTTCATCTCGCGGCGCTTAGCGGTCTGCATCGCCCATGATGTGGTGACCCCCGGCCCTGTTCTCATTGAGGGCGCCGAGACCGCGGAGACATGCCGAAAGTCCCGCCCGACTCGATCATCCCGCGAGCGATCAAGCCCATCCCCTCCGACAGCGGACCATTTCTGCTGGAGTGGTCTCGGCGATGGCGGCCGCAGTCTGGAGGGCTGCGGCCTCGTTCTGACCGCCTCAAAGAAATGTTGATGGTCATATAAACGTAACTTTAGACGACGTGGATGAAACATTACTTAGCTACAGCAGACTTCAATTCTTCGGTCTCGGCCGCGCGCAATGTTGATTAACGACTTTGTAGCGCCTGCGGTCATCGTTAATATGACCGGATTAACAAGGGCTGGAATGCTGACTTGCTTATAGTTGCGCATTTTTTATCCTGCTTGCTCATTTGGCACGAGCTACGGAACCCGGACCACCTAATCCGGGTTCAGAAGTGGTGTAGTGTACGCGCTCATATCAAACGCGCAGTGGACCGGGGGGCAACGCAAGCGTTACTACCCATGATATCAGCCACGCCGTTTCGGAATACGACGTTGCTTGCTTCCAGCAATCGTCAAAGCAAGTGCCCTAGTGGGGCGGTATCCGCCATAGCTTCCGGAGCTTGCCTGCAACCGGACGGACCAGAGAATTCAGCAAGCGCGGGTTCTCGCCGTCGCTGCGGACAATATGGTGTGCGCCCAAGCACCAGGAGGCGGCAGTAGCCGTCGTCTGGTGTCCGACTCAGTCGTCTGGTGCCCGACGCATCTGCGTACTGAGGGAAGGGGCTGGCGTTTGTCGGACCGGTGGTGGGAGACCGCCTTCATGCCGCGCCAACGTAGAAGGTGAGCCTCCAAAGGGACGTCAACGAATGACTGAGGGAGAATAAGGCCACATGCGTTTGGTGGTTG